>ULKQ01036288.1_pt1 | contig 27209 bp, 15 predicted proteins | sample 1951141 | NCBI WGS metagenome assembly ULKQ01 (sample SAMEA4835499, study PRJEB28245) | human gut metagenome | biome: gut microbiome; material: fecal sample | place: Denmark | collected 2008
TCTGGATCTTCTTGGTATAGGTCTCCCACTTCACCTCGTTGCGCGCCTTCAACTCGCTCTCGCTCATCACGTTGGTCTTGGCAAACATCTCGATGCTTTCCTTGTCCAGATAACGGTCGAAGACTACCGGGCAGGATGCCTCGCAGTCCAGACCTCGCTTCTGAGCCTCTTCCTTCCACTCATAAGAATAGCCGTTGCCGTCGAAGCGGATAGGCTTGCAGGTCTTGATATCCTCGCGTACAACATCTATAATAGCCGATGTCTGGTCCTCGCCCTTTGCTATCAAGGCATCAACACGAGCCTTGAAGTCTTCGAGAGCCTCAGCTACGGCAGCATTCAGTACGATGAGAGATGACGCACAGTTGGCCTCTGAACCTACGGCACGGAACTCGAAACGGTTTCCGGTGAAGGCGAATGGAGAGGTACGGTTGCGGTCGGTGTTATCAATCATCAGCTCCGGAATCTCAGGGATATCCAGCTCCATACCCTTCTTGCCAGCCAGGGCGAAGAGTTCTTCCTTGTCTGCCTTCTCGATATGGTCGAGCAGGTCGGTGAGCTGCTTTCCGAGGAATGAAGAGATGATGGCTGGTGGTGCCTCGTTGGCTCCCAAACGATGGGCATTGGTAGCACTCATGATAGAAGCCTTCAGCAGTCCATTGTGCTTGTAAACGCCCATCAGGGTCTCTACGATGAAGACTACGAAGCGGAGATTGTCCTCCGGTGTCTTGCCTGCTGCATGGAGCAGTACGCCGGTATCGGTGCAGAGACTCCAGTTGTTGTGCTTGCCCGAACCGTTGACACCAGCGAATGGCTTCTCGTGAAGGAGCACACGGAAACCATGCTTGTGAGCCACACGCTTCATCAGACTCATCAGGAGCATATTATGGTCTACGGCAAGATTGCACTCCTCATAGATAGGTGCCAGCTCAAACTGGTTTGGTGCCACCTCGTTATGACGGGTCTTGCAAGGGATGCCGAGTTCGAGCGCCTGTACTTCTAGATCCTTCATGAAAGCCTGCACACGCTCAGGGATTGTTCCGAAATAATGGTCGTCCATCTGCTGGTTCTTCGCAGAGTCGTGTCCCATCAGGGTACGGCCTGTGAGCATCAGGTCAGGGCGAGCCGAATAGAGACTCTCATCTACCAGGAAGTACTCCTGCTCCCATCCGAGATTGGTCTGCACCTTCTTTACCTGTGGGTAGAAGTAGTGGCACACCTCGGTAGCCGCCTCGCTCAGGGTATGGAGCGAGCGGAGCAATGGAGCTTTGTAGTCCAAAGCCTCACCGGTATAAGAAATAAAGATGGTAGGGATACAGAGGGTATCGTCGATGATGAACACAGGCGATGTAGGATCCCATGCAGAATAGCCACGAGCCTCGAAGGTGTTGCGGATACCGCCGTTAGGGAATGAGCTGGCATCAGGTTCCTGCTGGACAAGCAATTTGCCAGAGAATTCCTCAATCATACCACCCTTTCCGTCATGCTCCACGAAGGCATCATGCTTCTCGGCAGTACCTTCTGTCAATGGCTGGAACCAGTGAGTATAATGTGTTACCCCGTTTTCCTCAGCCCAGAGCTTCATGCCGGCAGCCACGGCATCAGCGATGGAACGGTCCAGACGAGTACCGTTATCTATCACATCGATGAGTTTCTCATACACATCAGATGGCAGATACTTGTACATCTTCTGGCGGTTGAATACATACTTGGCGAAGTACTCCGAAGGGCGCACCTTGGGAGCCTCTACCTCTACAGGTCTTTTCTTAAAGGCCTCGGCTACAACCTCAAATCTCAAATTAGCCATTCTTTCTTTTATTATTAATTATAAGTTTGCGGGTGCAAAGTTACGAAAAAATGAGCAAATTGCTAGCGTTTGAGCGTATTTTTTATGCAAAATTCAAACTTTTCTTATACATAAAGTGCCTTTTTCCTACATGGCGACGTAATCTTTCCTACGTCCTGACACAGAAACTCCTGCGTCGCCATGTAATTTCAAGGGCATTAGGAGAGAAAAAAAATCCCTTGCAACCACTAGAGCCGCAAGGGATTCACATTATCCACTTATCTATTTGTACCTTAAGGATTTATTGAAGATTGGAGGTCGGCAATTAGAAACGGTATACAACAAAGCTGTTTGGCTTCATCTTCACGTTCAATACATTGCCCTGAACCTGTGCATCTGATACTACAGGAACAACCACATTTTTATTGTCTATCTTGTTTTCTGCCTGAATATCGTCGGCATGGAGAACGGTTACCTTACCTGGGGTCAACTTCTTGATACCATTAAAGGTTACGTTGATTTCCTTTGCCTCGTTAGAGGTATTGGCAATCTTCACGATGTAGCTCTTGGTAGCCTTGTCGAAGCAAGCGGTAGCATAGAGACCGTTCTCGCCTGCTACAGCCTTACCGTTCTCGGTAAGTTTCAACACATTGGTACCCTTATTCTCGCCGTAGAGCTGCTGAACATAGTAGTTGGCAGAACGGACAGAGCTGAGGTTATCGAACCAGATGAGGTCCGGACGCCACTGCCATCCCTCTACATGAGCGAAGAGAGGTGCATAGGTAGCCTGATAAACCACATCGGCATTACGCTCCAAACCGGTCATGAAAGCTGCCTCAGAAAGAGCTGCCTCCCAAGAGTTTGGATCATTCTCGGCATGAGCAGCATACTCGCCGGCAAAGACCTTAGGACCCTTGCGGTCGTACTTGTCGTAACGGCTGGCATTGCTGCGGAACCATTCCGGACTCTTGTAGTAGTGCTCATCCACCATGTCTACGCCCAACTTGCGCATCTGCTCCCAACCGTAGTCGAAATCCTTTCCATCAGCAGATGGACCAGATGAACCGCAGATTTTTATCTTTGGATACTTGGCATGAATCTGCTCCATGAACTTCTGCAGACGCTCAGGATACATAGGACCCCACTGCTCGTTACCGATACCAATCTGCTTCAGATTGAATGGTGCCGGATGACCCATATCGGCACGGAGCTTACCCCACTTAGAGGTAACAGGACCATTGGCAAACTCGATGAGGTCGAGTGCATCGTCGATATAGCTCTGGAGATCCTTGACTGCTACATGTGCATTAGGATCCTTATCATCGTTCTGATACTGGCAAGCCAGACCTACAGAGAGAATAGGCAATGGCTCAGCACCAATCTTCTCTGAAAGGAGGAAATACTCATAGAAGCCCAAGCCCAATGACTGATAGTAGTTAGGGAAAAGGCGATGAGGGAAGGTATCTCTCCAGCGGTTCTCGTTCAGAGGACGGTTCTCAGGAGCACCCACAGAGTTCTTCCACTCATAACGGGTATCGAGGTCGGTTCCCTCTACGATACATCCGCCAGGGAAACGGAAGATGCCTGGCTTCAAGTCAGCCAAATCCTGTACGAGGTCGGCACGGAGACCATTCCAGTTGTCCTCAGGAAAGAGAGAGATATGGTCGAGGTCTACGCTTTCAGAACCCTTCTCCAGATAAACACGCATCAACCCCTTGGCATCGGTCTGAGGAGAAGTAAGGGTAGCAGTAAGCTTCTGCCATTTATTATTGGTGATGTTGATGACCTGCTTGGCAATCACATCATTCTTTGAATTGACGAGTTCTACGCGAATCTTGCCCTGCTTGCCATCAATGAGATGAAGACGGCCATATACGGTGAAATCGTACTTCATATCCTTCTTCAAGCCCATGCCGAAGAAGCCACGGTTCTCAAGACCAGTCTGCTTCTCACGTGCGCCTGCGCTCTCAAGTGTTACATAATGAGGATTGCGGTCGAAGGCAGGTTTTACGTCGCTGAGGGTTACATTTCCGAATGTATTCCATCCCATCAGGCGCTGTGGGAATTCGAAGGAACGGTTCTCTACCATCTCTGCATAGAGTCCACCATCGGCACCGAAGTTGATATCCTCGAAGAAGATACCATACATGGTAGGCTGGATTTCTGCTCCAGGCTTGTTAGCCTGAACAGTAAACTGATGCTGTGCGAAAGCTCCGAGTGAAGACATCGCCAGCAATGCTGCTGCGAAAAATTTTGCTTTTCTCATATTGTTCGTTATTTTTATTTTTTAGGTCTGTACTTACACCTTATTAAATATAGGTGGTGCAGTAATTTGCTGCAAAGATTACACAAACGAGCGCAATGAAAGCTTGCTTTCAAATTGCCGAGTGCAGTAAATCTTCTGCAAAGATAAAAAAATCCACCCCAAATGAGGTGGATTTTCTGTTTAAATATATTGGATTTTCGTACAAATCCCTGCTTTTCTACTATTTATCTAATGGAATGAGCACGAAAGTGAAGTTCTTATCGCCATAATGGAGGCGATACTTCTCCAAAGGCCATGCACCCCAAGAGTTCTCACCAGCCACACCAGAATGCTCTGCATCGAGGAAGAGATTGGTGAATTTTGACTTCTTCAGGTTGAAACTGTGGCGCTGATTCTTGTCATCACCATCATCCAGTTCTTCGGTGTCGAAGTGGATGGCGGAAGCATAGAACGGCTTGCAGCTCTTCACCTTGAATCCGAAGCCGGAAGCATCGGTCTGGTTCCACCAGCGCATATCGCCCTTGGTTCCACTCTCCTGTGGACGGATGTATGGGAAGTACTGGTTGTCGGCATCATCGCTGTAGATTCCGATGCGCATGCAGTCCTCACGGTCAGAATAGTTCTCGATAGGACCACGGCCGTAATACTGGCTCTTGTCCATATCGTACGGCAACTGCATCAGCATACCGAAACGGAACAGATCGCTGACCTTGGCATCATCAGAAGCATCAAACTCCTGGCTTACCTTCATCGCACCGGTGTTAGGCATGATGAGATAATCGATTTCCAGCTCACCCTTCACCTCTGGCATCTCATAGGTTGCACAGATGCTGATGGTGTTTGCCTTCTTATCCTTTTCAACAGCTACACCCTTCAGGTTCATGACAGGGTTCTTCCAAACCTGGAACTTTTTCTGCAGGCCGGCACCGAAATCATTATCGGTAGGAGCACGCCAGAAGTTTGGCTTCAGGGTACCGCCCTCGCCGAGGAGCGACTTGCCACGATAGGTATATTCAGAGATGAGACCGGTGGTACGGTTCACCTTCACGGTCAGATCAGGAGTAGTAACGGTGATATCCTGCTCGCCCTTCTTGTCGATGAGCTTAGCCTTCACCTTCTTGCCATCCTGAGCCTTAGCCATGTTTTCTGCACAATGACCGCAGCACTTCTTCTCCTTCACCGCCAGCTGGGCATAAGCCACAATCTGACCAGCCTCCATCAGAGGTTCAGCCTTCTTCAGACGGAAATCGATGTTGAGGAACACCTCCTTGCCCGTTACCTTAGAAAGGTCATAAGGGATGGTGAAGTTCTTGGTCTGCTGGGCAGCTACATCGATATCAGCAATAGTACCGTTCTGAGTCTCCACGCCATCCTCAATGAGGCTCCATGCCAAGGCATAGTTGCTCAAATTGCGGAAGAAGTTCTCATTGTATACACTTACTTCACCCTTCTCTGCATTCACCATCTTAGCCCAGATGTTCTGATACTGGTAGGCTACCTCGTAGGCATGAGGATTGAGCTGACGGTCAGGACCGATGATACCATTGCAGTTGAAGTTATTGTCGCTAGGGTCGTAATTGTTATAATCGCCACCGTAGCAATATTCTATTTTGCGGAGCTCTTCATTGCTCATCTTCTCAGGATTCTTGATGGTCATCGGCTTCAATACCTTGCGGTGCAAGCCCTGGTCAACGAAATCCCAGTCGAAACCACCCTGGAGGATAGGATACTTGCGAATCAGAGCCCAGTAATCCTTCAGGTTACCGCCTGAGTTACCCATGGTATGGTTGTACTCGCACTGGATGAGCGGCATCGGACTGTTAGGGTCCTTAGCATACTTTTCACAAGCACTTACAGGATAGTACATAGGGCAGAAGATATCGGTACCCTCGCCTCTGTGAGCCTGCTCATACTGAACCGGACGGCTCTGGTCCTGACTCTTAATCCACTTGTAAGCCTGCAGGAAGTTATCGCCCATCACAGTCTCATTACCCAAACTCCAGGTTACGACACTAGGATGATTGAAGTACATGGAAACATTGTGCTGGTTGCGCTCCAGAATCTGCTTGGCAAACATCGGTTTCTTGGCAGCAGCATCATCGCCATACTGGAAACCGTGACTCTCCTGGTTAGCCTCAGCAACCACATAGATACCATACTCATCGCAGAGCTCGTACCAGCGTGGATCATCAGGATAGTGACAGGTGCGGACAGCGTTAATATTCAGGCGCTTCATAATCTTGATGTCCTGAATCATGCGCTCCATGCTCAATACATAACCTCCATCAGGGTCCATCTCATGACGGTTGGCACCCTTGATGAGCACAGGCTGACCGTTGACAAGGAACTGCTTGTTCTTGATTTCCACCTTGCGGAAACCTACCTTGACAGGAGTCATGCTTGCTGATTTCATGTTGCCATTCTTCAGCGCACTTGAGAGGGAAACCTGAAGGGTATATAAATAAGGTGTCTCTGCATTCCACTTGTGTGGATTCTCTACGTTCATCGTAATGTTGGCTGTTCCATTCTTTGCCAATCCTGTAGCTGTAGTCACCTGCTTGCCTTCTTTGTCGAAGAGGATGAAGTTCAGCTTGCCTGTTCCCTTTACCTTGGCAGAGATATTGAGCACACCATCCTTGTAGTTGTTTACAAGGTCAGGAGTAACACGGATATCCTCCAAATGCAACTGGGCATCGCGGGCAAAGAGATAGCTTTCACGAGCCACACCACTCAAGCGCCAAAAGTCCTGATCCTCATCCCAGGAGCCATCGCACCAGCGGAAGGTCTGGAAGGCAATCAGATTCTTGCCCTTCTTCAGATAAGGAGTGATGTCAAACTCGGCAGCTACCTTGCTATCCTCTGCATAACCGGCAAACTTACCGTTTACATAGAGATAGATGTTGGAAGTAACGCTACCGAAATGGGCTACTACCTGCTTGCCATCCCAGTTGGCAGGGATGTCGATGATGCGACGGTAAGAGCCAACATGGTTGTCCTTGGTAGGAACTGCTGGTGGCTGCTGGTCAAAATGTCCACGCCAGCCGAAGCCTACGTTCACATATTCCGGATCACCGAATCCGTTCATCTCCCAGATACCTGGCAGATTCATGGTCTTCCATTTGGAATCATCAAGATCTTCCTTGTAGAAGTCGGTAGGACGCTGGTCGGCATTAGCCACCCAGTTGAACTTCCAGGTTCCGTCGAGCGAAAGGAAATACTTGCTCTCCGTCTTGTTCATGTGCAGGATATCCTTGCTCACGATCTTACCGTCTTTCTCAGAAACCCAGTCATCTGCCGGATAGGTGAAGAAATTGGTGTGCAACGGAAAACGATTGATGGCATTCACCTGAAGGTCGTGCCATTCTGTGTAAGTTGGCTGTTGGATGGTCGTCTTATTCAACGACTTAATGGCAGTCTTCGGTTTGGTTGCACCAAAGGTTGCCATTGCTAATCCTGCCAAGCTCAATGTTACGAACAGTCTCTGTTTCATGTTTGTTAGTTATTTATACATTAGATTGAAATTACACCTTATTATATATAGGCTATTCTATACCTTATTATATATAGGCATATCCTGGAGCATCTTATATACCTCCATGTTGCCGGTAGCCTCAGCTAAGCAACTGCAAATATATGAAAATTAAGTTAGAAACAAGCAGAACGCCCGTATTTTTTAATGTTTTTTCAACACTGGTGCACCATTTCCCCAAGAAATAGGTACCCACAAGTGTCTGCTGTCGCTCAAGTGTTTGGGGTTCCACATGTCTGCCATGAACACATAGTCAGCACCATGGAACATCTTCTTTTGTGCTGCAGTTTTCACCTTATTATATATATACCCATACCATCATAGAAAGGCATATAAATATATAAAACTTTTTCAATATCCGCTAAAAGAAAATGACAAAAAAGTTTGGTGTTTCCAAAAAAATGCATTACCTTTGCCATCATAAAATAAACAACGAAACGACATAAAAATTATGATGACAATCGAAGAATACAGAGCAGCCATCTTGCAGGCTTTACTCGATGCTAAGAACGAGGACGGCACTCCAGCCATTACTCCAAGGGAAGCACAGGAAGCACTCAACGGATTTACCGACGACGAGTTGCAAGACGGAATCCTATGGAATTCGCCCGAAGACGTGGCATCAATTATCCTCGAGGGATAAATCACGGAAGTTATATTCAGCTACCAACAGATAAGAATAGGAGCAAAGACCCTTTTTGCGGGGTTTTTGCTCCTATTCCCATTTATACTTCCTGTTCTTTCTTCCCTTTAAAGACAGTCTTCAACAGCCCCGCAATACTTCATTTCTGTTGCAAAAGCAATAAAAAACTAAAGAATGCGACAAAAAACAAAAGAATGTGCAATTTTTCTTTCACAATTCAATTATTATTTGTAAATTTGCAGCCGCATAAACGGAAAGGGAACTTGCAAATCCCTCTTCAATCAGTTTAAAAAGATAATTTTACCGGTAAAAATATATATTAAATAATGAAGATAGAAAACGAAATCATCAGCTCGGTCATCGCTGCGGTGAAGGAGCTTTATGGTCAGGACGTACCTGAGAAGATGGTAGCCCTGCAGAAGACCAAGAGTAATTTCGAAGGTAACCTTACCCTCGTCGTATTCCCATTCCTCAAAATGTCGAAGAAAAAGCCTGAGGATACAGCACAGGAAATCGGCGAATACCTGAAGAAAAACTGCGCTAACGTTATCGCAGACTTCAACGTGGTTAAGGGTTTCCTCAACCTTTCTATCGCTCCTGCCGCTTGGGTAGGACTCTTGAATACCATCAACGCTGACCCTAAGTTTGGTGAGAAGCCAGTTACTGAGAACAGTCCGCTCGTCATGATTGAGTACTCTTCTCCTAACACCAACAAGCCTCTCCACCTCGGTCACGTTCGCAACAACCTCCTCGGCTGGTCATTGGCCCAGATTATGGAGGCTAACGGCAACAAGGTAATCAAGACAAACATCGTTAACGACCGTGGTATCCACATCTGTAAGTCTATGCTCGCCTGGCTCAAGTGGGGCAATGGCGAAACTCCTGAAACTTCCGGCAAGAAGGGCGACCACCTCATCGGCGACTACTATGTAGCCTTCGACAAACACTATCGTGAGGAAATCGCAGAGCTCAAGGCTCAGTACATGAAGGATGGCATGGACGAAGAAGCTGCCACAGAGAAAGCTAAAGTAGAGGCTCCGCTGATCAAGGAGGCTCACGAGATGCTCGTAAAGTGGGAGAACAACGACCCTGAGGTTCGTGCACTCTGGCAGAAGATGAACAACTGGGTTTACGCTGGCTTCGATGAGACTTACAAGATGATGGGTGTAAGTTTCGACAAGATATATTATGAGTCAAATACTTACCTCGAGGGTAAGAAGAAGGTAGAAGAAGGATTGGAGAAGGGTCTCTTCTTCCGCAAGGACGATAACTCTGTTTGGGCTGACCTCACCAACGAGGGTCTCGACCAGAAACTCCTGCTCCGTTCTGACGGCACCTCTGTTTATATGACTCAGGACATCGGTACTGCCGACCTCCGTTTCAAGGATTTCCCTATCGACAAGATGATCTACGTAGTAGGCAACGAGCAGAACTACCACTTCCAGGTGCTCTCTATCCTGCTCGACCGCCTCGGCTTCAAGTGGGGTAAGGACTTGGTTCACTTCTCTTACGGAATGGTAGAGTTGCCTAACGGTAAGATGAAGAGCCGCGAGGGAACCGTAGTAGATGCTGATGACCTGATGGCAGAGATGATTAAGGATGCTCGCCAGACAAGCGATGAGCTTGGCAAGTTCAAGGACATGAGCGAGGAAGAGCGCCAGGAGATTTCACGCATCGTGGGTCTCGGAGCGTTGAAGTACTTCATCCTCAAGGTAGATGCCCGCAAGAACATGCTCTTCAACCCAGAAGAGAGTATCGACTTCAACGGCAACACAGGTCCTTTCATCCAGTATACCTACGCTCGTATCCGCAGCATCATGCGCAAGGCAGCAGCCGAGGGCATCAAGATTCCTGCAGAGTTGGGCGCAGATGCTCCTATCAACGAGAAGGAGATCGACCTCATCCAGAAGATGAACGACTTCGCAGCAGCCGTAGCCGATGCCGGCAACAACTACAACCCTGGCGGTATCGCTAACTACTGCTATGAGTTGACCAAGGAGTTCAACCAGTTCTATCACGACTACAGCATCCTGAATGCTGAGAGCGAGGCTGAGAAGATTACCCGTCTGGTTCTTGCAGCCAACGTGGCTAAGATTCTGAAGAATGGTATGTCTCTGCTCGGCATCGAGGTTCCAGAAAGAATGTAATATATACATAAGATATAATAACCTACAATTTAAAAATAAAAAAAATATTGACTATTTGACATAATGAGCATGGCCCTGGAGCTCGACTCCAAGGTGCATGCTCATTTCAGTTTTAGCCAATCCTTTTTGTTTTCCAACCCCAAAAAGAAAAAAGATGAATAAAATGCCCGTAAATCCTCCTTCATGGAGAAACGATACCGTTTTGCCTCTACCCAACGAGGTAATAGCCAACGCCTGGGCTGTGGATGCCGCCTGTTCCGGCAATCCCGGTCCGATGGAATACCAATGCATCGACCTTCAGACCGGAGCCCAGGTTTTCCACTATGGTCCTATCCACGGCACCAACAACATCGGCGAGTTTCTCGCCATCGTCCACGCCCTCGCCCTGATGCAGCAGAAGGGCATTACCGACAAGATAATTTATAGCGACAGCGTGAATGCCCAGCTATGGGTAAGCAAGAAACAATGCAAGACCAAACTGGAGCGCACTCCCCAGACCGAACAGCTCTACCAGGTCATCGCCCGAGCCGAGAACTGGCTCCGCACCCACCCCATCAACATACCTATTATAAAATGGGAAACGAAGAAATGGGGCGAGATTCCAGCCGATTTCGGAAGAAAGGGATAAAAAGGACATTTTTATGTGCCTTTCCCGAAATAATGCCCGCAAAAGCTTGCAATTTCAGATATTTTGTTTAATTTTGCAGCTATTACCGTATTAAACATACATAATCGTAAGAATGGAAATAGAAAAAGAAACAATATTATTAATGTCGAAAGGAGACAAGAAAGCATACGAAACGATGTTCCGCAGGTTCTATCCTAAGGTACACCGTTTTGTAGCCATGCTCTTGAAAAACGAAGATGATGCTGATGACGTCAGCCAGCTCATCTTCTTAAAGGTATGGAACAAACGCGAGAAGTTTGCCGATATCCAGAACTTCGATTCCTACCTCTTTATTTTGGCAAAATATACTGTCATCAACTATATTTCCTCCAAGCACATCATCCCAATAGATATTGACAGTCTGCCAGACAGATACGCCAACGAATCTTCGCCACATGACGATGTGGTGGCAAAGGATACCCAGCTGCTCATCGACATGGTGGTAGAAAGCATGCCGCAACAACGCCAGATGATTTATCGCATGAGCCGCGAGCAGCATCTCAAGAACGAAGAGATAGCCCAGCGCCTGGGTATTCAGAAGAAAACGGTAGAAAATCATCTTAACCTAGCTCTTAAAGAAATTAAAAAAGCCTTATATTTGATGATTTTGTTACCTTGCCATTGGGTGTAACACCATTGAAACATGTCTTAAAAATAAATGAAGTTTTTATTATGGCAACAAAGATAAGGGATATCATAGATTATTATAGTGGGCACAATGTGCCGGATGAAATAAAAGAAAGGGTATTAGATAGAATTTCCAATACACAAGACGATAAAGAGGCGAACGAGGCATTTAGAGAATTATGGGACAAGGCTGATTCTGCCTATATGGAAGAAGAAGAAATTTCTGCTGCATACAACCGCCTCTTCGAAACAGAAGAAACAAGAGAAATAGAAAAGAAAAAATCGCTTCGAATCTTCAACTTTGCCAAACTGGCTGCCGTCTTCGTACCGCTGCTGATGCTGATTGTATTCGGCAAGCTCTACGTCCAGATGAACAACCAACTCAAGGATATAAAACTGGCAACCATGCTCCAGGAGCATACCATCAACGAAGAGAGCAAAGTCATCGCCTTGGCAGACGGAACGAAAGTAAGACTCAGCCAGAGTTCCGTACTCCTCTATCCTTCCTCTTTCAAAGGAGCAGAAGAACGCAAGGTTTTCCTGTCGGGAGAGGCATTCTTCGACATCAGACATGATGATGCCCAGCCGTTCCACGTCAGCACTCCTCATTTCGAGATTACCGACTTGGGCACCTCTTTTACGGTTTCATCTTATTCAAATACAGATGAAGTATCTGCCACACTCAAAACCGGCAAGATAGAACTCCGCATCATAGGTCAGGAAGACAAGGTTTACAGCATGAAGCCTAACGACCAGTTAGTATATAATGTAAAGACCAAGGCAGTAAACCTCCGCAAGGTTTCGGCCGAAGAAGATGGTACAAGCTGGCGCAACAAGGAGATTGACCTGAACGATGTAACGCTGGCAGAAGCTGGTAAGATTCTGGGTAATGCATACGGAGTGAAATTCACCTTCCGTTCAAAGATTCACCAGAAGACGAAGGTTACAGTTCATTTCAACCGTGGCGAAACCCTCTCGGGAGCCATGTTTGTCCTGAAAAACCTGGTTCCTGGTCTGGAATATGAAGTGAAGAAAGATGAAGTAATCATCAGGTAGGCATATATTATAATAGGTAAACAAAAGGCGCATTATGTAAAAATGATGCGCCTTTTTTCATAAAAGTGTATCTCTGCACGGGATATGAAAACAGAAATAATAACATAAACTGGAAATATCATGATAAAGAATTTGATTTTTGATTTTGGAAAAGTACTCGTAGATTACGAATACTTTGAAACGCTTGACCAGATATTCAAGACCCACGAACAGGCTGAAGAATTCTATCATCTCCTGATAGACGGCAAATGGAATGAGAATATGGATCGCGGAGATTCTTTCGAAGAAACCTTCTGCAAGATGCAGCAGATCATGCCGCAATATAAGGAAGAAATAGCAACCGTAGCCCAGCGCTTTAACGAATTTGTAAGGGGCGAGAAGGAAGGAATGCACACCTTGCTGACCCAGTTGAAGGCAGAAGGCTACCACCTTTACGGACTTTCCAACTGGTGCACCAAGGTTCACGAAACGATGGCACAATATCCCATTTTCCAACTTCTGGAAGGACAGGTGATTTCTTCAGAAGAGAAAATCATCAAACCCGACAGAGCTATTTATGAAAGAATCTGCCAGAAATACAATCTGAAACCGGAAGAATGCCTTTTTGCTGACGACAGAATAGAGAATGTAGAAGCCGCCCAGCGTTTCGGAATGCAGGCCATCTGCTTTGAGGATGCTGCGCAGTACGAGCGGGAATTGAGAAAAATTCTGTCTGAGGAAAGAACGATGTAAGTTCTGATTATCAAAAGCATTACTGCTATTTCCATACCCAAAGCATTACTTTTTAAAAAAAATCAAGGCTCTAAATTAGCAGCAAGAAATGCTAATTTTAGAGCCTTCATATTATGTATTTATAATTTCCAAAAGAAGAATTTTATAGGGTGTTTGCGAACACAAGATATTTTTTTCAGAAAAACTTCATTTTAACAGTTTTGTAATTGGGTGTAACTCTCTTTCCCGTTGTCTTCAAGACGTAACAAGCAAATTATTATTAACTTAAAAAGATAAAGTATGAATCTTAAACGAATCTCTGCGTCATGCTTCTGTTTGCTCCTAGCAGGCCAGATGACCCTTTCGGCTCAGAACGTCAGCTTCAGCTCAAACAAGGTAACGCTTAAGTCTGCTTTTGAGAAGATTGAAAAGGAATCTAAGTACAAGATTGCCTACAACTCCTCACAGCTGGATGCTAACCGTTCGGTTACATTAACCAAGAAAAGTGATGATGTCTTTGGTATGTTGAACCAATTGCTCAAAGGTACCAATTTTACCTATGAGATGGAAGGCAACTACATCGTCATCAAGCCTCAGCAAAAAGCTAAATCTCAGGCTCATGGCAAGAAAATCAAGGTACGTGGTGTAGTAAAAGACGAAACTGGCGAGCCAGTTATCGGCGCTACCGTCATGGAGAAGGGTACCACCACCAATGGTGTTGTAACCGATATTGACGGCAACTATACCATCGAGATTCCTGCAGACGGAATGTTGGCAGTATCATACATTGGCTGCAAGGACCAGGACATCAAGGTAAATGGTCGCGAAGTAATCAATGTTAACCTGGCAGATGATAATAAGGTCTTGGAAGAAGTTGTAGTTGTAGGTTATGGCGTGCAGAAGAAGCGCGACGTATCTACTGCTGTGTCTTCTGTCAAGGCAGAGGCTCTTGCCAACAATCCTTCTACCGACTTCCGTCAGGCTTTGGCTGGTAAGATGCCTGGTGTACAGGTAACAGTACCTAGCGGAGACCCAGAGGGTAGCGTAAGCATTCGCGTTCGTGGTGTAAGTACCGTCAACGCCGGTAGCGACCCTCTCTATGTAGTAGATGGTGTTCCTATGGAGCGTGGTTTTGCCAACCTGAACACCAACGATATTGAGTCTGTTGAAGTTTTGAAGGATGCTTCTGCAGCAGCTATCTATGGTAGCCGTGGTTCTAATGGTGTAGTTCTCGTTACAACCAAGAAGGGAACCTCTGACAAGCTCTCTGTTTCTTACGATGGTTACGTAGGTGTACAGAACGTATCAAAGAAACTCGATATGATGAACGCTTACGAATATGCAGAATTCGTAAAGGATGCACGTAACAACGCATATCTTTCTAAAGTTCCTGGTGCTTCTGCAAGTGACCCAAACAGCGTACGCCCTAAAGGTTACATGCAGATTGCAACCGATTTGTTCCCATATCTGGAGGGTGTTAAGGGCTTGACAGATACAGACTGGCAGGATGCTATCTTCCGCACAGCGATGACTACCGGACACAACATTTCACTTTCTGGTAAGTCTAACAGCGTCAACTATTTCGTATCAGGCAACTATATGAAGAAGGAAGGTACCATTATCGGTTCTGACTTCGAGAAGTTTGGTGCCCGCATGAATCTCTCAGGTCAGCACAAGCGCTTGAAGTTCGGTGTTAACTTCGCTCCTTCTTATTCTGTTTCTAATTCAGTAGATGCATCTGGTGCAGGTGGTATCGTTCAGTCTGCTTTGATGATGCCTCCAACCTTCCCTGTATACAACGCAGACGGTTCATATAATTTCCAGGGTAATGGATATTGGCGAATTGGTACAGACTATGAGCACAACGAGGTGATGAACCCTGTTGCGATGGCTCGCTTGCAGTCTAATGTTACCGACCGCATGTCTATTACAGGTAAGGCTTATGCAGAATTGGAACTGATGAAGGGACTTTCCTATAAGTTGTCTTTGGGTGGTGATTATTATGGTGCTCATAATGATAAATATCGCCAGTCTGGTCTGCCTTTGAAGGGGAAGAATTACTATGATTCTCCTTCAAACCCAATAGGTTACAGTTCTTCCAGTTTCTTTTTTAACTGGTTGGTTGAAAACCAGTTGACTTACACAACAACTATCAACAAGAAGCACAATATTACAGCCATTCTTGTACAGTCTGCTCAGAAAGAAACCAAGAAGACCGACAACGTAACAGCAACCGATTACCCTAATGATTACATCCAGACCGTAAATGGCGGTACGGTAACCAAGGGTGGTTCTGACAAGACACAATGGTCTATCGCTTCTTACCTGGCTCGTGTTCAGTACAACTACGAAGGACGCTACATGCTTTCTGCAGCCATCCGTACTGATGGATCTTCACGTTTCGGTAAGAACAACCGTTGGGGTTACTTCCCATCAGCCTCAGCAGCTTGGCGTATCAGCGACGAAAAGTTCTTCAAGAACATAAAGGAGTTGTCTTTCGTTAATGATATGAAGATTCGTGCCAGCTATGGTGTAACCGGTAACTTTGAGATTGGTAACTACGACCATTTGGCAACCATGTCAACAGACAATTACATCTTAGGTACCAATGGAGGTTTGTTGCAGTATGGTTATAAGCCAGATAATATCAAGCGTGATGATTTGAGCTGGGAGAAGAACCAGATGATCAACGCCGGTATCGACCTTCAGATGTTTGACGGCTACATCGGATTCTCTGTAGACTATTACAATACCAACACTTCAAACATGTTGCTTTATGTACCAGTACCTCTGTTGACAGGTTACAGCACCTCACTTCAGAATCTGGGTAAGGTAAACAACCGCGGTTGGGAATTGGCTTTGACATCACAGCATACATTTGCTAATGGCTTCGGCTATTCATTTAATGCCAACTATGCCAAGAACACCAATGAGGTGAAAGAGTTAGGTCCAGGTAATGCACCTATTATTTCTTCTGGTAGTGTTGCTCATGCTTATTATATTACAGAGGTAGGAAAGCCTATCGGTAACTATTACCTCTTGGTACAGGACGGCATCTTTGCTACAGAAGAAGACTTAAAAAAGTATCCTCACTTCGACAATACAGAAGTAGGTGACTTCAGATTCGTTGATGTTGACGGAGACGGCAAGTTGGATTTGGATAAAGACCGTACAATCTGCGGCAACTACATGCCTAAGTTCACATACGGCTTCGGCGGTAAGCTCTGGTATGCAGGTTTCGACATGGACTTCAACTTCCAGGGTGTATATGGCAACAAGATTCTGAACTTGAACAAGCGCTACCTCGACAATATGGAGGGTAACACCAATGGTACCAAGATTGCTCTCGACCGTTGGAAGAGTCCTGAGAATCCAGGCAGCGGTTCGGTAAATAAGGCAAACCGTAAGCAGACAGGTTACAACAGCCGTACTTCTACCTGGCACTTGGAGAGCGGTTCATACCTTCGTCTCCAGAACCTGTCATTAGGTTATACTTTGCCTCGTGCACTTACTCAGAAGTTTAAGGTTGAGAAGATGAGAGTTTATGTTTCAGGACAGAACCTCTTCACTATTACCAACTACAGCGGCTACAACCCAGAGGTAAATGCCCGTCCTTCCAAGAACCTGACTCCAGGTGAGGACTATGGTACTTATCCTTTGGCAAGAACATATATGTTTGGTTTGAATCTCACATTATAAAGAATATAGTAACATGAAAAAGATATTAGTATTAGCATCATTGGCAACCCTGCTCATGACCTCTTGCGGAGACAGCTTCTTCGATTTGGAGCCAGCAAGCAGCGTAACCATTGACAAAGTATATAAGACTGCGAGCGATTATAATGTAGCAGTTATCGGCTGCTACGCAAAATTGCAGTCACAGGTGAATTTCTATACAGAATGCTGCGAGTATCGTAGTGACAATCTTTCTTTGGGCGCCCCAACAGCAGGTACCCAGGACCGTTACGATATCGACCATTTCACAGAGAAACCATCTAATGGAATCCTCAGTTCTTACTGGGCGAACTTCAACAACAACGTTTATCGTTGCAATCTCTTGCTCGACCAGATTGATGGTGCAAACTTTGCAGAAAACCTGAAGAAGCAGTACAAGGGCGAAGCGATGTTTATCAGAGCTTTGAACTATTTTAACATGTACCGCATTTGGGGTGGCGTTCCTGCTACCAAGCATGTAGTAAGTGCTGCGGAGGCTCTGAAAGTTGCGAGATATTCTGATGAGCAGATGTTCGATTTGATTGCCGGAGATTTGAAGGAGATTGTTGACAACAACTATCTTCCAGAAACTTACTCTTCTGCAGATATGGGTAGAGCAACCTCTGGTGCTGCCAAGGCTTTGCTCGGTAAGGTATATCTTACTTTCCACAAATGGACTGAGGCTAAAGACATTCTTTCTCAGTTAATCGGAAAATATCAGTTGGTAAGCCCTATCGCCCAAGTCTTCGATGTGGATAACAAGAATAATAATGAGATTATCTTCGCCGTACATTTCAACAAGGAAATAGAGGGAGAGGGACATAGTTACTGGTACAATCTCACCAACGCATCTGATGATACCAACCAGACAAGTTCTCTGCTCAACACATTCCCTACAGGTGATGCTCGCAAAGACCTCATAACATACGTACAGGTTGAGAAAAACGTTCGTTTGATGAATAAATTCTATGATACAAAGAGCCCTACCTTCAAGACTGTAGGTAATGATCAGATCCTTCTTCGCTACGCAGATGTTCTTCTGATGTATGCAGAAGCGCTCAACGAGATTCAGTATGACGCATCTGAGGGTTCACTTGCCCTGAAGTATCTCAACGCCGTAAGACAGAGAGCTGGCATTTCTAATCTGACAGCAAAACAGTTGCCTACACAGGAGAAGTTCCGCAAGGGCATCTTGGTTGAACGCCAGAGAGAATTCCCTTATGAGGGGCAGCGCTGGTTCGACTTGGTAAGAATGGGATTTGCAAAGAGCGTGATGGCAGAGAATGGTGTTGAAATCAAGGATTATCAATTACTCTTCCCTATTCCTCAGCAGGAGATTGAAAAGGTAGGCGACAAGTCTATCCTCTGGCAGAACCCTGGATATGACAACAATTAATAAACGGTTAAGACATGAAAAAGATTATATATTTGCTGTCTTTAGTGACAGTTTTTATTCTCGGTTCTTGTAGCGATGATCTTCCAAAAGCAAGTTGGGACATTTGCCAGGTAGGTACTTTGAACGCTACGGCACAAAATGAGAAGGTATTGTTGGAATGGGCTCCTATGCAGGGAGCCAACCCAACAGGTTATTTGGTCAATTGGACACCGGAAGTTGCTACATACGAAGGTGGTTCTGCAGAGTTGGACGCAAAGACTACCTCATATACTATAACAGGTTTGGTTAACAAGGTTACTTATACCATCACCATCCAGGCCATCTATGGCAACCAGCGTTCTATGATTTCTACAACAAAGGCAAGACCTGTTTCTGATACAGAGCCTTTCAAGGTTTGGTCTACAGATATGCCTAACGGTGGTATGGTGAAGACTGCAAATGCAGTATTCTCTTTAGACGGAAATACATTCTACTTGCCTTCTGCAGGTGCTACGGGTGATGTTACTGCTTTTGATGCAATGACAGGTACTGTGAAATGGACCGCTGCCATTCCTAAGACTACTTATGGTGGTGGTGTAGCAGTAGGCAAAGACGGTACTTTGTATCAGGGTGCTCGCAACGCAACCTTGTATGCTATCAATAGCGATGGAACACAGAAGTGGACATACGCCACAGGAGCTGCCAACAAGAATCTGGACTGTTTCCCTGCTGTAACTGCTGACGGACAGACAGTTTATATCCTTGATGGCGACAACGTTCTCCATTCTATCAATACAGCTACTGGTGTTAAGAACTGGTCTGTTAAACTGGCTGGTACAAAGAACAAGGCTGGAGCTGTAGCTATAGACAAGACAGGCAATATCTATGTAGGTACACGTACTACTATTTATGGTTTCAAGGCCGATGGCACTCAACTTTGGAAGGTAGCCGGTAAGGTAACTGAAATCGGTTCTTTCGCTTTGGATGATGAAACTCTTTATGCTGCCCAGATTGGTGGTGCAGGTTTGCTGGCTTTGAACACAGCAGATGGTTCTACCAAGTGGAACGTTGAAGCTGCGGGTGATATCTATGCTCCTATTGTTGACAAGAGCGGCAATATCTACTTTACAGACAAGGGTGACAAGGCTCTTTACTCTGTAGATAAGGCTGGACAGTTGAAGTGGAAGTTTACTATTGATGCAGCTCCTACTTATTGCTTCCCTGTTCTCGACGATAAGGGAACTGTTTATTTCGGTAGCGGCGCCGGTCGCATCTACGCAGTAAACAGCGCAAATGGCGAGGAACTTTGGCACATGGACTCAGAAGGTACAGATAATAATGCCAAGATTATGTCTGGTATGACTATCGGCGAGAACCAGATGCTCTATGTTTCTTATATCGGCGGTAATGTTGCTGCTATTAAGATCTTTGCCGGCCCAGAGAAATCTACATGGAGCTGCAGAGGTGGTAATATTCATGGTACAAACCAATATTAATATTTGAATCAGTATGAAAAAGATATATTTATTCATCGCATTATTCGCTTGCGCCCTCTGCTCTTGTGGAAGTGACGAAGATGGAATGACTTATGCGCAGCCTGTCGAAATAGGTGAAACTACCGACATGAAGACTGCAAAAGAGGTAGCTGAAACTTTGTGGGCTACTACTCCATTACAGCAGCAACCTCTCAATGCGGAAAGATCTGAAGTTCTAAAGAAGATACAGAAGATGGCAGACGACTGCACTTCTGATTTCTTTGAAAGCTATATTGCTTCTTTGGACCAGTCTGCTGAAATGAGAGAAAAGTACGACCCTATGCTGGCGTTCTACCGTTTGTCTCTGGATCATGTGATTAATGCCATCAAGACGACTACCGTTGAGAATGGTACTACATGCATCTGGCAGCTCTACAATATGGGTTACATCGTAAAGACTCCTACCACTTGCTTTGGTATTGACATCAACCATCGTTGGGCAGAGAAACTGGAGCCTTACCTGGATTTCCTCTGTGTTACTCACAAACACCAAGATCACTACAACACAGCTCTCATCAACGCGATGCTGAATGCAGGAAAGCCTGTTTATTCTAACTGGATAAAGGGTGGCTATACTTCCAAGGTAAATACCGATTACCAGTTTAATAACATCAAGATTCATGTGTCCATTACAGACCATAACAACTCTGGCTTATCAAACTTCGTTTCTGTATTTACTTTTGAATGTGGCGATGATAGTGGCAACTTCACAATGCTCCATACTGGCGACTCAAACTTCAAGGCTGCTCAGTATACCAACATTCTGCCACACGTTAATGTTTTGATTCCTCGCTACGCACCTAATGCGCTTACCGAGAACAACATTATCGGTACTAGTGCCGGTCAGACAAAACCTGACTATGTATTGCTCTCACACATTCTAGAACTTTCTCACGAAAGCGAGGAAGAATCTAGATGGAGTTTGAATTCTGCCTTAGAAAGAGCCAGCAAGCTTAACTGCGAGAACTCTGTTGTTCCTTTCTGGGGAGAAAAGTTAGTTTGGAAAGACGGTAAATTGAATTAAAATGAAGAAGATTTATATTTTATCCTTGTTGTGCATGCTCACTTCGGTGAGCTTTGCACAAAGCAATCTGAAAGAGATTCTTAAGAATTTCAACAAGCCAGCAAAAGAAAATGTTATGGTAGTTTCTCATCGTGGAGACTGGCGTAATGCTCCGGAAAACTCTATTCAGGCATTCCAGAACTGTATCGACATGGGTGTTGATATGGTTGAGTTGGACTTGAAGAAGACAAAGGATGGCGTTCTGGTTCTGATGCACGACAAGAAGATTGACCGAACCATGAATGGTAAGGGATTCCCAGAGAATTATACTCTTGATTCTTTGAAGATGCTCCGTCTGAAGAATGGTGTAGGCTGCAAGACCCGCCATCAGATTCCAACATTCCGTGAGGTAATGGAACTCTGCAAAGGCAAAATCATGGTGAATGTTGACAAGGGCTACGACTACTTCGACGATGCCATGAAGGTTTTGAAGGAGACTGGTACAGTTGACCAATGCATCATCAAGGCTGAACTTCCTTACGAGGTGGTAAAGGCTGAGCATGGTGATGTTCTCGACAAGATGATTTTCATGCCTGTAGTTAACCTCGGTAAGCCTGGTGCAGAAGAGGTAATCGACGGTTACATCAAGAACATGAAGCCAAAGGCTTACGAATTGGTATTCAAGACTGATGATGCCAACACTCGCCGCCTGATTAAGAAAGTACGTGATAGTGGAGCAAGAGTTTTCATCAATACACTTTGGCCTGAGCTTTGCGGTGGACATGATGATGATCGCGCCGTAGAACTCAAACAGCCAGAAGAGAGCTGGGGATGGATTGTTGGTCAGGGTACCAAGATTATCCAGACAGACCGTCCTGCTTTGCTTCTTGATTACTTGAGAGCCAAGAAACTTCATAAATAAAATTCAATAGGTTTCGCTATATATTAATATTTAAGAAGGTTGTTGGTTTTAAGAATCGTTGTGCATGCTTACGGTGGTAAGTCATGCACAACACTCAATAAACATCTCCTTAAATTATGTACGAGAACACAAACTTCATAAATAACAACTAAGGATTATATGTTTAAGAAAATAATAGACTTCTATAAGGTTTCGGAACCGATTCCGGCTAAAGCCTCTACACCTGAGGAAAACGAAAGAAAACTGAAACGTCTGCAATGGGCTACTTTCCTTTCTGCTACCATAGGATATGGTACATATTATGTGTGCCGACTCAGCCTGAACGTAATCAAAAAACCGATTGTAGATAATGGCGTATTCTCTGAAACTGAGCTCGGTATCATCGGCTCTGTCTTGTTCTTCACTTACGCTATCGGTAAGTTTACCAACGGTTTCCTTGCTGACCGAAGCAACATCAAGCGACTGATGTCTACCGGTCTGCTCGTTACAGCCTTGGTGAATCTGGCTTTGGGCTTTACCAATTCCTTCATCCTCTTCGCAGTTTTGTGGGGATTGAGCGGATGGTTCCAGTCGATGGGAGCTGCCTCCTGCGTGGTAGGTCTCTCCCGCTGGTTTAACGATAAGAACCGAGGAACGTTCTACGGATTCTGGAGTGCGAGCCATAATATTGGTGAGGCGATGACCTTCATCTTTGTGGCTTCCATCGTGAGCGCCTTCGGATGGCAATATGGTTTTATCGGAGCTGCGATAGTAGGTTTGGCGGGCGTTGTCCTGCTCCTTACTTTCTTCCACGATACACCTGCCAGCAAGGGTGTTACCCTGCCGGGTATCAAGGTAGAGGAAAAGAAACAGGATACGGAATCTTACAACAAGGCACAGAGTGCGGTTTTGAAGAATCCGCTCATCTGGATTCTGGCCTTGAGTAGTGCTTTCATGTATATCAGCCGCTATGCTGTTAACAGCTGGGGTATCTTCTATCTTGAGAACGAGAAGGGATATACTACGATTGATGCCAGCTTCATCATCTCTATCAACTCTATCCTGGGTATTGTGGGAACCGTATCATCCGGACTGGTATCTGATAAGATTTTCAAGGGCAACCGTTATTTGCCAGCCGTTATCTTCGGCTTACTGAATGCGTTGGCACTCTGTCTGTTCCTGCTGATTCCGGGCCATCATCTCTGGGTTGATGCTACGGCGATGGTACTGTTCGGTTTGAGCATCGGCGTGTTGCTTTGCTTCCTCGGTGGTTTGATGGCGGTAGATATTGCGCCTAAGAATGCATCGGGAGCTGCTCTTGGCGTTGTCGGCGTAGCGAGTTATGTAGGTGCCGGCATCCAGGACATCATGAGCGGTCTGCTCATCGAGGGCAACAAGCATCTGGTAAATGGCGTAGAGACTTACGACTTTACCTACATCAATTATTTCTGGATTGGTGCAGCCCTGATGTCTGTCTTAATGACTTGCATCGTCTGGAAGGCGAAACCAAAGACTGTTTAAAAAATAAACGAAGCTATCATCAAAATACTCTTCACTCTTCACCTTTCGGCCGGAACCCCCTGTGTTTATCGGCATTCCGAGGGGTGAAGAGTTGTTTTTATCTCTTCACCCACTCTTCACCTTCAGAAACGGGAACAGAGGCGAAAGACTGATAGATGGATTGCAAATCAGCCAGAACTAAAGGGTGAAGAGTGGTGAAGAGCAGGTGAAGAGTGCCCGAATACTCTTCACCCCTCGGAATGCCGATAAACACAGGGGATTCGGGGCTTTTGGTGAAGAGTGAAGAGTATTTGGCAGGAAGCCTATACGAAAACAAAATAAAGGAGGTTTCGATAACTGTTCCAGTAAAACAGCCGACTAGCGACAAATGCGCTAGTCGGCTGTTTGCAGTTTGCCAGTTGGCTATTTCCGGTTCTTGCATCAATCATCGCAAGTACTTGCATCTATCATCGTAAGTACTTGCATCTATCATCGTAAGTACCTGCATCAATCATCGTAAATACTTGCATTAATACACGCTATTTTGCTCGAAATGGGGTAAAAATACCATTTCGAGCAGAATTTACTTAGCATTTACGAACCGATACTTATTTATCCAACACACTTAAATTCTGATAGAACCAGACGTTCATCTGATTGGCTCCACGATGATTCCAGGCATAGTAAGGAATCAGAGTCAACACATTGTTCTTGACAGATACGCCATTGGCACCATCTTCCAGAATCTGGGCATCAGCCTTGATGGCCTTGACAGAGAAAGCAGGAGCGCCCTTGGTCTCTGTATTCTGAATGCTGTAGTTATCCACCACAGAGAAGGCAGGCTTCTTGGCCATGACGGCACGGAGCACTGGCTCGTTCTGATTATCCACAGCCTCAGCGCAATATACCAATGGTCCACGCTCTACGGCAACCTTACCCTTATCATCTGCTACCTTACCGTTAGCTACAACTGTACGGATAGGCATATCAAAATGGATGCGGATTACATCGCCCTTCTTGATGTTCTTGACAGGGAGATAACCCTTGTTGGCATCGAGGTCAGCCTCCACAGCCTTGCCGTTTACGGTTACTGTGTAAGCAGGCTTCTCTGCATCGCTATACTTGTAAAGATCGCTAGGTACTACCTGGTTGCGAACCCATCCAGGAATACGGACCAGAAGGTTGGCATTCTTCACACCGCTCTTCTTCACAGCAATCTTGATGTCGCCGTTCCAAGGATATTCGGTAGTCTCCTCCAGAACCACATCCTTGCCATTCACCTTGATGGTAGATGTATTACCGGCAAAGAGGTTTACATAGATGTTGTTATCCTTCACACCATAGAGATAACCCGGCACAGAAGGGATGAAGCGGCACAAGTTACTTGGGCAGCAGGCACATCCGAACCAAGGCTGGCGGGTCTTGGTATTATCAGCATTGAAGGCATATTTGCCATCGCTTGACAATGGGTTAGGATAGAAGAAACGACCGCCATCCATGCTCATACCCGAAATGACACCATTATATAAGGTACGCTCCAAGCAGTCGATATACTTGCTCTCGCCGTGAAGGAGGAACATGCGCTCGAAGAGGTAAACCATAGAGATGGCTGCACAGGTTTCATTATAAGCAGTCATGTTTGGCAACTCATAGTTATCACCGAATGCCTCACCGTCATGGCGGGCACCTACACCACCCGTAAGATAGTACTTCTTGCCAACGATGTTTTCGAAAATACGGTCGATGACCTTCATATAGGCAGAATCCTTGGTCAGGGCAGCCACATCGGCAATACCGGCATACATATATCCGGCACGAACAGCATGCCCCACAGCCTCTTTCTGCTCCAGAATAGGAGCCTGGCTCTGAGAATATGGGTTGCGGATATGAGTCTTGCCACGATAGTCGAGCAGATACTTAGCCTCATCCAGATACTTCTTTTCACCGGTCAAGGTATAGAGACGAGCCAAAGCCATCTCTGCAATCTGGTGTCCCGGAACGATGGTAGTCTGTCCTGGATTAGGTCCCACTTCCTTTACCACACAATCAGCATAACGCTTGGCGATATTCAGGAACTTAGTGCTTCCGGTAGCCTGATAGTGAGCGCAGGCTGCATCTACCATGTGACCGAGGTTGTAAAGCTCGTGGCTCGCCTCCTCGTCCTTGATCCAACGCTTATTTCCCGACCACTGGTGTGGATGCTTTGGATTGATGGTACGGGCGGTATAGAGATAGCCATCCGGCTCCTGTGCCGCAGCTACCACATTGAGCACGCTGTCGATGTAAGCCTTCAACTTCTTGTTCGAATAAGTCTGTAGGATGTAGCTGGCACCTTCGATGGTCTTATAAACATCAGTATCATCGAAAGAGAATCCCATGAACTTGCTCACATCCCACTCCTTGGTATCCAAGCCCGGGTGGTTAGGATGCTGCAGGGTATAGGCAGCCATATCGAAATTCTTGTAACGGTGCTCGCTCTCACACTTGCTGAAAGCCAATGGCACGGTTACTTCTCGGGCAGCCTTCAGACGGGCACCCCAGAAAGTATTCTGTGAAATTTTCACACTGGTGAATGGTACTTGAGTAAATGGATAACCATTGCCCAATGTCTTTGCATTCTTCGCCATAGTTGGCACAACTACGGCTGCCGAAAGCAATACTGCTGAAATTAATCTCTTCATTTTCAAATAGGTTTTATTAATTTTATATTATTGTTTGTTATTTCGGTTGCAAAGATAAGAAAACTTTCCGACTATAGTGTATAATAAACAATAAAAAGCAGGTAATTATCAGGCAAACACCTATATTTATATCATATTTAACGCTTTTTTTTGTTACAATCATTTTTTTATCTTACCTTTGCAGTCAAATTAGAAATACAATAATATATCAAATATGAATCATCTTCCATACCGTGCCATCGCCCTTGATCTGGATGGCACCCTGACCAACCACGACAAGGTGGTTACCCCGAAAACCCGCGAAGCGCTGCTCCAGGCAGAAGCCGAGGGTGTTGTTATCATCCTTGCTTCAGGCAGACCGACCTACGGCATCGAACCGGTGGCAGAATGTCTGGAACTGGATAAACGAGGCGGATACATCCTATCTTATAATGGCGGCAACATCGTGAATGCCAAGACTGGCGAAAAACTCTTCGCCCAGTTCCTGCCTGATGAGGTGATACCTATATTATATAGGTACGCGAAGGAGAAGAACCATGCCCTGCTGGGATATGCCGGCAACGAGATTATCACCGAGATGCCCGACGACCAGTATGTGAAGGAAGAATCGCGTATCAACAAGATGAACATCCGAAAGGTAGAAAACCTGTTCGAAGCCCTGGAGCCTTCCCCTACCAAGCTCCTCATGACAGGCGATCCGGCAGATATGCTCAAGGCAGAAAACGAACTTTCAGAGATTCTGGGCGACAGGATGGACATCTTCCGTTCAGCCCCATTCTTCCTGGAACTGGTTCCCAAAGGCATCGACAAGGCTAAGTCCCTGCTCCGCCTTCTGGCGAAAATCAATCTCACCCCAGCCGATATGATTGCTTTCGGAGATGGCTACAACGACCTGAGCATGCTGAAACTGGCAGGCATGGGTGTAGCCATGCAGAATGCAGCACCAGAGGTCAGGGCCGAAGCCGACTACATCACGCTTTCCAATGAAGAAGATGGCATAGCTGCTGCTTTGGAACATTTCTGTAAAAAGGCTTTTTAAAAATAAAAAGGTAAAAAAGTAAAAAGGTAAAA
>ULKQ01008126.1_pt1 | contig 21454 bp, 17 predicted proteins | sample 1951141 | NCBI WGS metagenome assembly ULKQ01 (sample SAMEA4835499, study PRJEB28245) | human gut metagenome | biome: gut microbiome; material: fecal sample | place: Denmark | collected 2008
AAGGCACAGCAGTAGCTGTAGCAGCAGACGTTCCCGGCTGTGATGACCGGTTTTCGCTGCTGCCAGAAGGCTCAGAACCTGCACCCTGAGAGGCAAGCTTAGACTGAGCCAGGAGTTTCTGAAACAGGGATTTTAATCTATTGGGCGTACGCCCCGCACTAGGCACATCCTGATCCTCGGGCTGCGTAATCTGGCCTATCTGTATCAGGATGAGCTCTACCAGTAATCGCTTGTTGCTGCTGGCGCGGTAATGGATATCGCACTGGTTCATCAGTTCCAGCGCCTTATATAAGAAAGGTGTAGGTGCCTTCTGGGCCTGAGCCTGGAACTTGGCTTTCTGGTCGTCGCTGGTCTCGAGCAGAGGCAGGGTCTGAGGGTCCTTCGCCATCATCACATTGCGCACATGCTGGGCAAGCCCCTGTATCATGTTGCCGCCATCGAAACCGCGGCTCAGAATGCCGTCGAGTGTTACCATCATCTCGGCCACCTTATTCTCCAAAGCCAGGTCTACCAGACGGAAATAGTTGTCGCTGTCGAGCACGTTCAGGTCCTCGATCACCTTCTGGTAAGTGATGTTGCCCATGCAGAAACTGGCAGCCTGGTCGAAGATAGAGAGGGCATCGCGCATACCTCCGTCAGCCTTTTCGGCTATCACGGCGAGCGCCTGCTCTTCATATTGTATGCCTTCCTTCTCAGCCACCATCTTCAGGTGGTTGATGGTGTTGGCTACCGTCATTCGCTCGAAGTCGTAAATCTGGCATCGGCTCAGGATGGTAGGCAGAATCTTATGCTTCTCGGTAGTGGCGAGGATGAAGATGACATGCTGAGGTGGTTCTTCCAGCGTCTTGAGAAAGGCGTTGAAGGCTGCTGTAGAGAGCATGTGGACCTCATCGATGATAAACACTTTATACTTGCCCACCTGAGGCGGAATGCGGGTCTGCTCCATCAGAACCTTAATCTGGTCAACACCGTTGTTGCTGGCGGCATCCAGCTCGAAGATGTTGTAGGAACGCTGCTCGTTGAAGGCACGGCAGCTCTCACATTCGTTGCACGCCTCGCCGTCTTCACGAGGATGCTCGCAGTTGATTGCCTTCGCAAAAATGCGGGCACAAGTGGTTTTTCCCACACCTCTCGGACCGCAGAAAAGATAGGCGTGCGCCAGCTTGCCGCTCTTCACTGCATTCTTCAAAGTGGTGGTCAATGCACTCTGTCCGACAACCGAATCGAAGGTCATCGGGCGGTACTTTCTTGCAGAAACTATATACTCTTCCATTATTTTTTCTTAATTGATGATGCAAAGATAACAAAAAAATATTATCTTTGCAAACAAATTCGGAAGAAATGAGTAAAAAACTTGGTATTATATGGAATTATCTCGCTCATTATAAGTATCTTATAGTGATTGTGACGGGTGTTCTGGTAGTTGGTGTAGTTGACGACAACAGTGTAAGGCAGCACATTAAGTACCAGATAGAGATAGCTACGCTCCGTTCGGAGATAGAAAAGTATCGTGAGCAGTATGAAAACGACAAGCATACCTTGCGCGATATGCAGCATGGTGCGCGGGCATTTGAGAAGATAGCCCGCCAGCGTTATTTCATGAAGGCTGATGATGAAGACATCTTTGTATTGAGTTCGGATATTCCGGAAAAAACTAACGAACAAGACGAAAATGAAACAATTGAGTAAACTGGAAAGTGCTATTTTCTTGCTGGGCGGCGTGCTGATGGTTGTCGGTGCGGCTTGCTTCGCATTTGGTTTTTCACATCCGCAGCTGGTGCAGGTAACGAGCTGGGGGTTCCTGCTGGGCACCATACTGTTCAGTGTAATGCAGGCGATGCAGTTCTATGAGGGACCTTCGCTGGTTATCCACCGCCTGAAGCGCATGCAGTATGTAGCAGACATCTTCTTCGTGCTCTCAGGCATCTCGATGGTAGATACGGTGTATGCTTTCCTGCGCCGCTGGTTTGAGAATTATGAGACCTATATCACCTATTTCTATAATAAGTGGGTAGTCTTCCTTCTCATCGCAGCCCTGTTGGAACTGTATACCACGCATCGCATCTCTCATGAACTGAAGAAGGAAAACAATCAGTAATATAGAAGGACGAGAAAAAAGCTTTCGGTGGTCAATAGGAGTGCAAACAAAACATAAATCTTGTAAGAATGAATTAAATTGCAGCAATTTATTTCGTCAGTTCAAATTAAGATTGTATTTTTGTTCACCGAAAGTGATATAGATAGCTTATGAATAGAATATTTTACGCATTCATTGCCTTGATGGCACTTGCATCTTGTGCCAACAGTTACGATATCTCGGGTACTTCTAACGTAAGTACTCTGGACGGACGCATGCTGTACCTTAAGATACTGGAAAACAACGATTTCAAGAACGTGGATTCTTGCGATGTAGTGCATGGACAGTTCCATTTTCAGGGTTCTGTCGACTCTATGAAGATGGCGAATATCTTCATGGATGATGACCCTGTGCTGCCGCTGGTGCTGGAGAGTGGAAGCATTACGGTGAAGCTCGATGATACACAGCAGGTGGTAAGCGGTACTCCTATGAACGATAAACTCTTCGGATTCTTCAAGAAATACCAGCAGATTCAGAATCAGTTGCGCGAACTGGTACACAAGCACGACCAGGCTATCATGAACGGTAGCGATATGGTGGCTGTCAACAAGCAGCTGAACGAGGAATCCATCCGCCTTTCTGAGCAGGAAGACAAGCTCATCACTTCGTTTGTTACCGACAACTTCAACAATGTGCTGGGACCGGGCGTCTTCTTCCTCGTTACAATGGGCAACCAGTATCCGATGCTCTCTCCTTGGATTGAGGATATCATGAGCAAGGCTACCGACTATTTCAAGAATGATCCTTATGTAAAGGACTATTATAAGAAAGCTCAAGAGAATCAGGAGATTATGAACGGTACACGAGATGCGCAGAGCGGCATGCAGCCAGAGATGGAAGCGGCTCCACAGGTAAATCCTGATGCGGCTCCGGCACCTACAGCCAACGAACTGGCTGCGCCTACGATTCCTGAAAAACAGGAAGGTAAGGAGTAGGAACAGGGCTCTTTCAAGGTCTTGGGCATTAACATCTTGTAAAACTCTTCATTTTATAAGTTTAGTAATATGAAATTAATCAAGAATGGAACCATTATAAATGAGGGTCGCTCTTTTGTGGGCGACCTCTTGTTGGATGGTGAATTTATCAAGGAGATATATGAAGGCGAGGCACCCCGTGGCAATTACGATGAAGTCATCGATGCCTCGGGGTGTTTTGTTTTGCCGGGTGTGATTGATGATCATGTTCACTTCCGTGAGCCGGGACTTACGCAGAAGGCTGACATCGAGAGCGAAAGCCGCGCTGCTGCCTTTGGTGGTGTGACCAGTTTTTTTGATATGCCTAACACGATACCTCAGACTACCACTCTGGAGGCCTGGCAGGCAAAGCGGCAGCTGGGCGCTGAGAAGAGTCATGTGAACTACAGTTTCTTCTTTGGTGCTACCAATGATAATGTAAATGATTTTAAACAGCTCGATACGCATCGTGTACCGGGCGTCAAGCTCTTTATGGGCTCCAGTACGGGCAATATGCTGGTGGATAAATATGAGGCGCTGCAGGCTATCTTCAAGAAGGCGAAAGAGCTGGATTTGCCGGTGATGACCCACTGTGAGGATACCGAAATCATTAACCGCAACATGCAGCTGGCTAAGCAGAAATGGGGTGAAGACCCTGCCGTAGAACATCATCCGGAAATACGCAGCGAGGAGGCTTGCTATGAAAGCAGCCGTCTGGCGGTGCTGCTGGCTAAGGAAAGCGGGGCGCATCTCCATATCGCTCACGTTACTACGGCTAAGGAACTGGAGTTCTTTGGTAAGGATGAAAATATTACAGGCGAGGCTGTTGTGGCTCATCTCATGTTCTCGAACAAAGATTACGCTGTGAAGGGCGCACGCATCAAATGCAACCCTGCAGTAAAGACTGCTGCTGATCGAGAAGCTTTGCGTAAGGCGCTGAGTAATGGTAAGATAACTGTAGTAGGTACCGATCATGCTCCTCATCAGTTGAAGGATAAACAGGGCGGTTGTGCCAAGGCTGCATCAGGTATGCCAATGGTACAGTTCTCGCTGGTAAGCATGCTGAAACTTGTTGACGAAAAGGTAATCAGTATCGAGCGCCTGGTTGAACTGATGTGCCATAATCCAGCCCGTCTGTTCCATATCAGTCAGCGCGGCTTCCTGCGTCCGGGTTATAAGGCAGATGTCGTTGTGGTGCGCAAGGGAGAGCCTTGGAAGGTGACCGCAGAGTTGATTCAGAGCAAGTGTAAATGGAGCCCTGTAGCGGGTGATGAGTTTGCATGGAAAGTGGAACAGACTTTCTGTAACGGTAGTCTGATCTATAACAAAGGCGTGTTTGATGCCGCTTGCAGAGGAGAGGAACTGGAGTTCAGAAACAATTCCTGAAAAAGGGAAATTTTACGGGAATTGTAAAATAAAATATCGTATCGGATGCGAAGAATAGTATACAATATAAGCGAAATTGAGCCATATATCAACTGGCTATACTTTTATCATGCCTGGGGATTGAGCGGCAAACCTCGAGAGGAAAAGGAAAAACTGAAGGCTGAGGCGCTCGATATGCTCCATTCATGGGAAGGCGAATATCATACCTATGCCGTCTTCGGACTCTTCGAGGCGAACAGCGAGGGGGATGATATCTGGCTGGAAGGGCAGAAAGTCCGCTTCCCGATGCTCCGTCAGCAGCATCCGGCGGCTCAGGGAGAACCCAATCTCTGTCTGGCTGATTTCATCCGTCCTCTGGACAGTGGAATAACAGACCGGCTGGGTATCTTCTGCACGACGGTAGATGGCGGTCTGGAGAAGAAATATCGCTCGGACGACTACCTCAATATGATGGCACAGACACTCTGCGACCGGTTGGCTGAAGCCACGGCAGAGAAGTTGCACGAAGAGGTGAGACGCAGCATCTGGGGCTATGCTCCCGGCGAGCAGCTGAGCATCGAAGACCAGCATCTGGAGCGCTATCAGGGCATCCGTCCGGCTATAGGATATCCTTCGTTGCCCGATACCAGTGCCAACTTCATCATCGACCAGCTCATCGATATGAGTCAGGTGGGCATCCGGCTCACCACAAGCGGAATGATGACGCCTCATGCCAGTGTCTCGGGGCTGATGTTTGCACATCCCAAGTCGCGGTATTTCGAACTGGGACGGATAGGAGACGACCAGCTTCGCGACTATGCACAGCGCAGAGGAGTGCCCGTGCAGGCAATGAAAACGTATCTTCAATCAAGTTTGATCAAGAAATGATAGCAAGAATATTGATACCCGTAGTGGTATTCACCCTGTTGCCGTATCTGTGGATATATAAAAGGTATGGCAAGTTATGGCTGAAGAGTCTCTGGCAGCGGGTGCTCTTCTGGTTGCCGGCTTTCGTGGTTATCGCCTACAGTGCATATATCACGATGCTGCCCAACTTCCTGCCACGCAATCCGGTGCTCATCGACATCTGGTTTGTGATAATGGCAGTATGTGCGGTTCCGCAGTTTGTCTTCAGCCTGTTCAGTGTCTTCGGTTGGTGCTGTATGCGGCTCCTTCACGGCCATCGCAACTGGGGCAAGCTCCTCGGACTGGTAGTGGGAGCGGTGGCGTTCTTCTGCTTTATCTACGGATTTACCGAAGGTTTTCCTAAGATGCAAGTCAAGCGTATCACCATCTATGTACCTAATCTGCCGAAGTCTTTCGAGGGCTATCGCATCGTTCAGTTCAGCGATATCCATCTCGGGTCATACTATGGCTGGCGTGGTCATCTGCCTCAGCGCGATATCGACAGCATTAATGCCGAAAAACCTGATCTGATTTGCTTTACGGGTGATTTACAGAATGTTACGCCCGATGAACTGCCTGAGTATCAGGCGCTGCTCAGCAGTCTGAAAGCCAGAGATGGCGTGATGAGTGTGCTGGGCAATCACGATTACACCTATTATATGGATGTAGATGATGAGCAGGAGATAGCTGCGCTCGAGAAGCGGATGCAGGACTTCCAGCGGAGTTGCGGATGGCGCCTGCTGATGAATGAGCATGTGGCGGTGCATAGAGGCGCTGACAGCATCTATGTAGCTGGTACAGAGAACTATGACAATCCAAAGCGAACCAATGTAAGGAAGGCGCTGTATGGCATCAGACCGGGCTCTTTCGTGCTGATGCTGCAGCATATTCCGAAGCAATGGCGCGAGACCTGGCCTTCTACTATTAATAAGGAGAAGGATGAGGATGGCGATGTGATAGGACCTGACAGGAAGGATTCGCTGGTCGTAGCACCGCAGCTTACGCTGAGCGGTCATACGCATGCGGGGCAGATCAGTATCCTGGGCTTGCGTCCGTCGATGTTTACTCCTTATGATTACGGCCTCTTCGAGGAGGAGGGTTGCCAGCTCTATACCACATCGGGTCTGGGCGGTACCGTTCCAATCCGCATAGGGGCTACGGCAGAAATCGTGGTCATCACACTCAAAAGAAAATGAGGAGTGTTGAGTGTTAAATGTTGAGTGTTAAATTATTCATTCTTAAATAAAAAATGAAGTACTTATATCGTCTGTATCAGCTTGTGATATGCTTGCCTATCCTGTTGGTAGCTAGTGTTTTAACCAGTCTGTCTACCGTTTTGGGATGTATGCTGGGCAATGGCCATTTCTGGGGCTATTATCCCGGCAAGTATTGGTCCTGGCTTTGGGTCCGCATCCTCCTCCTGCCTGTAAAGGTGGAGGGACGTGAGCATCTCAAGAAGAACCAGAGTTATGTTTTCGTGGCCAATCATCAGGGCGCTTTCGATATCTTCCTGATATACGGTTTCCTGGGCAGAAACTTCAAGTGGATGATGAAGAAGGGCTTGCGCAAAGTGCCTCTCGTCGGTATCGCCTGTGAGTATGCGCACCACATCTTTGTAGACAAGAGCGGACCTTCTAAGATCCGTGCTTCTTATGACCGTGCTCGCGAGGTGCTTAAAGAGGGCATGTCGCTGGTGGTATTCCCAGAGGGTGCCCGTTCGTTTACGGGGCACATGGGTGTGTTCCGCCGCGGTGCTTTCATGCTTGCCGATGAACTGCAGTTGCCGGTATGTCCGCTTACCATCAATGGCAGTTTTGATGTGAAGCCTCGCATGAAGGATATCTACTGGGCTTTCTGGCATCCTCTGAAGCTCACCATTCATGAGCCTATCGAGCCGATAGGCAAGGGAGCTGACAATATCAAGAACCAGATGAACAAGAGCTATGAGGCGATCATGAACGGACTTGACAAGAAATATCAGGGTTTTGTAGAGAATCCGGACCAATAATTTCGGTTTTTCGCTTGTTATTTCAAAAATAAGTTGTAATTTTGCATCTGTATTACATTATATAGAATCAGAATCATTAAAATTAGAAGAAGTTATGAGTGATAGCATAGTAATCATTCCTACATATAATGAGAAGGAAAACATCGAGAAAATCATCCGTGCTGTCTTCGGTCTCGAAAAGCAGTTTGATATCCTCGTTATCGATGACGGAAGTCCTGACGGTACTGCTGCCATTGTTAAGGGCTTGATGGCTAATGAGTTTGCCGGTCGTCTGCATATCCTGGAGCGTTCGGGTAAACTCGGTTTGGGTACTGCCTATATCATGGGCTTCAAATGGTCATTGAAGCAGGGCTATGACTTCATCTTCGAGATGGATGCCGACTTCAGTCATGATCCTAATGATTTGCCTCGTCTCTATGCGGCAACTCACGATGAGGGGTATGATGTGGCTGTAGGCTCAAGATATATTTCGGGTGTGAACGTGGTCAACTGGCCTATCGGACGCGTTTTGATGAGCTATTTCGCTTCTAAATACGTACGTATCGTAACCGGATTTAAGGTGAATGATACCACAGCTGGATTCGTCTGCTACCGACGTAAGGTGTTGGAAACCATAGATTTGGATGCTATCCGCTTCAAGGGCTATGCTTTCCAGATAGAGATGAAATATACGGCTCATCGAATAGGTTTCAAGATCAAGGAGGTGCCTGTCATCTTTGTTAACCGTCGTGAAGGTGTGAGCAAGATGAGTGGTGGCATCTTTGGGGAGGCTTTCTTTGGCGTGATGCGACTGCGCCTGGATGGCTGGTTCAAGAAATATCCGAAGAAGGATTAATATTCAGTAATCACTACTCAGTAATCACTAATCAGTGCTTGGATGGAAATCCAAAAGATAGAAAAAACATACGGGCGTTCGCCACAGGCGGATGCCCTCTTTGATTTGATGGGGAAGAAGTCGGTTCATTCCATTTTTCTCCAGGGTTTGCTGTGCTCTTCGGCTCCGATGTTCTTTGCTTCTCTGCAGGGGAAGATGAGGCGTTCGGTACTCTTCGTACTGGATGATGCCGATGAAGCAGGCTATTTTTATCACGATCTCACTCAGATGATGGGGCAGGAGAAGGTCTTCTTCTTTCCTTCCAGCTATCGGCGTGCCGTGAAATACGGGCAGCGTGATGCAGCGAACGAAATCCTACGTACAGAGGTGCTGGCGCGCCTCTCTTCGGGAGGACATTTCCTGGTAGTCACTTATCCCGATGCACTGGCAGAACTCGTTGTGGCTAAGCAGAATCTGGATGAACGGATTCTGAAACTGACTGTAGGTCAGCAGATTGCTCAGACCGATGTGGTTCATACTCTGCGCGATTTCGAACTTAAAGAAACCGATTATGTTTATGAACCGGGCCAGTTTGCCGTGCGTGGAAGCATCCTCGATGTCTATTCCTACAGCTGCGAATATCCGTTCCGTATCGACTTCTTCGGCGATGAGATTGACACCATCCGTACCTTTGATGTTGAGACCCAGCTCTCGCAGGCAAAGCGCACAGAGATAGAAATCGTGCCCGAACTCGCCCATATCGAGAGCAACAAGCAGTGTTTCCTCAATTTCCTCTCCGAAAGTACGCCAGTCGTTGCGAAAGACCTTTCTTTCGTTTGCGACCGCATCGGTCAGATCTATACCGAAGGCTTCTCATCGCAGAGCCTTACCGAGCAGCTGGAGGGAGCTACTGAGGTAGAGGCTGAGCGCATCAGACATGACATGAAGACCGAGCTCAACCTCGTTTCTCCGCTCGATTTCAAGAAGGCAGTAGCGGCTCATCTCCGTATCGAGTTCGGCAAGGTCGCTCCGTCAGAGAGTTCGGCTGTGATACCTTTCAATATCGCTCCACAGCCTCTTTTCCATAAGAATTTCAATTTGCTTTGTCAAACTCTGGAGGATTTCCTGCTCCAGGGTTACACCTTATATATATTGGCAGATAGCCAGAAGCAGCAACAGCGCCTGAAGGATATCTTTGAAAGCGAAGAGCTGAAGCGCTACGCCATCCGTTTTACACCGGTAGACAAGACGCTTCATGAAGGCTTTACTGACCATGACAAGAAGTGCTGTTTCTTTACCGATCATCAGATTTTTGACCGTTTTCATAAATATAACCTGCGCTCAGATAAAGCGAGAGCCGGCAAGATGGCACTCACCATGAAGGAACTGCAGGAGATGGAAGTGGGAGATTTTATCGTGCATGTAGACTTCGGTATCGGCAAGTTTGGCGGTCTGGTTAGGGTTCCTACGGGCAACAGCTATCAGGAAATGATCCGAATCGTCTATACGAACAATGACAAGGTGGATGTTTCTATCCACTCGCTTTATAAAATCAGCAAATATCGCCGCAGCGATACCGGTACTCCGCCTCGCCTGTCTACACTGGGTACAGGTGCCTGGGATAAACTCAAGGACAAAGCTAAGAAGCGAATCAAGGACATTGCGCGCGACCTGATCAAACTCTATGCCCAGCGCCGACGGGAGAAGGGATTCGCCTTCAGTGCCGACAATTATCTGCAGCATACGCTGGAGGCTTCCTTCCTGTATGAAGATACGCCAGACCAGAATAAGGCTACTCAGGAGGTGAAGAAGGATATGGAGAGTGGCAGACCGATGGACCGTCTGGTTTGTGGCGATGTGGGCTTCGGCAAGACTGAGGTTGCCATTCGTGCAGCCTTCAAGGCAGCGTGCGACAGCAAGCAGGTTGCGGTGCTGGTGCCTACTACCGTTCTGGCTTTCCAGCACTATCAGACTTTCAAAAAGCGTTTGGAAGGCATGCCTGTAAGGGTAGACTATCTCAGTAGAGCCCGTACAACGAAGGAAACCAGAGAGGTGCTTGACGCCCTGAAAGAGGGTAAGATTGATATTCTCATAGGTACGCATAAGCTGATATCAAAGACCGTGAAATGGCATGACCTGGGACTGCTCGTCATCGATGAAGAGCAGAAGTTCGGTGTGTCTACCAAAGAGAAACTCCGTCAGCTCAAGGTAAATGTCGATACACTCACGATGAGTGCCACTCCGATTCCGCGAACCCTCCAGTTCTCTCTGATGGGCGCCCGGGATATGAGTATCATGCGCACTCCGCCACCTAACCGTTATCCGATTCATACCGAACTGGTAACGTTTAGTAGTGAAGTTATCTGCGATGCCATCAATTTCGAGATGAGCCGAAACGGACAGGTTTATTTCGTATGCGACAGAATATCCAAGCTTCCGGAGCTCAAGATGCTCATAGAGAAGCATATTCCAGACTGTAGGGTAGCAATCGGTCACGGACAGATGAAGCCTGAGGATTTGGAGAAAATCATCATGGGCTTTATCAATTACGATTATGATGTACTGCTTTCTACCACTATTGTAGAGAACGGTATCGACATTTCGAATGCCAATACGATTATCGTGAGCGATGCTCATCACTTCGGATTGAGTGACCTGCATCAGATGCGTGGACGCGTAGGAAGAAGCAACAAGAAGGCTTTCTGCTATCTGATGGCGCCACCTAAGAGTGCACTTACTCCTGAGGCGCGTCGCCGTCTGGAGGCTCTGGAGACGTTCAGCGAACTGGGTAGCGGCTTCAATCTCGCCATGCAGGACCTGGATATCCGCGGTGCGGGTAATCTGCTGGGCTCTGAGCAGAGCGGTTTTATGGAAGATCTGGGTTATGAAACCTACCAGAAGATTCTCTCTCAGGCTGTCACAGAGTTGAAGAACGAGGAGTTCTGTGATCTTTATCAGGAGAAGATGGATGAAGGTGCCCAGCTTACGGGTGATGATTTCGTTGACGATTGTGGCATAGAGAGCGATCTGGAGATGTATTTCCCTCAGACTTATGTGCCGGGTGACAGTGAGCGCATGCTCCTTTATCGTGAACTGGACCGTCTGGAGAGCGATGAGGAAGTAGAGGCTTACCGCAAGCGTATGATAGACCGTTTTGGTCCTGTGCCTCATGAAGCAGACGAACTGATGCATGTGGTAGGTCTGCGTAGGGTAGGCAAGAAGCTAGGTTGCGAGAAGATTATTCTCAAGCAGAGCTATATGCAGATGCAGTTTGTGAGCAATGTAAACAGTCCGTTCTACAGAAGTCAGATGTTTAACCGCATACTCGCTTACGTTACCAGTCATATTCAAGATTGTGTTCTGAAGGAAAAATTCAACAAGCGAATGCTTCGCATCAATGATGTGAAGACTGTAGGGCAGGCTGTAAATCTGTTGAATCAGATATCGCAGATAGATTTAGGTAATGAAAAGAAATAATCTGTGTCTACAGTCTATGGGTAAAATCCTCTATCAATTGTGGAAGTAGACAATAAAATAGACTATTGATTTATACTGAAAGGTTATAAATCAGACAACGTTACATGATGATATGTCAACTTTACATGATAATATGTTTCAGTTTAGTGTATAAAAAAACATTGGAATCTCAATATCCCTATTGAACTCCAATGTTTTATTTTTTTTGTATAAGTAAAAGATGATGATAAGCGTTTCACAACGCATTTTGAATTTTCTGTTGCAAAGATACTATTTTCCATTATAATATAGGGTGTAATATTTGGTATTTTATGGGGTAATATTTGATTAAGCTTATAAAAATGACACTGAAAATACACTTATTCAACAAATAATACCTGTAGAATGAACTATTTTATTGCATAAAAATAAAAAAATAGTGGAAAAACACATAAAAAAGTTCTTTATTTCATTTTTTTATTTGTACCTTTGTTCAGGCATACAACAATTTTAAACATATATATAAATATGAGACAGAAAAAGTACATCTTAAGCGAGCAGGAACTTCCTACTCAGTGGTACAACATTCAGGCAGATATGCCTAACAAGCCATTGCCACCGTTGAACCCTCAGACACACCAGCCAATGAATGCTGATGATTTGTCACATGTATTTAATAAAGAGTGCTCAAAGCAGGAACTTGATACAGAGCACGCTTGGATTGATATTCCGGAAGATGTGTTGGAGAAGTACACCTTCTACCGTTCAACCCCTCTTGTACGTGCTTACGCCCTTGAGGAGGCACTCGGTACTCCGGCGCATATCTATTTCAAGAATGAGAGTATCAATCCGTTAGGCTCTCATAAAATCAATTCAGCCATTCCTCAGTGCTACTACTGTAAGCAGGAGGGTGATACCAATGTCACTACAGAGACAGGTGCAGGTCAGTGGGGTGCAGCCCTCTCTTATGCAGCAAAACTCTACGGCCTGGAGGCAGCAGTTTATCAGGTAAAGATTACCATGCAGCAGAAACCATACCGTTCCAGCATCATGCGTACGTTTGGAGCCACTGTAGAGGGTTCTCCTTCCATGAGTACACGCGCAGGTAAGAACATTATCACTCGTGAGCCTCATCATCCTGGTTCGCTCGGTACTGCCATCAGTGAGGCTGTTGAGCTGGCTACAACCACACCAGGCTGTAAGTATACGCTGGGTTCTGTGCTCAATCATGTGGCACTTCACCAGACCATTATCGGTCTAGAGGCAGAGAAGCAGATGGCGATGGCAGGTGAGTATCCTGATCAGGTGATTGCTTGTTTCGGTGGTGGTAGTAACTTTGGTGGTATTGCCTTCCCATTCCTCCGTCACAACTTCACAGGCGAGCGCCATACTGAGTTTATAGCAGCAGAGCCGGAGAGCTGTCCTAAGCTGACTCGCGGTAAGTTCGAGTATGATTTCGGTGATGAGGCAGGTTACACTCCATTGCTGCCAATGTTTACTCTGGGTCATGATTTCAAGCCTGCCAACATTCATGCAGGTGGTCTCCGTTATCATGGTGCTGGTATGATAATCTCCCAACTTCTGAAGGATGGTTATCTGCATGGTGTAGATATCCCTCAGCTGGAGTCATTCAAGTCAGGTATGCTCTTCGCTCAGACCGAGGGTATCATTCCTGCTCCAGAGAGCTGTCATGCGATTGCAGCCACTATACGTGAGGCGCTGAAGGCTAAGGAAGAGGGCAAGGAGAAGGTTATCCTGTTCTGTCTCTCAGGTCATGGTCTTATCGATATGCCGTCTTACGATAGCTTTATCAATGGCGATTTGCACGATTATTCTGTGAGTGATGAAGAAATCCAGCAGTTCCTCAAGGATGTGCCAAAGGTTGACTAAATTATAGTTAACAGTATATAGCAAACAGTTGACAATTATTCTTTGAGATATATTGAAATAACAATATCACATTATAAAAGAAGCCAGGCTGCGAAAAGCAACCTGGCTTTTTATTTAGAGATTCTATTTTCTTTTATTTAGAAATTCTATTCTCAGTGCGAGACTTCTATCTTTCATTAGAAGTTCAACCACTCTTCGATAGCCTTAGCGATGACATCGAAGCTTGTGGTAGGCTCGAAGCGGGCTACAACCTGACCCTTCTTGTTAACGAGGAACTTGGTGAAGTTCCACTTGATATCGGCACTCTCCTTGTAGTTAGGATCAGCCTCGCTCAACATCTTGTCGAGAACAGGGTAGAGAGGGTGGCTCTCGTCCCAACCAGCAAAGCCCTTACATTCTTTCAGAAATTTGAAGAGAGGGGCAGCATCGTCTCCGTTTACCTTAATCTTCTTGTAGCGCTGGAACTCTGTGCCGTATGTAAGCTTGCAGAACTGATGAATGCTTTCATCTGTACCAGGGGCTTGCTGACCAAACTGGTTGCAAGGAAAATCAAGTATTTCGAAACCTTGAGAATGATAGGTCTCATAAAGTTTCTCCAGTTCCTCATACTGAGGGGTGAAACCACACTTTGTAGCGGTGTTAACGATGAGCAGCACTTCGTTGGCATACTCCTTGAGGGAAACATCCTTTCCCTTTCTGTCTTTAACAGAAAATTCGTAAACAGTTCTCATTTTTTTTATCTTTATGTATGTGTTATCTATATTTCCGATCTCAACTTATATAATCTAGAGTGCAAAGATACTACTTTTCTCTTAGAATACTTCAAGAGTTTTTTTAAAAATTCTAAAAATCGAACAAAATCATAGATGAAGGAATAAGCGTAATATATATAATGTAGATAGATATTGTATATCTGGGTAAACAGATACCATATAGCTGAGTATATAGATATCGGTTAGACTATAGAATATAGAAGAATGAAATATGTAGACGATATAACTACACAATATCAGTATGAAACAGTATAAAAAAATGCAGGATTTTCACAAACCCTGCATTCTTTTTTTCTTTACCTCTTTTTTCTCAAAAAACAAAGAAAAAGAGGTTTACGATTAATCTATCATTTAACTTTTCTAAGAACTTGTTGCAAAGATACTACATTTTCTTGTAACACCAAACTTTTTCTCAGTTTTTTTTCAGTAAAAAGGGAAAATTAATCAAATACCCCCCCATTTTTATACTTTTTTGCAATATTCGGTCAAAAAACAAAGCAAAACGGCTCAATTTTATGACTATTCTGCTTTTTTCCTTGTTTGAACGTTTTGCTGTGTACGATAACGAAGAAGGCTGTGCCCGGCAACAACTGAAGATATGTCCTGTAATATGTGTTACTTTTTGTTAATACAGATAAAAGCAGCCATCAGTAATAATGACTGCTTTCATCTGTAATTATGCGGGCTATCCCTGCGTTCTGTTTCGGTATTCAGTAGGCACGATACCCGTTTCTTTCTTGAATACCTTCGAGAAATACTTAGGGTCGGTGAAACCTACTGCGAAGGCGATGCTGCTCAGTGTATCGTCTGTCTTGCGCAACATCTCGCATGCCTTCTTGATACGTATATGGCGAACGAAGTCTACCGGTGTCATTCCGGTCGTTGCTTTCACCTTATTATATAGTACGCTTCGGCTCATACCGATTTCGTTCGAGATGTCATCAATCTTGAGTTCCGGGTTGCCTGCATTTTCAACAACAAACCTGAAGATACGCATCATGGTTCTGTCTTGAATCTGTGCCGCCATAAATGCCAGCTCGCTGTTTGGGTCAACCGCTTCGTTCTCGGCACTAGTTTCAGCCTGGTTAAGAGCAGGCAGAGGAGCTGCTGCAGGCTGTATTCTCAGGGCTGCTATGGCATCTTTATCGCCAGTTTCCTTCAGTTTTCTGATGACATCCATCTGAATGTTGCGGCGCTGGGTGAGGATAGCCTCTATTCGGCCGAGCAGATAAGGGGTAGAGAATGGCTTGGTGATATAGGCATCAACACCTTCATCAAAGCCTCGCTGCTGGTCTTCTACGCTTGCCTTGGCCGAGAGAATCATCACTGGGATGTTGTTGAGGGTGGTATCCTGCTTAATCTCGTGAATCATCGACAAACCATCCATCACAGGCATGGTAACGTCTGTAAGGATAAAGTCGGGCGTCTCCTTGCGCGCCATTACCAAGCCAGCCTTTCCGTTCTCTGCGAGCAGCACGTTATAGGTAGGCGAGAGGATACTGTAGAGGAACTTGCGCAGGTCGGCATTGTCTTCAACTACCAGTACCGTCTGGTTTTTGTGTTCCGCTTCTTCTTGTGCTTCTTTCTGTTCCTTGCCCATTTCTTCCAGTCGTTCAGCCTCTTCATCCTTTTCTTCTTTCTGTTTGTTTACTTCTTCCAGATAGTCGGATGCATTGCGGTCGTCAATCTGTCCGTTCTCTTTCTCCCTTTCTGCCAGGTCGTAATCTTCCTCGCTCAGACCGCTGTTCGTATGGAAGTCTGCCTTGTTGCCATATCTCTGAACCTTGTCCAGCATTACCAGCATCTCGTTGGCATTGTCTGCCACCATTTTCAGCAGTTCCTTGCCCTTTCGGGTGATACCCGGTTCGGTATCCAAAACGGTTTTTACCGGGGCTCCGATGAGCGTTAGAGGGGTTCTCAGACGGTTGGCTGCATCGTTGTAGAACTCGTTCTTCATCACGCTCATCTCGTGGGTTACGTTCTCGTGCTGGCGCTGGTTGTAGGTATAGAAGATTGCGCCTACGATACCGAAGAGCAGAAGCAGCATCAGAAATTTGCCCCAGATGCTCTCCCAGAAGGTAGGGCGCACTTCGATAGGCAGTTCTGCCACATACTTGCTCCATACACCGTGAGAGTTGGTGGCTCTCACCTTGAGTACGTAATCGCCATGACTGATACGGTTGAAGCCGATGGTATTGCTGCTTCCGTTTGATATCCACACGCCTGGAGCTGTAAAACCATCTATGCGATAGAGATATTTGGTCTGATACTTACGCTGATAGTCGAGCGATGCGAAGTTGATGGTCAGATTTCGCTTGTTGGCAGGAATCACCACTTTATCCTTGTGCAGGATAGGTTCCGACTCCTTCTCTCCGCTATAATGGAGGGAACAGAAGATGACTTTAGGCTGGTAGTTGCTCTTCTTCAGCGTAGCCGGATTGAAGGTAATCAGTCCCATCGGGGTACCTACCGAGATGTTGTTGCTTGCCGGATCGTGGTAAGGACGGCTTTGCGAGAACGACATGTTGAAGTCGAAGTCGTTAGGTCCGAACACATTGCACTGGCCCGTTTTCGGGTTTACGCAGTCGATACTCGATTCTCTGATTACCCAGATTCTTCCCTGGTTGTCTTCTACCATGCCCTGTACGATGCCTTCGTTAACATCGATGGCATGGAAGTATTTCATCTTCAGGTTGTCTTGCAGGAGCGATTTGCTCACAATCTCTTCCATCAAACCGCCCTGTTGCGAGATATACATCTTGCCGCTGGTGTGCTCCATGATATTGTTCATATCGTTTGCAGCCAGACTAGTTGTATCGTTCGGTATGTAGTAGGTCTTGTGGTAATTGATCTTTCTTGCGTTTGTAAAGGCATCACTGAAGGTGATGAGACCATCTGTAGTTCCTACGAGAATGGTTCCCGTAGTGGTGCAGCAGATGCGGCGTATGCGGTCGTAGTGCTGTTTCTCCCAAGGCAGTCCGTTTCGTTTACTGATGAAGCTGATACTGCCGTCTGCCGCCTCGTTAACAAGTGCCAGCCCACCTCCGTAGGTACCTATCCAGATGCGTCCGGTGCGGTCGGCTACAATGTCTTGTATCTTGTCGAACGGCAGCGATGACGGGTTGTTGGCATCATAAACAAAGTGTCTTACCTGCATTTTATCTATCAGATAGACACCATTTCCGTTGGTTCCTATCCATGCTCTTCCCTTGATATCGAAGTGGATAGACATGATGCCCTTCTCGGCGAAGTTTACTTGCTGTGGCACAATCTGTCCGCTTGGCGACAGGTATCCGATGCTTTGGTAGGATGCGTTGAGCACCTGGATTATACCATTGTAATAACCAGCCCAGATATGTCCGTCTGGCGATGCATTCACCGAGAACACTTCGTCTTCGCCCACATCCAGCTTGTTGATAATGTAAGGGTGATATTTGAAGACTACCTGTGTCAGGTCGTGAGAGCCTGTCAGCCAGAGGATTCCCTGGTCTGAGAGTACATATTTCGTAATCTTCGGTATGCGGTAGTTGCCCGATGAATTGCTTCTCAGCAGATAAGGCACCAGTTTTCCTGCCTTGCGGTCAAAATAACTGAAGGTTCCTCCTCTTGGCACTACCCAGAGGGTCTTGTGTTCATCTTGTGTGATGAAATTGCTTTCGCAGGTTGTGCGGTCCATCGGGTCGTCCTGGTCGGCAAAGAGCCACTGTGTCTGTCCGGTCTTCGGATTGACAAGGGTTACTCCTATACCGTCTGTAAATGCCCATATCATACCGAAATCATCGATATAAATCTTCTTTACCTCTGCCAGAGGCTGACTCGGGCTCTGTACGTTGATGATATCAAACTTGAAGGTGCGCGGGTTGTAGATTACTACACCCAGGTTGGTTGCCATCAGAAGCTGGTAACCTGTATTTTTCAGTCCGTTGATACGGGTTACGCCTTCTGGCATTGGTATCATGGTGAGTCGGTTCTGCAGGTCATATTTTGCCAGTTTACCGTCTTCAGTTGCCAGGAACTCATCTTCTCCCACCCCTCTGAGCCATTTGAAAGGCAGTTTGCTTGGAATTTTCGAATGATATATGTATGCGCCTTTGTCGGTAAGCACCCATTCTCTTCCGTGTATATCTTGATGGATGTACCATACATTTCCGCTTCTGAGTCCCTTTTCTCCTACTTTGATGAGTTCTATGTTCCGCTCATCAAAGGTTTTTCCTATTGATCGGATGATGTATTTTCCATCTTCTGAAGTAAACCATGTAGCTCCGTTTTTCAATGGGTATACCTGGCTCACGCGCAGGTCGATGTTGAACAGTTCGTTGAATTTCTGTCCTACGGCAAAGAACTGGCAGAAGTGGGTATCGTATACGTAGAGCTTGTGGTCGTATGTGATACACCACACGTTGTTGTTATAGGATGGTTCTATTTTCAGTATACGGTTGGTTGACAGAACGTCAATATCATCCGGGTTGTCTCTGAAAGTATGAAACTTGTAGCCGTCATAGAACGACAGTCCGTTCCATGTACTGAACCACATGAGGTTGTCTTTACCTTGTTTGAGGTCTGAGATGGTATTGGCAGCGAGTCCGTCTGTGATAGAGAATTTTCTCACATCGCAGTAGGGTACAGCTGCCATTATGATGGTAGAGAGCAGTCCTAATAGGGTGATATATAATTTTCTTTTCATCATTTTTTATTCGTATACGTTTATAAATCGCAACAAAGGTAGTGAAAATAAATGAGATATCGTAGTTTTAGGTGTATTTTTTTATGTTATTGCATTAAATTATTCCACTTTTCATATTATAGGGGTAAAATTTGATTGATTTGCTTGTGGTTCCTTCTTATGTTATGTCTAACAAAAAACTCCCCCGATAAATGAATATCGGGGGAGTAGTAGGGATATGTTGTTTTGAATTTGATTACTTCTGAATCATCTTCTTTCCGTTCTTGATGACTACACCCTTGTAAGCCTTGGTTACCTTCTGGCCTGCGAGGTTGTAAACAGGAGCGTTCTTTGCAGCTTCATCTGTTGTTATGTTAGTGATGCCGGTAGGTTCAAACTTTTCTACAGCCTTGATAGGGAGAACTTCAGGGATGTTTTTGAATATTACACCGTAAATACCGGTTAAGGTATATTTCTCTCCTTCTGTTAATTTTGAAACACCACCAATACCGCTAAACTTATCGTAAATCATAATCTTGTTTTCACCATCATTAGCATAGTAGTTGAATTTACCTGTAGTATACTCTTCTTTGCTGAATGTGAACTCCTTAATCTTGATAAGGTCGTTGGTGTATTTGCCATCAAGGATGTCCTTTACAGTTGCAATAACAGGTTCAGCAGCTTCGTTGCTCTCTGTGATTTAGAGATTTTCGCCGTTTGTTTCTTTGCTTGCTGACAGATAAGGAATTCCTGCGTCATAAGCCAAATTTACCTTAACAGTACCGCTAATGATGCTGTTTACAGGCATATCGATTCCTAAAGTTCTCATTTCGATAGCTGTGTCACCTTCACGTACGTAAGTATTTACGGTTCCCTTGTAGCTGTTTACGTATAATACCTTTGCGTTTGTGAGTTTGAGGTTGATGTAATCCTTAGCTTCTTTATTGTTAGCCAAGAGTTCCTTTACACTTGCTGCATCGGTGTACTCTATCTTGGTACCAGCGAGCGTAACTTTGATAGACTTGATTTTGGTGTTGCCAGCAATTGTATATACAACTTTGTTAGCATCACCAGTCCAAGAACCTTTATTATTAGTACCTACGTCAGCATTGTTTTTATCATTCCATTGTTTATTTATAATGTCGATAGAAGCAATCTTCTTGTCAGCAGGTGCTTGAATCGTAAGCGTTCCACTGTACATTCTGAGACGTGGTGAACTACTCCAGATTCGGTTGTCAGTCGAACCAGAAGTTTTTGCAGAAACTGCTACAGAAATACCATTAGTTGTACATGTCATGGTTTTGGTGATATCTCCATCATGAGAAGTTGAAGTAGATGTACCTGTCAGTTCTGGGAAGAGTGTTTTGTAATCTTTGTCAAAGTCAAAAGTTACTTCCTGTGCAAACGTAACGCTAGTTACGAACGCCAGAACCAATGATAATGAATAGCGTAAAAATTTGTTCATAACTTAATAATTTTAAAGGTTTAACGTATAATTAATAAACTGTTGAAACTCATTTTGTGAGTGCATTCTTAGAATTTACTTTGTGCTAAAAGCATGTTCTTTGAATAATTACTTATTTATGATGCTAAGATACGAAAATTATCGATACGATGTGTTAAGAAAGTGTTAAAACTTTGATACAATATTATCAAAAAGGCGGTTGTTTTTGAAAGAATAGGGATTTCCCCCTCAGTTTGTATCCTTTTCCCCTTTGATGCAGACGAAAAATCCACTACCTTTGCATCGGGTTCAAGAAAGAATGCTGTTCTTCGAGAACTCAAAAGTATAGAAGATATAAGAATATAAATAACTTAACTGATAAATTGATATGAAAAAGTTTACTACTCTTCTCACAATGGCTTTCATAGCTTTGATGAGTATCTCATTCACCTCATGTGATGATGATTCTGATATTGCATACACCCTCGATGGTACATGGAAGGGTAATATGTTGGTAGAATATGGTAATCACAATGCCCTCTACTCGGTAATCCGATTCGACCAGAATGATGGCATCTATTCCGGTACAGGCTATTGGATCGATTACTTTGATAGAGATTATTGGCATGGTAACAATTATATAGCAAACCATATTACCTGGACAGTACGTAACAGAAACATCTATATCACTCTTCTTGATGAGGGTAGCGATGTTGTGATTTACGACTATGCTCTGGGCGACCGCAAGTTCTCTGGATATGTAGATGCTGATAACGGCAACCGTGCTTATTTCGAGCTTTATCGCGATTCTTACAGCTATAACTGGCGCGATTATGACTGGGGCTACGATTGGGACTACGATGACGGTTGGGGCTACAGCAAGCAGCATTCGGGCTTGGAGAACACCCAGATTGTTTCTCGCGGAGCTAAGGATTCTGTAGAGTATGTTAAGGTGGCAGATGATAATCAGAAGCCTGTTCGCCGTTTTGTAGTGAAGTAAGGCAATAAGGAATTTAGTTTGAAGAAAGGAAACAGGGGGTGTAAT
>ULKQ01030680.1_pt1 | contig 18510 bp, 14 predicted proteins | sample 1951141 | NCBI WGS metagenome assembly ULKQ01 (sample SAMEA4835499, study PRJEB28245) | human gut metagenome | biome: gut microbiome; material: fecal sample | place: Denmark | collected 2008
TGGAAACGTATATTTCCTGCTTCAGATGCTGAAGACACGCAATATCGACATCAAAGGGAAAGTTGTAACCGTTTCTGGTTCAGGTAATGTAGCCCAATATACCGTAGAAAAGCTAATCACGCTGGGAGCGAAAGTAGTCACTATGTCTGATTCTGACGGATATATTTATGATCCGGACGGTATTGACCGCGAAAAGCTGGATTACATCATGGAACTGAAGAACCTGTACAGAGGCCGTATCCGCGAATATGCTGAAAAATATGGCGTAAAATATGTACCGGGAGCACGCCCCTGGAACGAAAAATGCGACATCGCCATGCCGAGTGCGACCCAGAATGAGATCAACGGCGACGACGCCCGTGCATTATTGGCAAACGGATGTATTGCCGTATCAGAAGGAGCCAACATGCCTTCTACTCCGGAAGCTATCGAAGAATTCCTGAAGGCAAAGATTCTGTACGCTCCAGGTAAAGCAGCCAATGCCGGTGGTGTTTCTGTCTCTGGTCTGGAAATGACACAGAATGCCCAGAAGTTAAGCTGGACAAGCGAAGAAGTTGATCAGAAACTGCAGAGCATCATGCAGAACATCCATGAGCAGTGCGTAAAATATGGTACGCAGCCCGATGGATATGTCAACTATGTAAAAGGTGCGAACGTGGCAGGCTTCATGAAAGTAGCCAAAGCGATGATGGCACAAGGTATTTTATAAGCAGAAATACGAAAATACACTATATGGAAGAAGCAAGCCGAAGTCATTTTGGCTTGCTTCTTTCGTCTGATATACTTTTTCTCTTGTAAGAAAAAGCAGAAGTATTTCTTTTTTCACCGATTCTTGTTACCTTAGCCGATAAATAAACAAAGCACATGGTAACAACGATTCTGAAAGATTTATACCAGTCGTACGTCGGTCAACCCGCAGAAGGCATTACCGAGCTGCCCTCATCAGGTTCTAACCGGCGATATTTCCGACTGACAGGACCTCAGACTTTGATCGGGGTTAGCGGAACAGCACCCGACGAGAATAAAGCATTCATCTATATGTCAGCCCATTTCAGGGAGAAAGGACTTCCGGTTCCGCAAGTTTTCATCCATTCGGCCGACTATCTTTTTTATCTCCAGGAAGATTTAGGCAACACGCTCCTCTTCGACGCCATAGAAAAAGGACGTAAAAGCTGCGTATTCGACGAAGAAGAGAAACGGCTCTTACATAAGACGATCCGTCTGTTGCCCACCATCCAGTTCGTCGGAGCCGACGGTTTTGATTTCAGCCAATGTTATCCGCAAGCCGAGTTTAACCAACGCTCCATTTTATGGGATTTGAATTACTTCAAATACTGCTTCCTGAAGGCAACCGGTATGGAGTTCCAAGAAGACCGCCTGGAAGACGACTTCCAGAAAATGGCGGATGTCTTGCTACGCAGTTCCTCGGCCACCTTCATGTACCGGGACTTTCAGTCGCGCAATGTCATGATTAAAGACGGAGAACCGTGGCTGATTGATTTCCAGGGCGGACGAAAAGGGCCGGTATATTATGACGTAGCTTCCTTCTTGTGGCAGGCCAAAGCCAAATATCCCGAAGAACTCCGCCAGGAACTCCTGCAGGAATATATGGACGCGCTAAGACAATACACACCGGTCGACGAACGCTATTTCATGAGTCAGCTGCGCCATTTCGTCTTGTTCCGCATATTACAGGTATTAGGAGCCTATGGATTCCGCGGATACTTTGAGAAAAAGCCGCATTTCATCCAAAGTGTCCCGTTTGCCATCGAGAACTTGCGCCAGTTGCTGAAAGAAGACTATCCAGAATATCCATACTTGAGCCATCTGTTACGGAAACTCACAGAGCTAAAACAATTTTCTGACGACATCAAGAAACGAACCTTAGAGGTCCGTATCGTCAGTTTCGCGTATAAAAAAGGAATACCCAACGATCCTACCGGCAACGGAGGCGGCTTCGTGTTTGATTGCCGCGCCATCAACAATCCGGGCAAATATGAACGATATAATCACTTCACCGGACTGGACGAGCCCGTTATCCGCTTTTTAGAGGAAGACGGAGAAATCACCCATTTCCTGGAACACGTTTTTACCATCGTCGACGCCTCCGTCAAACGCTATATGGATCGTGGATTTACCAACTTAATGGTTTGTTTTGGCTGCACAGGCGGACAACATCGGTCCGTTTATTCAGCCCAGCATTTAGCAGAACATCTGAATCAGAAATTCGGAGTCAAAATTCATTTAACTCACAGAGAACAAAATATAGAACAAATATTTGAGTCTAACCTATGAAAGCACTTGTATTTGCAGCAGGCTTGGGCAACCGGTTAAAACCTATTACTGACACCGTGCCCAAAGCATTAGTCCCAGTAGGAGGAAAACCTATGCTGGAACATGTCATCCTTAAACTGAAAGATGCAGGATTTACCGATATTACAATCAACATTCATCATTTGGGACAACAAATTATCGACTTCCTGCAGGAAAAGAATAACTTCGGAATTGATATCCATATTTCCGACGAACGCGAATATCTGTTGGATACGGGCGGCGGAATCAAACATGCCGAACACTTTCTGAACGGCCATGAGCCATTCCTGGTTCACAACGTAGATATCTTTTCCAATATTGACTTGAAAGAGCTCTACAACCGCCACCTGGAGAATAAGGCGCTGGCTACCTTGCTCGTCAGCAAACGGAAAACATCCCGTTACCTGCTGTTCAACAAAGAGAACCAGCTCTGCGGATGGAGAAACCGAGAAACCGGAGAAGTCAAATCTTATTACCCCTACTTCAATCCGGACCAGTACCAGCAGTTTGCTTTCAGCGGCATTCACGTTATTTCGCCGGAGATATTCCGCTGGATGGAAGACTGGACAGGTAAATTCTCCATTATCCAGTTCTATTTGTCCATCTGCGCGAAAACCAATATCCAGGCTTACGAAGTACCCGGATTAAAACTCCTCGACGTAGGTAAAAAAGAAACATTAACCTTGGCCGAAGAATGGGTCAAACAAAATCTGTAACTGATCATGAGTGGTATTCCTAATTTACGAGATCTGGTATTAAGAGATACGCCTTTCGCCAACCTGATGAACAAGCGTATATATAATGTATTGCTGATCGCTACCAAATATGATGCTTTCATGCTGGAAGACGACGGGCGCGTAGACGAACAGATCTTCAACGAATATACGGCACTGAGCCTTCGTTATCCTCCGCGGTTCACACAAGTGACAACCGAAGAGGAAGCGCTCAATGAATTGAAAAGCCGAAACTTCGAGCTGATCATCTGCATGCCGAACATGGACAACCGGGATATATTTGCAGCCGCAACAGAAATCAAGTCGCAGTATCCGAATATTCCGATCGTCGTGCTGACGCCTTTCTCGAAAGAGGTTTCCAAGCGGGTTGCCAACGAAGACCTGAGTGCCATCGATTATGTATTCAGCTGGTTGGGTAATTCTGAATTGCTGATGGCCATCATCAAGCTGATTGAAGACAAGATGAATGCTCCCGACGATGTTGCCAGCGTCGGCGTACAGATCATTATGCTGGTTGAAGATTCTATCCGCTTCTATTCATCGGCTCTTCCGCATCTGTATAAATTCGTATTGGAGCAAAGTCAGGAATTTGCCAAAGAGGCACTGAATCCGCACCAACAGACATTGCGTATGCGCGGACGCCCCAAAATCAAACTGGCACGAACCTACGAAGAAGCCGTCCGCATATTCGAACAATATCAGAACAACATACTGGGAATTATCTCCGACATGAGCTTCATGCACACCGGAGTTAAAGATCCGTACGCTGGTTATAAGTTCGGACAGTACGTACGGAAAACCGGAAAGATCATTCCCTTCATCCTCGAATCGTCGGAATCGGCCAATGAAGTATATGCCCGCGAATTGGGAGCTTCATTCATCGACAAGAATTCCAAGAGCTACCCTCAAGACTTGCGGAAAAACATCATGCAGCGGTTTGGGTTTGGTGATTTTGTCATCTTAGACCCGAAGACAAAAGAAGAAATCATGCGCATCAAGGATTTGAAAGACCTGCAGAAAAAGGTATTTCAAATACCCGATGACTCCTTAGTCTATCATTTGAGCCGGAATCATTTTTCCCGTTTCTTCTATTCACGCGCCATGTTTCCTCCTGCAGAAATCCTGAAAAACGTCGACGTAAGCGATTACAAGGATATGGACGAAGCCCGGAAACTGATTTTCGACCTGATTGTTCAGTACCGCCGGATGAAGAACTCCGGTGTGGTGGCAATCTACAAGAAAGAGCGATTCGACGAATATAGTAACTTTGCCCGCATCGGCGATGGCTCTTTAGGAGGGAAAGGCCGTGGCTTAGCCTTTATCGGAGCCATGATCAAGCGTTATCCCAAACTGGAGCAGGAGAATTTTGAGGTCAATATTCCGAAAACAGTCGTTATCTGTACGGATATCTTCGATGAGTTTATGGAGACAAACGAGCTCTATCCAGTAGCACTCAGCGATGTAGACAACGATACAATCCTCAAATACTTCCTCCGTGCCAGTCTGCCATCCCGACTCATCGAAGACCTGATGGCCTTTTCGGAAGTGGTAAAAGGTCCGATTGCCATTCGTTCGTCGAGTCTGCTTGAAGATTCGCACTACCAGCCCTTTGCCGGAATCTATTCAACCTACATGATTCCGAAGCATGAAGACAAATACGAGATGCTGCGTTCCCTGAGTGATGGAATCAAGGCTGTTTATGCTTCTGTCTTTTATCGGGACAGCAAGGCTTATATGACAGCGACCTCCAATCTGATCGATCAGGAGAAAATGGCTGTCGTCTTGCAGGAAGTAGTCGGCACACAATATGGTGACCATTATTATCCAACAATCTCGGGTGTGGCCCGTTCATTGAACTTCTATCCGATCGGAAATGAAAAAGCGGAAGACGGAATCGCCAACATCGCGCTGGGCTTAGGCAAATACATTGTCGACGGAGGACTGACACTGCGTTTTTCTCCACGGCATCCGCACAATATTCTGCAAATGAGTACAACGGATTTTGCCTTGCGGGAAACACAAACCCGGTTTTATGCGCTGGATCTGAACCCGGAAAATTTAGCTAATAAGTTCTCGGTCGACGATGCGTTCAACCTGAAAAAGCTGACTCTGAAAGATGCCGATGCCGATGGCTCCCTCAAATTCATCACTTCGACCTATGATCCGTATGACATGATCATTCGGGACGGATATTATCCGGGTGGCCGGAAAATCCTTTCGTTTGTCAATGTCCTGCAGCATGACGTATTTCCACTGGCCAGCACGCTGGATCAGTTATTGCAGATTGGACAAAAGGAAATGGGACGTCCGGTAGAAATCGAGTTCGCCATCAACATGAACAAACAAGATCCCCGGAAGGCATCCTTCTTCTTATTACAGATCCGACCGATCGTAGATAATAAAGAGGTGATGAATGAAGACCTCTCTGTGATTCAGCCGGAAGATACGATTTTATCCTCAACCAGTGTATTGGGACACGGAATTATCAATGATGTTCATGATATCATCTATGTGAAAACCGGAGCTTTCAATGCGGCCAACAATCAGTTAATTGCCTACGAGATCGAGAAAATGAACCGCCAGTTCACAGGTACCGACAAGAATTATGTATTAGTCGGACCCGGACGTTGGGGAAGCAGTGACCCGTGGCTGGGCATTCCGGTAAAATGGCCACATATCAGTAATGCCAAAGTCATTGTTGAATGCGGACTGGAGAACTACCGTGTAGATCCGAGTCAGGGTACACACTTTTTCCAGAACCTGACGTCGTTTGGCGTAGGCTATTTTACCATCAATCCTTTTAAAGGCGAAGGCTGGTTTGATGAATCCTATCTGAATCAGATGCCTGCGATAGAAGAGACAGAATATCTGCGTCATGTACGGCTGGAATCGCCCATGATTATAAAGATGGACGGCAAACGGAGTTTGGGTGTTGTCATGAAGCCTCAGAATAACACAGAACAATAATTACAGACAAATTAAGTAGAATTGATATGGATGCAAAAATCTTAGAGAAGATAAAAGAACGGATTGCAACAAATCCGTACGTTAATTTCCTCGGAATACATTTCACCAAGATTGAAGACGGGCTGGTAGAAGCACACATGCCTTTACGTGACGAACAACGGCAATACAGCGGTGTTACGCATGGCGGCGTACTGGCAGCTTTAGCAGATACGATTGCCGGATTTGCGGCCTATACCATGACTCCGTTAGACAAAGACGTACTAACAGCTGAGCTGAAAATATCTTTTCTACGGGCTGCTTGGGGCTATGAGCTCATTGCCAGAGGCTTTGTCATCAAACCCGGACGACGGTTGCACTTCTGCGAATGCGAAATCTATTGTGACGACAAATTGGTAGGAAAAGCTTCAGGCACGTTTTGCGTGGTCGAATCGCAAGTAGACTAATCAATTTATATCATTTATATATCATGACAAAACATAGTATTATCAAAGTAATCAGCGGATGTGCCTTCATCTGTCTGGCAACAGTTGGATGGGGACAATCCGAAGGTCCGAATCTAATTATCCGGGCTGACGACATGGGTTCATTCCGTGCAGCAAACATTGCCTGCATAGAAGGGTACAAAAACGGAATTGAAACATCTATTGAAGTTATGGCTGTGGCTCCTTTGTTTCCGGAAGCTGCCAAACTGCTCAAAGAAAATCCGGGCGTCGATGTCGGTCTGCATCTGACCATCACCAGCGAATGGGACAACATCAAATGGAGACCTTTAACCCATTGCCCAAGTCTCGTAGACAGCAACGGATATTTTTTCCCCATGATGAATGCAAATCCTAACTATCCGGGTTTGGCCATTATGGAAAACAAATGGAATCTGGCTGAAATAGAACAGGAGTTCAGAGCTCAGATCGAACTGGCGCTGAAAAATATTCCTCAGATCAGCCATCTTTCCGGTCACATGCTTTCAACGGGATTTGATCCGAAAGTAGCCGAACTGGTACATCGCCTTGCCGATGAATATAATTTGCCAGCCGTAGACCGGGTCAATGCCATGAAAGAATATAATTTCTCATACGCCGGCTACGAAGGCTCTAACAAAACGGCAGCCGACAAGGAAGCCAGCTTCATCAAGATGCTCGACAAGCTGGAACCGAATAAGAACTATATGTTTATCGACCATCCGGCTCTGGATAATGAGGAAATGAAAACGGTTGGCCACATCGGATATGAAAATGTGGCAGAAGACCGCCAGGGTGTAACGGACTTATTTACCAATCCGCGTGTCAAAGAGGAAATCCAGAAACGAAATATCCGTCTGATCAGTTACAATGACCTAACAAAGTCGTTGCCACGTGCCGAAGCTACACCCAAATTGACGAAGGCAATTGACAAGTATCTGCAAGCAGTTGCAAAGGAAAACCAAGACTTGCATAGCATCATGGTTCTTCAACACGGACAAGTCATTGCTGAACACTGGCTGAGCGAAGGCGCCTGGAACAAGCCTCACGTTATGAATTCAGTCAGCAAGACCTTTACTGCCACGGCTGTAGGCTTCGCGGTTGCGGAAGGATTACTGAAAGTGACCGACAAAGTCATCTCTTTCTTCCCGGATGAATGCCCGGCCACCATCAGTCCAAACCTGGAGAAACTGGAAATCCGCCATCTGCTAACCATGTCTGGCGGACATGACACTGATCCGAGCGGGAAAATACGTTCTTCCGAAAATAACAACTGGGTAAAGGCCTTCTTAAATACACCTTTTGAGCATGAACCCGGAACATTCTTCTGCTACAACAGTCTGGGCACATACATGCTTTCAGCCATCGTCCAGAAAGTAACAGGACAGAAAGTCATCGATTACCTCTATCCTCGCCTATTCCGCCCGTTAGGCATTACCGGTATTCACTGGGACGAAAGTCCGCAAGGCATCAATTGTGGAGGCTGGGGACTTTACATCCGGACAGAAGACATGGCCAAAATGGGACAATTCATCCTTCAGAAAGGACAATGGAAAGGAAAACAGTTGTTGCCTGAAAGCTGGATAAACGAAGCAACGACATCTCACATTGCATCCGTTCCAGCCGGCGTACGTCCGGAAGAGCTTAAGGAAAAAGGACTGACGGTCAAAAATAGCGACTGGCTGCAAGGATATGGCTATCAGATGTGGCGCTGCCGGCATAACGCAGTCCGCGCCGACGGAGCCAACGGACAGTATATCATTGTCCTGCCAGAAAAAGATGCCGTTATTGTTACCACAGCCAATATTGGAGACATGCAGGCCGAAATCAACCTGATATGGAAATATATTTTACCGGCTCTTCCTTAAAGCCTGTAACCTTCCGACCGGGAAATAACATCACTTACGGCTTTCGGCTGTAATCTTTAGCAAAAAGTCGGCAAAAGCAAGGGCCGACTTTTTGCGATAATTTCCCTGCGGCCAGAAAAGACAGCCCTGAGACGTCAGCTTGTCCGCATACAATATAGGGATCTGTACCAGATCTGCCTCACCACGAACAGCAGCTTGCGTCAAAACCGTTCCCCAACAACCATTTCTTAACGTATGAATGATTGTATGTACATCATTCATCTCCAATATGACATTCAGCTCTATATGATGCTTCCGGCATAATTCATCCACTTTCTTCCGCGTAGCAAATCCCTGCTCCGGTAAAATCAAGGATGCTTCAGACAACCGTTTAAGTGTAATCGACGTCAAATCAGCCAATGGATGTGACTGATGAACGATAAAATAAAGTCTGGAAGAGAATAACACAACAATCTCAAACTGATCAGACAAATCTTCCGGCTTAAACGAGAGGACAAAGTCGAGTTTATTATCTTCCAATAACTTTAACAGCTCTTCAGAAGTAGCAAACGTAACCTGAACTTTAATCTTGGGATAGGCTTTGGTAAATAAGGACAAAGCAGCTATCAGTAAATGGCTCATGCTATAAGTAACACCAATATGAAGAGTCCCGGTTTCTACTCCCTTTAAATCACGAATAATCTGCTTGCCATTTTCTGCATCCAGGATTGCTTTACTGGCATAAGGAAGAAAAGCCCAGCCTGCTTCTGTCGGTACAATACGCTTTCCAATTCGGTCAAAAAGCAGAACGTCTAGTTCATCTTCCAGTTGTTTAATCTGTTGTGATAGCGTACTTTGAGAGATATGTAACAAACGAGCTGCTTCTGAAAAGTTTTGCCGCTCACAAGCTGCCCTAAAATATTTCAATTGCCGTAATTCCATTCTCTTATCGTTTTTGTCTATAAATCATATCGGAAAAATGAATTTTACAAATATAGCCAAATATTTTTCCGCTGTTTACCTTTGCTAAAAATAATTAGGAATTTGACTTATGAAAAAGATCGTTAGTTTATTGTTTGCCTGCCTGGCAATGAGCGTGTCTGCTCAAACTGTAAAAGAAGTAAATGATGGCATCCGTTATTGTGAAAGTACTTATCCATATCAGGACGGACTTTTGATAGCCAACTTCGGTACTGAAGAACTGAACCCGTTAAATTCGGAAGGGAAAGGCTATATTGTCTTTTATAAAGAAGGGAAAAGTGAAGTAATGCTTCCAGCCGACGGAAATCTGTCTGCCCCGAAAGGTATGTTTGTACGAAATAATTATCTGTATGTATGCGACGTCAACAAGATTGTCGTTTATAACCTCTCTGACAAAATGCAGAAACCGCAGGTCTTGCGTTTACCGGAGGGCAATTTGTTTGTGAATGATCTGGCAGCCGACTCACACAATCATCTGTACGCCTCAGTAACAAACACGGATAAAATATTCCGTATAGACATCAGTAATCCGGCTCAGCCAGGTCAGCCTCAAGAATGGTTGAACATCAGCGGACCGAACGGATTGTTGATCCACGATGACATTCTGTATGTGGCTTCTTACCCGGCAGATGGAGTAACGAAAGCAGAAAATGTCATTTACCGTGTTGAGAACTTAGAAAATCCATCTGTACAGAAGCTGACTCAAACTACAGGTCAGTATGATGGCATTGCATTAGCTGCGGATGGAAAATCATTATATGTAACTAACTGGACGCCGGCACAAATCAGCCGCATCAACTTATCCGATGGAAGTCTTTCTCCTTTGTGCGTTCATCTTCCGGAGAATCTGATCGGACCGGCAGATATGACAGTTAAAGACGGATGGATGTACATTCCTGATCTTCCCAACAGCCGCGTTCTCATTCTTAAAGAACCATCTTGCTGTAAAAAAGAAATGTCTTGCTGTAAAAAAGAAGAAGCATCTTGCTGTAAATAACAGATAACCATAATAAACGACCGTTAGTGACTTCATGCAAAGACGATAGCATACCAGCTTTGCATGCGCTACTAACGGTCCTTTTTATTTCAACAGATCTGCCGGTGAAAAACTAAATGGAAGAAGTGACGCAACCGAACCGATGATCCGGACAGAGTCTTTGCCGCATAATAAAATACGCATGGGCCGCTTAGAACGAGCTTCACACTCCAATAATACCTGACAGCATGCACCACAAGGTGATATCTGATCTCTCACCTCTCCTTCCGACTGGGCAATAATGGCCAACGCAACGACAGGCTCTTCCGGATAACTGGCTCCAGCCGAAAACAAAGCCACCCGCTCTGCACACAAACCAGACGGATAAGCGGCATTTTCCTGGTTGGCTCCTGTTACAATCGTTCCGTTGCCCAATAAGACTGCAGCTCCCACCTGAAAACGAGAATACGGAGCATATGCCCGCTCTGAAGCCTTCAATGCCGATTCATATAAACTTCGGTCTGAATCCGATAATTCGGATAAAGGGACGGTTAAATACCTGATCTGTATTTGCTGCTCTTTCATATAAAACTGATTTTATTTCCCGAAGATACATAGAAGAGCATAAACTCACAACAGTTTTACCCCAAAATCGACCGATGGAGACTTGGCAGAAATCTATAAACCTTCTTTTTCCTGTTTCTCCCGATAAAGTCGAGGTGATAATCCAAGATGTTTCTTGACGTATTTGCCAAAGAAAGAAATATTAGGGAAATTCAACTCATTGGTTATTTCCTTGATGCTCATTTCCTTCTTCCGGAGTAGAAACAAAACATCTTTCATGACATATTGGTCAATCAGATCAGAAGCAGGTTGCCCGGATATTTCCTTGCAAACAGCCGACAAGTATTTGGGTGTCACATGTAACCGATCTGCATAATAAGCCACGGAACGGTTCTTCGGATAACTGGAAGATATGATATCGATAAAGGTCTTAAACAGATTATCTGCTGATTTAAATGAGGAAGGCATTAAAGGGACAAAACGCTCCATTGTATCATAAAACTCATACAAGAAAGCAAGCAGTAAGGCATCTGTCAACTCTCTACGATGTTTACAACTTGGTCCGGTCAGTTTCGATTTCAGCAAATTATAATACCAGCAAAAAGTATTCACTTCATCCACCGTTAATGATAAAACAGGATTCTTCTCGAGAAACATACGTGCATCCCAGCTGTCACTATTAATAACGGACAACTGTCTGACATATTCCGGAGACAAGCATAAACAGCGGCATTCAAAATCCATACTAATCATACTACTCTCCAGAATGATATTGGGATGACAGATAAAAAGATCATTCATATGTACTTCATAATACTGATCATTGACAAATAAAGAGGCTTTCCCTTTCAGGCATAATACAACCACAAAAGCCTCTACTCTAACGCTCATTTTAGGATCTAAATGCTGCAGGTTCTCAACAAAAATCATGCGCTCGTCAATATAATCCGCAATTTTACCCACTTCTTTGTCATTAAAATCCCTTGTTATAAAATCTTTTCCCATAAAAATCTATTGTTATTTCTGGAATGCAAAATAACGAAATATAACTTTCTCCTCAGTAGTATATTTTTCTATAACACTCATCCATTTTTCCTATTATCAATTTCCCCGGAAAAAGAGACCAGTTACAAGGAAAATCAGGAAGCTCCATTTCCCATTAAAGCCTGTTTCTTTGCAGCAAATTTAAATGAGCAATAAAAAGATGAAGCAATTAATTTTAGTAACGCTGTTGTCATTTCCTTTATGGATGACCAATTGTCAATCGGATTCGCAAGAAACCGTTCATCAGGCATCGCCCGTCAAAGTGAAAGTCATGCAGATTCGTTCCGCTGGGAACAGTCATGCCCAGACATATTCAGGAACCGTTGAAGAATCCAGCGAAACGTCTCTAAGTTTTGCAGTGGCCGGAACCATCCAACAAATCAATGTACAGACAGGTGATCATGTCAGGGCCGGACAGTTAATCGCAACGATTCATGCGGCGTCTTATAACAGCAGCTATAAGGCGGCACAGGCTTCACTGGAACAAGCCCAAGATGCCTACAAGCGTATGAAAGAGCTCTATGAAAAAGGAAGCTTACCGGAAATCAAATGGATTGAAACACAGAGTAAGTTACAACAGGCTCAATCTATGGAAGAAATTGCCCGAAAGAATCTGGAAGACTGCAATCTATATGCACCTTTTAATGGTGTCATAGCAGAAAAGACGGCTGAAAGTGGTCAGAATACGATGCCCGGAATGCCCGTGGTCAAACTGGTGGCCGTTAACCAACTCAAGGTAAAAATGGCTGTTCCTGAAACAGAGATTGCCAGCATCAGCCTATCGCAACCGGCACAAATCGAAGTGCCTGCCCTGAACGGACGGACCTTTCAGGGCACAGTCATTGAGAAAGGGATTGTAGCCAATCCGCTCTCTCGTTCCTATAATGTCAAGATCCGGATAAACGAAGCCGATAAAGAACTGATGCCCGGTATGGTAACGGAAGTTAGTCTGACGAATGCTGACGGGAACAGCCAGTTCATTCTACCGGCACATCTCGTTCAACTGAACGAAAAGAATCAGACTTTTGTCTGGATAAATGAAAACGGAACAGCCAAAAGGCGATTCATCTCTTGTGGAGACTATACGGCAACAGGTGTGATCGTTTTGTCCGGATTAAACAATGGAGACGAGATTATCACCGAAGGCCAACAAAAGGTCTGTGAAAATACAATGCTCAGCTTATAAACAAATTCTATGGAAAAGAAACGTAACGCAATAGAATGGGCCATGCACTACCGGCAGATCGTGGTTCTGGTAGTCTGCTGCCTCATCGCCTTCGGTATTTACAGTTTACCGAACATGCGAAAGAATGAATTTCCCGACTTTACCATCCGCCAAGGGCTTGTTGTTGCGGTAGCTCCGGGCAACACCGTGGAAGAAATGGTTGAACAAGTCACTAAACCGCTTGAAGATTATATATTCACCTATAAAGAAGTAAAAAAGAACAAAACATACTCAACAACCCGCGACGGGATCGTCTATATTCAGGTTGAATTGAACGATGATCTGAACAATAAAGATGAATTCTGGAGTAAGTTCAAGCATGGTGTTGCAGTCTTCAAATCTGAGTTACCGCAGAATGTACTCGCCGTACAAGTCGTTGATGACTTCGGTGATACTTCTGCCCTGCTGATTACGATGGAAAGTGAAGAGAAAACCTACCGTGAACTTGATAAGTACATGGAAGAGCTGCAGAACCGCTTGCGGCAAATTCCCAGTGTCGGACGTATGAGTGTAAGTGGATTGCAGAAAGAACAGATTTCGGTCTATTTAGATAACAACCGGTTGAGCCAATACGGACTCAACGACCAGTTGCTGGCCACCACACTCTTTGCCAAAGGGTTTACTACAACCGGCGGGCAACTCAAAAGTGACGAATATGTACAGCCTGTTTATGTGGCCCAATCTTTCAACACCGTATATGATGTCGAGCAGCAAATCGTCTACACCGATCCTTCCGGCAACAACATACGCCTGAAAGATATTGCCCGTGTCGCCAAAGAATATCCGGAACCGGACAGCTACATCAGTAATAACGACAAGAAATGTATTCTGCTGAGTGTAGAAATGAAGAAAGGACAGAACATTGTCAAGATGGGAAATGAAATCAATCAGGCTATTGAATCCTTCAAGCAGACTATACCATCGGAAGTGAATATCTACCGCATTACCGACCAGAGTCAGGTGGTCGACGACAGTGTAACCAACTTCCTGAAAGAGCTGGTGATCGCCATTGTGGCCGTTATCATCGTCGTCATGTTGCTGTTGCCCTTCCGGGTTGCTTTGGTGGCTGCATCAACCATTCCGATCACCATCTTCATCTCACTTGGTCTGTTCAATGCTTTCGGTATCGAACTGAATACAGTGACGCTGGCCGCTCTGATCGTTACTTTAGGAATGATTGTGGATAACTCGATCGTTATCATCGACAATTATCTGGAGAAAATCAGCGAAGGACAATCGCGTTGGCATGCTTCAATTGAAAGTACCACCCATTTCCTGAAGTCTATCATCTCGGCTACCTTAGCCATCAGTATCACCTTCTTCCCATTCTTATTCATGACGACGGGCATGATCCACGACTTCATTTTGAGTTTCCCGTGGTCGATTACGCTGATTCTCGGCATCTCGCTGCTTGTCGCTACCCTATTGGTTCCGTTCATGCAATTCTATTTCATCCGGAAACCTCTGAACAGCTCAATAAAAGACGATGGGAAAAAGAAATTCTCTTTCCTGGACACTTTGCAGGAAAGTTATAACCGGTTACTAGACGTCTGTTTCCACTGGCCACGAACTACCGTTGCCTTGGGCATACTTTCGGTCGTTGCCGGAGCATATCTGATGTCGAACCTGCCACAGAAGCTGATGCCGACAGCCGACCGGAATCAGTTCGCTGTTGAAATCACGCTTCCTACCGGAACAGCTATCAACAAGACAAGCGGCATCGCCGACAGTCTTTCGCATATTCTGCAAAGAGACCCGAGAGTGCTTTCAGTCACATCCTTTAAAGGTTGCGCTTCGCCACGTTTCCATACAACCTACGCTCCGCAGATTGCCGGGACAAACTATGCCCAGTTTATTGTCAATACCACCGGAACGAAAGCTACGGAAGAATTGCTCGACGAATATACGCCCCTATATATGGATTACTTTCCTGAAGCATCTATCCGTTTCAAGCAGCTCAGTTACAGCCAGTCGGCTTATCCGATTGAAATACGGTTGAGCGGAGATTCAGTAAACATCTTAACAGAAAATGCTAATAAGGTTGTAGAAATGTTGCATCAGATACCTCAACTGAAACTGATTCATACGAATTTCAACGAACCACAGGCTGCCACGAAAGTAGTATTGAAAGAAGACGAAGCTACTCGGTTAGGAGTCAATAACATCGGAGTCGAAACGACCTTGGCCATGCGCTACGGAAAAGGCCTGCCTATTACAAATACGTGGGAAGGCGATTATGATATCCCAGTTGTACTGAAAAACAAGAAATCAGACCGGGCTACTCCACAGGATTTAGCCAACGAACTGATTCCCGTACAAGGCGGATTAAGTACGGTTCCACTCCGGCAAATTGCCGATATCCAACCCTCTTGGGAAAACGGACAAATCGTCCGCCGGAACGGGATTTATACAATCAGTATTCTGGCCGATGTCGAACGGGGTATAAATTCAATGAAGATGATCGAGAGCATACAGACTAAACTCGACAATATGGATTTCACTCCGGGCATAAAGGTCAATATCGGAGGAGACTTGGAGGAAAACGAAGAGAATATGCCACCGATCATGAATGCCCTTGTCGTCGCTGCCGCCATCATATTCTTTATTCTTGTGGTTCATTTCCATCAGATCAATATCGCGCTGCTGATATTCGCCAGCATGACTTTATGTGTCTTTGGTGCGGCTATTGGCATCTCGATACAAGGAGTTGATTTCAGCGTTACCTGTGTGTTAGGCCTGATTAGCCTGATGGGCATCATTGTCCGTAATGGTATCATTATGATTGACTATGCCGAAGAGCTTCGTAAAACAGAGAAGCTCAGTGTGCGAGATGCCATTTATCAGTCTGCCCGCCGTCGTATGCGGCCTATCTTCCTGACCTCGGCCGCCGCTTCTATGGGAGTGATCCCGATGATTCTAGGGAAAAGCGGCCTGTGGATGCCGATGGGAACCGTCATCTGTTACGGCACACTCATCACCATGGTCCTGCTGCTGACTGTACTTCCGGTAAGCTATTGGCTCATCTTCAGCGGTTCAACCCGTAAACGGGCCCAACAGGCAGCCTTCGAAAATGAATAATCTGACAGTAAATTATTAAATACATCGAACAATGAAACATACAATCCAAATATTCTTCTTCATGCTTTCTTTTGGTATCGTTTCGCTGGGTTCCGTTTATGCCCAGCGGACATACACGTTGGATGAGTGCCTCCAGCAGGCACTCGCCAACAATGTCCGCATGAAAAATGCAGAGAACAATAAGAATATTGCTGCACAAGACAAGAAAAATGCTTTTACAAAATACTTTCCTTCCGTGAGTGCGACAGGAGGCGGGTTCATCGCCAGTAACGGTCTATTTAATTTTGAGATGAGTCCGGAAATGCAAATGTCGCTTATGAAAAATGGAGTTATCGGAGGCGTATCCGCCTCGATGCCCATTTTCACGGGCGGGCAAATCGTCAATGGAAACAAGTTGGCCGAAGTGGGAGAAGAAGTCAGCCGCCTACAATATAATATGTCAGAGAATGAAGTCAGACTGACTACCGAAAACTACTTCTGGCAAATTATTACCCTGAAGGAAAAGCTTCAGACACTTGCCGCCGTCGAAACACAACTGGTACAACTGACTAAAGATGTTGAAGCGTCGGTCGAGGCAGGAATAACGACACGCAACGATCTGCTGCAAATCCGTCTCCGCCAGAATGAGACACAAAGCAGCCGGATTCAGGTAGAAAACGCCTTAGCTCTCTCGCGGAATCTCTTGGCTCAATATATGGGATTGGGAGTTGACAGTGTAGATGTAGCTTTCCCGATGAATAACCAATTACCCGAAAACCCGTCGAGTCTGTTCGAAGTTCCCGAGAATGCCCTGGTCCGTACCAGCGAATACCACTTGTTACAACAGAATCTGAAAACCAGTCGCCTGCAAAAAGATATCGCAGTTGGCAAGAATCTGCCTACCGTCGCTTTGGGTGGCGGATATTTCTATGAGAACCTCATGGACAAAGACCATACCTTCTGGATGGGTTTCGCTACAGTTTCCATTCCGCTTACTGCCTGGTGGGGAGGTTCGCACGACATCAAAAAGCAAAAGCTCCAGGTCAGAAATGCCGAAAACCAGCTGGAAGATCAAAGCCAGATGCTGATGATTCGTATGCAACAGACCTGGAACGACTTGAATGATGCCTACAAGCAGGTCGGCATTGCCCTTTCTTCGATTGAACAGGCTACCGAAAACCTGCGCCTGCAAACAGATTATTATGGTGCCGGTACCTGTACGATGAGCGAATGGCTCGACGCACAGACGCTGTTCCAGCAGAGTCGTGACAAATACGTGGAAGCCTTTGCCCAATATGAAGTCAAGAAACGGGAATATCTGCAGGCTACCGGACGATAATACGTCTGCAGCACCCGGTCACAGCGTTATAGGCTTTCTAAGCTAAACTTCTCAGATTTTAATATAAATCCTATTAAGAAGTAATTGTTTGACATCTGTCAAAAAGCTTTACCACATTTGTCGAAAAGCTTTATCACATATATAGAAAAGCTTTACGACAACTATGGTAAAGCTTAAAAATAGTTAGTTTTACATTACTTTGTCGCATCCTTTATTTTTCGAGATCAAATGATAAAGACTAATTAAACAGACGTTCCGAATTAATAACACGACCGGCTTTCAAACGAACCATTATTCTTTCCAAATAGACCTTTATGCCTATCGCTTCCCCACGTATATTTGCTATAACAAAATTCAAACGACAGTCTTTTGGCTAAGCGCCCAAAAGACATACTAAAACTTTTTAGATTATGGCACTCAACAAACAAACAATCATCAACAATAGTAAGAAAGTATATGCTTGTATGTATCAGATGGTACATTATACATTCAACGAACTGCAAAAGATCTGCCAATTGGGGAATACCGAATTATGCCTGGCATTGGTACAGCTGATGCAAGAAAACAAAATCAAGCAAGACCGGAACGAACAAGGAATCTATTACGTCTTAAACGGCTAACGAATTCCTGACGTTCACGACTGTTTGGGTACAGGATCAGCAAGGCGACCAACCGGTACCTGAAGCCCAAGGACTATTTGAGCCTTTCTTTGGGTGTGAAGCTTCAGTTTTTATAAAGAAATCCTATTAACGACCGATTAATCTTCTATCTTTGCAGATAAATTACAAAGTCTTCATACATGAAATTACAGAAACACATTCTCTTTATATTACTGATATGGTCGGTTGTGCAGGTCGCAAGCGCGGAAAGTCAGCACAAACTGATGTCATACAAACGATATATTCACGAACATAAATCACTCGCCATCGACCAGCAGCACAAGTATAAAATTCCGGCCAGCATCACGTTGGCGCAGGGATTGCTCGAATCAGGAGCCGGACAAAG
>ULKQ01022507.1_pt1 | contig 17476 bp, 10 predicted proteins | sample 1951141 | NCBI WGS metagenome assembly ULKQ01 (sample SAMEA4835499, study PRJEB28245) | human gut metagenome | biome: gut microbiome; material: fecal sample | place: Denmark | collected 2008
GCTAATTTGGTAACATGCGGACATTCATTTAGGTGTTTTTAATGGGGAAGTTTACATCAAAATCAAAGAATTTTACTGTAGATCCCGGACGAAACAATTGAGGTAATTGTTCACGAATAGCCAACTGTTCTCCTGACCATGCTGTCGGGTCTTCGGAATTATATCCATGTCCTCGTCCCATGCTCAAATAATCTACTACATTGTTGGCATTTTCACGCTTTTCTGCCACTAACTTTTCCAGATACTTATTTAATAATTGATATTTATCAACCCCTTCCAGCTCCAGCGGTTTTATACGAGCTGAATAAATGTCCGGAGAAAGATATTGCTTAGAGTCTGCACGCAATGAATAATAGAAATACAAAGGTATATCTGCATCCTGCTTCAAGAAATCAAACTTCAGACCAAAATCATCATAATAACGGTCGGAAGGTACACTAGACTCCTTCCAGTCATGTTTTTGATCCATTTTAAACGCTGAAGTCAAATGTTGGGCATCCCGCAGCATCGGAATGGGAATATCACCCACAAATACGCAACCTTCAAGAGGTGATTTACGGTCTGAATGTAGCTGAATCAACAATTTACGAATCTGTTCGGGAGATTTCCACTCATCTACTAAAAGATATGTGCCCAAGCCATCAGCTTCTATACTTTGCTTATAAGCCTCTAAAGCATTTTTCGTTTTTTCGTAACTAGTATTATCTACCACAATAGCAAATGTTGTAGCAGTCTTTACTCCCGGCTTGATAATTTGTTGAGCATAGGAGTAAAGACAAATGCTCAACAAACCCATTAAGGTCAATAATTTTTGTGTCATATTTTTTTGAAATAAGTTAGGTTAATCTATGTATTGTTTGTTGAATTTCAAGCGAAAGTTCATCGGGCAAGTCAGTCGTTTGCAAAAGGTCCTGACATTTTTCCAAAATATGAATGCGTTCACGGGAATGTACAAACCATCCTAACGCTTCGGCCATTGCTACTCGAACTTTTACAGGGGTTTCCTTGCGTGCCAACAAATCTAAATAATTTGTTACGTAACAATGATAGGGATTGTTGCGTACCATGCGAATGGCAGATATACGGTCTGTTATAGGCAGTCGTTCGTTCATTATTTTATCATTTATCTGCTTGACCATGGCAAATTTTTTATTCAAGACTCTTTCAATCATTTTCTGCTCTTCGTTGGCATTTATACGTTCTGCATGCTTGTAGAACTCGTCTGTGGCAGATTTTACGTCCTCTTGTGGAAAAAGAGGAAGAATGGTGCTGATGATATAGCCAACCCTCTGACGTTCACCTCCGTCAATCCATTCGCGTATCAAAGCCGGAAGCAGAACCGGATCGCCAATTTCACCTGCATAATTTGCGCTCTGACGTGCTATAAGCTCGTAGGAATCTCCGATTCCCATACGTACAGCTTCCGTAAAATTGTCATCGTTATAGCGTCCCAACAACTTCAATGCTTCCATTCGAACAGTGTTATAAGGAGTATTTTTTAAAGTGTTCAATATTTCATTCTCATTGGAATGTAAGCTGTCAGCATCTGCTATCATACGTAAAGCCAAACTCTGAATATCAGCATATGGAACAGACATCAGTTCTTCCCAATAATCTGATTTTCCTTGCTTCAACTCTATGTCTGTTGTCAAATTCATATCTGTTTTTATCGGTGCAAAATGGACGGTCGGATCTCCCATCAGATGCCCTTCTAGTGTTGCTATCAAACGGTTATATTGTCCAACCCTTACTCCGTGTGACAGCAATCCTATGAATTCAATGGTCCATCGGTCTTGCAGAACGTTACGGGTATTGCCTTGAGCAACGATTGTATTGCCCCGATTAAAAAGATAATATGCAGCCAGATAATCGTCATCTTGGAAAGAACCATTATAACAAGCATCAAACAAAACTACTTTAGGGTTAGTAGCCACACCAGACAAATCCTTTGGTGTCAGATAAATATCGGCAGATATAATTGAATCATTCCGCCAAAAGGCATCATTATGCAAATCTTTGAAGAAAGCATTCGTCAAATGATATTTTTTTATCATCACCTGCTTTAATGAATCTTCATTCTTTCCCGCAGCTACCTTTTGCAGCAGACTGTGATACAGATCAGTCTTCATCAAACGCAAACGTTCTGTAAAACTATCTCCGGTTCTATCATTATTAATAACTTGTTTTGTTGGCAGTCCATGTTCATGAAACATGAACAAATCAATATCCTGACGTTGTAATTCATCCAGCAAGCTATACTTCATTGCCTTATCCATCCTGAAATTGAGATGTTTAAAATTTTGTCCTCGACGGAAAGCTAATGGAAAATCCTCTCTGTAAGCCTTTTCTTCATCCATCCAAGCTATCAAACAGTTAGAATTATAATCTCCTCCATTGAACGAGACGATGTTATCCAATGGATTATTTGCAGTCTGTCTTTTAACGTAGGCTGCTTTTAGAAGAAAATCTGATAATGCTTCATATTTATCACCTTTCCATCCGTCAGGATACTTAATGCGGGCTGAGTAAAAATTAGGATTCAGCTGTTGTGGACTATCTTCCGATAATTTGTAATAGAAATGATCGGTCTGTACAGAATCTTGTCTGATGAACTCAAATTTCAGATGCAAATCATCATAAAATCTATCGCTTGGAACAGACGATTGTGAAAAAGGAAATGCTTCTTCATTCATCTTGAAGGCTGTAGTCATATGTTGGGCATTACGTATCATGACTATAGGTATGTCTCCGACTAATACGATGCCTTCCAAATGTTCAGCTTGGCGATATACTTTTATAATTTCCTGTTTCACTTCGTCCGGAGTATTCCAATCACCACGTATAATATACGTTGGCAGTCCGTCAGCTTCTACTGCATCTCGGTATTTTAGCAAAGCCGTGCGTGTAGCTTCATACGTGGGATTATCAACCACTATTGCAAACGAAGTTGGACCTTGGCTGACTGGCTGCTCTATAACGGTATGTGCCGAAGCAGACACAATACTCCATAATAGTGCAAGATATAATAAAACAAATCTCATATATCAATCATTTTTTAGTCTATAATAGGTTCTTTCTGCCTCTTGACGAATAGCAGCCGAAATGTGCTTATCACGTCGCAGTTCATTACATACTCTCAGTATCTCCGGTCGTTTATAGGAGTATTTATACCAAGCTAAAGAACGTAACAAACTTAACTTAAATTCTTCACTTTCTGATTGTTCCTGCAATAAATTCAAATAAGCATCAACGGAACCGTGAATAGGGTAGTTGCGCAAAGAGCTAACGTACAACAAGCGCATTTTTTCTTTCTCCTTTCGCTGTAATATAGCCTCGTCTGAGGAATAACGTGAAGCATAAGCTTTCATTAACTGGCTACGTACTTCATCTTTATTTTGAATGTAACTATCTTTGAGGACGTTATCAATAGCTTCTTTGAGTGGCTGCTCGTCAAATACGTATAGTCCGAGGGTTATATTAAAGGCCACTCGTGATGCATGCCGGTCTTCAATATATGCTCTGACCAGATGGGGTAAATACTCATTTTTTCCCACCGCTATCATCTCACGTACCGCAGAACGGCGGATGAATTCATATGAATCATTTAAAGCAGGTATCAAGATTTCACTAAAATTGGAATCATTTACTTTTTTCAGCAGAGAGAAACAAGTATAACGTACCATAGCTAAAGGAGAGGTTTCAAAAGTATGTCGTAACAATGCCGAAATATCTTTATAACCATTTGCATGCAAACGATGCAATGCTAAATTTTGTACATCAGCATAAGGAGATTGAAGCAAAGACAACATTTCAGCTTCATCGTAGGGCTTTCTACAAAGTACCGATGCATCTATCTTCGGATCGAATGAGGTAAATCGATAAGTGGGATCACCTGTAATATGAGATTCCAGAATATTAGTCAACTGAGCCCATTGTCCGACTCGTGCTCCCAAACCAAGTAGTCCCAGTAACTCGTTTGCCTGTTTGTCTTGTAATACATTGACAGAGTTGGCAAAAGTTGTCACACATTTGCCGGCTGCAAAGATATACCGTGCGGCAATATAGTCATCTTCACGGAAATCGCCATTATAACATGCATCAAAAATAACCATCCGAACATTAGGGGAGACCTCAGTTACATCCGCCAATGACAATCCCATACGAGCATCTTCCAACGAATCTTGTGATATGATAACAGGATCATCATACCCTTTATACCATGTAGAGTCTAATCCATATATTGTATCAGCTTTTTGATATTCTTTTCCTAAAAGACTTCGATTGCGTACCCAGTTACGGACATATTGTCGCAAGTCTGTTTTTAATTGTTTGATATGTTCTTCCAGACTGCTTGTTTCGGGAATATCTGAAAAATACTGGCGATCGGGTAGACCGTGTTCATGAAAGATAGCCAGATCCAGATCAGAACGCTTAATCATATTAATAATATCATTCTTGGGATATGGTGTAAAGCAATAACGCATGAAACGAGCCCTTCCTTCTTTATCGAATACTCCCGGCATCTGTTCACGCAGGTTGTACGCTTCCGGTACCCATGCAAGCAACGAATTTGAATATGATCCATGTCCCGTATACGAAAAGAACTGATCCAAACGATTGCTTGATTGATGAGCTTCCACCACTTTATGTAGGTACTTGCGAATCTGTTCATATTTATTCACTCCATTTGCTATGGGCTTAATTCGGCCCGAATAAATATTACAACGTATGAGTTGGGGAGAATGTACCCCCAACTCATAATAGAAACACTGTGGATGCAGAGAATCTTGTTTTACAAAATCAAACTTCAAGTGAAAATCATCATAAAACCGATCACTTGGTACCGAAGATTCATGCCAATCAGTCTCTTCATCCATTTTAAAGGCTGAAGTTAGATGCTGAGCTTTACGAATCATTGGGATAGGAATATCTCCTACAAATACTACTCCCTCAAGCTTATGTTTCTTGTACAGAGACAAGATAACTTTTTTTACGGCCTCTGGATTTTTCCATGTATCATAAACAACAAAGGTGGGGAGCGATTCTTTCCCTAACACTTGTTGATAAGCCTCCAACTCGGCAGAGCACTCTTGCCAGGTCTGCTTGTCAGCAATAATGGCAAAGGATGAATGCTCTACTTTCATTTTTGGTTTCAAGATTGTCTGTGCATTTAGTTGTACACACAAACCTAAAACTGTTATTATAAAATATATGAATAATCTTCTCATAATCAGAAATTGCACCCGATACTAACAGATAAATAACTTCTATGGCTGAAATCAAAATCTTCCGCCTTTACATAATCAAAGCCAACTTGAGCAAAAACTTGTGTTTTACTTTCCTGTTTTAATTGTTGGGAATATACTGCAGCAGCTCCCAATTTCCAATAATCTGACATGAGATAATTAGCATCCAGAGTTTCCATCTGAGTGACAGTTAAATAGTCTGCATGTGAACCTCCATACTGATAACAGCCTGAGAGATTTTTGTTATATCCTCCCCGTACTGTCACCAACAAACGCTTCATGAGCTTGTCACTTAATACAAAATTCTTCTTGCCGCATAATTCCATATATATATTTTCATGACTTTTTACGGAATAAGGCAATATATATTTGTCCTTCTGGTTTTCATAATATGCCAAGGCTTCTACACGCCAGTTATACTCATTACCACGATTGCGAATCAAGCTGTAATGAAGCGTAGCAGCTTTAGTTTCATAAGTTGAACGTACGTTACTATACATTTGCATCCATCCAGTTTGCGATTCAGTGTTGTCACGCTGATTAATATACTGGATTCCATCAATCATACGATAAGATGCATCCAGTTTTATGTGATGTACCAGTTTTTCACCTTTAGTGTAAAGCGTCATTGCAACCTTGCCTAACTGATCTTTTACCGAACCTATTTTCCGTGGAGTTGAATATGACACCTCTGCAGTTTCGGCTTTAATAGAATAGGTCCCTTCCAGTAATAAATTTAAATTTGTTGCTGCGTAATTATATTGCATTGATCCTCCAAACTGATTTCCGTAATAGTTCGTTGTACGTCCGGAACCAATTCCTTTAACAGCCACTCCAAGTCCGAAGAGTTCATAATAATCCTGATCTGTATAAGAATCTGAATTAGCCATTTGTGAATCCTCTTTTATTGAAGCATAGGAAAAGTTAACACCTAAGCGATGGTGAGAATTAATTGCGTAACATATTCCTGGTATCAACTTTAATATATAGAAACGGGTATCTACACGAGGGTCTCGTTGTTTTGCAGCCAGTGAAGCCTGATATCCTCCTTCCAGACCGAAAGCTAATTTTCCCCAATAGAGTGGGGTAGCTGCTCTAAATTTTAAATCATAATACTGGTTTCTCCAACTACTTTTATAAGCATCGGCAACATAATAAGGCATACCTCGGAAGGGATCAGTTATAGAAGCATTGTATCCGGCAGCTGTTTTATTTTCCTGTGAAAAGGAAAAAGCGCCCCATACATATGCATCCTTCAGATTCAAGAATCCTTCACTGCTCACTCCCACAGAGCGTTCTCCTTCTCCCTCCTGAGGTCGGGAAAAGTTACCACTGGTATTTTGAAAATTTAATTTCACATCCGAATAATTCTGAAGATCATCCAAAGCAGTTCCAGCAGCATTCTGTGAATGAAACCAGATTCTTTGTTCTTTCATTTGTTCTAAGCCGGCCATAGAAAGTCCTTGCTGAGCTGCTACTTGTATTTTGCCGATACTAAGCAAAGTCAATAAGCAAGCAGTTCTCCATATATAATTTTGTTGTTTCATATATTATTCTTCATTAAGTTCCACCTTTTTTAACGCAACGTATGATTCCATGAAGGCATCTTTACATCATAGCGGCGCAACATTGGCACCACTCCTCTTTCGAAATCATCTGTACTGTTGTTTGTGTCTTGAAAGATCAAAGCACCATTTTCTCTACGAATGGGTTCTCCATTCTCATCTAACGACAATTTACGAGCAACTCCTAAGCCACAGTAAGTAGCTCCTACATAAGTTATTCCTGCATCCAATACTGCTGGCATTCGCTTGGCATTTACCTTCGATTCGTTGTCAATGCATTCAACCGCATCCAGAACATATTTAACAGGAATCTTGGCATAGTATGTATCACTATTAGGTTTGCTCAGGTCTGTAGTTTTCATAGATGCATCATTGACAGGATCCCAGGTCTCTCCTTGGGGAACTTGGAACAATACCATTGCAGGACCAAAAACAGAAGTCAAATATTGAGGAACAGTTCCCATTTCTGCTTTTCCGTCATAAAATACATGTACCATATCGTAGGCAGGCTGATCTGGGAAATTCGCATTATTCATATTAAATTCAAATTCAGAGGTACTGCCATCAATAGGTGACAGAGGATTATATTGCGGCAATTGATGATTCGCTGCAAATTGTGAAATTACGCAAGATTCACCGGGTTCCAACGGATAATCTGTACCATTTCCCGGAAACTTCCAGACTCTCTCTGCATAAGCATAATTATCTCCATCTTCTTCTGGCCAAACAGGTAAAGTAAGCGTAGATTTACTTGGTGTCAGATTGGCAATGTAAAGTCCGTCCAGATACAATACAGAAGATGAATTATTATAAATCTCATAAAACTGATCACGAAAATAAACACCACCTGTTTCAGATCTGGAACCTGCATAATAAATTTCTTTAAAGACCAATGGACTTACTTTCAGCCCTTGAGCCATCACATCGACTTCATTTACGTTTCCAAACAATGCTTTATTGACGAGGTTCCCATTCACATAAAATTCATCTCCGTCTGCATTTAATACGGTTCCAGAAACCGTAATGGTATAAATTCCAGGAATCACTCCATCCATTTCTACCTTACCGACTGCACATTTTTGGGACAAATGTAAATCTTCATCATAATTGTCAAATTTAAGAGTTAAGTCTTTAATTTCTGCCAAATTCTCTACATCAAGCTGTATATTTACAGCAACACTCATAGATGCTACATCCTCGACACCTTTTACATCTCGAAAAGAATCACAGGATGAAACTAAAAGCATCCAAGCTAATGATACTATATATATTATTCTCATATGCATAATTTATTTCCGTTAGAGAGTTAAAGAGAGTTCCAAACCAAAGAAAAAGCGGTTGTTCAGTGTTACATAGTTACCCGGACTACGTTTTGACTCTCTGCGTGGATAACTTCTAAACATATTATTGGCAAAGAAAGAAACTCTGAAGTTATCACTTATTTCCTTAGTTACGTTAATGTTAAAATTAAAATAGGGTGAATAAGACTCCTTAATAGCATCATTATGATTTACTGTTTTCAACAAGTAATCATAACCATCGGCTTTCACTTGTTCTGTTGTGGTATATTTGCTTGTTTCAAACATATGAACTGAAGCATCTTCAACAGATATGTATCCTATTGGAATAGAATCGTTCGCATAGGTTGACCAATTAGCTTCCTGCCATACAGCCTGTGCTGTCAAGGTTACCACGAAACCAATACTTGGTATATTGTGTGTAGCACGTAAGGTTGTAGTAAATTGCTGATCATTTCTCACTTTATCTTTGGGGGCATAAATAGCAACATTTCTACGTCCGGAAAGTCCACTACTTGAATTATCATAGAAATTATATCCATTGTTATAACTCTCCGTACGCATCCAAGCTCCACTTAAATTGAATGCAGTACGAATAGCATCTATACGTCCAAAATCCAATTCAAACTCAATACCTTTATTATTAATAAACAATTTGTTGCCTGGACGGTAATAATCGGCTAATACAGAATGAGTTGCAACAGTCTCCAACTGATTGTTCTCGTTTCGGGCATACTCATTAATAGTTAAAGGCCTGAATGTAGAGAAGTCTTGTCCCAAGGTATATCCATCTTTTAAACGTTCCAGATACCCAGTTACTCCCATGCGCATTTGTCCCAAATGGAAATCAAGACCAGCTTCTGCTTTATAATTTCGAGCAATCTTCAGATCCTTATTCTGTACATCGAAGACATGAGTTGTAGTCATCAAAATTCTCTCATTTTCTGGGATACTCTCATTGGCCAATTCGTTTATATTAGCATATTCAAAATATGCATTTTCTGGATACAGGTAAAGCAATGTTGGCATCTTACTCGTTATTCCATATCCTCCACGAATAGTTAGCATATCGGGTACTAAATCGAATGAAGCATTGAAACGTGGAGAAATTACTCCTCCCACCACAGACATATGGTCATAACGTACACCTGCTTGAAGATGTAAATTACGTTCACCAATCATCCAGTGGAAATTTTCTTCCGCGAACGCTCCAAACTGATTAATAAACGGTATGCTTCTGTAAGAACGAGGCCGGAACGTAGCGTTTTTCTGTGACAAGTTTCTATATGGAGGAGCTGTCGGATCAAAGGTTTTACCGTCACCCACATTTCCATCCGACTTGAAATCGATACCGAATAAAATACGATTATTTACGTGACCAAATTGCTTAAAAAGATTAGCAGTCAACTTTCCATACACGTTCACCTCTCGGCTGTCTATTTTATAGATTCCTTTATAACTGTCAGGAAGATATTGTGCATAATGGTTTATATCCTCGGATCCGAAATGAGTCAGTTCATTTCCCAGAGCATCATAAATATGATTGCCAGGTATATTGGATAGTACAGCTCCATCTGTTGTAGTCATGGAATAATATGAATTGGCTACCGAATAGACCTGTTGATAAGAACTCTGCTTATCCATATAAGTAGCCGAAGCTACATAACGAAGGTTTTGCAACCAACCTTTATGGATATTCCAGATTCCATTTGTATTAAATACTATTCCTTGATCACGACCACTGGAAGCAACCTGTGTACGTGTATCATCAGGATTCTGTTTACGGGTATCTTTACCATAAATAAAATCTACTGAGGTATTACTACGTAATTTATTATTGAAAAATGTATTTGAATACATCACGCTACCTGTAGCACGCTGATAAAAAAGATAAGAAGCTTTAGGGTCTTTTGTATTGTAGGCATAGTCACCGCTTACATTCAGGGCTCCTTTATTTCCACCTAATTCAAAACCTGTACCAGCCGAAACCTGATATACATTAGGATTGGCCTTCGCTTTAATACGCAAGGGCTCACGGCCAGCTTTAGTATGTACGATAACTGCTCCCGATGTCAAATCTCCATATTCAACAGACGGAATACCACGAATGACCTCTACTGACTCAATGTTTTCAGTAGAAATACTACGTACATCGACTCCTCCACTGGGTGCAGCACCTCCTGCCAATGATTCCGATCCACCTGCCACTGTTGGGTTAAGGGCCTGTAAGTTAGCATTGTTGGAAATCGGAGCACCATCTTTTATAATAGCTGTACCTAAAGCATTCAGTGAATTATTATCCGATGTGGTATTTACTTGACGAATATTAATCTGCTGAGCTGAATTCAGTGTTGGATTAGAAGATAGTCCTCCAGGAAGTAGAGACATGATATCATATAGACTGGTAGCCTGCATGTGATCCATAGCTGTGCGTGAAATACTAGACGAAGTGGCCTTGCCTGCTTCATTCGCTTTGGCTGTCACCGTTACTTCTTTCAATTTAAAATTCTCATCACGCAGACTGAAATCAAGTTTCATATCACGTGTAATGTTTACTAATGTATCAATCGGAAGTTTCCCTAGATATTGTATACGCATATGCGTTTTTCCTATAGGTACATTATCCAATACATAAGTTCCATCTTTAGTGGTTGTAGTACCCATTGCATAACTTGGGAACGATACCGAAGCAAAATCAAGAGGAGTTTTTTGTTTATGGGATATATCATAAACTGTTCCATATACCTTTACTTTTTGAAGAGATTGGGCTTGTACGGCCAAGCCCATTCCTTCCCAGCCACATAGTAGCAATCCAGCTATTAAACCGGCTCGCAAATTGTTTAAGCTCTTTTTTCTCATTCGCATTAATTATAATTAAGTTAAATACCTACATGTAGGGATATTGTTGTTTGTCAAAATGTTGATTAATTATGATTCTTTTAAGCAATGTGTTTGTTTTTATTCCCCTCTTTTGACAAATGTATTAAATAATTATGAATAGCATACTCCTATCTGTTTATTTACTTCGAGTATGGAGATTTTTTTCATTTATTAACGTATACGTTGCTGTTTTGTGTTGAATTGAATGTGCTTTTAACGTATTTTATGCATTTGCTGACATGGAAAATATTGTCATAAACGATTTATATAGTATTCTTTTTTATGTTAATTAACAAAAAACATATTGGCATGTTTGGGAGTAAAATACCTACTTTTGGGGAGGCGCTTCATTATATTAATTATATAGAGAGGCTGTTAAGACAATACTTGATTAATGGCTGCTTAAATTTATTTTAGCTGCCTCTTGGGATGAAGTTTGAATATCATTTATTGTTTTTTCGATAATTGATTGCTCCAACGGTTATAGGCGGGAGGTTAGTGGGAAACTTGTTGAATGAATCAGGTACGTGTTTGTAGAATAATTTCCTGTTGTTTATGCTATAGATTAAGAGTATATCCGTTTCGATGTATAATAAGATAGTGTAAATATACAGAAAAGGCTGCTTCATCACGAAGCAGCCTTCCCGAATATCCAATTGAATTTGTTAGGGTTAGTATAAGCATTTGTAAATGCTCAAATGCAAATATACGATTTTATTTGATTGCTTGATAAAATTCTTCCCAATTCTTATTGAAATCCGGCATGGAATGGAACAGATAATTGGCTCCTTCATCCAGCAATACCTTATCGGGCAGGGGACCGGTATTGACCGCTACGGTAAAGATACCTGCTGCCACTCCGGCACGAACTCCCAGAGGAGCATTTTCTACTACGATTGCCTCGTTGGCCTGGACACCGGCTTTCTGAAGTCCCATAAGATAGGGTTCCGGATTAGGTTTACCGTATTTCACGTCGAATGCGGTAACCATCAGTTCAGCTTTGAATATACCGGGGAAGTTTTTGTTTAAGCGTTCCAACAACGATGTTTGTCCCGAACCGGTTACGATGACGGGAATCAGCCCTGCTGCCTTTATTTTATTCAGTAGTTCCAGTGCTCCCGGCATTCGTTCCGCCTTGGGGAGTGAATTGAAAATGTTACTCTTGGTCTGATAAATTTCTTTTATTTCCTCTTCAGTTGCTTCGTGGTTTCGCTGGCGGCTGCTGACGATATTGATAGTAGCAGCTCCTGTACGTCCCTCGTGCAAGTAGGCTTCTTCGGGGCTCAAATGCATGCCGTATTGCTTCATGGCTTCGTGCCAGGCTTTGGCATGGTTTTTCATCGAGTCGAACAAGACACCGTCCATGTCGAACAATACAGCTTTCAGGTTCAGTTTGTCAAAGTGATGTGTGGTAAGATAATCGTTTATTGCTTGTTGGAACATTTTTTCTTAGTTAAAGATAACATATATAAATAACGAAGAATGAATAATGACCAACGAGCAAGACTGCATTGTTAAGTAACTGTCTGCTCAATTTGTCATTATCCATTCTTCATTCAGTAGTCTTTATTTCAAGCGAGCTTGGATAGCTTTAGACTCTTCTTCGTATCCCGGTTTGTTCAGCAGGGCAAACATATTCTTCTTGTAAGCCTCTACACCCGGCTGGTTGAATGGATTTACTCCGAGCAGGTAACCGCTGATACCGCAAGCCTTTTCGAAGAAGTAAATCAACTGTCCCAGATAGTATTCGTTCAGTTTCGGAACGCTGACGCGCATGTTAGGAACACCGCCGTCTACGTGAGCCAGCTGAGTACCCAGTTCGGCCATCTTGTTTACTTCGTCTACACGTTTTCCGGCAAGGAAGTTCAGACCGTCCAGATTTTCTTCGTCAGAAGGTACGCGGAGTTCGTGGTTCGGAGTTTCGATAGAAACAACTGTTTCGTAGATGGTACGTTCGCCTTCCTGAATCCATTGTCCCATAGAGTGCAGGTCGGTCGAGAAGTCTACAGAGCTAGGATAGATACCTTTGTGGTCCTTACCTTCAGATTCTCCGTAAAGCTGTTTCCACCATTCCATGAAGTAGTGAAGTTTCGGCTGGAAGTTTACCAAGATTTCAATCTTCTTGCCGCTCTGATACAGTTCGTTTCGTGTAGCAGCATAGAGAGCAGCCGGATTTTCCATCATATTTTCGTTGGCACAAACCTCTTCCATCTTGCGTGCACCTTCAACCAACTGGTCGATGTCGATGCCTGCAACTGCGATAGGAAGCAAACCTACCGGAGTAAGAACAGAGAAACGTCCGCCTACATTGTCAGGAATAATGAATGATTTGTAACCTTCCTTGTCGGCAGTTACACGGGCTGCACCCTTCTTAGCGTCGGTTACAGCAACGATGACTTTACGTGCCATTTCCTTACCGCGTTGGTCTTCGCATTGCTTTTTCAACAGGCGGAAAGCCAAAGCTGTTTCGGTAGTTGTACCCGATTTAGAGATATTGATTACACCAAATTTCTTGTCTTTCAGGAAAGAAGTCAGCTCGTACAAGTAATCTTCACCAATGTTGTGTCCGGCAAAGATGATAGTAGGCTGTCCGGCTTTCTTTTCTTGCAACCACAAGAAGCTGTTGGACATAGCTTCGATAACGGCACGGGCACCCAGATAGCTTCCGCCGATACCAGCAACAACTACAACTTCACAGTTTTCGCGCAGAACCTGTGCGGTAGCTTTCAAGTCGTCCAGATGTTCTTTTGTGATAGAAGAAGGTAAATGCAACCAGCCCAGGAAATCATTTCCCAGTCCTGTACCTTTTTCCAATGTTTCCATACATGCTCTTACTTTGGGTTCGTAAGCAGCTAGTTTGTCTTTGGAAATAAAACCTAAAGACTTGTTGATGTCAAGTTTAATATTTTCCATAAATATTCCTTTATTATCTGAATGAATCAGTCAGTAATTTGATTTCAATCATCGGAGAAATCCGTTCATACAAAATATTGTAAACGGCGTCCACTATCGGCATGTTTACGTGCAGGTGCTTGTTCAGCTCCTTGATACATTTAGTACCGTAATAGCCTTCGGCTATCATTTCCATTTCTATCTGTGCACTTTTCACCGAATATCCTTTTCCTATCATCGTTCCGAATACACGGTTACGGCTGAAGTTCGAGTACGAGGTTACCAGCAAGTCGCCCAGATAAGCTGAGTCGTTCGTGCACCGGTTCACCGGATGTACCGTATCGAGAAAGCGGTTCATTTCCTGAAGAGCATTCGAAACCAGTACCGCCTGGAAGTTATCTCCGTATTTCAGTCCGCTGCATATACCGGCAGCGATAGCATACACATTCTTCAAGACAGACGCATATTCTATGCCTGCCACGTCGGTATTAACCGATGTCTTGATATAATGTCCCGAGAGTTGTCGGGCAAACATCTTTGCTTTTTCAATGTCCTTGCATCCTACCGTGAGGTAAGACAGGCGTTCTAGTGCCACTTCTTCTGCATGGCATGGACCCGCCAGTACGGCAATGTTCTCTTCGGGCACGTCGTACATTTGATGAAAGTAGTCGGATACAATCAGGTTCTCGTCGGGGACGATACCCTTAATAGCCGTTACAATGAACTTATCCTTGAGTTTCGTTTTTAGCTTTTTAAGGTGGATTTTCAGATACGGAGAAGGAGTGACGAATATCAGTGTATCCGATTCCTTTACTACCTTATTTATATCTGAAGAGAAGTTGATGCACCTCATGTCGAAGCGCACGCTAGTCAGGTAAGCCGGATTATGGCCCAGACGCCGGAATTCTTCAATCCGGTCGTCGCGGCGCATGTACCAGTTTATTGAGTCTGCCTGGGTCAATATGATTTTGGCTATTGCCGTTGCCCAGCTTCCTCCACCCATGATTGCTATTTTCCCGGGGAGTTTCATTTTAGCCTATTTTCTGTATCCAGCCAGCTACTTCGTCGACGCTAGGATTCTTCAATTCTAATTTATATTTTTTATTCACTCCGCAAATGTCCTGATGCAGTTTCTGCGGATTTACATCCTTCATATCCGAAACCAGATTGTATCCTGCTTTCTGGATGACAGGTACCCATTCTTCAGGAACACCCAGCTCCATGAATTTTGCCGGAGCATCTTTCGGGATAACCTTTTCGGGACGCATCTGCGGGAAGAACAATACTTCCTGAATGGTGCTCTGTCCGGTCATCAACATAACCAGACGGTCCATACCGATACCCAAACCCGATGTAGGAGGCATACCGTATTCCAGTGCGCGGATAAAGTCTTTATCGATAATCATGGCTTCGTCGTCACCCTTTTCACTCAGTCGCATCTGCTCCTGGAAGCGTTCCAACTGGTCGATCGGATCGTTCAGCTCAGAATAAGCGTTGCAGAGTTCCTTTCCGTTTACCATCAGCTCAAAACGTTCTGTCAGGTCCGGATTGTTACGATGACGCTTAGTCAGCGGTGACATTTCAATCGGATAGTCGATGATGAAAGTCGGCTGGATATAATTGCCTTCGCAGAATTCGCCGAAGATTTCGTCAATCAGCTTACCTTTACCCATGGTGTCGTCGATTTCCATGTTCAGCTTCTTGCATACTTCACGTATTTGATCTTCGTTCATGCCGGTCAGGTCATAACCCGTAAATTCTTTGATAGAGTCGAGCATGGTAACTCGTTTGAACGGAGCCTTGAAGTTGATTGTATTGTCGCCAATCTTGATTTCTGTTGTACCGTTTACATCCATACAGATCTTTTCAATCATGTTTTCAGTAAAGGTCATCATCCAGTTGTAATCCTTGTAGGCAACATAGATTTCCATACAGGTAAATTCCGGATTGTGTGTACGGTCCATACCTTCGTTACGGAAGTTCTTTCCAATTTCGTATACACCTTCGAATCCGCCTACAATCAGACGTTTCAGGTAAAGTTCGCTGGCGATACGCATGTACAAAGGAATGTCCAGTGCGTTATGGTGTGTAATGAACGGGCGTGCAGTTGCTCCACCTGGAATAGACTGCAGGATAGGAGTTTCTACTTCTACATATCCTTTTGAGTTGAAGTACTCACGCATCGAATTGTACACTTTAGTACGTTTCAGGAAGATTTCTTTTACACCGTCGTTGACAACCAGGTCTACATAACGCTGACGATAGCGAAGTTCGGGATCGTCGAACTTATCGTAAGCTACACCGTCCTTGTATTTCACGATAGGCAACGGACGGATAGATTTCGACAGCACGGTCAGTTTCTGTGCATGGATGGAAATTTCTCCCATCTGTGTGCGGAATACGAAACCTTCGATACCGATAAAGTCGCCCAAGTCGAGCAGACGTTTGAATACTACGTTATATAAATCTTTATTTTCGTCCGGGCATATATCATCACGGGTAATGTATACTTGAATACGACCTTTAGAGTCCTGTAATTCAATGAAAGAAGCCTTACCCATCACACGACGTGACATGATGCGTCCTGCAACCGATACTTTGCGCGGTTCTGCTTCGTCATCCTTGAATTCGGCTTTTATGTCAGTCGAAAACGCGTTGGTTACATACTCGGCAGCAGGGTATGGATCAATGCCCATCGCTCTCAATTCATTCAGGCTGTTACGTCTGATAATCTCCTGTTCACTTAATTCTAATACGTTCATTTGTTGATACATTAACTCAATTTTGCTACAAAAATAGCAAAGATTTTGTAAACAACATCTAAATCAACTTACTTTTATTACCTTTGGGCTGGTGGAATTTTGGAAAACGGACATAAAAATGAATAAACAGACTACATTTTTGAAGGTGACTGTCTTGCAGACGGATATCGTTTGGGAGGATGCGGTTGCAAACCGGAAGCGCATAGAAAAGCTGGTGGAAGGGCAGGAGGATACGGATTTGTTCGTACTTCCCGAGATGTTTTCTACCGGTTTCAGCATGAATCCTGTGGAAATTGCCGAAAAGGAAGAGGGAGAAACGTTGCAATGGATGCGCCGGATGGCGGAGGAGCATCGGTGCGCCCTTGCGGGAAGTCTTTCAGTCAGTGAGTCGGGAATGTTTTACAACCGTTTTTATTTTGTCTGTCCCGATGGAACGGTATATCGTTACGACAAGCGGCACTTGTTTACTTTTGGCGGAGAAGATAAGCGGTATACTCCCGGTGGAGAACGGGTGATTGTTTCGTATGGTGGCTTTCGGATACTTTTACAAATCTGTTATGATTTGCGATTTCCGGTATGGTCGCGTTGCAGAGGAGATTATGATGTAGCGATTTATGTAGCCAACTGGCCCGTTGGTCGTCGGGAGGTATGGGATACACTGCTGCGGGCACGGGCACTCGAGAACCAGTGTTATGTGGTTGGTGTAAACCGGACAGGGCATGATCCGCAGTGTTCTTACAACGGTGGCAGCGTAATCATCAATCCTTATGGCAAGCTGATGGCATCGTGTGAAGACGACAAGGAAGAAACTGCATCGGCTGTACTTGCCCGCG
>ULKQ01027342.1_pt1 | contig 16189 bp, 9 predicted proteins | sample 1951141 | NCBI WGS metagenome assembly ULKQ01 (sample SAMEA4835499, study PRJEB28245) | human gut metagenome | biome: gut microbiome; material: fecal sample | place: Denmark | collected 2008
GATGGGTGGAATGACGTTCGTCGATCTTCGCGACCGTTATGGTATTACACAGCTGGTATTTAATCAGGAAGTGGATGCCGCTTTATGTGATCAGGCAAATAAGTTGGGACGTGAGTATGTCATCCAGGTGACAGGAACCGTGCGGGAGCGTTCAAGCAAGAACCCGCATCTGGAAACAGGAGATATTGAATTACTGGTTTCAAAACTGGTTGTCTTGAATACAGCTTTAACTCCTCCGTTTACGATTGAAGATGATACAGATGGCGGCGACGATTTGCGTATGAAATACCGTTATTTGGATTTGCGCCGTTCGTGTGTTCGTAAGAATCTGGAACTTCGTCACAAGATGGCGTTCGAGGTACGTAGCTATTTGGATAAAGAAGGCTTTTTGGAAGTAGAAACGCCGGTATTGATCAAATCGACTCCTGAAGGCGCACGTGACTTTGTCGTTCCTTCTCGTATGAATCCGGGTCAGTTCTATGCTTTGCCTCAGTCTCCGCAGACATTCAAACAGCTGTTGATGGTTTCCGGTTTCGACCGTTACTTCCAGATTGTAAAATGTTTCCGTGATGAAGACTTGCGTGCTGACCGTCAGCCGGAATTTACACAGATCGATTGCGAAATGAGTTTCGTTGAGCAGGAAGATGTGATCCAGACATTCGAAGGCATGGCCAAGCACTTGTTCAAGACGATCCGGGGTATTGATATAAAGGAACCGTTCTTGCGTATGACCTGGCAGGATGCCATGAAGTATTATGGTAGCGACAAGCCGGATTTGCGTTTCGGCATGAAGTTCGTCGAGCTGATGGATATCATGAAAGGGTATGGCTTCTCTGTATTTGACGGTGCCGCTTATATCGGTGGTATTTGCGCAGAAGGTGCGGCTACTTATACACGTAAGCAGCTGGATGCCCTGACTGAATTTGTAAAGCGTCCGCAGATCGGTGCCAAAGGTCTGGTATATGCCCGTATTGAAAATGATGGAACTGTCAAATCGAGTGTCGATAAATTCTATTCTCAGGAAGTATTGCAGCAGATGAAAGAGGCATTCAATGCCAAACCGGGTGATTTGATCTTGATCCTTTCGGGTGATGATGCAATGAAGACCCGCAAGCAGTTAAGTGAACTCCGTCTGTTGGTTGCCGACCAGTTAGGCTTGCGCGACAAGGATAAGTTTGCTTGCCTGTGGGTGGTTGACTTCCCGTTGTTCGAATGGAGTGAGGAAGATCATCGATTCTATGCTATGCACCATCCGTTTACTTCTCCGAAACCGGAAGATATTCCGTTGCTCGATACTGATCCGGGAGCTGTCCGCGCCAATGCCTATGACATGGTGATCAATGGTGTTGAAGTTGGTGGCGGTTCTATCCGTATCCACGACAGTCAGTTGCAAGACAAGATGTTCAAACTGTTAGGCTTTACAGAAGAGAGAGCACAGGAACAGTTCGGCTTCTTGATGAATGCCTTCAAATACGGAGCACCTCCTCACGGTGGTTTGGCTTACGGTCTGGATCGCTGGGTTTCTTTGTTTGCCGGTCTGGATTCTATCCGCGACTGTATTGCCTTCCCGAAGAACAACTCCGGTCGTGATGTGATGATCGATGCGCCGTCGCCTATCGATGATACTCAGTTGGATGAGTTGTGCTTGAAGGTAGATGTAAAAGAATAATTATAACAGAAATAGCGAGCCGTGGAGTATCAGGAATGATAATTCATGGCTCGTATTTATATAGGCAGGAAACATGATAAGGATAAAAGATATTCTGAAAGAAATAGAAGCATACGCTCCGCTGCCTTTGCAGGAAGGCTTTGACAATGCCGGAGTGCAGGTGGGCGATGTCAATCAGCCTGCCCGAGGCGCGTTGTTGTGTCTGGATGTGACAGAAGAAGTCATCGATGAAGCTCTTGAGCTGGACTGCAATCTGATTATTTCACATCATCCGTTGGCCTTCAGGGCCTTCAAGTCGTTGACCGGAAAGACGTATATCGAGCGCTGCCTGATGAAGGCCTGCAAGTATGACCTGGTGATCTATGCGGCCCATACGAATTTAGACAATGCCTATGGCGGCGTCAACTTCAAGCTGGCCGAGATGATCGGGCTGCAGAATGTACGTGTGCTCAGTTCGCAGAAAGATGCTTTGCTGAAACTGGTCACTTTCGTGCCGGAAGCCTATGCCGATTTGCTCCGGACAGCCTTGTTCAACGCCGGTGCCGGTCATATCGGGAATTACGATTCATCCAGTTTTAACCTGCATGGCGAAGGAACTTTCCGTGCCGGCGAAGGCTGCAATCCTTTCTGTGGAGAAATAGGAGAGTTGCATACAGAACCTGAAGTCCGTATCGAAACTGTTCTTCCTGCGTTTCGGAAGGCGAGTGTCCTACGGGCTCTCTTATCGATTCATCCGTATGAGGAACCTGCTTATGATTTCTATCCGCTGGCCAATACGTGGGATCAGGTTGGCTCCGGAGTGGTTGGAGAATTGCCGGAAGAAGAAGACGAACTGTCATTCTTGCAGCGGATCAAGGATTTGTTCCAGGTGGGCTGTGTCAAGCACTCGGCTCTGACTGGAAGAATGATTCGTGAAGTGGCCTTGTGTGGTGGCAGTGGCGCTTTTCTGATAAACGACGCAATCAGCTACGGTGCGGATATTTTTATTACCGGCGAAGCCAAGTATAATGACTTCTATGATGTAGAAGACCGTATCTTGTTGGCTGTAATAGGACATTATGAGTCGGAAGTATGCACAAAAGATATCTTTTATTCGATAATATCGAAAAAATTTCCTACCTTTGCCCTACATTTTTCGAATGTTAATTCAAACCCAGTAAAATATTTATAGAATGGCTACAGAGAAACAATCAGCTGAAAAAGAATACACGGTGGAAGAAAAGCTCTCTTCGTTGTATCAGCTTCAGAAGATTATGACCGAAATTGATAAGATCAGAACTCTTCGTGGTGAATTGCCTTTGGAAGTGCAGGATTTGGAAGATGAGATCGCCGGACTGGAAACTCGTTTGCAGAATTATCAGTTGGATATCAAGAACTATGAAGCTTCCGTTAGCGAGCAGAAACATAAGATCACAGAATCCAACGCGTTGATAGAAAAATATAAAGCACAGTTGGACAACGTGCGTAACAACCGCGAATTTGATAACTTGTCGAAGGAAGTTGAATTCCAGGGCCTGGAAGTTGAATTTGCTGAAAAGAAAATCCGTGAATTTACAGAAGCTATTGCCAACAAGAAAAATGATATCGAAAAGCTGAAGGAAGATTTGGAAGGCCGTAAAGGTGATTTGGTTCAGAAGAAGGAAGAGCTCGATCAGATTATTGCTGATACGAAGCAGAACGAAGAAGATCTGCGCGCTAAAGCCAAGAAACTGGAAGCTCAGATTGAGCCTCGTTTGCTGACTGCCTTCAAGCGTATCCGCAAAGGTGCCCGCAATGGTCTGGCTGTTGTGTATATTCAGCGTGATGCCTGCGGTGGTTGCTTCAATAAGATCCCGCCTCAGAAACAGTTGGATATCAAATTACGCAAGAAAATCATTGTTTGTGAGTACTGCGGTCGAATCATGATTGATCCGGAACTGGCTGGTGTTGACGAATAATCGAAATAAAAGGATATAAAAATACGCTGGAAGATATATTGTTGTATTTTCCGGCGTTTTTTATCTAAAGGAAGATCTATGCTGCATCAGGTTCGTGAATACATAGACAAACATCAGCTGTTGTCGGCTTCAGATAAGGTCCTGGTCGGACTGAGCGGAGGCGCTGACTCGGTTGCCTTGTTGTCTGTCTTGGTAAAGTTAGGTTATACATGCGTTGCTCTGCATTGTAACTTTCATCTGCGGGGAGAAGAATCCATGCGTGATGAAGCGTTTGCCCGGGCTTTTGCCGAGCAGCTTCACGTTCCTTTTTACAAGACCGACTTTGAGACTGAGTTATATGCCGGTGAACATCATCTTTCTATCGAGATGGCAGCACGTGAACTGCGTTATGCATGGTTTGAAAAAATGAGACAGCATTTGAATGCTCAGGCTGTTGCCGTAGCGCATCACCGGGATGACAGCATAGAAACCTTGATTATGAACTTGTTGAGAGGCAGTGGCATACGAGGACTGGTCGGCATCCGGCCAAGAAATCAATATGTGGTCCGTCCGTTGTTGGGTGTTTCCCGAAAAGAAATTCTGGGCTGGCTGGAAGACCAGCATTATGGATATGTAACCGACAGCACGAATTTGTCGGACGCCTATACACGAAACTTTATCCGTCTTCGTGTTCTTCCTCTGCTGGAAGAGCTGAATCCGTCTGTGCGCCAGACGTTATCACGTACAGCCGAACATTTGTCGGCGGCCGAGACTATTTATCTGTCTGTCTTGGAGAAGGCCCGTCAGGAACTCTGGGTAAAGGAAAAGTTATCTATCAAAAAGTTGATGCAATACCCAGCGCCCGAAACGATACTCTATGAATTACTTCAGCCTTTTGGATTTTCCCGCCAGGTTGCTGGAGACGTGTTTCGTTCGTTGCTGGGAGAATCCGGAAAAGTCTTTTATGCAAAATCATATCGTTTGGTGAAGGATCGGGAATATCTGATATTGTCTGACAGGAAAGCAGATCAGGCTGTATCGTATACGTTTCCTCTGCAGACAGGCCGTTGGGAAGAACCTTTTCCTTTCAGCTTTGAGGTTGTGCGGAATGATTCAGATTTTACCCTGCAAGTTTCGTCAGATATCGCTTATTTTGATGCAGACAAACTGGAACCGGAACTGCAATTACGCCGTTGGAGACAAGGCGATTGGTTCATTCCCTTTGGAATGAAAGGCAGGAAAAAAGTGAGTGATTATTTTTCTGATCATAAGTTTACGCTGGAACAAAAAGAGAATGCCTGGTTACTTTGCAGCGGATCATCGGTGATTTGGCTGGTTGGCGAACGGTCAGATAACCGGTATCGGATATCTTCCGCTACAAAATGGGTATTAATTGTGAAAAAATTTATCTAAATACGGTTGAATTCGGGAAAACTTCATATATTTGCAATGTTTTACTCCGCAGATGTGTTGCTAACATGTCAGTTAGTAATTTCATGAGTTCACAATATTTCTTATAACTAATAATTGATTTTAAATCCTTTTCTGTATCCTTGCGAGGCATACAGCAAACTAATGATATTACGATTGCAATATGCAAAAATACAACATCCTTGAATTAAATGAAAAACTTCTTCCGGAATTACAGACGATTGCGGAAGAGTTGGGTATAAAGAAAGTACGTTCTTTCAAGAAAGAAGAGCTGGTGTATAAAATTTTAGACGAACAAGCTATTTCCTATGCCGGTATTCAGGCCGAAAAAGAGAAAGTAAAAGAAGCCAAGAAAGCTGAACGAAGAGGCCGGCCTAAAAAAGCTGCAAAAGCAGAAGAAAAGACAACTGATACCATGTCGGTTGATGAATTATTGGCTCAGCCTACTGAAATCAAACTGGATGCGCCAGTCGAAGCTAAACAGCAGGATACGAATATCAAGCAGGAAAATAAAAAGAAAAAAGCTCGTTTGGAGAAAACAGACAAACAGCCTGTTGTAGCGAAAGAAAAAGAAGAAAGTGCGCCTGTTGTCGCAGAAGTAGTAACGAAACCAAAAGAAACAGTGGAAAAGAACAAACCTTTATTGCCGCCTGTTGTTATGGAAACAGCGGATGGTGAAAATCCGGAAGCAGTAGTAAAAGAGGAACCTCAGGATAATCAGAACCCAACTGAAAATCCTGTGACTACAGAACCCGAAACAACATCCACAGAACCAGAATCAAAGCGTTTAGTATTCCGTCATGGAGGCGCAAAATCTGTTTTGGATCAGGTTTTCCCTTTCCCTTCTTCTTCACCCAAGAATGAAAGTAAATCAGCGCAGCAGACATCTGCTTCCAATAACGAACAATCTTCTGCTCAACAAAATACAAACCGGAATAAAAACAACCGGCAGAACAATAATAACAATAACAACAACAATAACCAGAATTCAAATAATGCTCAACAGGAGAAAGCCTTTGAGTTTGATGGTATTCTGACGGGTACAGGTGTTCTGGAAATCATGCAGGACGGATATGGCTTCCTGCGTTCTTCCGATTATAACTATCTGACTTCACCGGATGATATTTATGTTTCTCAATCACAGATTAAGTTGTTTGGATTGAAGACCGGCGATGTTGTGGAAGGTGCTATTCGTCCGCCGAAAGAAGGAGAAAAGTATTTCCCGCTGGTGAAAGTTGACCGGATTAATGGCCGTACACCTGAAGAAGTTCGTGATCGTGTTCCCTTTGATCATCTGACTCCGTTGTTCCCAGACGAGAAGTTTATGCTGACTCGCCGCCGCTCTACCAAAGTATATGATAATATTGCTGTACGGGTAGTTGATCTGTTCTCTCCGATTGGTAAAGGACAGCGCGGTTTGATTGTAGCTCCTCCTAAAACAGGTAAGACTGTATTGTTGAAAGACATTGCGAATGCCATTGCGGCTAATCACCCGGAAGTCTATATGATTATTCTGTTGATCGATGAACGTCCGGAAGAAGTAACCGATATGGCCCGCAGTGTGGATGCTGAAGTGATTGCTTCAACATTTGATGAACCGGCAGAGCGCCATGTGAAGATCGCTGAGATTGTATTGAATAAGGCAAAGCGTATGGTTGAATGTGGTCATGATGTAGTGATCTTGTTAGATTCCATTACACGTCTGGCCCGTGCATATAATACGGTTCAACCAGCTTCAGGTAAAGTTCTTTCCGGTGGTGTGGATGCCAATGCATTGCAAAAGCCGAAACGCTTCTTCGGTGCTGCCCGTAATATTGAGAACGGCGGCAGCTTGACAATTTTGGCAACAGCCTTGATCGAAACAGGTTCGAAGATGGACGAAGTGATCTTTGAAGAGTTCAAGGGAACTGGTAATATGGAACTTCAGCTGGATCGTAAGTTGTCGAATAAACGAATCTATCCGGCAGTGGATATCACGGCTTCAAGTACGCGTCGTGATGACTTGTTGCAGAATGAAACTACCTTGAACCGCATGTGGATTCTGCGTAAATATCTGGCTGATATGAATTCTATCGAAGCAATGGAGTTTGTGAAACAGCGTATGGAACAGACTATCGATAACCAGGAATTCCTGGCTTCCATGAACGGATAATCAATTCCAACAATAATAATGAAACGCCTGATGTTTGACTTCCTCAAGCATCAGGCGTTTCTGTTAGCGGACTATTGATAAATTCCTTTAGAACTCAAATGTAACACCTATGGTTGGTAAGAGCGTTCCGCTTTCCTGTTTGATGGATTTCATTACATATCGTTGGGCTTCAACCGGCGCTTCCGGATTCTCTATGACGCCTGTACTCATCAGAATGTCCTGTTGCTTGAGTTTGCTCTTCGTTATGTTCTGTATGTCTAAATAAATACCTAACATATATCGTTTGAAGTAGAACATCTTGTCTACTCGGATGTCGAGCTGTGCATAACCGGCCAGGCGCTCGCTGTTGTAACGGCTGTAATCATAATACGGACGTCCTTGTGCATTCCAGGCTTGAACCAACGATGATTTGTCAGCATCATAAGGTGTATAAGGCGCACCGCCAATACAGCTTAACTTGGCTCCGAGGCTCCAGTTTTTAGGGAAGTTGTAAGTTCCGCTTGTATTGAATATGATTCGGTTGTCCCAAGCTGACGGAATATATTCACTTTCCTTGTTATTCCGGTATTCACTTCTGTATAAGGTAAACGAAGAAACCAGGTTCAGCCGGTTCAGAATCTGCCATTTTCCCATCAGTTCTAATCCATACGATTGACCTTCGGCTGTAGAAACCAGAGGTTCGTTGCCGATGACACCGTAATCATTTCCTTTACACAATAACGGAATCTGGTCGTTCACAGAGAGTGGAACATGGAAATACTTCTTATAGAAACCTTCTAAAGAAATACTAAGTTGGTTATGGGCTTTCCAGCTCAAGCCAATGTTTCCTTGTGCCACCTGCATGTATTTCAGGTTCTCATTGATCAGCACATCATTTTCCTTGAAGCCTAATCCGGTGTAAGGAGGCAGCTGGTTATATAAACCGCCACTTCCACTCAGGCTCCAGTTGTCAGTAAATGCGTATGATAGAGAAAGACGCGGAGAAATGTTTTTCCAGACTTGCTTCATCTCTTTGGAAAAGTTGTTTCCGTCCAGTCGAAGTCCCAAAGCCGACTTAAACCGGTTATCGGGTGTTGTGTATTCGGCAGTGGCAAAAGCGCCCCAACTCCATAATCCCAAGTCCGTATTATAATCCGACATATATAACTGATCGCCATACATACGCTGGAAAGAGGTATTCTGGTATTGAATGTAATTGATTTCTGCACCTTCCTTTACTGTCCAAGAGCCTAAGTAGGACTTGTTTTCTCCTTTGATCACTGTTTTCTGCTCTGTCGAACGCAGGCGGAGCATCAGGTTGTCTTCAGTCGATTCATCATTATTCAGATATTTGGTGTTCTTGTTTCGTAAGAAGTTATGGCTGACAGACAAGGATTGGGTATGTTTTCCTGCGTAATGCCGGTACATGGCTCCGAGCGTAAAGGTTTCCTGCTCGATGATGGGCAGATAACTCAGGATATATTCGGCATCTTCGCCGGTCAGATCCAGATTCAGTTTCATACGGTCGATACCTGTTAATCCTAAAACCGTCAGTTCATCGGTAGGCGAGAAGCGGGCCTTGATCTTGAATTGTCCGTCAATATAGTTCGGAAGTAAAGGCAGTCCTAATACATTAAATAAAAGCTGGAGATAAGACTGACGAACGGATACCAGATAAGACACCTTATCGTTGAAGTGGCCGTTGCCACTCAGTGATACTTCGGAAGCACCTAAGGTAGCTTTAAACCGGTTATTCTCCATATTTCCATCCCGAAGGCGGAAATCAAGGACAGAACTCAGCGCATTTCCTTTATCTGAAGGAAATGCTCCGGTATAGAAGTTGATCTCCCGAATCAAATCGGCATTGATGATGCCAACGGGTCCGCCTGAAGCTCCTTGTGTACTGAAGTGATTGATATTCGGAATCTCTATTCCATCTAAATAGAACCGGTTCTCGGAAGGCGAGCCGCCTCGCACAATTAAATCATTGCGATAACCGGCGGGAGAAAAAGCTACACCCGGATATGCTTGAACGATACGTGAAATATCGCGGTTAGCACCAGGACTTTTCTCGATTTCCTGTAATCCGATGACTTGCATGCTCACCGGGCTTTCGGCTAATTTCTGGAACAAAACCGGACGGACCGTCACTTCATCCAGTTGTGTCTGATCGGCTTCCAGCTCTATTTCGACAAAAGGCGTGTTGGCCGATACGATGTATTCGGGAGTAACACAGTTTTTATATCCAATGCAAGAGGCAACCAAACGGTAAATGCCCGGTTTGACTTCGGTGATGGAAAAATCACCTTTCTCGTCGGTGGCTGAACCTTTTGTTGGATCTGATTCCAGAATGACATTGGCAAACGGAACCGGCTCACGCGTTTGTTTATCGATGATACGGCCGTGTATCAGGAATAAATGTTCTGCTGCACTCAGCCAGTCCAGTGACAGACAGACACAGATCAAGAAGAATATAATCCGCTTCATAAATAACCATTTATATATGTATTTACAAATTAACGATTAAAAAAACAGAAATCCATACAATAAGCCAAAAATATTTCCTTGAGATAAGCCGTATTTAGTTAGAATTGCTTCAGATAAATTGATAAAGGAGGGCAAGAAACATACATTTGTTACTTTTCCATCGGGAAAAAGCTGTTTGAAACAGGTTTTTCTGTACATTTGTCACCATAAACAATAAAGAATCTGAAGAAATGAATGATACGACCAAAAAACAAATCTTAAAACTGATTCACCAGGAAGTTATTCCGGCTATTGGTTGTACAGAACCGATTGCCGTTGCTTTAGCTGCAGCGAAAGCTGCCGAGTTGTTGGGTAAAAAACCTGAAAAGATAGATGTCTATTTGAGTGCGAACATCTTGAAGAACGCCATGGGTGTCGGCATTCCGGGAACAGGCATGGTTGGTTTGCCTATTGCTATTGCTTTAGGAGTGCTGATTGGTAAGTCGTCATACGAACTGGAAGTACTTCGTGATGTTACTCCGGAAGCATTGGAAGCTGGCAAACAGATGATACACGACCAGATCATACACATTGCTTTGAAGGAGAATGTGGATAAGTTGTATATTGAGGTCGTTTGTCAGGCAGGCGAATCGAAATCGGTTGCCATCATAGCTCACGAACATACACATTTTGTCTATTGTGCTAAAGACGATCAGGTATTATTAGATGTAAGAAAAAGCCTGGAACATACAGAAGAGGGCGAAGAAGAAGAATTGAAACTATCCTTTAATCTGGTATATGACTTTGCCATTCACACACCGCTCGATGAAATCCGTTTCATCTTGGATACGGCCCGTTTGAATAAGAAGGCAGCTGAAGAATCAGTAAAAGGACAATTTGGTCATTCGGTAAGTAAGACTATTTCCGGACCTATCGGCAAAAAGTATCTGGGTGACTCATCATATACACACATGCTGATGCTGACGGCTGCTGCCTGTGATGCCCGAATGGATGGTGCTATGATTCCGGTCATGAGTAATTCGGGTAGCGGAAATCAGGGAATCGCTGCCACACTTCCAGTCGTTTCGTTTGCTGAAGATATGAAATGCAGTGAAGAACAATTGATACGTGCTTTGATGTTAAGTCATCTGATGGTGATTTATATGAAGCAGAGCTTAGGCAGACTGTCTGCTCTTTGTGGATGTGTAGTAGCTGCAACGGGCGCCAGCTGTGGTATTACTTGGCTGATGGGCGGAACAGCTACACAGATTACCTATGCCATTAAGAATATGATCGGAAATATAACCGGTATGATATGTGACGGTGCCAAACCAAGTTGTGCCATGAAGGTAACAAGCGGGGTTTCAACGGCTATGCTTTCTGCCATGATGGCTATGGAAAACAAGGTTGTTACTTCTGTTGAAGGTATTATTGATGAAGATGTAGATCGTTCCATCCGCAACCTGACGTCAATCGGTTCGAAGGGAATGGAAGAAACCGATCATTTAGTATTGGATATTATGACTCATAAACCCAATTGCTGGTAAATGTTATTTATATATTTTTATTGTCGTATTTTTATTAATTAAATCCATGAAGAAAAATTTGGTTTATTTATGTGCACTGTTGTGTGTGCTAACGTGGTTCACTTCATGTAGTGATGAAAAGAAGAGTGGTGCGGATAACGCATGGAAAGAGATTTCGAAGGATTATAATGCTTCCAACCTTTCACTTGGATTGGTTTCAACATCGGGAAGTGTTACAGTGAATGCATTGTCGGCTGATAAAGCAACGCTGGTCCTTAACAATGTGGTTGCAGGTGAAAGTTCTGTTTCGGTAGATGCTGCCTTAACAAAAACAGACAAAGGTTATGCCTTCGAAGGTGAGTCTGCAGGAACGACTTGCAAGGTGAAAGTATCCGGTTCGATTGAAGATGGAAAACTGACGATGGCCATGAATCGTACATTGACTTCAGCTTTGGCCGGAACCTTGAATCTGAATTATCTTCCTGCTATGGGCGGAAGTCAGATGGCTCAGGTGTATGCTTATTTTAATACCGGAAACGAGCAGATGGATGCTATGCTGAACGGAATGGCTGCTCCTCAGTTAGGAAGTATGATTGCCGGCAAAGTAGAATCGGTGATGGTGAATTTAGGCGAAGATGGTTCTTTCTCTTTCTCATTCAAGAAAGTAGGAAGTTCGGAAGCAACTGTAATGCCGCCGGCTAAGTTGGCAGAGATGATCAAGTCTTATCTTACTTGGTTTGAGAAGGATGATGTCCTTTATTTGGCTGTTCATAAAGATGCTCTGACTATTTTGGGCGGACTGAATATTTTGCCGGAAGGATTCGAACTGAGTTCAATTGTGAACATCCTGAGTTTGGAAGGTGATTATTATACGGTTCCGATAAATGCGCAGAAAGATGGCGAAGCCATTACGCTCTTTTTAGGAAAGACAATGATTACTAAAGTCTGGACATTGCTTCAGCCACTGCTCAGCAACATTTCTGATGAGACAATTCAGTCGATTGTAAATGTTGTGGGCGGTGTAATGAACACGGCACAAGACATCAAGGTGGGTTTGGTATTTAAGAAATAAACAGACCTGAAGAAATAGGAAGGGGAAAATCGGATTTCCGTTTTTCCCCTTTTTTATTGTTCCTTTGTTTAGATTTGTTGGTATATATTTCAATAAACAGATTTTTTAAACATTCAATTTGCTACATTTTGAAATTAAACATTACTTTAGCAACATAGTTACAAAAATGATTAGCGTATGAAGAAAATTTTTACATCCGTAATTGCGGCCTTGTGTTTGGCTGCTCCGGTAGGAAATCTTTCTGCCCAGACTTCTCAGCAGTTTACGAAGTCTCAAGAAGAAGCAATAAAAAAAGAACTTTTGCCTGTTGTATTTGAACAAATCAAGGAACAAGCCGGAATTGATATTTTAGGTTGGGCAAATCCTCAATTGGCTAATACATTCTCCAGTATTCCTGTTTTAGAATCCAGCAGTCTGCGTGCTGCAACGGCTAATGCAGTGAACGTGAAACCGGATAGTCTTTTGCTGAATTTAGCTAATATTAGTCCTGATTTAGCAATGTTTGGAAATGCAAAAGTTACATTTTCAGATTATGTAACTGCTAATTTGCCTGTATCTATCAGAAGTTCCTTGTTTGAAATTAGTATGCCTAAAAAAATCGTTATTAGTGCACTTGACATGGAGTTTGCATCAGTCGATTTTACGTATGATATTCAACCTACAGCGTTCAGTGTGGACGTAAACATGTCTATTCCTCTACTGCAATTTATGAATAAAGATCTTCTTGCTTGTTCTGTAAGTTTAACAGATACAAATTTAAATGCAAGTGTTGATATACAGGATGGATTAAAAACTCTTTTGGCTTCATGGGAACCTGCAGCTGCAACTTTAAATGTTGATTATTTAGTAGAAGTGGGAATTAGTGGATTAGCAACTGGTAAGATTCCTGCAAGTTTATATGCGGTAACAAATGATGCTGCTGCTGTCAAAGTCCCGATGGGAACCGCTATTTTGACTCTGAATAATAATAATACATTTCCAATTGAAAAGATTGATGTAGTAAGTTATACAAATGGAGCACCGACAGACACAACTTTATTTAAGTTGAATATGGCAAAATCTAATTTAACATCTACGTTGTATGTGGATAAATATAGTGTTCCTAATAGCGCTATTGATACAACTTTCTTGGAAAGAACTATTATTGCCATGACAGATTATACTCCAACATTCCCAACTACAGCTGAAGCTGCTGTGCAGAGTGTTATCACTCGCGTTGTCAATGAGCTGGCAAACGAAGGCAAGGCAACTTGGTATGAATTAGTAATGCAAACAACTAAGACAGAAGATGCTGTAAAAGGTGATGAAGTGGCTAAAATAACAGTTTCTCCCTACATCTCCGGAACGAATGCTATTGCAGATATTGATATTGTTGCCGGCGGAAGTGCTTATTTAGTACGGGCTACTGCAGACATGGCGGGAAGCCAGAAGATTGCGGTTGATGTAATCCAGAATGAAACTACTTATGCAACAGCTTACTTTACTTCTAACATCTTGGGTGCGGTTACAAGTAATGAAAGTGTTCAGGTTACTGACGTGAAAGTGATCCCGATGGCCAATGCAATCCGTGTATTGAATGCCGATAAGGCTAGCTATCAGATTTATAGCATCAGTGGTGCAATGATGGCTAACGGAACAATTGCCGGTGACGCTTACATCTCAACAGCTAATTTGGCAAAAGGTATCTACATCGTGGTTGTTGAAGCCAATGGTGTTAAACAAGCTGTCAAGTTTGTTCGTTGATTTTCTTTGAAGAAAGATTTAATTTAACGTGGCCTGCTCTCGGAACGCCGGGAGCAGGTTTTTTTATGTCTTATCTTTTTCTTTTATTGTTGCGGATCCATTCTTCGAATACTTACCGGATAAATATGCAAATCATGTATACAATTCTTTAATCCACGCCGCGGATTACTTAGTTCTCGTCGTGGATTACTTAGTTCACGCCGTGGATTAAGTAGTTCACGCCGTGAACTAAAGTTTTCTTCGTAGGAAACGAAAGAATAGGTGATAGGCAGATAATCTTTTTCCTGTATATTTTATAAGAAAAAAGGATAAAAAACGAGACTTGATGATTCAATTATGCAAACATATCCTTACATTTGCTATCCGATGTTTGTGAATACAGTAAACTGGAATAATAATATTAAAAGTTTGAATTATGATGAAGAGAGTATGGAACTTGTGCCTGTTACTTTTGGTCGTAGGCTTGGGTTCATCTTGTAAAGATGATTTACCTGGATTGGGGAAAGATGCGAATCGTTACTTTAGTGGTGATGATCTGGTCCTGACGTACAGTGGAGAACCGATGGTAGGAAAGGAAGTACATTTTCTGACTTACGACGGAGAGAAAGCAACGATTACCTTAGACGGTCTGCTGGATTCGAATACGCTTTTCCCGTCCGAGGAATTGCATGATATTGCCTTTGGTGCTCCGGGCGTGGTTCCAGGTGAAGTCCCGACGACTTTGTCGAATGTCCCTTTGACCTTGAATGCAGAAGGAACGGCTTATACGTTTGAAGGAACTGACAATCAGAATAACCGTCAGCTGACTTATAAGGGCGAAGTGTCGAAAGACAAGATGACATTGGCTATCCAGGTGAAGATGCCTGCCAATAATTTTGTGGGAACTTGGAATGTCGCTGCTGAAAACGCGCTCTCCATGACATGGGAATCGGATAAAACCATCACTGTAGGCGGACAGGAATTATCGACAACTGTAGCTGGTGCCATGGCCAGCGCGTTGTTGTCTCCAATGGTAGCCGATGCGTTGCAATCAGTCACTTTTATGGATGATGGTAACATTGTGGCTTCCTATAAAAAGAAAGGCGCAAGTGACTGGCAGACATCGCCGATCAATTTAGCTCATTTTTATGTGAAGGATGACAAGATTTATGTGCAGCTGCACCTAAATCAGATATTAAGTACCCGCGCCAGCGTCTCGGAGATTGTTACTCTGCTGACGGATATGCAAATGTACCTGATGGAAGGTATACCGATGACGTATTCGCTGACGGCAGATGCGGTTCAGATCAGCTTGACTACTGATGCAGCCAAATCAATCCTGACATTGCTGACGTCAGACTTCTTACGGGATAAGGTCGTTGGTATTCTGCCCGATGATATTTCACCGATAGTTCAGCCCATATTGGAACAGATGCCGGAAGTTCTGAAATCGACTTCCAAACTGGAAATCCAGTTGAGCTTGAAGAAATAAAAAGAAAACTAACAGATAGGCAGCAGCAGGGTTTCCGATAAGAGGGGAAATCCGGCTGTTATTCTTATATCCAATTTGAAACCAAAGAGACGATGGGTTTGTTTTATAGAAAAAGGAGGAAAGATGTGGGATAATCTGAATACGGTTTTGAGCAGTACCGAGATCACTTCTTCAACGGCCTTGGTACGCTTGCTTATCAGTTTTATTTTCGGCGCTTCGATCGGTCTCGAGCGCCAGTACCGGCGGCGGGAAGCAGGCTTGCGTACGTTTACGTTGATTTGCCTGGGTTCAACAGCCGCGATGCTGATTTCTATATGGATTCCGCAAAGCTATCCAAACTTTCTGAATGGTGATCCGGGTAGAATAGCGGCACAGGTGCTTTCGGGTATCGGTTTTTTGGGTGCAGGAGCCATTATCCAGAGCAAAGGGAGTGTGCATGGATTGACTACGGCTGCCTGTATTTGGGTAGTAGCCGTAATCGGACTGGCTATTGGTGCCGGTATGCTGATTCCCGCTTTGATTACGACGCTGGTTACGTTGTTTGTACTATTGAGCGTAGAACAATGGGAACGGCGGATGTTCCTGAATGGAGTCAATAAGATTCTGTCTATCCATTGTACAACGGCAACGCCCGATCTGAAAGAATTTAGACGAATCCTTGAGAAGAATGGTGTCTTTATTGTGAATGTCTCGTTCGAGAGTCTGTACGACGAAAACCAGTCTGTCATCACCTATAAAGGTACAACCGTCCGCGATAGCGTTCA
>ULKQ01031790.1_pt1 | contig 15792 bp, 13 predicted proteins | sample 1951141 | NCBI WGS metagenome assembly ULKQ01 (sample SAMEA4835499, study PRJEB28245) | human gut metagenome | biome: gut microbiome; material: fecal sample | place: Denmark | collected 2008
ATTTGCAACGTGGTTTACCGAATGCTTACGGTATAACAATCTGGCGGAAAACGTCCAACGCCCCATCACTTTGAGCAGAAATAATTTTCTCTTCTGCGGTAATCACGAAGCTGCGGTTAATATGTCTGTCATATGTTCTCTGCTGGCCACATGTAAGGCGCACAATGTAAATCCCAGGGTATACTTGAACGATATTATCGCACAAATGCCTTATCACAAAAAGGCATCCCAAGAAGAACTTTTGAATCTACTTCCACATAAATGTAAGTTGAAACATCCGGAATGTGTACTGACAAGGCAAAAGGAGGAATCTTGTAAGTGATATAAACTGTACCATATGGGTTCAACAAAACAATAGCGGCTGATACTATTAGGTTCATAGTGACAGTCACTATTGTTGTATATAAAAGTTTAATACCTATAGTTGGCCGAATACTTACCCATATTATGAGAGGGATGAGAAGAATATGGAAGAACTTCCACCACGTAATTGGGCAAAATCCAATCAAACTTGTTCCGAATAGATACTATTCGACTACGGAAGTTACCGAATGTTTACATCTTTATCAGTTCCGATCGCAGGTTTATGAAACTGCCTCATGCAGAAGACTGAGGTATGGTGATGTAGATAGAATGTTTGGAGACCAGCCAAAGCCGATGAGTTGCAGAAAATATATGATTTACTGGAGGCTTATACTAAAAGATGATGCACAAAATATTTTTTATAAGAAGGCCTAACGAACAAATTCATTTTGAAATAAATATAGGACTTTTGTCTTAAACATATATTCATATTTTGCAGAAAGATATTGAGTCTGTGCTTCAACAAGTGACGAAACTACATCATTATACTCTGTAACACCTACAGCCCCTGCTTCGAACTTTAATGTGGTTTGTCGTACTACTTCTTGGGCAGAAGAAAGGTATTTTTTAGATCCTTGATATTTTTTCCACGCTGTTTCTGCATCCATCATAGCCTGAGTTATTTTCTTTTCCACCTGCTTTTTTGCTATATAAAAAGCATATTCGTTGCGTTTAAGTTCTAACTTAGCTTTTCTTACAGAGTTTATACTTGAATTAGTAAACAGAGGAATGCTTAAACCTAATGAGATATATTGGCTGGCATTATCCTTGTATTGCTCCCAAAAGGGGTAAGAATTATATAAATATGAGCCATCTTCATTCTGCAAAACCTTTTGTCTTGCATTAGAAAAACTTGACCCATATCCCAAACTTAGCGATAAGGTCGGGTAATATTGGGCCTTTGAAATTTGTATACTCTTTCTAGACAATTCAATATTTTTTTTTGCCAAAGCTATTTCCGGTAAATAATCAATTCCCCCTAAAATATCTATACGATTATAATGGTAAAACTCTATACTATCTGTATTTACGACACTTGGAATAAAAGATATATAATCCTTAATCTCCAAAAGCTGACATAAGTTCATTCTAGACAAATCATAACTATGCTCTGCTGATAAAAGTGTATTTTCTGCATCTGCAAGTTTTGATTGAATTTGCAATAAATCGGCTACCGTGACTTTTCCATGATCGACCTTTACAGATATTAATTCTTCTTGTTCTTTTAAAGACTCCACTATGCTTTTACAATTTTTAATATTCTCCTGTGCACAAAGAATCTCCAAGAAATAAGCTGTGATGTTTAGATACAAATCATTTTCAGCCTTTTTGTATTTCAATGCAGTTGCTTCCTTATTTAACTTAGAATATTGCAGTTGTCGTAAACTTTTCAAACCATCAAAAAGCAATATACTTGCAGAAACGGACGAACTGGAACTTTCCATCATCTGATTGGTTACAAATTCATAAGTAGTTTCATCAAGAACACGACCTATGGAAAGATTATATGAAGTACTGGCTGAAACATTAGGAGCAAAAGCCCATTTGCTATCTGATAAAGATATTTTGCTTTCTTCCACAGAAAGCCTTTCCGATTTTAATTCTATATTATTTTCCAGGGCATAACGAATACATTCTTCCAGAGTCCAACACTTTTGCAAAGGAGTACTCTCCTGAGAATATAATATGTTTCCAGGAAACAATATAAGTATCAAAAAGGTCAAAAGCCAATAATTGGGTTTCATTTATATACCACTTTTTAATAATGTAACAATTGGATCTATCAAACGCATCATTAGACTACGCTCTTCTGTTATTATTTCTGCTGTCCCATTCATCTTTTGAATGAGTCTAAGTTCATTACCATAAGAAGTCTTCATTCCATTAGGAAAAACAACTTCCGCAGTATATCGAGGTGAAGACTGCTGGTCAACAGCTTCTTCCGGAACAGAGGACAAGTAGCCAATAATTCCCGTTAATAATCCATACTCCATATATGGATAGCCATTTAATCTTACGTTCACCTTCTGTCCGCTTTTTATCTTTCCAAAATTTTCTTGTGGTATCTTAACAATCCCAATAACCTTATAGTCTTTCATGGGTACCACTGTTAAAAAGGTTTCTCCAGCATTAATGAACTGCCCATCATCCCATTTTCTGACAAAAGATACTTTACCATCAATAGGAGATACCAACAAATTTGATATTTTCCAGCTTTTAATTAAAGCAAGTAGTTTCTCTTTACTACTATTTATATCCTGTTCCATTGCCAGGACCTCATCATCATGTTGGATGGACAATTCTATTATCTGTTGTCTATTCTGTAAAATAGACAACTCTGTCGATGTCATCTGGGCTTCAAAGGAAACAACATTATTACGTGTCTGAAGTAATTTCCGGGCAGATTCTTCGTATTCGGTTTCAGACATCGCTCTATGAATGAACAATGAAGAATCACGTCTGTAGCCTTTTTCTTCGAACTTTAAATCTTCCTTCAAAATATTAGCCTGATTTTTCATCTGAGAGTAATATTCAGTCTGTTTGCCTATTTGTTGCTCCAAAAGTCCTTTCTTCTGCGCTATGACAGCTCGCTCTATATAATCACGATACTTTAAACAAGCAGAAGAAAATGAAGTCCATTCACTCTGCAAATCGCCAAGATCATATAGCTTATATATCCAATCATCAAATACAGCAAGATTCAATACAGAATCATTGACCTGCATAACATTTTGTTCTATAGTTAGAATATCATTATAATTTGCATTAGAATGTATAACTCCAAGAATTACGTGACTCTTAACCGAATCACCATTCTTTACCAGTATCCGTTCTATATTACCTGAACTTTTTGAGACAACATTTATTGGTGAGTAAACAGTTGTCATTGTAATTGTACCGTTAACTCTCTCCGGATACTTTATAAAACAGCATCCTATTATTATAGCTAGAAATATTAGAAAGATTAATGTATTTCCCCATCGTATAACCCATGATGGTATCTTTCCTAAAATCTCTTGAGCTTCTTCACTATGAAAATTTGCATCTTGTGGCATGTCTTATATTCAGTTTATCAGTTTCCTAATTCAAGCTGGTTCTTAACCAAATTATAATAATATCCTTGTAACCGGACTAATTCTTTATGCGTTCCCTGCTCCACGACTTTACCTTTATTCAATACAATAATATTATCGGCATTCTTTACTGTACTCAATCGATGAGCGACAATTACTACTGTTTTGTTCTCAAAAAGTTCATTCAAATTTTCCATAATGACTTTTTCATTATTTGCATCAAGTGAATTAGTTGCTTCATCAAAGAATAAATAACGTGCATTCCTATATGCAGCTCTTGCAATAAGCAATCTCTGCCGCTGTCCAGTACTTACCCCATTACCTTCTGCCCCAATCTTTGTATTATACCTTAGCGGAAGCCCATTAATAAAATCATCAATATTAGCAATCCTAACTGCCCTTCTCACCTTAGTCATATCTGGAACTTCATCTGAAACGCCAATATTGTTTGATATTGTATCAGAAAATACAAAACCATCCTGCATTACAGTTCCACACTCTTTTCTCCATACAGTTGGACTATAATCAGAAAGCTTATATCCACCTAGTAGCACTTCACCTGAAACCGGTTCATAAAAGCCAAGCATAATTTTCAACATTGTAGTTTTCCCACTTCCAGATGCACCGACGATTGCAGTTATTTTATTATGTGGAATTCTGATACTAATATTATTTAAAACCTTTTCTGAGTGTGGTCCACTATATTGAAAAACGACATTCTTAAATTCGATATCTGCATTTTCAGGTATATCACAGATGTAATCCCTACCCTTTTCCTCCTCATCTTTTTTGTCATGAATCTCACCAAGCCTTTCCAATGAAATCTTAGCATCCTGTGCCTCTTGGACAAAACTTATGAATTGCGATATCGGAGCATTCAACTGGCCTATAATATATTGCATAGCAGTCATCATACCTAAAGTCATATCTCCTTTTATTACTGCTCCCGCAGCCAAAAAAGAGATTAGAACATTCTTCGTCTGATCTATAAATGTACCTCCAACCTGCTGAGTTTGTCCAAGAATAAGTCCCTTCACACTTACATGAAATAATTTAGCCTGTATTCTTTCCCACTCCCAACGCTTCTGCTTTTCACAACAATTAAGCTTAATATCCTGCATTCCTGTTATTAGTTGAACTATACTACTTTGATTTGCAGATGCTTCTTGGAAACGCATATAATCTAGTTTTCTTCTCTTCTTCATAAAAAGAAGAATCCAAAGAACATAAAAAGCTGTTCCTAAGAAAAAGACACCTAAAATATCAAGACTATAACATCCCATCAAAACTGCATAAACAACAAATGTAACTAGTGACATTATTATACTAAGAAAAGATCCAGTTAAAAAGGATTGGATTCGACTATGGTCTTCTATACGTTGCATTATATCACCTACCATTTTAGAATCAAAAAAGGAAATGGGGAGTCTCATTAACTTAGCCAAAAAATCAGAAATTAAAGATATACTTACCCGTGTTGTCATATGAAGCATTAACCAACTGCGTATTAGTTCATTAGCCATCTGTCCCAAAACCAACATCATTTGAGCTATCAAAATAACTACAACAAAATTCAGATCACCAGTACCAATACCTATATCTATAACCGACTGAGTAAGAAATGGTAATATTAAACTTATAATGCTACCTGTAAGCATGGCTAAAAACAACTGAATAATGAAACGCTTGTAAGGCATTAAATATTTAAATATACCCCAAAAACCTAATTTCGTTTTATCATCCTTATGTTCAAAAAATTCAGGTGTAGGTTCAATTAATAATGCTATCCCTAAAGATGCATTATCATTGTTTTCAGGAATGAATTGTGCCCAGCATTTTAAGAACTGTTTTTTTGTATATTTTAATAGCCCTGCTGCAGGATCAGATATATATACATAAGTTTCATTGCTTCTTTTTTCAATTCTATATACTACTACAAAATGACACTGATTCCAATGTACTATACATGGGAAATTTACATCCTCACATAATTGTTCAAAAGTTATTTTCACTCCCATTGTACGAAAGCCCAATTTCTCTGCCGCATCACTGATGCCTAAAAGAGAGACTCCTTCACGGGTGATATGACAAGCATCTCTTAGTCTCTGTAAAGAATAATTCTTGCCATAATATTTCGCTATAATCCTAAGGCATGTAGGACCACAATCAATCGAATCTAACTGAACATATGTAGGGAACTTCTTAAACATATACGAATATTATGTATTTAATAAAAAACAATTGTCAATCATATAATATGTTAATCACAAAATTACAAATAAAAAGTGATACATACCTAAATTTAATAATACTTTTGAATTATCTATAAAAACCGCACTTACTTCAGAAAAGTACATATTATAGACTCCACAAAACAATAAATTCTCCCTTCCAACATTAAATTTATTGAAAAGAAGAATTTACAACTTTATAAATATTAAAATAATCCCAGTAGATATCTATATGCGCATCATACACATACAGTATTTATTGGACAATGTCCATATTCAATCGTGACATTTCATTTTCAGCTGCACTACGGTTATTCATTGTGCGTTCAGTACGGAATCTGTAAGTAACAGTGATACCGATTTTCCGAGTATCTTCCTTACTGATACTATTCATGATAATATCATTCAAACGGGCTCCACTTCGTACCTTGTTCTTGTTGAAAATATCATATCCATCAAGAGAAAGTTGAAGCCTGTCATCCAGGAATGATTTCTTCAGGCTCAAATTAAGGGATGAATAACTCTTCGATTCGTAGAGCTGATAATATCCTCTGGTGCCGTAATTAAAATCGGCGGACAACAGGAATCCGGCAGGAAGAGTGAAACTGTTGCTGAAGTTCAGTATCATCAAAGGGCGACCGGACTTCAATACGCTTTCATCAGGACCGGGATAACTGAAGAATGTTTTCAGACAAGTAAGCGTAAGTGAGGGCAGCCACCACTTCACCGGATATTGTACGTTGACCATACCCGTCAGATTGTGCATTCTGTCAAAATTATCCATGTAGCTAACCGTAACCGCTGAATTTCCTGGCATACTGTAAAAAGCTGTTATCAGCGGATTCTGTGTATTGGTATAATTCAGGTTAAGGAACAGGTACTTATAAAACAGCATATAGTTCAGGTCATGAGTCAAAGCCTGTTTCAGATAAAGATTGCCTTTCTGATAGGTAAACCGGTCGGTATAAACAGCATTGTCGTTCATCACTCCAAAAGGCGGGCGCTCCGTATGAACGGAATATGAAAGAGACTGTTGCAGGCTCTCAGTATTGTAGCTTAACGAAACAGACGGCAGGAAGTTATGATATGTCTGGTTCTGGTTCTGATTGCTGCTGTTTTCCTTCAAATCGCTCCAGATGTGCTCGTAACGCAAGCCGGCCCCCATCGACAGATTATTCCATGTGTAATCATACGACAGGTAGAGCGAGTTCTTCATTTCCGTATTACTTGTACTACCATTACTCAACGCACGGACATATTCTATATAGTCCGTTCCGGTTGTATGACTGAAATCGTAACCGAAGCTGAAAGTTCCGGCTTTCTCAGTTTCATACGACAAATTTAATTTGGCCGCAAACAAATCCCAGTCCGCCTTACGGTAATAGTCCATAGATGTTTCAGCACCGTTGCTTTCCCATTCACGGATATTGCCACGGTTCCTGTCAGTCTTATGAAGATAATCACCGAATGCATTCATCTTCCAGCCATTCTTCCAGTCGTTTGTATAATACAGATTCAGATGGTTGCTGACAGACTTGTCGGCCACATCGCTGAGATTTCTGATAAAGGTTGGAGCTCCTTTGTCCGGTATCATGGACAGCGTATCATTAGAGAACGTGTTACCTTCGCTGTATTTGCCTTCATATTTCAAGCCGATTTCCGATTCCGGAGAAAAATGATAAGACACCCCTCCCGTATAGGCATGGCTTTCGTTGAAGATTTGTTTTTGGTTCAGGTTAGTCAGATTCCAGATTGTATCACTTTGAGTCTGCTGATAAATGTCAAGATCCGAATCCTTCTTTCCACGTTCATAATTGTAAGAGAGAAAGAAGTCCCAGTTCTTGTAGTTATAACTTCCGTTCATCCGGTAATTCTGACTGAGATGATTTCCCTGCAGCAAATTGCCACTGACATTAAAGGCAAGTCCTTCGCCCAGACGTCTAGTCTTGATTTCAATTACCGCACGCTGCTCCGAGTGATAACGCACACCCGTATTCGTCACCAGTCTGACAGACTGAATCTGGTCGATAGCCAGATTGTCCAGTTCGGTACGATCTGTAACTTCACGGCCGTTGATGTAGTAGGTAGGAAGACCTCTGCCTATCACCTCTATGTCCTCACCACGTTTCTGAATGCCGGGTATCTTGCAAAGCAAATCATCCAGTGTAGTCTGTTTGGCAAGAATCGTATTCGGTATATCAGCTGTGATTCCTTCTTTATCCAGTTTGAATGGTTTTCTGTATGCTGTTACCTCCACTCCTTCAAGTACGTTGTGTGACAGTTCCATTTTAACCACCGGCAGTGTGATATCCGTATTGACCTGTATATTCTTATACAGTGTCTCATAACCCAGATAAGAATAACGGATGATATAGTCACCCTCATTGACAGATGCATTATATACTCCGCAAGAGTCAGATACGGCACCGGTAACAAGTGTACTGTCTGACTGATTCAGAAAAGCAATATTTACCAATGGAATCGGACGGGAAACATTATCTATAATACATCCATTTATTTTATATTGAGCATCTACTGGTATAGATAAGTATATATATATCAAAACAAATATTATTCTTAAATATTTCATATTACCTCATACAATAATGTCTATTAGTTACTTTTTCTATTAATGAAACTGGAGGACAAACATTCATAAAAGAGCATCCCTTACAAGGGGAAAAATTCTTTCTGATAAGTCTCCAAAAAGACTCAATACAAAGAAGTTTATCAAACTTTATTTCTCCCCAAGTATTAATATTTCCAATTGTTTTGTTCATATTCATAAAAACCGTCCCATCAAAGTCTATAAAAAGAGTTCCCCAATATAAAGGATTCAAGTATTCTCTTTCTATAATATTTTCAACTGATAAATTATGACAATATATATCCTCTAATCCATAACTTAACAAATTATTAAGGTCTTCGTCTCTAGCATTTGGATTAATATTAATTGCTATATTAGTTCTTGATAAAAGATTATAAGAATCTAGCATATAATAATCTTCTTCTGAAGTAATAAAGACGGAAAAAAAGACATTCTCATATATGTCAATATATTTTTGGATGAAAGAAATATTATAATCATTAACTTGATATATTATGAGATTTAAATTACATCCCAACGACAAAAACTTCTTTTGATGCTTAATGAAGTCTTCCAATAAAGTATAAATTTCAACCTTATAATTATGAATTATCTTCTTTAATATTGAGGAACTTTTTTCTATGCTTTTATACGTCGCATTTATATTAATGCGAACTAAGTTTTTAAACTCTGACATGTTAATTAACAAAGAATTAAATATATCAGAAGACATTAGTTTATGCTGAGAATTTCTAATTGTTCGGTCAAAAATATTAAAACAATCTGCTAGACTGACTTCTATAGTATGTATATATCTTTCTTTTACAAATTTACTCTCCCAAAAATCTTCTATAAATGAATTGTAATATTCGTATACCTTTGAGGTATAACTTATCAAAATGTTTGGAGATATAGAGTCTGTTTCCTGAATAGTTCCTAACAAATTATCAGATATTATTTCACATATCCTATTTCTGTTTGAGTTCTGTCCAAGTAAAACAAATGCTGAATTATTAATAATACGGATATCGTAAATATTATCAATTACATAATAAGCACCATTCAATGTAGAATATAATAATATACTCTTCTCTAGAAAACTAATATATACAAACGGGTATAATTGTACCAACCACATATTAATCAATTGATTTTATTATTTGTGTTAATTCATTTATAGCCTGACTCCTATCACAAAAACATTTTTTGCTCTTTATAGACTCTTCTTCTGAAAAATAGCATTCCAAGCAAGAATAGCATTTATAGCAATCTCGACAATGAGTTGAATAACTGCTTGAAATATCTTTGTAATAACTATTTATTCTATCGGTATAAATTGTGAATCCCTTGGAAGATAATTTACCGAACTTATATTTTCTCAAAGATTTCTCACACAAAAGGATGTCTCCATTAACTGTAATAAATACTCTATTTTGAAATAAAAAGCAACTTCCGCCTGGATAGATAAACTTATCATTATTCGATACATCATTCAAATCCTTAGGATAATTATCCTCCCCCCAATTACAAATAGAATCTACGCTTTTCCCAAAAAATAACTTATATATAGTTGGGAAATTAACTTTAAAATCTTGAATTTCGCTATCTGTATAATCATGTAAAGAATTTATTATTGCAAATTTTTTATCTGTGGTTTTTAATCCAGCAGAGGAGAGGAAAGAAAATGTGGGGATTTTATCATATTCATGAAAAAATCGGCAAGCGCTAATTACATCATTTTTATGGTGCAATACAGTTGAAAATGAAATATTATTTTTAAAAAATAAAGGATTGAACTTATATAACGAATTAACGCAATTTACTACATCAAAAAAACTTTCTTTTCCATTCTTAAATATCCTATATGAATTGTTTTCTTGATTACCATCCAAACTTACACAAATATCAAAATCATGCTCTATCAGAAAAGCTTTGTATTTATCTAATAGTACTCCATTAGTAGTCATAGCATATTTTATTTTGATATTAGGTAACATTTTTTTTGACAAATCCACACATGCTCTAATTATATCAAATCTCAACAGTGGTTCCCCCCCATAAAATGATATTCGTAAATCAGAATTTACATTATTCTGAATCCTCAGATTCAATAACATTTTTAAAAAGTTTACTGTTCTATTAATATCACCAGCATTATTATGTTGAATTTTCCTATATAAATTACCATAACAGCAATATACACAATTCAAATTACACTGCTCCGTTATTTCTAATGTTATATGAGGAACATTTGCCAAACTTTTAATAATACAATCTCTTGTAAAGTGAGGAAACGAAAAGATTTCTTTAGAACTTATTTTTCGCTTATTACTCAATAATTCTAACAATGCTTTAGTCTTATTATGTTCTATTTGTGATAAGTTTTCATTATTTTTTATTTGCAAATAAGTTTCTTCATCACATGAATAAAAAGATTTGTCAAAACAATGGTATATATAATACTGAGTAAAATATTTAATTGGTATTAATTTCATTGCAATATAAATACACTTCAATATTTGAATAATTAAAAAGAGACATGCCACATTCATTTATGAATATGACATGTCTTTCTGTTCTGATAATAAGTATATCAGTAATCAGCTACCTCTCAAAATAATGATTAGAGAATTTTCATTACCGCATGATTACGAATATCCTTGGTTACATTAGTTGCTCCAGCGTGATAATCTGTACCACACTTAGCCGAACAACCTTGACCTTTTACCATTTCCATTTCTTTCTTTTCTAATTTCAGAAGTGCCAATTTAGACAAATTAATTTTTTTCATGATGATTTATTTTAAAATTGAGAAGATATAGTTTATACTCACGCCCCAAATATAGTGACATATTTTATAATAACAAATTATTTTACTTTATTTTCGTCACACAATAATACACTTGTAAAATCTTAAAGACAGGAATAATAAAATATATTAATTAGATTTATAAAAATAAAATAACCATGCTTATTTCAATATCAAATTCATTCATCTAAAATATTGTATTTTTGCGTATAGGTTTCGACATGAAAAGTAAATCTTTATGGATTTTAAAAATTAAGTTCAACGAAAGTAGACATTTTGCGTAGCATATTTGCGTAGGCAGTCACGCATCGTTTCCAATATTGGTGACCTCACATTCTACGCCCCATACCCAAGATACATACAATATACAGAAAGCATAGCAAACATCGTAACGTGCTCCTTAATTTGTCTTTATGACAGATGGGGAACCGCATAGAACAGCTAAAACTAACAGAATTTACATCAGTCATTCGGAATATTAAAACAATCAGGATAACCTGTTTCTGATAATAAGGAAGTGAAAAAACATAATCATTCTCTAGGAAGAATTTACACATTACTAAACTGCTGGTCTCCTATAGAATATATACTTCCCACTGGGCTTTAGATGTCTTATCTTTAATCATACAGTCAGCAATCTGTTTGAAGTAACGTGTCATATCCGTCTCATGCCCTACAAACATGGTGTAATCTTTGATGGTAAGAGGTCGTATATAAGAGTTTTTAACTCTTCGAAGAAAGCTAACTCATAAAAGTTGAATGCTGACACTACCTTGTCGGCAATCGCTATCAGAATAGTAGCTCTAGCTTCATTGAGTTTTCCTTCAAATAATACTGCTCTATATTATCAGTCCTCTCAAAATAGTATTGGATATTATCAATCAACACCATTCATATAAAATTACATTATTTGGTATCATAATATTGAGATATAATCCACACTTCTCTCTACTCGTACTTTCAGTAATAAGATAATGAGTTTTTGTCAATGCTACTGCATTAACACTATGGCGGTTGTTTTTCTTTATAACTTTGCAAATAAAAATTCAGTAGTGGGAAGGATCGGCCGATGGCTGCGTAAAAGCATGAGCAGAATACTTATAAGCGATAAAGAAAAGGGGGAAAAGAAAATCCGTACAAGCCGATAATAAAAAGGGTATAAAGGCTATGTTGTAAAGAACAAGAAGCAGAGTCATGTTAGTGTCCATAACCCTGCTTCACCAATTTCTATTCTATCACTACAAATTCATCAATGTTGCAAAACGCATTCTCACTGGCATTCTCCCATTCATCAGTTAATTTTTCATTATCTTCATCCGGAGTGACTGGCTGTCCGAATATCTCTTCCAACCATTTGAACATACTTGGCTTATCCTCAAAATATTCGCATTGGTACTCTTCTTCTGGAGTACAAATATCGGCACGAAATTTATCTGTAAAATACTTGCCATCCTTATCATTTGTCTGAAACACTCCCATACCTGGCTCTTCGCTCAGAAAATAATAACTCAATGATGGGAACTTTTGCCTTATCAGGTCAAAGACTTCATTACAAGGCCCCCATGCTGTTTCTGTCGAGAATTTCAAAGTATCTTGCTCCATTTCAAGATTACTCCAGTCTCCTCTGCAATAGACTTTATTCCAATCAGCTCCAAGAGCGTTTACCAGACATCCTAACCACGCTGTCCCGAATCCGTTTTCAATGGCTGGTGTCTTCCTTTTTTCGAGTCCATGCATAATACCATAAAGTTTCTTAACCTCTTTCTTGTCACCTTCAATGACATACGAACTGCTGCACCAATTTGGCATAATTTCAAGTTTTTAATTGTTAAACATTTTATTTTCCCTTTACTTGAAGCTTTTTTAGCTCCATTTCATTGTCGGGAATGAATTTTACATGCCGAAAACAAAAGCGTGAAAGGATGGTAAGCCAAGCAAGCAGTAATGATTTTGTTGGAATACCCAAATCTTTGATTTGTGGAAGGCTGCCGGTAAAATCAGATAACTGATAGTGAAACGATGCTTGGAATCCTTCCGTACGCTTTACCTTTGCATAGTAAAATCAAGACGGCAAGGATAAATGGTGAATCAAGGGTATATACTACCAAAATAAAAAAGGCTATTTTTATATAAAAGGCAGGACACGATTGTATATAAAAGTACCTTATCCCCATAAGGTTACAAAAAAGTGGAACAGGATAATGTCATTCCTGTTCCACTCGTAATATATTCATATTTTCCTGAATTCATAAATGTGGCAGAAAGCCGAACTGCCAGTATCATACCATCGTTTATTCTGTTTTTCAATATCATCAGCAGAAGTAACGATAGTACCAAGTATATCTCCAAGCCATTTATACAGACTTCGTTCATCATATATACATAACACATTCATAATCAACACTATATATCTTTACAAATTACATCTAAAATCTCTCCAGTATCTCCGTCAATCATATAATGGGCATATTTCTTATAAAAGGATAAGTGGCAGGAGGTACTTTTCTTCATCATACTATTAAGAAGTTCTGTTCTCATACAAATTAATATTGTTGAAGTGATATAAATCTGTAAGTCTGACAATTGTTACCAAAAATCCACTTCATCGTATGAAATATCTAAAATTCTTCCAGTCTCTCCATCAATTTTATAATGGACCTATTTTCTTGATGGGTTAAAAGTATCCTCTGCTATTCCCTTCTTAAAATCAAGATTAATATCTGCAAGCCAGATTTTTGTCTTTTCATCATAATTTAAATTAAAAGAAAATTCAAATCCTTCTGACGATGCTCTACGCGATATTTCTTCAGACAAAGAAATAACTTTTTCTCTTTCCAGAATAGATAATACATCTTGTGGAGATACTCTACCAAATTTTTTACTATAATCAACCTGTTCGGATATATTGCCATTTTCATCATATAAAGTTTGAATCCCTACTGGCAGATTGGCCAAGCATTTAACTATCATTGAAAGTTTGCCGTTGTTCCAATATCTTCATAATACTGTGCATAAGATGGCAAGATAGGAAGAATATGCCCTAAAGCTATTTCTTGATCTGATAGTTCTCGTATATCCAACATATAAAACCTCCAACCTTCCTTCTCAAAATATGCCTGCAAAGACTCTTTTGAAAAAATTTCAGGATTTAATTGATGGTTCAATAATACCCTAGGATATTCCATAATATTATTTTTTTAAAATTTTATATTTCTTAATTTCTCATTCATTACCTTCCATTGCCAATAATAGAAAAACATCCAATAACTGCTATAATCCATAAAGTTATCAGTTTTTTTCTTCTCATAACAAAATGACATCTCACTATTATTGGACTTATTATTCAAGCTATCAGCCAAAACACTACGGTAAACAAAAGTATGTGGCAATCCTAAAGCATGTCCTACCTCATGAACAAGTGTCAAGCCGTCTACACCATTTTTGCAAAATATGATCTTTTTCCCCATTACAGAGAATGCACGGGTTTCTTTACCATATTTATTAATAAAAGGGATATCAGGCATAATATACACTTTTATACAATCCTTCTTTACTGAAGAATATTTTTCTTTCTCACGCTTTCTTAATAATGCAATCAACTCATTAGATTTCTCTATATTAAAAGCATTCTTATCTTTTAATTTCACATAAAAAGGCTGCATATCATCCTCCCAAACCTCCAACTCTAAACAAGAAGTCTTATTGTACTGAATATCGACAAGGGCTTGAGAAAAACAGTCTACTAAAGAGGTTAATAAATTTTTATTAAGCAGTTGTAATCTATAATTTCCAAAGACTGTATTTAAATTCCTTCCTGAATCTACAATATATACTTTGCAAAATACAATTTCTACACTTTTACAAAAAACCAAAGATTTAGGAATAATAACCAATTCACCACATTGCTCCTCTTTACTTTCATCTGAAAAGAACTTCAACAGGCTTATTTTATCTTGCATTTTGAGACAGGTAATTGTAAAAGAATCTTGGTTTGGAGCTATTGTCTTAGGATAATCATATACGCTTGAGTCCTCCAAGTCAGACTCTACAAATATATCTGAACTCTGTTTGCCATCTCTTTTAATGTCCAATAATATATGTTCACCCTCACCAATTGACAGTATAGGAACAATATAAGGCATCTTTTCCCCTATATAACCATTTCTCCAAAATACATCTTTAAGAACTTTATAATTCCCTTGAAGAATATTCTGTAAATCTTTATCTAGCTTGAACTGGGCTTTATCATAAATATATGGATCTGAAATCTTATGTCCTTTATCCCAATAATATCCAACACATTCCTTAAAAGGAATATCACCATTATCACCTATTCTAAACCAATCAAACCCACATTTTCGGGAATCACCAGTAGTATAAAAACATCTTAATGAAACAGCACACGCTTCTTCCACTGTACTGCTTTTCCTGCTTCCGTTCTGAAGTTCCGCCGTTATCTCTATCATATTCTTACTCCTTATAGATATTAAAGTCCTTTATTTCAATAAATCCCTGCCTGTTGACCTTATCTGAGATACTGATTGTTTTTCCATTCTCAAGTTTGATGGAAAAACGCACGATGTCTCCCGGCTTGGTGTTTTCTGTCTTGGCATAGACAGTTACAATGCCTGAAAGAGGAACTACTTTCAGCCTTTTGCCCGTCTTGTTATCCTTAAAGCAAACGTCAGTGACGACAGGATGCTGCTTCCATATCCATTTGTTTTTATT
>ULKQ01006961.1_pt1 | contig 15493 bp, 14 predicted proteins | sample 1951141 | NCBI WGS metagenome assembly ULKQ01 (sample SAMEA4835499, study PRJEB28245) | human gut metagenome | biome: gut microbiome; material: fecal sample | place: Denmark | collected 2008
GCCAGCAGTTCCGTTTTATCGACACCGCCGGCATACGCGAGACGCACGATACCATCGAGAGCCTAGGCATCGAACGGACCTTCCAGAAACTCGAGCAGGCAGACATCGTCTTATGGGTAATCGACCAGTCGGAGGCAAACCAGCAGATCGCCCAGTTGTCGGGCAAAATCCTGCCCCTGTGCCAGGACAAACAGCTCATACTGGTATTCAATAAATCGGATCTTGCAGAAGAAAATCCGACACCCAGTCTTGCCGGATTTCCCCAACAAACGCGGGTCATTTCCATCTCGGCCAAACAGAAAAAAGGCATCAACAAGCTTCAAGACCTGCTGGTCGAATCCGCTCAAATCCCTTCGCTGTCGCAAAACGACGTCATAGTGAGCAATGTCCGGCATTACGAAGCCCTCAGTCATGCCTTAGAGGCAATTCACCGCGTGCAGGAAGGATTAAATAACGACCTGTCAGGAGACTTCATCTCTCAAGATCTCCGAGAATGCATCTTCCATCTGTCAGACATCGTTGGTGAAGTCACAACCGATGAAGTATTGGGGAATATTTTCAAGCACTTTTGTGTGGGCAAGTAACGGCTTGTAAACAGCCATACCCAGATATAATCATTTAGAATAAAGTCGCTGTATATCAGCGACTTTTGTTTTTATGTACTTTCCAGGCCGTATTTGGAAGTAACGGTTTTTATCCATATTTTTCATACGTATTTCTACCGTGACAGAGATTTACGGTTTGCCCAAATATCACAGTGACGCATTAGTTGACGTGTGTTGACAATGGTTTACATGTGTGGACAAAAAGGGAAATTAAAATTCATGTAAAATGGCAGAAAATAGAACGAAAATATGGAAGTAAAAAGAATTTGTCAATGGTGCGGAAAACCGTTCATCGCACAGAAAACAACTACCTGTTATTGCAGCCCGCAATGCTCGAAACGAGGTTACAAACACCGCATGATGGAACGGAAGATGGAGCTGCGTCATATGCAGGAGATGCAGGAATTGCGCTCGTCGCTGGAAAAGCAGGAATACTTCACTTTTTCGCAGGCAGCACGTTTGATGGGTGTAAGCCGCCAGTACATCTACAAACTGGTAAAGGAAGAGAAACTCCGTGCATCCCGGCTCAGCGGAAAGATGTCGCTGATACGGAAAGCAGACATCGAGCTCATGCTCAAAAGCAAACCTTATGAACGGCTAGTAGCAAAAAACGACTTTGACATCACCGAGTATTACACCGCCGAGGAGATTGCACAGAAATATAAGGTCAATGCCAAATGGGTATGGACTTATACACGACAGCACAAGGTCCCGAAAGTGAGAATCCGCCAGTTCAACTATTACAGCAAGAAACATATTGATGCCGCCTTTGCCAAATATGAGGTGGACTCCGACCTGACGGAATGGTACACTCCCGAAGATATTCAGGAAAAATACGGCATGACACGTGTCGCCATCCGTTCGCACGTCTACCGTAACAACATTCCATCAAAGAAAGAACACGGGCAGATATTTTACTCCAAACTCCACTTCGACCTCTCGAAAAACTCTGCGGAGGAGAGCAAGGCCGAATACTACACCGTCAAGGAGGCTATGGAAAAATTCAAACTCTCCCGTGACTCGGTTTATAATATCCTGCAATTCCATCAGATCAGTCGAGAGAAGAACGGGCGCTTCGTCCGCTTCTTGAAAGTGGACTTTGACCGGGTTATGGGTGTCCGTAAGTAATCTGATTATATGCTACCGTAAATTATTCCAAAATTAATCGTCACTGAAGGTGGTCTGCATGGTTACATTACAGTGATTTGCCAGCGAATTAATAACAACCATAAAAAATATAACATTATGAACGATTGTAAAACCGTAACATTAAGAACACGTCCTTTGAAAAACAGGATGCTGTCGTTTTATCTGGATTATTATCCTGGGTATAGAGACAAGGAAACAATGAAAGTTATCCGTCATGAGTCGCTTGGCATTTATATATATGCCAATCCGAAAAACAAGCGGGAACAAGACTTCAACGAGGTAATGGCCGAGAAGGCTGAAGCCATCCGTTGCCGCAGGTTCGAGTCGGTAGTGAATGAACGGTATGATTTCTTTGACAAGTACAAACTCAAGGCTGATTTTCTGGAGTATTTCCGTAATCAGCTCCGTAAACATGATCCAAAGTGGGAATTTGTCTATCTCCATTTTAGCAACTTCGTGCATGGAAAATGTACTTTTGAGGAGCTCGACATTGATCTCTGCAACAAGTTCCGTGAGTACCTGTTGACGGCAAAGAAACTCAAGCGTAACGGACACATCACACGAAACTCCGCATCGGGATATTGGTCTACATTCAGGGGACTTCTGAAAATCCTCTATCGTAACGGTCTGATCCGCAACAACGTCAACGACTTCCTCGAAAAGATCGAGACCGAGGATGTAGTCAAGGATTATCTTTCAGTGGAAGAACTCTACAAGCTGGCCGAGACACCCTGCAAGAAGCCCGTGCTGAAGACGGCATCGCTCTTCTCGTGCATGACCAGCCTGCGCATCAGCGACATCCTCGCCCTCTGCTGGGAGGACATCGTAGACTATTCGGCCGGTGGCAAGTGCGTACACATCATCACCAAGAAGAACCGCTCCGAGGGCATCATCCCCATCAGCGAGGAAGCACTGGACCTGATCGGCTACAGCCCTGACAAGCGGGGAATGGTATTCAAGGGGTTACAGCGTTGCTGGACCCAGACTTACATGAAAGGGTGGATTCGTTCGGCTGGAATCACCAAGAAGATCACATTCCACTCCTATCGTAGAACATTCGCTACGCTACAAGCGGCTGCCGGAACGGACATCCGCACCATACAAAGTATGATGGCTCACAAGAGTATAACCACAACCCAAAGGTACATGAAAGTAGTGGACAGCAACAAGCGTGAAGCCAGCAAGAAAATCACCCTGATGCGGAAAGACTGACAGGCATTTTGACCACCTGTTTTAGCGGATATAGTTTGATTTTGAGCGAAAAATCGGACTATATCCGTAATTTTTGTGTAAAATCGTATGATTATAACTCATTATTTATCAGTATCTGGAATAACGCACATAACTTTGGCGTACAGTAATTCCAAATAGTGATAGAAGATGACAAATACAGAACAAATCCGAACTAAGAAAATAAGTTTTATCCTTGCGCTATCCGTTATCATTTTCGCGGCCATAGCCATTTATTTTACCCTTTGCCATGACATCAACATCATGCGCATAACAACTCCTGTAATTCTCGGACTGGCGATGTCCATCATATTGTGTGGAGTCCTGCAGAGATTTTTCTATAATTGGCTGACGAAAAATCCCATCCACTTTTCTTTTGGTGAACAATCCTCCCCAGTTATAGAATCAGAGGGCACAAAAGAGCCTGTTTGTATTGCCGAAACACTCCCTACTGAACAACCGGCGGATTCTTCGGAACAGGAGTATTCTCCATCCCTACAGCCAAATCAAGAGCCTGTCGTTCCTGATTGTTCCAATGAATCTCATTTGGAAAAGTATGATTCCATTATGGAAGAACTCAAAGAGAAAGAACTGAAAAGGCAAGTAAAAGTTATGGATGCGATTCGGGAATATGTAACCATCAAGACTGCCCCCTATCTCTCCAAAGAGGCTATAGCGACTCTCATTTCCAACATTGAGTACATGGCTTGTGATCAGCCGGAGCTTTACAAACCAATTAGTTCCAATATTGACAATCCGCTACGGTCACCGGGACTTCGTCATCTGGCGTGGAATGTAGGTGAACGATTGAGAGTACCATTGGCAAAAAGAGCCGTCTTTATCAAAGAATCATTTCCATACGAACTTGAAAACGCGAGTCATGAATATCTAAGACTTAATTTGCGGGATCAGGTAGCAAGTCAGATTCCAATTGATGTACCTGAAAATGGAGACTATCGTTTCCATTTGGGAACAAACAACGATGAGTCGTAATAAAAAACGTATGCAGATGAAATAATTAATCTGGTCTGTATTGTTCTGCAAAGATTCATTGGGTTGGTTCGCAGCATGTTAAACGATTAAAAAGTTATAATATGAAAACAGACCAACTTACATTCAATGACTTGCCGGCAGTAGTCGGCGAACTTTGCGACCGGATTGCAAGCATGGAAAATCTGCTGACTGAAAAACTGTCCAAGCAGCATGAAGCCAAAGAAAACACGCACGTCCCCATGACCGTGCAGGAAGCTTGCACCTATCTCAAAATGCCGTTATCGACCTTTTATTACAAGGTCAAAAAAGATGATATTCCAGTCATCAAGCAAGGGAAACATCTATACATTTACCGGGATGAACTGGACAAATGGCTGGAATCCTCCCGAAAGAATCCGGCTCCGCAAACTTTCGAGGAAGAGAACGAAGCCATGCTCGCTTCCCATCGCCGTAAACCTAACCTTAAAAACTGGTAATGATGGAGAAGACGGATGAAACGATACCTTCACGTGAGGAACTGGCAGTTTTTATAGAGGAAGCAGCCGTGAGCGTCACGAATAACTATGAAGAAGCGCCAGCGGTGTTGATGGTGGATGATGCTGTTATAGGCACATTGGGGAATTTCAGCGCTTCCATCGGGAAAGCCAAAAGCAAAAAGACTTTCAACGTTTCGGCCATTGCCGCATCAGCATTGAGTGGCCACACTGTTCTTCGTTACCGTTCCATGTTCCCCGAGAACAAGAGGAAGATTCTGTATATTGACACGGAGCAGGGACGCCATCATTGTCAACAGGTACTGAAGCGCATCCTGCGTTTGGCGGAAATGCCGGATGACAAGGTACCGGAAAATCTGATCATGCTGTCTCTGCGCAAGTTTGCACCAAGAGTGCGTCTGTTGATAGTCGAAGAAGCTATCGGCATCACACCTGATTTGGGTCTGGTCATTATAGATGGCATCCGTGATTTCCTTTACGACATCAATTCATCCAGTGAATCTACCGAAGTTATCTCGAAATTCATGCAGTGGACGGACGACAAACAAATCCATATCCATACTGTCCTGCATCAGAACAAGAATGATGAACATGCGCGTGGTCACATCGGCACGGAACTCAACAACAAGGCGGAAACCATCCTGCAGGTAGAAGTGGACAAAGAGGACAAAGCCATAAGTGTGGTCGAAGCCGTGCACATCCGGGACCGGGACTTTGAACCTTTCGCTTTCCGCATAAACGAAGACGTCCTGCCCGAACTGGTAGAACCATATCTGTCCAAAGAGAAGAAGAGCGGGCGACCAACCAAAGAACCGTTCAATCCGGAGAGGGAGATTCCGGAGCCTGTACATCGTGCTGCAGTGGATGCCGCTTTTGCCAATGGAAATATCGGCAGTTATGATGACTACCTGGAACATCTAAAGGAAGCTTACGGATTGCACAATGTAAAGCTCGGCTACAACAAGACGGTCAAAGTAGCCACCTTTCTTGGCAACAAGCAGATGGTCATAAAGGAGGGGAAAAATTATATTCTCAATCCAGAATGCCATTACTGAGTCCAACTTTACTTTATTGCCTGGGCGTATATATTAAGAATAAAGCAAAGTAGCCCCACCCTGTTAATTGCTTTTATCGTTATGTTGACAAGGCGGCAGGAGTCTTCTACTGCTCTATTGGCGCTGCCGATGTTTATAGCATGGGAGGCTTGCCGACTTGCCACAAAGCAGATTGCGGGGGAGCCTAATACCCCAAAGGCCTAACGGCGTTGGAAGGTATGCCACGTAATCTGCAAGCAGATGTGGCAAAAAGTGCCATTACGGCACTATGGGTGGGCGTAGAACGCATGTTCTTCGCCATTATTATGTGCTACATTCATGACCGATGGTTCACTGTGAACGTTTGTCTTCTTCAAGGAGATGTTTCGTAACCAAACAGTCTGATGCCTATTGTAGTTTAAAGTGTAGGTGTGGAGCGTTTATGATGACAAATCAGAGTTGGTTGGAATCTTTCGTTAGCATTAGTAGTTGAGACATAGATCTTACATTGTCAGAACCAGCGTCGGTCAGTTTAATCTCATTGCCGTCCTTTCTCTCTATCGGGTAGTGTCCACATAGCGTCGATAGATTTTGTTTTTCTCTGGTTTAAGGGCAAACAATTGCCAATTCATGAGCGTACCAGACAAGCAAAACAATATTCCATTTTTATCAATACAAAATTTCATAGAGTGTCAGATAATGTTTAAATTTGAGAATTATTTAATTTTTCAGATATGGGAAATATTAAGGTTGGAGATTGGGTTACACAATACAGATCGGGTTATTGGATGCTTAAAGAACTGCATCCGAAGTTCTCTCCTTTTGAGTTGGGATCAATTCATAAAGGGGACCGGCAGGGATATTATGCAGTGTTGCAGAAAGCATTCGGTGCAACCTTTAAGTTTGGCATCGCGTTCGATACGTGCGATTTGTCGTTATGTTCGCCAGTCTCCAAAGAACAATTGGACAGGATTAACACCTATTTTGAAGAGCACCCCAAAGATAAGTTGAAATTTGAGTCGGCTGTGGTTTCAGTGCCTCCGAGTATTACCACGGTTAATTTGCAGATTGACGTCCAGCAACAGGCAATCCTTTCTGCGGCCATTGACCGAATACTGCCAAACCTTACACTTCAGAAATTAAAAGCCCTGTTGGCAGAATATGGCCTATCTGAGGTATTGCCTGGTGCTGAAAATACTTACCTACATTTGTATGGGTATTTATGGGATCTCGATGAGAAATTCGATTTTAAGTATTTCAATTATAAGTTTGTGCGCAAGTAGATCCCATTGAGTAGGTAGGTTATGCGACGGTCGATAAGGCCGACGAGGATATCGATAAGTGCGTACAACAGGCCCAACTCCAGGCCGATTTGGAGGTGGCACCCTCAATCAAAATCTTATTCATATCCGTATGGCTATTTGACGGGAGCAAGTTTCGTCAAATACCTGAATAACTTTCTTGAACTATTCCAAAAGATGACGCCTACTACAACGCTTGTTCAAAATAGAGCATATCGCATAGTTGGCATCCCTGCTCGATAATCGGGTGGTCGTAGTGCGTGACAAAGAAGTCGGTAACCGCATACGTATAGCGAAACTCGTTTTTGTGGTAGAACGACACGTTCTGTACTGAATTCCCCGTGCTGCAGCCCTCCTATTGGGCAAGAAACCAAGAACAGGATTAAGACGATAAAGTCATGAAACAAGCACACAAAAAGCGGTCGCCTCGTGCGACCGCTAATAGTCCGCCGGTCTTGGCAGATATGGGGAAATTTATTTTATAAATCTGAGAAATTTATAAAGTGGATGTTTTTTTGTGGGCTTCCAGTTGAAAACACTAAATATCAGAGGATGCATGATTGGCAAATATAACGTATTACCTGCTATCTTTTCTGACGAAGTTGAGAGATATAGCTATATGCCTATGCACCTATTGGATGAAAAATGTTTCTTTGTCGATATTCACTGAAACGGATTTTTCCCGTCGGATCAACGAGAACGATAAAATGATATTTTGCGATAGATTATTTTAAATATCAATTGAATATTAATACATTTTTACTATTTCTATATCCATAACTGAAACCGTTTGTTTACGCAGGATTAAGAGTAACAAAGACCATTATTAATCACATTGGAAATAGACTAATATCGATTGCAGATTCGTGTTTGGTATAAACAGCCTGTCGCAGATAATTTATGTTTTGCGACAGGCTGTAGTTATAAAAAATAAAGCGCTAAGAAGCTCTAACTCTTCCGATATTTCATTTGCCAAGTGAAAGAAAATCACTATTTTTGTGGACAAATAATAAATTTTGCCAATATGGAAACAGATATAAATCGTCTGAAAGTTGTTTTAACAGAAAAGAAGAAGACAAATAAATGGCTATGTGAACAATTAAACGTCAATCCATCTACAGTTTCAAAATGGTGTACAAATAGTTCCCAACCAGACCTTGAAACACTAATTAAAATATCACATCTTTTAGATGTCGACTTGGATGATTTAGTGAATAAGGAATTCAAAACTTTTCAGCATATAAATCCACTAGCTGATTTTTGATAAAAATTGAAATGAGGAATAAACGTATTGAATATATAATAGATGAAATTCTTGACCAGTATGCGTATGCTGATGAGTCTTCTCGACCATGGATTATAGGGTTCAGTGGAGGTAAAGATTCAACAGTATTATTAATGCTTGTATGGATTGCACTCGAAAAATTAAAAGAGCTACCAGGACCTTTTCAACTTCGCAGACCAATATACGTAGTGTGTAATGATACGATGGTTGAAAATCCTATAATTGCATCGTATGTTGACCAAGTCCTTGAACAGATAGAAAAGAAAGCGAGAGAAGAAGACTTGCCTATTTTTGTTCGGAAGACTACACCTCGATTAGAAGATTCATTTTGGGTGAATGTTATCGGGAAAGGATATCCTGTTCCGAACACTGCTTTTAGATGGTGTACTGAAAAAATGAAAATTAAACCTACCGCACGTTTTATCACTGAACAAGTTGATGAGTGTGGTGAAGCAATTATTTTAATTGGAACAAGGAAGGCTGAAAGTGCAACTCGTGCCCGTTCAATTAAGAAACACGAAATCCATGGTAAACGCCTTACAAAACATACACTCCTGGCAAATACATATGTCTATGCACCGATAAAAGAATTAATGTTAGAGGAAGTTTGGTATATTATAAACGCTATTCCTTCTCCGTGGGGGTTTGATAACAAAATTTTGTTTAATATTTATCTTGATGCAAGTGCAGACGATTATGAATGTCCAACTGTTGTAACAGACAAGAGTCATGGCTCTTGTGGTCAAAGCCGTTTCGGTTGTTGGACTTGTACAGTTGTAAAGGATGATAAGTCTATGCGTTCACTTATAAAAAATGGACGAGAATGGATGCAACCGCTTTATGATTTTAGGTTAAAACTGGATCAAGAACGTAATATCATTGAGAACAGATTTCCATTGCGACGTGATGGGAAAAGAGCCGTGAACGATATGGGCCCCTACACCTTTGCATATAGAGCGAAAATGTTAGAAGGCCTACTGAATGTTCAATATGAATTGCAAAAATATAATCCTGAAATAAAGCTCATTACCGATCAAGAATTGATTGCAATTCAAGTGAATTGGTATCGAGATTTTAACTTTGCACATCAAGTATCAGAAATATATAATAAAATCTATAATTCCTCATTAAATATGGAAGAGGGCAAGATAAAAAACAAGTTGGAAGCAGATTTAATGCGAGAAATTTGCCAAGAAAACATTGAAGAAGGCGAATTGATTGAGCAACTTCTTATGCTTCAGAAGAGCAAGTCACTCATGCAAAGGCGCCGTGGCTTAAAAACAGAAATTGAGTCTCGTTTAGAGGAATTCGTAAATAAAAAGAAATCATGACGATACGCGAAATAGAACTTAATAATTTCCGAATTTATAAAGGAAAGAATAAAATTGAACTTTTTCCAGATGGAAATAAAAATCTGATTATCGTCAGTGGTAATAATGGTTTTGGTAAAACAACTTTTCTCATGTCATTAGTTTGGTGCCTATATGGTAAGAACATGGGAAAGGTCGATGAACTATACCGTAAAGAAATTGACGAAAAAGGAGGTTATAGCAAATACATAGGTAACAGTCTTAATTTTGCTGCACAGGAAGAAGGTGAAACCCGATTCTCTGTATCTGTAACATTTACGGACGTAGAAATTCCTGATACACCTTGTACCGAAATAACAATTGTTCGTTCATATGATAGTGCAACGAATTATGATGACGAATTAGAAATTTTGATTGATGGTCGGAAGAACGATTTGTTTACTGGGTCAAAAGAGGAAATCACAAAAGAAGAAGAAATATTTATCCGAGATTATATACTCCCAATAGAGATTGCAAAATTCTTTTTCTTTGATGCAGAAAAGATTGTATCATTTGCTCAAATAAATACCCCAGAGCAGCGAAAAGATTTAAGTCTTGCTTATTCCCAAGTTCTTGGTATACAGAAATATGAAGATCTAAAAAATGAATTAGTAAGAATTCAGGATGACTATAGAAAGGCATCTGCTAAGCCTCAAGAGAAACGCGAATTTAATGAACTAATTGCAGATATCGATTTCAAAGAAAGTGAAATTGATAGATTGACGGACGAAATTAGTAATTTGGAAGAAGATCGAGTATTTAAACGCCATAATTCAGCCGAACTTCAATCAAAATTGATTCGTGAAGGCGATATGATGTCAGCAGATGAATTGAAGAAGTTAAATAATCGAAAAGAGGAACTTGAGACGGTATTAAGGGAGGCTGACGACAGCCTTAAAGATTTATATAGTCTTATTCCATTTGGTTTGGCTGGAGGTCTTATGGCTGAACTTTTAACCCAATTAGAAACAGAAAAAGCATATAAGCAGAATAAGCTTCAATTGGAAGGAGTTAATGATAAAACAGATGTCATACTCGGCGATATTGAAGAAGCGAAGAAGAGACTCCCTTTCTCAATTGATATAAAAACTAGGGATTTCTATGAGCTTCAAATCAGACAACTTGTCAAAAAACATTTTTACAATGTTTCCGATGAGAGTAAGTTTGAACACTTCAGTACATTGCATGACTTTAGCCAAGGGCAAATTGAAGAGTTTATGCATATTATTACGAAAATAAAAGATAGTAAATCTTCTTTTGAAAATTTAATTAACAAATACACCAAGGCTAAAGCTGAATTATACACAATCGAAAAAAATATTCGAGAGGCTGAGAAAAAAGCTGAGAGTGATTATGTTCAAGAATTGAGAACCAAAAAAGAGAATATCGACCGTCAGATAGATTCTATAGGCGTAGAAATCGGGAAAAAACAAAATGAAATAGAGTCTCTTAAAGAACAAGTGATTGCCCATAAAAAACAAAAGGAGATTCTTTCTAAAAAAATAAATGTATCAGATCAGAATCGCGCGGTTGACAATGAGGCTACGCGCCTAATCAATACAATACAAAAATTTCTTATTAGATTTAAGGAGGAAAAGAAAAAAGCTCTTGCAAAGAAATTGGAAGTAAAACTTCAATCATACTTGCACAAGACCAATCTAGTGAAAAAGGTAATTGTCGACATCAATGGCAATGGTGATGATGTTGACATTTGCTTATTTGGATATGATGACAAGAAAATTGATAACAGCATTCTTTCCATGGGTGAACGTCAGATGTTTGCATCTGCACTATTGAGTGCTTTAGTTGATGAAACAGAAATTGAATTTCCTGTTTTCATAGATAGCCCAATGCAAAAATTTGATCCAAAACATACAAAGAATGTACTCACAAAGTTCTATCCAAATGTTTCAAAACAAGTAATACTTTTCCCTCTTCTTAAAAAAGAATTGACGGAAGAAGAATATCAATATATTCAACCAATTGTAAATAAATCCTATTTGATAAACAATGAAAAGGATGGTTCGCACTTTGTTGAAGTGAAACCAGAGAATCTTTTCGACGAATATAATAATAGCGGATATGCAAATTAATATCAAGACATCTGGCAAAAATCAAGCTATTGTAACCCAATTAACAAAAAGACTTACTGGGGGTACAAAAGAAAATGTGATAGCTCGTATTGCATTAGGCTATTCACTGTCTACTGGTAAACGATTTACACAGCAGGAATTTTCTGCGTACGACTCACAAGGGAAAGAATACAAAGACCATATTCTTTTTGATGGACAGTATAGAGATTTCTATATTGCCTTAATCTGTCAAGCATATGGAATAACTAAAAATGATGAACTTATTCCCAAGTATATAAAGTTGCATATTGACCATGGATTAGAAAAGATAAATTATCTTTTTGAAAATAATCCACAATATACTTTCTTCGATTTTTTAACTGAATATTTCAGAAAAGGGATAGATATGATTGAGGATACTCCCGAAAGATTCGATTGTGTCGAGAACCGAAATCAACACATCACAAAAAGTGTATTTTCGGGACCAATTCAAATAAAGGTTGGCTATAATATATTGACAGGGGAAGATATATATTGTTGTTTTAACGATTCCACTCGTTACAATAATCAACATATTGCTGTAGCAGGCAAGTCTGGTTCAGGTAAAACTCAATTCGCACTTGAATTTCTTCGTCAACTATGTAAACAGACTCAAGGTCAAGTCAACTTCCTATTCCTTGATTTTAAGGGATTGAGTGAAGATGACAAGGTCAAAATGAGTGATTTTTTACAGAAACTCATACTGAGTGTATAAATGCACCTCACAAACCATTTCCTTTGAATCCGGTTTCATTCATTGACAATGTTAATGAAAAAAACAAACTAGTCGGCATAAATAAATTTGTTGATATTATCTCTAAATACTCCAATATTGGCAAGAAACAACAGCAGATACTAAAAGATGCCACTAAAGAAGCGTTTGTTTTGCATAAAGATGGTAAACATCCCTCATTGAAGGAGATATATGACTTGGTAATAGAATTGGCCGGTGATAACCGTGACACCCTTACAGAAATTATGGAACGTTTAAGTGAGTATGAACTTTTTGCATCTAAAATAAACGCCCCAAGCATCTTCCTGAACAATAATTATTACTTTTCATTATCAGGTGAGTTAGATAGCACCGTTCGATTTACGTCAATTTTTCTCATTATTAACTACATCTTTAATGTATTCACAAATATGGGTGGTACAGAAGTAGTTAATGGAAATCGCAGTATGCGTTACGTATTAATGATTGATGAAGCTCACGATTTGTTTCGTGAAAAGAAGTCTTTAGAGATTTTAGAAGTCTTGCTTAGAAAGATTCGGTCATATGGTGTTTCTATTATCCTACTCTCTCAAGGTATATCGGAATATAATCAAGGGAATTTTGATTTTTCCCAAGAATGTGAAACTGCATTCCTTTTACCGATAAACGACCTTAATAATACAAAAGCAATAAACAAATTCTTAGGTCTAAGTGAGAAAGATAGCTCTCGCACTATGCGATATATTGAAAAATTAAACAATGGGCAATGTGTGTCTAATATTAAAGAGTTACCAAAAGGTGATTTGTTTGAAGTTGTTCAATATTGGAAAGAAAAGAAATAAATCATATGGAAGAAGAATTTAAAACTATATTCCATGAGTTAATATATAAATTCAAAAAACCATGGAATGAAGTGAGTTTTATTTTATACTTTGTATTTGTTATTGTTATTTTTGGAGGATTGGGAGTTTTACTCTTGTTATTTCAAGAACCGGCCGATAATGTTTATCTAGATATTTCTCAAAATCTTTTGACATATTCCATAGCATTACTCGTACCCGCATTTGTTTCAATGTTAGCACAGTGTCTCCCATCTTCTAGTAAGAAACTAAGCCTAGTTATTGTCATTGTGACCATATTAATCATCGAAGGATTTATGGTTTATTGGTGCTATTTTTCTGGTGCGTTAGTAGCTTCTATTATTAGTACACTTTTAGCATGGTTTTTTTGGGTTGTTGTAAATTGCGATAATATATATCTAAAAGATAAAACATACGACAACGATATTAGAGAAAGTGCATCAAAACTTAGTGAAAAATGGTAAATTATGATTATACAAGGCATATTAATCACGCAAAATGACCAAGAATTTATTATTGGTAAAGCAACTATCCAACAAATTCTAACGTATACGAAATATACGGAAAGGTTGATTGTTGGATATGATGAGAATGACTATCCTATCTATAACAGTCATGTTCAACGCAAGGTAGAATCTATTCGAGTAGAAAAAATTGCAGATTTTCTTTTAAATGACCCATTTGCAATTTTTCCTACTAATATTGTATTAGGCATACCTTATCAGGCCATTGAGTCGCAGACATTAGAAAATGGAATAGTTAAGATTGTTATCAAAGACAATGTTATAAATGAAGTTGTACGTGCTAATAATGGAGAAAAAAATGCTAATATTTATATAACTATTGTAGATGGACAACATAGAATAAGAGGTATTGAAATCGCAATCCAACGCTTAAAATGTAGTATTGCATCTTCCAATGATGGGGAAGAGAGATCTAAACTAGAGGTTCAACTCCAAAAAATATTAAATATGGAAATTGCTATCTCATGTTTTATAGATAAAAGTTTGGAATATCATGCTATGATATTTTCAACAATTAATCGAACGCAAAAACGAGTCTCCCAAGACTTAGTATATAGTTTATTTGGTCTCTCGTCCGAAGATACCCCATATAAAACTGCGTTGGAAGTAACACTAGCCCTAAATGCTCATCCCAAATCCCCTTTTTATCATAGAATCAAATTATATGGTGGAGAATATAATCGTTTCATGAGTCCACCGTTATCGCAAGCAACAATGATTAAAAGTATTGTTGCACTAATTAGTGAATCACTTAGAGAATCTGAAAATGATAAATATAGAAAACGTAGAGATTTAAAAAAGCAAAATAAACATAAATTCTTGCCATTTAGACAATTTTATGCAAATAACCAAGATGGATTAATTTCAGATTGTTTGTTCTATTTTTTCGATGCTGTTAATAATATTTTATCTCAATTCTGGAGGTATAGTGGCACAGGCAAACCGCAAAATATTTTACAATCAACAGTGGGATATGAAGCATTACTTTCTCTCCTTGTAGAGATTTTAAAGCGAGACTCTCTTCATTCTTTTGACCGAAACACATTTAGCCGTTATATAAATAAATTAGCGAACATAAACTTTGGGGATACATCTAAATTTCCCATGACGACAAAAGGGAAAAAGATTGCATACCTCACAATGAGTCTTGCAGTTTTCCCCCCATCTGAAACATCGGATAGCAGAGAAAAAGAACTTTCTAAAGCTATAAATGATATTTAATTTTTAACGGATTTATGACTGATCAAGAACTATTTCAAATGTGCGACTTGTCAGAAACTGGACAGGTTCAAAGAACGAATCAATGACAGCTACGATATTGACTATGAGATTGTAGTTTTCAGCAACTCTCGTGGTTGAAAACTTGTTATTGGTAATAATGATAAATCAGGTACCATAAATGCCTTTTTATATAGTGAATTGCAGGAAACTACTAATTTATTGACAAGTATTGCATCTAAAAATGTGATTCCGAATGTATTAATTGATGTAATAATGTGCCAACTTCTGAACGTGCAGTTGTTGTCACAATTTTTGAAGGAAAGAACAAACCATATCATGATAATAAGGTAAAGAATGGCGCTGATAAACGTAAGATATTTGACAATTCGGAACTTACAGAGATGATGAGCGAATGCAATAATTTTACTCCTGATACAACTGCTCAACGATCTGATGTAAATACTATCAAACTCTATCTAATGAGTCGTTTTGCCCCAGTACTCAAAGGAAAGAATATTGATAAACTAAATTAATTAGCTATCACTACATCATATAATTTTCTCAATTCTCAATAAATTATTAATTCTTAACAAAACAAGAAGGTGTGTCAAAAAGCACACCTTCT
>ULKQ01029758.1_pt1 | contig 15004 bp, 10 predicted proteins | sample 1951141 | NCBI WGS metagenome assembly ULKQ01 (sample SAMEA4835499, study PRJEB28245) | human gut metagenome | biome: gut microbiome; material: fecal sample | place: Denmark | collected 2008
AGCAACAGTCTGCGACTGAAAAGGAAAAAGATACAAACAAATGATTCTATAAATACAAATTCAAAGACGATGAAAAAAGAGTATGTTATTGAAGGCATGATGTGCAACCATTGCCGCATGCGCGTAGAAAAGAGTTTAAATCAGCTGGAAGGCGTACAGGCTTCAGTCACATTGAATCCGCCGGTAGCTACCATTGAGTTTACACAAGGCGAAAAGACGCTGGCTGAATTGCAGGCCGTACTGACCGACGACGGTTATACGATTCATGAAAAGTAAAACCGGGGAAACCGCCGGCTAGAACACATAGCTTAAAATAAGCTAAATCAGGATGGTGTCAAAGAAAACATTCTATCTTTGGCACCATTATTCATATAAAATAAATCCGTTTATGAAAACAATGAAATGGCTTATGATGTGTATGCTGGCTATCAGTGCTTGCTGCCTGTCGGCTTGTGGTGATGACGACGAATCTATCCGATTAACGCCAACCGATGAAAACCAGCAGCCCATCAATTCTGATTATACCTTGCAACTTTCACCTTTTAGCGAAGGAGAATCCTATTATATCTACGGAGCAGAAACACCGTTCACAATCGAGAACAGCAATAAAGAAGTCGTGGAAGTAATCGAAGGAAACTCCACGCTCACCTTTAAGCCCTTGCTCCAAGGAGAATCCATCATTTCCATACGAGATGCCAAGTCGCATGTCTATTTCCTGAAGATAAAAGTAGCCTATCCTTCCCGTTCTTTCCATGTAATTGGCCTAAGAGCAGAAGTGATTGGAGACGAGATTACCCAAAAAGAGGAAAGAGAGCTGAGCGAAAGAATACTGAAGAGTATGCCTGTCTGTCTTGATGGAGAATATTACTTCTCATACATGGTGCCCGACAGCACAGAAGGTGAAGTTATCATTTATCCGTCCGCAACCACGCAGGCCCAGAAAGGAACATTCCGGCGGGAAGTCAAATACGATGAAAACGGAAAGACCTATCAGCAAGTAAGTATCCAGCTGACATCCGGAGAAAAATTCTATTATGCCCTGTCCGTTTCCGGTACAACACAGACGATTACTTCAGCTGATTACGATGAATGGAGCTTGTCTGCCAACACAGACAGTCTGGTTTACGGATTAAAGGAAGACGTTACGGAGAAATACCTGATCGATTATCCGAAGCTGGAAAAAGCTTACGCTACGCAGTTTATCCAATAAGCAGGTTCACGCTGTCTTAGCGTGCCTGCTTCAGGGCTTGAGCCATCTGGTCGGGACAAGAAGTGCCACGGCCATGGCAGTCAATGCCTTCAATCCGACGGATTGCTTCTTCTACCGACATACCTTTTAACAAAGCACACATGCCCTGCCGGTTGCCATCGCATCCGCCAATCACTTGTGCATTCTCGATCTTGCCATCAGCAATATCCACAATCATCATCTTGGAACAAACTCCTCCTTGAGGAATGTACGTAATTCGTTGTTTTTCCATTTATCTTATCTCCTTTTTATAATCGGGCTGCAAAGATATAAATTAAATTCGCTACTTTTGCCCTTTATAAATAATAAACAAATGACTTACGAAGAGACATTGCATTACTTGTTCACCAGCATTCCGGTTTTTCAGCACAGCGGAGCCTCCGCCTATAAACCCGGATTAGGAACCAGTAAAGCCTTAGATGATTATCTGGGAAATCCCCATAAAGATTATAAAACGATTCATGTTGCAGGCACCAATGGCAAAGGTTCAACCAGTCATTTACTGGCTGCCATTCTGCAAGAGGCCGGTTATACAGTCGGCTTGTTTACCTCTCCTCACCTGGTAGACTTCAGGGAACGAATCCGGGTGAACGGGAAAATGATATCCAAAGATTACGTAGTTCAGTTTGTGGAACGGTATCGTCCGGTATTCGAACCCTTGAAACCTTCTTTCTTCGAATTGACATCCAGCATGGCTTTCGACTATTTTCGTGATCAGCATGTTGATTTCGCTGTAATTGAAGTTGGACTGGGTGGACGGCTCGATAGTACCAATATCATTACACCTATCTTAAGTGTGATTACCAATATCAGTATGGATCACACCCAGTTCCTAGGGAATACCTTAGAAGCCATTGCTTCGGAAAAGGCAGGCATTATCAAACCGGGAGTTCCGGTTGTTATCGGAGACGTAGAACAGCCCAGTGTCATGCAAGTATTCAAGGACAAAGCGGCCCAAGTGAATGCCCCTTTGTATGCATCCACAGAAATAAAACCAATCATCGATTTTCTGTTAGGAGCCGATTCGAAATGGCGCTTTGTAACGAAAAACTTCGATGTTATTATCGGAGAACTGGGAGGACTGGCCCAAGCAAGGAATGCCACCACTGTCTTAACAGCGGTGGATGTATTAAGAACGAGAGGCGTTCATATCTCGCCCAAAAACGTCGAAGAAGCATTTGCTCATGTAGTAGAATTAACCGGACTGATGGGACGCTGGCAGACCGTACACACATCACCTCGCGTTGTTTGTGACACCGGTCATAACACCGGAGGATGGGAAATCCTTTCCAAACAGCTCAATAATCAAATCGAACGCTGTCGCCAGTTACGGATGATCGTCGGTATGGTCAACGATAAAGACATCAACGGCGTTTTAGCATTGATGCCGAAAAACGCAACGTATTATTTTACCCAGGCATCGATTGCCCGGGCACTGCCGGCAGAAGAATTTGCCAAACTGGCCCGGCAACACGGCTTAAGCGGGAATGTTTATCCTACGGTTGAAGCTGCTGTCCGGTCAGCTTTACAAGATGCCCATACAGACGACTTTATCTTTATCGGAGGAAGTACATTCATCGTAGCGGATGCCTATCCGCTTTTTCAACCAACTGCCAATAATCAAAAATTGTAATAATTATGACAGAACTAATTCAAAGAAAACTAAGTGACTCGAAGGCGGCCCGCTGGACTGCCTTAGCGATTGTGGCTTTCACCATGCTCTGCGGCTATTTCCTGACGGATGTCATGTCGCCACTAAAACCCATGCTCGAAGAAGAACTGGCCTGGACCAGTACAGACTTTGGTATCTTTACCAGTGCCTACGGCTGGTTTAATGTATTCTTCCTGATGCTGATCTTCGGAGGAATGATTTTGGACAAGATGGGAGTTCGTTTCACCGGTATGGGAGCTTGCTGCTTGATGCTGATCGGATGTGCCATAAAATACGCTGCTGTAGCCGGATATATTGGTGCTGAAGGAACAATCTTCGGATGGAAATCCCAAGTTGCTCTCGCCTCTTTAGGTTATGCAATCTTTGGTGTCGGTGTAGAAATTGCAGGAATCACCGTATCCAAAGTCATCGTAAAATGGTTTAAAGGAAAAGAACTGGCATTAGCCATGGGACTGGAAATGGCAACGGCCCGTATTGGAACCATGTTGGCCATGGCAGTAACCGTTCCTTTCGCCAAATACTTCCAGAGTGTTTCTGCACCTGTATTGCTTTGTCTGATCATGCTTTGTATCGGTACGATTTCATACATGGTTTACATTGTAATGGATCGCAAGCTGGAAGCTTCGATGAGTGCCGAAGAGGAAGAAAAAGAAGAACCGTTCCGTATGTCGGATGTATTCCTCATCATCAAGAACAAAGGATTCTGGCTGATTGCCTTGTTGTGCGTTTTGTTCTATTCAGCTGTTTTCCCATTCATCAAATATGCGACAGACCTGATGGTAAACAAATACCACGTCGAACAGGAACTGGCCGGATTTATCCCGAGTCTGTTGCCACTGGGAACACTTTTCCTTACGCCGTTCTTCGGTAATCTGTATGACCGGAAAGGAAAAGGAGCAACCATCATGATCATCGGTGCGGTTATGCTAATTGGTGTGCATCTGCTGTTTGCCCTGCCAATCCTGAATGAATGGTGGTTTGCTACACTGGTAATGATCGTATTGGGTATAGCTTTCTCACTGGTTCCGTCGGCTATGTGGCCTTCTGTTCCGAAAATCATTCCGGAAAAGCAATTAGGTACAGCTTATGCCCTGATCTTCTGGGTACAGAACTGGGGACTGATGGGCGTTCCGGCATTGATTGGCTGGGTATTGGATACCTACTGCAAGCTCGATACCACCAACGGAGGTCCGGCCTACGATTATACGCTGCCGATGATTATTTTCTGCTGCTTCGGTATCGTGGCCTTGTTTATTGCCGTAATGCTGAAACGGGAAGACAAGAAAAAAGGATACGGCTTGGAATTACCCAATATCAAGCAATAACCTATTGATTTTACTTTATTCCGATTATATTAAGACGCAGGCCATGAAACACATAGGCCTGCGTCTGCCTTTTTAACTCAAAAGAAATGAAACCTGAACAGATACTTTTGGATGTCCATACGCACACGATTGCCAGCGGACATGCTTTCAGCAGCCTGCAGGAAATGGTGCATGCTGCTGCAGATAAAGGATTAAAGATACTGGGAATTACAGAACATGCACCAGGTATTCCGGGAACATGCGCTCCGATTTATTTCCGAAACCTGCACGTCGTACCCCGGCACATGTATGGTATCGAATTGCTGTTAGGAGCCGAACTGAATATTCTGGACTACGAAGGCCATATCGATCTGGAAGAGTTTTATTGGAAGATGCTCGACATCCGTATTGCCGGAATCCATTCCTTATGTTACCAGAACGGAACAGTAGAGCAAAATACAGCGGCTATGCTGGGAGCGATTCATCATCCGTATGTACAGATCATCAGTCACCCCGGCGACGGAACAGCCGATTTGCTGTTTGAACCCATCGTCCAGGCAGCTAAAGAAACAGGGACATTATTGGAAATTAATAACAGCTCACTGAATCCGGTTCGACACAAAGTCAAGGCGCACGACAACAATCTTGAAATCCTCCGACTCTGTAAACAATATGAGATACCGGTTATTTTAGGAAGTGATGCACACATCTCTTTTTCCATTGCCCAATATGATCATATCTATCCGCTACTGCAAGAGGTTGACTTCCCGGACAGACTGATTGTAAATGACAAACCCGACTTATTCAAACAGCTTCTGAAACCACTGCCAGCCTGATTCCAGATACGAATCTATTATTTGCTATTCATAATAAAAGGGAAGAACTTCAGACAACAGTCCACGTTCTTCCCTTTTACCTACCATTCCGAATTTATTCGGAAAGATTATTTCCAAAGGATTATTTCAAGAGTTCAGCCACCTTCGCTTCAATATCCTCACCATGCAGGTTCTTAGCAACGATTGTTCCATCTTTATCAACCAAAATCGTGTGAGGAATGCTGTTGACATAATACAGTGCAGCACCACTGTTCTTCCAACCCTGCAAGTCAGACAGCTGCGGCCAAGTGATATTCAAATCTTTGATACCTTTTTCCCAAGCTTCCTGTTTGCTGTCTAATGAGACACCGACAATCTCGAAGCCTTTTGCTTTATACTGCTTGTAAACTTCTACCAGGTTCGGCATTTCCCGACGGCAAGGAGGACACCAGCTGGCCCAGAAATCAATCAACACGACTTTGCCTTTACCTACATAATCAGACAGTTTTCTGTCTTTTCCATTCACGTCCTTCATCTGGAAATCTGTAAACTTCTTGCCCACAGCCACTGTCTTCAGATTCTCCAGACGTTCCATAATCTGGCTGATACCCGGAACAGACTTGAATACATCACCTGCTTTTGCCACTAATTGATTCTGTGCATCTTCCGGGAGTTCATAACGGAAAGAATAGAAAACAACACCAGACAAGGCATTATTGATATTTTCCCCAATAAATGCTTCCGCTTTATCAACTACGGCCCGGTCGATAGCATCATATTTCTGTTCAGCCTCACGCTTAGCAGCCTCATCTTCCGATTTCAATGCAGCCACTAACGTTTCCTGCTCAGCACGCATGGAACGGATTTCTTTCCGGAATGCAGCTACAGCATCATTATCCGGTGTTCCTGTTACATCAGACAGAGAATCTAATGTCGCCTGCAATTTGGCATTACTCAATACAAATGTAGCTGTAAAGATGCCGCTTTCACCAGCAGGTCCATACGAACGGGGCATAACTTCTTCAGAAAACTTCAAGGTACGCAATACGGCTGAATCCTGTGTACCCTTGAATGCAAAAGAACCATTCGTTACAACTGCACTGTCGATCGGTGCAGCTTCGGCGTCACCATACGGATACATATAAACACACTTACCTTCGAGTGCCGGATTATTGACTGTACCTGTGATTTCATATCCAGGTTTTTCACTACATGCAACCAGCATTAACGCTGAAGTTGCCAAGACTAACATTTTCTTCATATAAATCAGTTATTAAGTTCTTGAGTTTTTGACTTTTTAAGTTTATAAGTTACGGTATGCATCCAAACCAAAACTCAACAAGTTTTCTACCTATTCAAATCTATAGTATTTTTTCCAATCTTTCTTTCCAGACTTCGTATGCTCCGCAATACTTATCTGCTTTCAGTCCGTCAGGCTCAATTTCAGCAATCTTTTTCAATGAAGAAAAAGCCTCCTCAAAAGAAGCATAAATACCAGCTCCGATACCCGCACCTTTTGCTGCTCCAATTGCTCCATTCGTATCATAAAGCTCAATATAAGTACCTGTTACGCCAGCTAAAGCCTCTCGTAAAATCGGACTCAGGAACATACTCGAATGAGCAGCACGAATCACTTCAATATCGATTCCCATCTCACTCATAATATCCATGCCGTACTTGAATGCAAACACAATGCCTTCCTGAGCAGCACGGGCAATATGAGCCGCATGGTGGATATTAAAATTCAACCCGAAGATAGAACAATCAACTTGCTTGTTTTCCAACATTCTCTCCGCACCATTTCCAAACGGCAGGATTGACAATCCTTCGGAACCAATCGGAACACTTGCAGCCAGGTCATTCAGTTGGTCATACGTGATACCATTGCGGGCAATCGTCTTTTTTACCCACGCATTGAGAATACCAACTCCATTGATGCATAACAGAACGCCCAAACGCGGATGCTCAGCCGTATGATTAACATGGGCAAAAACATTTACACGCGAACGGACATCATAGTTCAACTTGCTGTTAACACCATAGACAACGCCCGAAGTCCTTGCCGTAGCAGCCACTTCTCCAGGACGAAGCACATTTAGAGCCAAGGCATTATTGCTTTGGTCACCCATACGATAGGTCACCGGCGTTCCTTTTTTCAGTCCAAGCTCGGTAGCTACACTTCCCAGTAATTCGCCCTGCAAACCAAAAGTCGGGACCACATCAGCAACCAAGTCTTTTGATATGCCAAAATAGCGAAGTAAGTCTTCCGACAAACAATTATCCTGAAAATCCCACGCTATTCCTTCAGAAAGGCCTGGTATGGTGGTATGTATCTCGCCAGTCATACGCATAGCAATATAATCACCCGGCAACATAACCTTATAAATCAGATTATAAGTTTGCGGTTCATACTCTTTAAGCCATGCCAGTCGGGCAACTGTAAAATTACCAGGAGAATTCAACAAATGTGACAAACACCGTTTCTCTCCTATCGCATGGAAAGCCCGCTCTCCATAGATGACAGCCCGACTGTCACACCAAATAATAGAAGGTCGTAAAGCTACTTTATTCTTATCAACAACTACCAGGCCATGCATCTGATAAGCAATTCCTATTGCCTTTATATCATCTCCTTTCACACCAGACTTTCCCAGTGCACCCTGAATAGCTTTCTTCACATAAAGCCACCAGTCGTCCGGATTCTGCTCTGCCCAGCCGGGACGTTCTGCAAGAATGGGAGCCTCTTCTTTCGGATAAAAATCGGAGCCAACAGGCAAACCTGTTTCTGCATCCACAATAGAGACCTTTACTGACGAACAACCTATATCACAACCCAACAAATACATATCGCACCTTTCACCCTTTCTTTATTTATTCAAGCTTGAACGCAGCTTGTTATACTTGATTTTATTAAAACGGTAATAACGGGCAGCCCGATGAGGCACGCCAACTTCCATTTCATCTGTAGGCACAATGTAGCCCAACAGGTTCATCTTTTTCTGGAAATTCCGGACATCAAATTTCTTATTATAAATAATTTCATAGGTCCGACGCAATTGGAAAGCTGTAAATTTAGAAGGCAAATACTCATAGACAATGGCCGGTTCGCGCTCGACCCAATTCCGAATCTCATTCACAGATTCCTCAACAATCGATTTATGATCGAATGGCAGATCTGGCAAGTCTTCTACAGGAAACCAGCGTAAAGTTTCATTCTTATCCAGTCCCGAAACAGTTTTGCCCTTTTTACTTAAAGCCAGATAAACAACAGTAACAATTCTTGATACCTTGATGTGTGACTCTTTCTCGAGCCACAAGACATCTTCTTTTTTAGCTGTACGGGCAACAGAACCGAATGTATGGAATTGTCTCAACGACATTTGAGTATGTCCAACAGCCTCTTTCATTACACGAAGAGCAGCATCATCCAACTCTTCGGTTTCATATATCAAACTACCTGGTAGTTTATATCCCACCGCATTATTTTCTAATAACTTCCGTTCTACCAATAGAACCGAAAGTTTATCCTCATTAATCCCTAGTAAAACGCAGTCAACTGACACATAAGGACAAAAAGGAGAAGAAATACATTCTTTCTGGTTCTCCATATATATTTTAACTTTTTGCAAAGATAACTTATTTATGGCATATTTTCTCAAAACGAACACACTTTCGTTTGATTTTTTACCAGACTGTATTCTTCTCCTTTCCGGTTTCTATCAATGAATCTTTTTAATATGCGGCTTCATGGACATCCCGCACAGCACGACCACTTGGATCATTCATATTCTTGAAAGAAGCATCCCACGCCAAAGCCTCAGCAGTAGAACAAGCAACGCTCGGTACAGACGGGACAGAACGTGCAGCACTTTCACTTGGGAAATGTTCTTCGAAAATGGAACGATAATAATACTCTTCCTTATTCATCGGAGTATTAATTGGGAAACGCTCAGCAGCATGTGCCATCATTTCATCGGTAACAGCTTCAGAAGTAACCTTCTTCAGTGTATCAATCCAGCTGTAACCTACGCCATCGGAGAACTGTTCCTTCTGGCGCCATAAGATTTCATCAGGCAGCATACCTTGGAAGGCTTCACGCAAGATCTTCTTTTCAATTGTCTTGCCCGGACACATCTTGGCTGCCGGATTCAAACGCATGGCTACATCCAAAAACTCTTTATCCAAGAAAGGAACACGACCTTCTACACCCCAAGCGCAAAGACTCTTATTGGCACGCAAGCAGTCATACAAATACAACTTGCTTAACTTACGAAGTGTTTCCTCATGGAATGCTCTCGCATCCGGAGCCTTATGAAAATACAGATATCCGCCGAATACTTCATCAGCTCCTTCTCCACTCAATACCATCTTAATACCCATACTCTTGATAACACGGGCCAACAGATACATCGGAGTAGAAGCTCGAACGGTTGTTACATCATAAGTCTCAATGTAATAAATCACGTCACGGATAGCATCCAGTCCTTCCTGAATCGTATAATTGATTTCATGATGAACAGTTCCAATAGCTTCAGCTACTTTCCGGGCTGCAGCTAAATCAGGAGCACCTTTCAAACCGACAGCAAATGAATGAAGCTGCGGCCACCAGGCTTCAGACTGACTGCCTGTCTCCACACGTTTGGATGAATATTTCTTAGCTACAGCTGATGTGATAGATGAATCCAAACCTCCAGACAACAATACACCATAAGGAACATCACACATCAACTGACGCTTTACAGCTGCTTCCAATGCATCATGCAACTCTTCCACTGAGGCCGGATTATCTTTAACGGCATCATATGACATCCAATCACGTTTGTACCAACGGGTCAGTTCCTTATCTTCGCTATAGTAATAATGCCCTGGCTTAAATTGCTCGTAATGTACAGCATAACCTTCCAAACCTTTTAATTCAGAAGACACCATCAAATGACCAGCATTATCGTATCCGATATACAGAGGAATCACTCCAATCGGATCACGTGCTATCAAGAATACATCTTTTTCTTCATCATACAGAGCAAATGCAAAGATACCATTCAGATCATCCAGAAAATGCACCCCTTTCTTCCGGTACAAAGCTAAAATCACTTCACAATCAGATCCTGTCTGAAATTCATATTCACCTTTTAACTCTTCACGAATAGCCTGATGATTATAAATTTCTCCATTGACAGTAAGAATGAGTTTTCCATCTTTACTCTTTAGTGGTTGTCCTCCAGAAGCTGGATCGACAATGGAAAGACGCTCATGCGCCAGAATAGCAGTTTTTCCTTGATATATACCACTCCAATCCGGTCCGCGATGACGAATTCTTTTACTCATAATCAACGCTTGGCGACGCATATCTTCAGCGCCTTCATGAATATTGAATATTGCTGTAATACCACACATATCTAATTTCCTTTCTGAATTTCTTTTAGTTAATGTCTCTTTTGTTTTATATTAATAGAATTATAAAAACTGGCAAGATTATTCTCTTTGAAGGAGATTATTTCCCAGACAAATAGCGATCTATTTCTGCCGCAGCTTTTTTGCCTGATGCCATAGCCTTGACAACCAGACTCGCGCCGCTTACGGCATCTCCACATGCAAAAACTTTATCAACCGACGTTTTCGAACAAGCATCAACGGCTATATCCTGCCTGCCGTCGACCGACAAATTAAGCTCCGCTATTATGCCTTCTTGCACCGGGTGAACAAATCCCATGGCCAAAAAGACCAGATCGGCTTCTATAATTTCCGTACGCCCAGTCTTCTTCATCTGTGGCCGCCCGCCATCGACTGCCGGAATCCATTCGACTTCCTCGACTTCCACTCCTTTTAACACTCCATTTTCTCCAATAAAACAGTTGGAGGCCAGATTCCATCGGCGAATACAACCCTCTTCATGACTACTACTTGTTTTCAGTACCTGAGGATACATCGGCCATGGCGTTGCCGGATTATATCCAACTGGTGGCTGAGGCATAATTTCTATCTGCATAACCTGCGCTGCATGATGACGATTGGCTGTTCCTACGCAATCGCTACCGGTATCACCACCGCCAATGACAAGAACCTTTTTCCCTTTGCAAGAAATGCGTTCCTCTTCAGGTACGGAAATTCCCTCTAACAAACGATTCTGATTAGCCAAAAGTTCTAATGCAAAATGTACGCCTTTCAAAGAACGGCCTTCAATCGGTAAATCTCGAGGAACTTCAGAACCAATTGCCAAACATACCGCATCAAATTGATCAATCAGTTCCCGAGTAGTAATATCCTGCCCTACACAAGTATTCATGCGGAAAATAATTCCTTCATCTTCCAACAGACGGATGCGGCGGTCGATAATATTTTTCCCTAACTTAAAATTAGGAATACCAAAACGGAGTAATCCGCCCGGTTTCTCATGCTTATCGAATACAGTCACCTCATAACCTTTATGATTCAGACGATTAGCGGCTACCAATCCGGCAGGACCACTGCCGACAACGGCTACCCGCTTGCCATTGCGAACCGGATGTACCGGCTTAATATATCCTTCCCGAAAAGCGACTTCAACAATAGAGGCTTCATTCTCCCGAATTGTTACAGGCTCATCACAACTTAATTTCAATACACAGCTTTTCTCACATAATGCAGGACATATGCGTCCGGTAAATTCCGGAAAATCACATGTGGCTGACAATACCAGATAGGCATCCTGCCAATTACCCTTATATAACATATCCTGCCACTCCGGCTGCTTGTTTCCAAGCGGACAGGCCCAATGACAAAACGGAACGCCACAATCCATACATCGTGACGCCTGAATACGGCGGTCGCCTGTACTTAAAGTCTGTTCTACTTCACTAAAATCATCGATTCGTTCATGAACCGGTCTATATCCCGCTTCTTTGCGGTGTATCGTTAGGAATGCTCTTGGATCTCCCATTTTCTAATTCATTTGAAATTGTGTAACCATCAATAATCTCTCTGCATTGCGGCAATCTTCTGTTGCCATTTCTTCATCTGTTCTTCCTGAAGAACTTTCTTGTACTCAATCGGAACGACTTCTATAAATTCATCCACGAAGCGATCCCAGTGGTCAAGCATACGCCCGGCTAATGGACTACCCGTATAATGATAATGCTTCCGGATTAATTCATGCAATTCCTTCCGCGAACTACTGTCTTCCACTAATGAAAGTTCTACCATCTCCATATTGCAGTAGAAATCAAAGTTTCCCGATGGATTCCATACATAGGCAACACCACCACTCATACCTGCAGCAAAGTTTCGACCGGTCGGCCCTAAGACAACAACCCGTCCTCCTGTCATATATTCACAGCAGTGGTCGCCAACACCTTCTACGACGGCTATTGCGCCAGAATTCCGGACACAGAATCGTTCACCAGCCCGACCATTCAAATAGACTTCACCACTTGTTGCTCCATACAACAATGTATTACCTGCAATGATATTATCTTCTGGTTTAAAATCAGAACGTACCGGAGGAACAACCACAATACGTCCACCGCTTAATCCTTTTCCTAAATAGTCATTTGTATCGCCCTCCAAACGGAAATCAACCCCATGTACCAGGAAGGCTCCAAAACTTTGCCCCGCAGATCCATTGAAACGAACTTTCAAGGCATGTTCCGGCAAACCGGCTTCCCCATACCGTTGAGCTATCATTCCAGAAAGCATAGCTCCTACCGAACGATCCGTATTTAGAATTGGATAACTCAATAACAAATCTTGCTTACCATCCAGCGCCAATTTAGCATCCTGAATCAGTTGCTGATCTTTTACTCCTGCTGTTAAATGAATCAATTCGCCCGCATGATGCAACAGATGATCCTTGAACGCTTCTGGGAAATATACAATCTTTGAGAAATCCAATAAATCGTGCTTATGAATGCCGTCACTCGGTTTACGTACAATCAAATCAGTACGGCCAATCACCTCATCTAATTTATGGAATCCCATTTCTGCCAGATATTCACGAACTTCTTCAGCCAAGAAAGTGAAGAAATTTACCAAATATTCATAGCGACCATGAAAACGCTTTCGCAAAGTCTCATCTTGTGTAGCGACTCCTACCGGACACGTATTCATGTGGCATTTGCGCATCATCACGCATCCCAAAACAATCAAAGCAGATGTGGCAAAACCAAATTCCTCTGCCCCTAACAAGGCCATCAGCAAAATATCACGTCCTGTCTTTAACTGTCCATCAGTCTGTACACGAACCTGACCGCGCAAATTATTTAATACTAATGTTTGTTGTGTTTCTGACAAACCAATCTCAGGAGGCAATCCCGCATAACGGATAGAACTCATCGGAGAAGCTCCAGTTCCTCCCTCAGCACCAGAAATCACAATCCGGTCTGCCTTTGCCTTCGCTACACCTGCGGCAATGGTACCCACACCACTTTCGGATACCAACTTCACACTAATCTCAGCCTTCGGATTAACATTTCTCAAGTCAAATATCAGCTGAGCCAAATCTTCAATAGAATAGATATCATGATGAGGTGGAGGAGATATCAGAGAGATACCCGGTATTGAATGACGTGTTTTAGCAATAATATCATTTACCTTATAACCTGGCAACTGACCACCTTCACCAGGTTTTGCTCCTTGTGCAACCTTGATCTGTATTTCATCAGCATTAACCAAATAATTGGTTGTTACTCCAAAACGACCGGAAGCCACTTGCTTGATTGCAGAACGCAATGACAATCCGTCGATCTTTTCCGTAAAACGATCAGCGTCTTCACCACCTTCACCCGTATTGCTGCGTCCGTGAATCTTGTTCATGGCCATTGCCATCGTTTCATGAGCTTCTTTACTAATAGACCCAAAACTCATGGCTCCGGTAACAAACCGCTTCATTATATCCGACGCTGGTTCTACTTCCTCCAGAGGAATTGGCGACTGCCGTTTGAAATCCAAGAAATCACGCAAAAAGAGAGGTTCCTCTTTCTCATCAACCAATTTTGTATATTCCTTGAATTTTTTATAACTGCCTAAACGAGTTGCCAATTGCAGTGCAGAAATTGTTTCCGGATTCCAAGCATGCTTTTCGCCGTCTTTTCGATAAGAATATATACCTTTATGTTCCAATACAGCAGAAAGTTCATGTTCATATCCGGCTTCATGCATGCGTACAGCATCCTCAGCAATTTCCTTTAAACCGATTCCGCCAACTTTGCTGGATATGCCTCCGAAATAATTCGCAGCCAGATCTTCACTCAGACCTACGGCTTCAAATAACTTAGCACCTCGGTAACTACGGATGGTACTAATACCCATCTTACTCAAAACCTTCAGCAATCCTTTGCATAAAGACTTGACATAATTCTTCTCGGCGGTTTCATAATTCAATTGGACAGATTGTTTTGCCACCAAATTTTCCAGAACTGCAAATGCCATATATGGATTCACCGCACTGGCACCAAATCCTAACAGCAGGGCTGCATGCATAACCTCGCGCATTTCACCTGTTTCAACAACCAGAGCTGTCTGTACACGTTTCTTAACAGAAATCAGATAATGATGAACTGCACTTACTGCCAAAACAGAAGGAATAACAGCCATCGAAGCATCCACCTGTCTGTCTGTCAACACTAAATAATTAGCGCCATCTGTTACAGCCTGGGCTGCTTCCTTACACAAATGATCTAACGCCTCTTTCAAACCGGCTTCACCTTTTGAAGCATCAAACAACATCGGAAGCTTTACGGTCTTAAATCCTTTATATCGGATATTACACAAAATATCCAACTGGGTATTTGTCAGAATCGGACACTGCAAACGTACCATTTTACAATGCGACTCATCCGGTACTAATATATGGTTTCCAACAGCACCGATATATTCAACCAAACTCATCACCAAAGCTTCGCGAATAGGATCAATAGGTGGATTGGTTACTTGTGCAAACTGCTGACGGAAATAATCGAATAACAAATGCGGCCGTGTAGAAAGGACT
>ULKQ01009877.1_pt1 | contig 14891 bp, 8 predicted proteins | sample 1951141 | NCBI WGS metagenome assembly ULKQ01 (sample SAMEA4835499, study PRJEB28245) | human gut metagenome | biome: gut microbiome; material: fecal sample | place: Denmark | collected 2008
GACCCAATGGCAGAGCGGCTACTCTTGGCTTCTTACCTAAAATAGTATCCTCTTCAAACGATGTGAAAGTTACCAAACCCGACAACCTGTCTTGTACCGTTAATGGAGAATCTTTCAATACATACGTCACATTAGTACCACCCAAGAGTTGCAGATCGCCTCGCATGATTAAAGCATTCAACGGACCTTTTATCGTAGAATTCAAGTTAACAAACATCTTTCCATACACCAGGCTTTCTTTATTCCGCTTTGTATTGAGCAACTGCATGTTCTGAGCAGTCATTGTCATATCAGCAATCATATTCGACGGATCCGAGAAGTTAACAGTCCCGTCTATTATAAATGGATTCTGTCCCGTTGCCAAAATCTGATACTTATTAAAACGAATTCGATTATCAGACACAACGATCTGTCGTGGATCAAATTTAAGCGTCGTATTGGCAGCCGTCACAAACATAGTAGCCGAATCCAGTTGCAGGAAACCTTGCATATCAGGGGCTTGACTCGTTCCGGAAATATTCATTTCCCCCTGCAGTTTTCCATTCATAGAAGCCATGTCATCCGGAATAAAAGGATTCAGCATCACCAATGGCAAATCCATTATCTGCATAGAACCATCTATACTGTCGTTAACACCACTCTGATAATAAACGAATGAATTCATAAACTCTTCAGCATCCCGGAAAGCGTGAATATCCACCTGATGTTCATTTTCAGATACCGGTAGATATACAGCACTCAACATCAGATCGCCAACCCGCTTCCTCTCATAATGGAGCGAATCAATGCTTATTCCCCCCGTCATCGTATAAGAACTATCAGAAGGCATGTACTGAAAATCGGCATTCAGTATTCCTTCCAATTCTGGCATATAAGCCGAAAAGCCCTTTGATATCTCATGCAAATCAACTTGTCCCAAGGCCGCATGAATCTCATTCAACCCACTGTCTACCGGATGTGTGTCAATTTGCAAGAAGGCATTCTGCTTTCCTTTCAGCAAGAAGTTAGCCGAAATATCTTTTTCATTACGGATTAAAATATAATTGTCTTCGTTTAAAGTAAATGGATTGAAGGCCAAAATAGGTTCATTGGGGAAGAAATGCAACCGGATACCGCCTTCCTCTTCCTTTTGGACACTGCCTCCCCACAGAATGCCGGTTTTACCCTTTTCATTGTCGAACTTCAATAAAGCATCAGCATATCCGGTCAAGAGTTTTCCACTCAAAGTTGCAGAAAAAGGAAGTTGCTTCTTAAACTTATTCTTAACCACACCAGCTTCATAAAAGATACCTACCGTATCCTGCCATAAACGCATCCTAATCGTATCAAGAAGGAAGGTATCCCTTAATAACTTATATACACCGCCATCCACTTGTATTCCCTTTTCCGGCGAAGTATTCACATTCAACTCCAGTTGCTGGAAGTTCAGGGAATACATATTCATGAAGTTATAGATCGGATTATCTTTCTGCGCCGTTACCTTCAACTGTAATTCAGGCAACATAGGTCGTAACAGAGCCAAGCGGACAATGGAATCCTGAGCCATCTGCCTGTCAACTTCTTTCGAGATTAAATTGAAATCTTCACTCAAGCCGTTCAATCCTTTATTTCCCTGCAAGCGGATGGCCAAATCTCCGGCATGGAAAGACACAAACGTTGAATCCGTTTCTGTACGAGCTTTCAGGATAAGAGTTTTCGGCTTTGCCTTCGTCTTTTCCGTTTCGATTTCCCAGTTTCCCAATGTCAGATCGGCCTGGTGATGATCTTTCAAATCAGACTCGGCCTCAGCGAAAAGCTGAAAAGAGGTAGAGAAAGGTTTATCCATCAGATGGAAACCATACAAATCCAGATGCTGCATATCGGCGATCAACATGGCATTTACCAAGTTCTTCTTCAACGTAGCATTCAGCGTTACATCCATTTTGGCCAGCGGATACCCACTGTTTAATTCCACAATAGCAAAATTGTCCTTCAATGAGCCTTTCAGGGTAATATCCGAAATAGAAGAACTTCCGTAACGGAGATCGCCTATCTTACCATTCAGATTTACCCATGTCAATGAATCAAATACTTCTGTTCCTTCTCCCTCCGCCTGAATAGATGCCGTCATCCAATAAAGTGAATCTTTAGGCATGAAGTGAACAGGTTCCAGACTGTCGATTTCAAATGCTGCCTTATAATGATTGGTCCGGGTATCCAACAGAGACTTCAACTGGATTTTCCCCTGTCCTTCGCGGAAAACCAAGTCGCCTGAATATTGCTGGTCTTTCCACATTACGTCTCCCGTCAACATCATCCGCTTCGGGATCCGGAAGTTTGCACGACTTTCCGGAGGCAGAAAATCCAACAAGAAATCAAGATTATGTGTAAAGACTTTCAACCCCACTTCGCCCGAACGCTTCTTTTCACTCTGCAAGGCCTTTCCTTTTCCCTGAAGCCGCATAGAAAAGGCTCCGGGAAGCTGGGCATCCAGTTTCTTCAGTTCCAATGCCGCCAAGTTTCCTGATGCTTCTGCCTGAATACGCAAGCTGGTATCCGGATAAGCCTTCACCACTTCTTCGGGTAATTCTCCGGCCAATGTAATAATATCTTTCTTTCCCAGATGAGCCCAGAACGAAACATCCATCTGATCTTTTGGGGTCTTATCGAATGCAGCATACGGGATCGTTCCTTTTAATTCAGCTGCCGAATGCAAGGTCTCCAATGTCAATCCGGGAATTTCCAAGGAAGCATTATTTCCTTTGATCTCTCCTTCGAAACGCTTAATTTCTAATCCGGATCGTTCTTTAGCTACCAGTCTATTGATATCTGCCCGCACGGCCTGCCCGGCATATAAGAGTGAGCTTAAATCAATCTCAATATCCGACAATCCAATATGAGACGGATCCAGTCCTTTTAAGGGAGCAGCATCGCCTGTATCATAATTGATCGCAGAACTGACGAAGGTAAACTTATCGACCAAGTAACTGGCATTCTTCAAGTCGACCTCTCCGTCTCTTAAACTGGCTTCGGTAATAAATCCCGACATTCGCAAAGAGTCACCCGGCATCTGTAATGCCAAGGCTACACGTGTCAGATCAATTTTCTGTAACCGTAATAACCAGTTAACCGGTTCAGACGCCGTCGTATCAGGAGGCGTACTTGGTTCTGTGATAAAGACCGTCACAGTTGCATCCGACAATGCCAAATTGTTCAGTGTCGCCTTTTCAGTGGCAAGACTTATACGGTCGGCTCTCGCCAGAAAGTCTCCGATGAATCCTTTCACTTCGATACCGTCTATCAACTTCCCCGTATTGACACGGAGATTCTTTAATCCGACTGACTCAACTAACAACTCCTTACTTAACAAAGGAATCGGACGAATACTTATATTCAAATCTTCCAACATGAAAAGCGTATCAGCTGGAACAGTGTCTTGAATTACTTCTATCCCATGAATATTCAGCTTGATCGGAAACGAAAGTCGGATGCGTTCTATGCCAATATGCATTCCGGTGCTTTTGCTGGCGTAATAAGTGGCCTGTTTCACAGCAAAGTTCTGAAAAGCCGGAATGTATAATAATATCGAAAGTATGACGGCCAATATAATTGGTATCAAACAGAAGATACAGATTCTTTTTATCCAAACATTCATTGATTATGGATTACTTTTTAGTTATCGCGTCAGTATGTCTATAAGCCGTTGAGTTTTTGTCGTGCGTTAACTTAAAAACTAAAGTTCTTATAAACTCATTTACTTTATGCAAATATATAAATAAACAAGTCGAGGGACGAATAAGTTTTCTTTATTTTGCAACCGCAATCAGAAAAAGAAAAAGAATATGGAAATACAAAATAAAGCTTATTACTGGTTCTTATTCTTCCAGGACAAATTATTACTGAAAAAGGAAGGTTCGACGTATGAAATTCCTTGTCAGGAAGAACCTCCTTTTGGTATAGACAATTCCTTTGAAGTTGTTCTGGATTCATCTTTACCGGCAAGGGCAGCATCACTGCCTCAAGAAATAACGGAAGATGAACAATGGATCATGATTGGCTTACGCGCCAGCTGGAATTATTTGTCACGCGACTGGTATAAACGGGCCGGAAAAGCACATCAGTTAGTTCACTGGGACCGCAACAGCCACTTTTGTCCGGCCTGTGGAAAACCTTTGGCCTGGCATACAGTCATCTCTAAATACTGCGATTCCTGCCACCAGGAGTTTTATCCGGTTATCTCACCGGCTATCATTGTACTGATCAGACGAGGAGAAGAAGTACTGCTGGTACATGCCCGTAATTTCCGGGGAAGCTTTCACGGACTAGTAGCCGGTTTTCTGGAAGTAGGTGAAACGCTGGAGCAATGTGTCCGACGGGAAGTAATGGAAGAAACCGGACTCACCATCAAGAATATCACTTATTTTGGCAGCCAGCCCTGGCCTTATCCGAGCGGTATTATGATTGGTTTCTTTGCCGATTATGAAAGCGGAACCATTAAGTTGCAGGATGATGAATTAAGTGCCGGCTCTTTCTTCCGTAAAGAACACTTGCCCGAACTTCCGGCCAAATTAAGTATCGCCCGCCGCATGATTGACTGGTGGCTTGCCGGCGAACCGGCGGAAAAGCCGGCATTCTAATGCAACCCGGATACCGGACCGATTAAGGCCTTTTTCTTGGGTTTTACAGCCTGGCTGTCGGGCTTCAAGATCAGTTCAGGATGTTCTTCCCTGAACTTCTTTTGTTTCTGATAAATCTGCAAGGCCGGGATATCGTTATAAATCTTATACGTATTCCGGCTCGCATTCTTCTTAAACTGCCGGTACTTCGGACTTAACAGATAAGAAAGGAAATCATTGAAATCATGTCCGCTGGGTTTGACTGCCGTCTGTTTGACTTGTCCGGGTATCGTATATACCAACGGATTGACTTTCAAATCAGGTTCTTTTACTTCTATCGGCTCACGCATGGCAGCCTGTGGCGGCATGTCTTTCCAGTTCTTCTTCTCTTCCACCAGCACGCTTTTATCCAGTTTGATATATTCAGAAAAATCTTTGGTAAAAGGGACTTTCGACGGTGAGCTCTTCATCTTTCCTACCGGATTCAGATTAATGAACGTCCCATTCTGAATAGAACGCTGAAATTCCGGATTCAGCTTCAACGTATCCTTACCCGACAATATATTTGCCAGGCGAATAGAATCTTCCTTACTCCAAGTCTGCGCATTAACGGTATGTATATATTGTATGCATACCACTACACCAATCAACCAACACCTCCTCATAATCGACTATCAACAATGCGCAAATGTAGAGATATAACCTTTCCGCCTCAGCCTTTTTCTATTAAATAGTTTTACCGGATTGTGAAATTAACAAAACAGATTGCCACAAAAGAGACAATAAGAATTGAATTTACCCCAAAGAGGATAAACAATCTTTGAAAGAATCTATTGGAAGTAAAATACTAAAACCTTATCTTTGTATCCGTTCATAAACCTTGTAAACAACAATAACTATGAAAGCGAAGTATCCATTTAAAGAGACTCCTATCTTATACGGCAAATCTGCTGAACGCTTTGACCGTCTAATGGAGGAAGTTGATAACATGAGCAAAGAAGAACGTCGGAAAAATTGGGAAGAACTGGAGAAAGAGTACAAAGAGATTTGTAAAGAAATAGAAATTTGTATTTGATGCCTATGAAAGTAGTTCAACTCACCTCCGACTATGAAATGAAGCCATTCGATTGCGGGGATGCCGAATTGAATGGTTTTTTATTAAACGAAGCAAAAGCTTTTTCTAAAAACCGTTTAGCCAATACATTCCTAATTTGTGATGGAGATATGATTGTTGGTTACTTTAGTTTGTTCAACGACAAAATCTCCAAACAAGAGGTATCGAAAGCTGTTTGGAGAAAAATCAAGAAACTATTTCCTCATTCAAAACATTTCGGTAGTTATCCGGCTGTAAAGATTGGGCGTTTTGCTATTGCATTACAATACAGGAATTGTGGTATGGGACGTAAAATGATGGTAGTCCTTCAATATCGTTTAAAGCAAGAAAATAGCAGTTCTACTTTCCGATTCTTGACAGTCGATGCCTATCTCGAAGCTATCCCGTTTTATGAACGTAATGGTTTCAAACGATTAGATCCGGAAGAAATGACGGGGAATACCCGTGCCATGTTTTTCGATATGTTGCAACTCGACTTTTAAAGAATTACAATTTCCTTGTCTATGAATATTCCCTTACCTTTGCCTTATCATAGATAGCTGAAAGATGGAACAGAAAAATATGGAAAGAGTCTTGCAGGTAACGGCCGACGGCAGTCATACTTTGTTTATTCCAGAGATGAACGAACATTATCACTCCGTCAACGGAGCCTGGCAGGAATCACAATATATCTTTATCGGAGCGGGACTTCATGCGGTGGATAAGCAGGTTATTCATTTGCTGGAGATTGGCTTCGGAACCGGATTGAATGCCTTGCTGACATGGAAGGAACTGGAAGAAGTCCTGACCGACAAGCAGGTGGTTTATCACAGTATTGAATTGTATCCGCTGTCGGAAACCCTGGTTTCTTCCCTTAATTATGGAGAACTTGTCTGGCCCGAACAGAAAGACCGCTTTCAAAAACTTCATCAGGCGCCTTGGAACCAAGAAGTAGCATTGTCAGACCGGTTCATCTTACATAAAATAGAAGGCGACAGCAACCAATGTGCCTTTCCTACCAACATCGACCTGATTTATATGGATGCTTTTGCGCCAGAAAAGCAACCGGAAATGTGGAGTCAGCCTTTTTACGAAAAGCTTTATGCCCATGCTGCCGACGGAGCCATATTGGTTACCTACTGCGCCAAAGGCGACGTCCGCCGCGGCATGCAGGCTGCCGGCTTCCAGATGGAGCGTTTGCCGGGTCCTCCGGGGAAACGCCATATCTTACGCGGGCGGAAATAAAACGGATATCATTTTGTCAGTTTTGTCAAAATGTCAAAAGTGGTCGTCTATTTCTGCGTTCTACGGATACAAGTACGGGAATGATTTCGTACAGACGATTCTCGGCGAGTTAAAGATTGACGTTTTGGCGCATTATAAACCTGATTCACTTTCAGGATGAATTTCAAGAAAGAGATTTATGCCTGCCTTTGGGGGACGTGTTTATTTTTTCGTCTATTCTAATAGAGATTTGTCAATGAAAAACAGCACGGATTTGAGCTTATTTTTTTGAAGAATAGAGGATGAAAAAGGCACGCTAAAGGCATTTTCCGAAATGTATGCCGGAAAAAAACAAAAACACGCCGGCTTTTTCGGAAAAGATAGTAGGAATTGTTTCCGTTTCTGCCTACTTTTTTCTTCAAAAACAACGACTTTCAAGCCCATTTTTCCGCTAATTATCGCCTTTTCTTCGTATTTTTAGGCAGGAAATGGCTTCTCTAACGGGAAAAACTGTCCCTGTTCTTAAAAAGCCTCGTTACGGAAAATCCGTTTTTCCTGACAAAAAGTTTCAAATCAAGCTTATAAACAACCTAAATAACAAAAACTATTATGTGGAAAAAAGTAATGATGTGGACCTTTGCTCTGTGCATCAGTTGGAATGCAAACGGGCAAAAATCCGGGCAAGCCGGTTTGGAAGTCTCTCAAACAGCCAATCAGACGTATGCCGTTGCCTTTACACTGAGCGGAGAAACCGTGCTGCAATCTCCCGCCGAAGGTTTATGGTCGGTTGCAACAGATTGGCAAAACGACTGGATGAGTGCCTGGGTTCACGGCTCGCCTACGCAAAAAGAAAACGTAAACGGTTGGACAATCCTAACCGGGAAACTGCCGATCGGACAGGGAGAAATGCTTATCCGGGATGCTTACCGACTGGAAAAGAACGGACTGATTCACGGGATTCGCCGGTATCAGTGGGCGGGAAAAGACACCCTTCAAAAGGCTTCCTTATCCGTTCGTTTCCAATGGCGGGATGGAGGATTAAAACCTTTCATGCCGGGCATCTTATACTATGGTAATCCAGCCGGAGCCAAAGTAAACGACAAGATTATACCGGTTTATACCAGTCAGCCGGGAGAATTTGCCATTTTTGAGGACCATCGCTATCCGATGCCGTTTTGTATGCTCGAACAAGCCGGGAAACTTAAAGCAGCCGCTCTGCACACCGTGCCCAGTCCGGTACGAGACACCCGTCTGGCCGACCAATGGTGGTCGATGGGAGTTGAGACGTATGCCGACCGGACCGAGTTTGTACTTTACTCCGGTCCTATCGGATATAACCGGCAACATAGCGTAGCTAAAGCCCTACAGCGCCAGCCTATGAAATACACAGATACGTATCTGGACATGGAACCCGGGCGTATCGTAGAGAAAGAATTTTACATCCAGGTATATCCTATCGGGCAAGAAGGAAGCGGATTTGAACAACCTCTTTACACGGCGCTGGAAATGTATCAGCCTTTCGATGCCGATGCCTTTACTCCTTTCGACGAAATCATCCGGGCCAAGTATCATTTCGCCCAAACCCGTTGGCTGGATGAAGGTGATGTAAAAGGATTCGGTATGTACGAAAAGAGTTATCGGAAAGATATCGTCATGGGTTGGTGCGGACAAGCCGGCTCGTTGGGATATGCGCTTCAATGCCTGGAAAAAGAATTAAATGATCAGAAGATTAGCGACTATGTACAACAGTCGCTCGATTTTCTTTCTACCTTCCCGGTAAAGGAAGATGGCATGTTTCCAGTAGGTTATTTCCTTGACAAGAAAGAATCCCACGGCGGCGCTCCGGTATCGTGCGGACAAGCCATGTATAATATAGCCAAAGCCATCGGAACAGCCCGCAAAAGCGGGAAATATAATACCAGCAAATGGGAGACATTCCTGAAAAAGGCTTGCGATGGACAAGCGAGCCGTATCCTGAAAACCGACTGGCGTCCTTATTCAACGGCAGAAGGATTCCTGATTGCTCCGCTAATCCTGTCTTATCAATTATTCGGAAATGAAACATATAAAGAGGCTGCCGTTAAAGCCGCTTCTGTTTTTGCAGAACGACATCTCACCATGCGCGAACCCTACTGGGGAGGAACACTCGACGCTACGTGTGAAGACAAAGAAGGAGCCTGGGCGGCTTTCCAGGGATTTGCTTCCCTTTATGAAATATTAAAGGAGGAAAAGTATTTAGCTTGGGCGAAACATGCCATGGATGTCTGCCTAAGTTATACCGTCGTCTGGGATATTCCGTTACCACCGGGACGAATGGCCGATCATCATTTCCGTACCACCGGTTGGACAGTTGTGTCTCCTCAGAACCAACACATCGACGTTTTCGGAGTAATGTTCACGCCCGATATTTACAAGATGGGCGTCTGGTTGCAGAATGAATCCTTGAAGAAACTGGCAAAAGTCATGTATCGTAGTTGCTTCCAGCTGACAAATCCTTACGGAAGTCAAGGAGAACAGTTACAACAGACCAACTTTGCCCAGCATGGAGATATGTCGGATGTCCGTAAACTGCGTGGAGGCTATTCGGAAAGCTGGACCGTATTCTGGATCACAGCCCATTTCCTGAATGCCGGAGCCCGTTTCACGGAGATGCACGTCTACCCGTAAACTCTATCAACTAAAACGGGGCTGATACCTATCCGACGGCATTATGTCCGACGGCGTATCAGCCCCGCTTTAGTACTTGTACCTATCGAAACTTATAATAAAGCCTCGATCTTCTGAACGAATTTGTCTTTGCTGGTTGCACCAACAATCTTATCGACCATCTGACCATTCTTGAAGAACAAAATAGTCGGGATGTTCCGAATGCCGAACTTACCAACTACATCGTCATTATTATCAACATCCATCTTACCGATAGTTACACGTCCTTCGTATTCCTTTGCCAATTCATCGATAATAGGAGACACCATGCGACAAGGTCCACACCATTCTGCCCAGAAATCAAGTACCATAGGCTTACCTGCATTCAGGTATTCCTCAAAATTGCTGTCTGTAATCTGTAAAGCCATATTATAAAATGATTTAAATTCAGTTCCTTTTGTCAAAGCGAGGGCAAAAATACGAATTTTTATTTGCCCGCACCAACTTTAGCCGTTAATTTTAAAGTCGATGGTTTCACTCTCGGTCAGGTAATCAATCAGCTCTTTGGTAATCTTCAACTTCACCTTCTGAGAGAACAGATTCAGCGCAATATTATTGCTTCCGTCTACCACCCGAAAATATAACAAACTATTTCCCGGATTGTTCTTGATCAGGGTTGACAATTCATTAATCATCGGTTCATCCAAATCATGGATAGGAACCGTAATACGAATATTCTCAATCAGTTTATCTTTCTCGTTCGGCAATAACTTAATCGACGAGATCCTGAAATCAAAGATCTTGTCGTTATACTTGCGGGCTTCCATCTTCCCACTGATCAACAAATACATGCCCGGCTTTCCATACTTACTGTATTCGATATAATCCTGACCAAACAAGGCAATTTCCCCACTTCCGGTAAAATCTTCCACCTTCAGGATACCGAATGGATTACCGGTCTTGGTAGTTCCTTCACGGAAACCCGTAACAATACCGCCAGCCAATATTTCTCGACCTATCAGACTTTCTTTGTCGTTCAGTTCGGCCATGCCGGTATTGCAGACATATTGCAAGATGATGCGATATTCATCCAGCGGATGAGCCGACAGATAAATGCCGACAAGCTCTTTTTCCTTGTTCAGGCGTTCCAGATCACTCCATCGCTCGGCCTTCGGGATTTCGGGTTTAGCGATGGCTACAAAGTTATCATCTCCAAACAATGAATTAGCTGCCGTTGCCTTATCCGTCTGGTATTTATTACCATAGCGGACCAGGATATCGAGGAACGTCTCCCCTTTCCCATTATCTACAAAGAACGATTCCCGCTGTACATGGAAATTATCGAAAGCGCCGGCCAAAGCTAACGATTCGATATTCTTCTTGTTGCAAGACGAGAGATTAACACGTTCTACGAAATCAAACAAGTCTTTATACGGACCATTTTTCTTCCGTTCTTCTATAATATTCTGAACAGCCGATTCACCAACACCTTTGATTGCGCCCATACCAAAACGGATGTTCTTTTGCTTATCTACGCTAAACTTCAGAATAGACTCATTGACATCCGGACCTAATACCTGTATTCCCATCGCCTTACATTCGTCCATAAACTTAGTAATATCGGCAATGTTCGATAAGCTTCGGCTTAATACGGCAGCCATATATTCCGACGGATAGTTGGCTTTCAGATAAGCTGTCTGATAAGCCACCCACGAATAACACGTAGCGTGACTCTTATTGAAAGCATAGGAAGCAAACTTTTCCCAATCGGCCCAAATCTTGTTCAATGTCGCCTCTTCATACCCATTGGCTTTTCCACCCGACAAGAATTTGGTCTTCAAGGCATTCATCTTCTCGATCAGTTTCTTTCCCATTGCCTTTCGGAGGGCATCACTTTCACCACGGGTAAAGTTAGCAAGCAGACGGGAGAGCAACATGACCTGCTCCTGATAGACCGTAATACCATACGTATCCTTCAAATAACGCTCCATGACCGGAATATCGTACTTGATTTCTTCCTTTCCTTGCTTACGGGCAATAAAGGAAGGGATATAATCCATAGGTCCCGGACGATACAATGCATTCATGGCAATCAAGTCTTCGAACTTAGAGGGTTGCAGTTCCTTCAGGTATTTCTGCATACCAGCCGATTCAAACTGGAATGTTCCGGTCGTTCTTCCTTCGCAATACAGTTTATAAGTAGCCGGATCTTCCAGACTGATGTGGTCGATATCCAAGTCATGCCCCGTCGTTAACCGGACATTCTCGATAGCATCTTTGATGATGGAAAGTGTCTTTAATCCCAAGAAGTCCATCTTGATTAGACCCGTTTCCTCAATCACGGAGCCTTCATACTGCGTTACCAGCATTTCTTCGCCCGTATCTTTGTCTTTCGCCGTACTGACCGGTACAACATCCGATATATCATACCGCCCGATGATCACACCACAAGCATGAACGCCGGTATTACGAACATTTCCCTCCAGCATCTGGGCATATTTCAAGGTATCCCGAACCAACGGATCCGGACCATTGGCAGCTTCTTTCAACTCCGGTACATATTCAATGGCATCCTTGAGCTTGAATTTCTTCATATCCGGGATTTTATCGGGCACCAGTTTAGCCAACCGGTTGGATTCGGCCAACGGAACTTTCTCAACTCTCGCCACATCCTTGATAGCCGACTTCGTAGCCATCGTACCATACGTAATAATATGAGCCACACGTTCCGCACCATATTTCTCCGTTACCCAGCGAAGTACTTCGCCACGTCCGTCATCATCGAAGTCGGTATCAATATCAGGCAAAGAGATACGGTCCGGATTCAGGAAACGCTCGAACAGCAAATCATATTTAATCGGGTCGATCTTGGTAATTCCCAAACAATAAGCTACAGCCGAACCGGCAGCAGAACCACGGCCCGGTCCTACCGAAACGCCCAATTCTTCCCGGGCAGCCCGGATAAAATCCTGTACAATCAAGAAGTAACCCGGGAAACCCATCGTCTTCATGATATGTAACTCGAAGTTCAAACGTTCCTTGACTTCGTCCGACAATGGATCACCATAGCGAGGCTTTGCTCCTTCATACGTCAGCTTGGCCAGATAATCTGCTTCCAGCTTGATACGGTATAACTTGTCGTATCCGCCCAATTTCTTGATCTTTGCTTCCGCGTCTTCCTGGCTCAAGACAACATTTCCGTTTTCATCCCTTGTGAACTCGTCGAACAGATCTTTCTCTGTCAGTTTCTTACGATACTCTTCCTCCGTACCGAATTCTTCAGGAATGTTGAAGGTCGGCATAATCGGTCCGCTGTCAATACTATAGAATTCAACCTTATCCGCTATTTCCAGCGTATTACGCAAAGCATCCGGAATATCGCTGAAGATCTGATTCATCTCGGCAGTTGTCTTCATCCATTCCTGCTTTGTATAACGCATACGGTTCGGATCATCCAGGTCCTTTCCCGTACTCAAGCAAATCAGACGATCGTGCGCATCAGCATCTTCTTCGTTCACAAAATGCACATCATTCGTAGCTATGACCTTTATTCCATGTTTATGGGCAAGTTCAACCAAGACTTTATTGACTTCCACCTGATGTTTATATACCGTCTGGTCGGCATCTGCCCGATGCGTCTCATGACGTTGCATCTCCAGATAATAATCGTCTCCAAACATCTGCTTGAACCACAGCACAGCTTCTTCGGCAGCATGGATATTTCCGTGCATGATCTTCTGCGGAATCTCTCCACCCAGACAAGCAGAACAGACAATCAACCCTTCTCGATGCTGTTCCAACAATTCCTTGTCAATACGCGGACGTCCGTAGAAACCCTCCGTCCATGATTGGGAAACAATCTTGATCAGATTCTTATATCCCGTCATATTCTTGGCAAGAACAATCAAGTGCCATCCGCTTCGGTCTTCCTTTTCCGTCTTCTGGAGACGATGATTCCGGGCGCAATAACATTCACATCCGATAATCGGCTTGAACAGATCACCCTTTGCCTTTTCCAACAAGCCCGGGATTTCTGCCAACCGGGCGTTTTCCTCATCGGTCCGTTCCTCTTTGGCACTCAGCGTCTTCAGTTCCTTTTGTAAGTCTTTGATTGTACCTTGTACCTTACCATTCTTCTTATTTACCTTGTTGAAGAATTCTTTTATGCCGAACATATTACCATGATCGGTAACGGCTATTGCGCGCATGCCATCATCGTACGCCTTATTAATCAGCGCATCAATCGAGGCTTGTCCGTCGAGCAACGAATATTGGGTATGAACATGTAAATGAATAAAGGGTTCCATGCTGTGATTTGTGTTTTGATAAGACACCGTAAAATTACGGTTTATTTAGTCGCCCACAAGTATGCATCTGATTAAACTTTCCAAAATTCTCTTTAACTTCCAAGTGAACCTTCTACATCTACAATCAAAATAAACGAGAATCGAAAACAATTCTCACGAGTTTCATTTCCGATTCATATTCCTTTTTTATCCTAAAATAACCGGTTGTATTCAAGCCGGCTTTGTATCTTTGCAGCATGAAACAGACATTAATTGAAAATAAGGGATTGCCCACTTCCCTACTCTGGGCATTGGCAATCATCGCTGGTATTACTGTGGCCAACCTTTACTATAACCAGCCGTTGCTATATAACATCAGTCAAGATTTACAGGTATCAGAGTTCAGGACCAACCTGATAGCCATGGTGACGCAAATTGGATACGCGATGGGCCTGTTGTTTATTATTCCTTTAGGAGACCTTTATCCACGCAGGAAAATCATTATCGTCAATTTTAGCATCCTGATTATTTCCCTGCTGAGTATTGCTCTTTCTCCCAATCTGGAATTGATCTTGCTGGCTTCGTTCTTTACCGGGCTTTGTTCCATTATGCCGCAGATATTCATCCCGATTGCTGCCCAATTCTCGACACCCGATACGAAAGGGAAGAATGTAGGTATCATTGTATCTGGCTTATTGACGGGTATTTTAGGATCACGTGTGGTAAGCGGCATTGTGGGAGAAATCATGGGATGGCGTTTCATGTTCTTTGCAGCCGCCGTGCTGATGATCATTTCCTGTCTGTTTCTGCTCCGTATCATGCCGGATATACAGAGTAATTTCCAGGGAAAGTACAAAGACCTGATGAAATCTCTTCTCCAACTGATTAAAGATTATCCCGTTCTTCGTGTATCAGCCCTGCGTGCCGGACTGGCGTTCGGTTCTTTCCTGGCTCTTTGGAGCTGCTTAGCCTTCCGAATGGAGCAGGCACCTTTTTATGCAGGCAGTCACGTTACCGGATTGTTAGGATTATGCGGAGTAGCCGGAG
>ULKQ01028237.1_pt1 | contig 14710 bp, 9 predicted proteins | sample 1951141 | NCBI WGS metagenome assembly ULKQ01 (sample SAMEA4835499, study PRJEB28245) | human gut metagenome | biome: gut microbiome; material: fecal sample | place: Denmark | collected 2008
ATCATCCACCTTATCAATACAGTTTAAGAGCTCATGATAATTTCCCTATTTATAGATATGCAGGTGCTCTTTTGTTATTGGCTGAAAATCTGGTAGCACAGAATCGTAATGCTGAAGCATTACCGTATGTTAACCAAGTTAGAGCTCGTGCAGGTTTGCCTGCTTTAACACAGTTGACAGCTGAAGATGTTGCTAATGAAATGAGGCATGAGCTAGCTTTTGAAAATCATCGTTGGACTGATTTAATTCGGACCGGTAAGGCTATTGAAACAATGACGGAATTTGGGAAAACAATGAAATCTTTGTATCCATGGATTTTGCCAGCTGAATTTGATGTAAAAGAAGAACGCTTGGTTTATGCATTTCCTTTAAGAGAAATTCAGGTAAATTATTTATTAGAGCAGAATCCTGGATACTAATTAAAACTATAAATTAATATAATATTAACATTAAGGCTGGTTATAAATTTCTTTAACCAGCCTTTTTCAATATAATAATATCATTATTCAAATCTTTTATATCAAAAATAATAAGTGGCAAGCGAATAATATTTTTATGTTTGCGTGCATCGTTAAATTTAATCCTATGAAGATACAGAATAAATATTATGCCTTATTGGCAACCTTATCTGTAAGTCTATATGCTTTATTGGCTTGTGTTGATAAAAAGGCTATGAGTGTGGACTCATTAAAAGATCTGGAAGCAGGCTTTGCTAATCCTTCGTCTGAATATCGGACAGCGCCATTGGCTGTGTGGAATAGTAAAGTGACAAATGCTGAAGTTGAAAGGACTATTCAGGAATTGAAGGATGCCGGTTTTGGTGGTCTTTTTGTTCATCCTCGTCCCGGTTTGATTACGGAATATATGTCTGATGAATGGTATTCGTTGTATAAGCATGCCATTGATTATGCCAAGGAAAAGGATATGAAAGTGTGGATCTATGATGAGAATTCATATCCGAGTGGTTTTGCCGGAGGCCATGTCCCGGAAGAAATGCCGGAATCTTATAATCAGGGACAAGGATTAGCTCTGGAAAAAGTAAATATTTTGCCTGAGAACACAGCGGATTATTTTATTTGTCTGAAAAAAGAAGGAGAGAGCTGGATAGATATCACTGATAAAATTGCTTCTTATAAAAATACCGAGGGTGAATATTACTTATACAAGAAAACTTATTATGGTCGATCGGACTGGTATGGAGGTTATTCCTATGTGGATGTTATGGTGAAAGGTGTGACTGAAAAGTTCTTGGAAATAACCATGAAAGGGTATGAAAAGATTGCTAAAGAAGACTTTGGTAAAACACTTCCCGGCATCTTCTCGGATGAACCGAATATCCAAACATCAGGAGGTTTGCGATGGACTCCTGATCTGTTTTCCACTTTTGAACAAAAGTGGGGATATGATTTAAAACCTTTATTGCCTTTGTTGGAAGAGGAAGTCGGGAACTGGAAAGAAGTCCGTCATAATTATATGGAAACATTGTTGCAACTGTTTATCGACCGTTGGTCAAAACCGTTTCATCAGTATTGTGAGCAGAATAATCTGAAATGGACAGGGCATTATTGGGAACATGGCTGGCCGTATATGAACGATGGACCGGATAATATGGCAATGTATGCCTGGCATCAGGTTCCGGCAATTGATATGCTATTTAATCAGTTTGATGAAAAGAGTCCGGTTGCCCAGTTTGGAAATGTAAGAGCTGTAAAAGAATTAAGAAGTGTTGCCAATCAAATGGGATATACACGTACCTTAAGTGAGACTTATGGCGGTGGTGGTTGGGATGAAACATTCAAGGATTTTAAGCGTTTGGGCGATTGGGAATATGTGTTAGGTGTGAATTTCATGAATCAACACTTGGCACACATGACGCTGACCGGAGCCAGAAAATATGATTATCCACCCGTCTTTACCTATCATTCTCCCTGGTGGTCGTCTTATAAAGAATTAAATGATTATTATGGCCGTCTTTCATTGGCATTGAGTAAAGGGAAACAGAATAATCATATATTAGTCATAGAGCCTAATTCTACTTTGTGGAGTTATTATTCACATACAAAGAGTAGTCTGAAGTTAATGGAAATTGGTCAGGCTTTTCAGTCTTTTGTAACAGACTTAGAAAAGAATCAGGTTGAATATGATTTGGGTTCTGAGAATATTATCAAAGATCATGGAACTGTAGAGGATGGAAAGTTTGTTATTGGTCAGGCTGCTTATTCAATAGTAGTTTTACCACCGATGATGGAAACTTTGAATAAACCGACGTTTGATTTGTTGCAGAAGTTTGTGGAAAAAGGTGGCAAATTAATCTATTTTTCTGCTCCCAACCGGTTGGATGGTGCTGAAGATTCCAAATTATCGGAATTACTATCGGCTCAGTCAGTAGTTTCTGTTCCCGTGTTAACCAAAGAGGTTATACAGGAGTATTTTGAGAATAAAGATTGCTTGTTCGCTTTTTCGGGAGGTGATTTTTATCATCAAAGACGAGAATTCGCAGACGGCGAATTATTGTTCTTGGTGAATTCATCCATGGATGAGATTACTAAAGGAACAATTTCCATGAAAGGTAAATCTGTTCTTAGATTGGATGCCATGCAGGGGAAAATATATGAATACCCGGTAGAACAGAAAGAAGAAGGTCTGTCTGTGCATTTTGAATTAGAGCCTGCCGGTAGTTTGTTACTTTATTGTAGCCATAAAACCTTGAATGGCTATGAAAAAGAGCCGGAGCTGGCTGGTAATACCAAATTGATTCCGATAAGTGATCTGCAGGTAAAACGATTGCGGGAAAATGCTTTGACAGTAGATTTCTGCGATGTGACAATTAAAGGAAAGACGATTAAGAATGTTTACTTTGCTCAAGCAGCCGATGCCGCTTTTCGGGAATACGGTTTTGTCAATGGAAATCCATGGAACACATCTGTTCAGTACAAGCGGAATATATTAGATCGGGATACTTTTACTACGGGAGGATTTTCAACTTCCTATTATTTTACAGTAAAGGATAAGTTTGATTATTCAACGATGGAATTGGTTGCCGAACGTCCGGAGATATTTAAGGTGAAAATAAATGGAGAAACATTATCTGCTACTCCGGGAGCATGGTGGTTGGATCGTTCATTTGGCGTTTATGCTATAGGTGATAAGGTAAAACAGGGTATCAATGCAATTGAGATGAGTGTAAGTCCGATGAGTATTTATGCCGAGATAGAACCTGTATATGTGATAGGCGATTTTTCTGTCGTACCGGAAAAGAAAGGGTGGAGTATAGCTGCGCCAGTTGAGAAACTGACACTGGGAAGTTGGAAAGAGCAGAAGCAACCTTTCTATTCATGGGAAGTTTCTTATACAAAAGAGTATGAGATAGATGATATAAACAGGCCTTATGCCGTACAGTTAAATGCTTGGAAGGGAACAGTGGCAGAGGTGTATGTAAATGAAGTCAAGGCCGGAATCATAGCCTTTGACCCCTATCGCCTGGATATTACTTCCTTATTGAAGCAGGGAAAGAATACTATTGAAGTACGAGTCATCGGAAGTCATAAGAACTTATTAGGCCCGCATTACAATAATCCTGCACCTGGACTTGCTTCTCCTTGGCATTGGAAAAATATCAAGCAGCAGATACCTGGAAAGGAATATCAAATGTGCGACTATGGTCTGATGGAAGATTTTGATGTGGTTGAATAATTGGTTATATTCAGATTAAATTGGGTACAGACTTAATTAGATAGAAATAGGATATGAAAAGAGTATATTTATTATTGGTTATACTGAGTAACTTTATGTACGGTAATACATTGTTGGCTCAAAAGGAAACCGGAAAATGTAAACCTATTGATTTGAGGTGTGAGCATCTGACTCGTCCTTTAGGAATTGATCGGGCTGAACCTCGTTTTTCATGGCATTTGGAGGATGAAAGAAACGGAGCCAAACAATTGGCATATCGAATTACGTTGGGAACGGATTCCGCTGCATTAGTTAGAAGCAAAGGCGTTATCTGGCAAGAGAAGAAGAATAGCGGGCAAATGCTTACTACTTATAAAGGGAAAGCTTTAAAACCTTTTACTCGTTATTATTGGAGTGTTACGGTATGGGATCAGGACCAGCAGGTATCAGAACAGACTATCTCTTCTTTTGAAACGGGATTTATGAATACGGCACAATGGAAAGGTAGTTTTGTTTCGGATGGAAAAGATATAGAATCGCGTGAAACTCCTTATTTCCGGAAGGAGTTTATCTTGAAAAAGAAGGTAAAATCAGCTCGAGCTTATATTGTTGCAGCAGGACTGTATGAATTATCATTGAATGGTTCTAAAGTAGGTGATCATTTTCTGGATCCTGCTTTTACAGATTATGGTAAAAGGTTGTTGTATGTTACTTATGATGTTACACAATTGCTTCATGAAGGAGAAAATGCTGTTGGTGTAATTTTGGGAAATGGGTGGTATAATCATCAGCCTGTGGCGGAATGGAATTTCCATCAAGCTCCTTGGCGAAACAGACCTTCTTTCTGTTTGAATATTCATGTTCAATATGCGGATGGAACAAAGGATATAATTACTTCTGATCGTAGTTTCAAGGTGGCGGCCGGACCTATTACCTTTAATGCTATTTATGTTGCCGAAAATTATGATTTTAGAAAGGACTTGCCTGGTTGGAATACATGGGCATTTGATGACTCTTCCTGGACTCCAGCTGTAGAAGTTTCCTGTCCATGCTCTAATATCGTTTCCCAGACAATGTATCCAATCCGAAAGACGGAATTTAGAAAACCTGTGTCTCTTAAGAAATTGAGTGATACACTTTATTTATATGACTTTGGACAAAACTGGTCCGGAATAACTGAGTTCCGTGTGCAAGGACAGTCGGGCACAAAAGTAAAACTGCATCATGGGGAACAACTGGATTCCCGAAGAAAACGTATATTTGATGATAATAATACGCAGTTCTACCAGAATGTCAAGGAGCCTTTAAAATATGGCGTTCATCCTGTGGATGAAATATTTGCGACAGATGTTCTTTGGTTAGACGGCAAGGTAGATACATTCGCTCCACGTTTTAATTATAAAGGATTTCAGTATGTTGAGGTGTCATCAGATAAGCCATTAGAATTAACGAAGGATAATATAACCTCCTATTTTGTTCATACAGATGTTCCGGTCAGCGGTTCTTTTGAATGCTCGGATTCTCTGGTTAACCGTTTGTGGAGAGCAACCAACTATTCCTATTTGTCGAATTTGGTCGGTTATCCGACTGATTGTCCGCATCGGGAGAAAAACGGTTGGACAGGAGATGCTCATTTGGCGATTGAAACAGGTTTGTACGGCTTTGATGGAATAACCTTTTATGAGAAGTGGATGGCCGATCATCGGGACAATATGTATGATAACGGACGGTTGAGATGTATTATTCCTTCCGGAGGTTGGGGCGGCGATATTGCGGATTGGACTTGTTCGGTAACAATTATTCCCTGGACGTTGTATGAGTTTTATGGGGATATCACTTGTTTGAAGGATAATTATTCGACGATGAAGAAACATACGGATTACTGGTTGGAAAAGTTTCCAGATGGTTTGATTACCGATGCTTGTTTGGGCGACTGGATACCTTATAAGTCGGTAGCAAATAGAGAATTGACAGCGTCTATCTATCATTATAAAAATGTTGATATTGTGAGTCGGACTGCTCAGTTACTTGGGTTTAAGTCGGATTATGAACATTATAAATCGGAAGCTGAAAGAATAAAGGATACTATAAATCAGAAATTCTTGAATAGAGAAACGGGGATTTATGCTAATGGTTATCAGACAGAATTGAGTATGCCTTTGTATTGGGGAATTGTTCCGGAGGATTGTATTCAGAAAGTAGCAGAACAATTGGCAAAGAGAGTTCATGAAGATCGGGATCATTTGGATGTCGGAATTATGGGATGTAAGACAATTTTGAATGCGTTAACGGAAACAGGAAATGTTGAGCAAGCTTACCGGATGGTAACGCAACAGGATTATCCTTCTTGGGGAAACTGGTTGCGGCAAGGTGGAACTACCTTATTTGAAAATTGGGATTATAATGGTTTGGCTGCCGGTTATTCGCAGAATCATATTATGTATGGAGAAATAGGAGCTTGGTTCTATAAGGCATTGGCCGGTATCAATGTTGATCCAGCTCAGCCAGGATTCAAGAATATACTATTGAAACCTCATTTTGTGGAAGATCTTGATTATGTAAAAGCTACTTATAAATCGCCCTTTGGCTTGATTGTTTCGGAGTGGACAAGAAATCAGGGTAAGGTTGAATATAAGGTGATTATTCCTCCTGGAGCAACTGCTACCTTATATTTGGACGGTAAAGGTGAAGCGAAACAATTATCTTCAGGAACTTATAAATTTAATATCTAATAATGAAGACTTCGATTATTTATTGGGTAAGTGCATTCCTTTTAACCGTGTTGGGAGCCTGTTCTTCCCGTCCGTCTTTGGTTGTAAAGGAATTGCAATGTGAGAAGCTGGTTAATCCATTAGCAATTGATCAGACGAAACCGTATTTAAGCTGGCAGCTTGAAACAAACGAGAATGCTGTTCATCAGGCGGCTTATCAGATTTTGGCAGCAACTGATGAAAATTTACTGACAGAGGAGAAGGCTGATTTGTGGAATTCCGGTAAAGTTGAAAGCCTGGAATCTGCCTGGGTTTTATATCAGGGTGATGAGTTATCGTCAAAGAGTTTTGTCTATTGGAAAGTCCGTGTTTGGGATGGCGATGATAAGGCTTCGGATTGGAGTGAGACGGCTTGTTTTGGCATTGGATTATTGAATCCATCAGACTGGAAAGCGGCTTATATTGGTAGTGATACGCTTTCAGGGAAACCGCAGTCGCCTTTGCTCTGGAAACATTTTCAGTGGGATCAAAAGGGGACAAAGGCTTTCTTTCATGTTAATTCATTAGGCTATCACGAAGTTTATCTGAATGGGAAGAAGGTTGGAGACGCTGTTTTGGCTCCGGCTGTATCTCAATTTGATAAACGGTCTTTGATCGTTACCTATGATGTGACCGATTTATTGGAAAAAGGAGAGAATGATTTAGTTCTTTGGTTAGGGAAAGGCTGGTATCAGGATGGACTTCCGGGCGTAGTGGAAGGTGGTCCGTTTGTCCGAGCTCAGTTGGAAGAATTCGAGGATGGTGAATGGAGAACAAGCTTGATAACTGATTCGACTTGGCAAACGCGTGAAAGTGGTTATGTCTTGACGGGTACATGGCGGCCTTGGCAGTTCGGAGGAGAAGAGATACATGCTGATTGTGTATTACCTGACTTAGGAGCGGAGACGTTGAATGCTGTCAGTTGGAATACTGCTGTGTTGGCAGCTATTCCTGAGCATCAGGTTTCTCCTCAGATGGCTGAACTGAATGGCATACGAGAACATTTACATCCGCTCACCTGTAAAGCATCCGGTGATTCAGCCTGGATTTATGATTTGGGGACAAATCTGACAGGCTGGACGAAAATACAGTTTCCTCCATTAGAGAAAGGACAGAAGATACGGATCAGTTATTGTGACTTCCTGGATGATAAAGGAGAATTCCGGGATCATTTGTACGAAGATTATTATATTGCTTCCGGCGCTGATTCGGCTGAAGTCTTTTCCAATAAATTCAATTATCATGCCTATCGTTATCTGAAACTGACGAATCTGAAAGAAGCTCCGGCCTTGTCGGCAATTACGGCTTCATTAGTACATACCAATTATAGTGGGGAATCATTCTTCGCTTGTTCGGATAAGGATTTGAATGCCATTCATGATATGATTCACTATACATTGCGCTGCTTAACATTGGGTGGATATATGGTAGATTGTCCGCAAATTGAACGATTGGGTTATGGAGGTGATGGTAATGCTTCAACTCCTACGGTGCAGACCATGTTTAACCTCAGTCCTTTGTATATGAACTGGATGCAGGCATGGGCTGATTGTATGCGTGAAGACGGAAGTATGCCTCATACAGCTCCGAATCCGTATGCGGCAGGTGGTGGTCCGTTCTGGTGTGGTTTTATTATTACGGCTTCCTGGCAGACCTATCTGAATTATGGAGACCGAAGATTATTGGACCGTTATTATCCGTATATGCAGCAATGGTTGGAATATGTGGCTCATTATACTGTAGATGGTTTGTTGAAGAAGTGGCCTGATACTTCTTATAGAAACTGGTATTTGGGTGATTGGGCAACGCCGGTTGGTATTGATCAGACAAATCCGTTGTCTGTTGATTTAGTGGATAACTGTTATATTGCGGTTTGTTACCAGACCATGAGTAAAATTGCTTCATTGCTGAATAAAGCAGATGACAGTCGTGGTTATAAGGCAAAGTATGATGCGCTGACGAAACGGATACAGGAGACATTCTATGATGCAAAAGGAAACACTTATGCCAGCGGGACACAAATTGATTTGGTGTATCCGATGTTGGCTGGAGTCACACCGGACAACCTGAAGGAGACAGTCCTGAAGACTTTGTATGAAGTGACGGCGAACCGTTTCCAGGGACATTTGGCAACAGGTTTGGTCGGCATTCCGGTATTAACCGAATGGGCCGTTAAGAATGGTCAGGCTGAATGGATGTATCAGATGCTGAAGAAACGGGATTATCCGGGTTATTTGTATATGTTGGATAACGGGGCAACTACTACTTGGGAGCATTGGAATGGAGAACGCAGCCATATTCATAATTGTTATAATGGAATTGGAGCGTGGTTCTATCAGGCATTAGCTGGAATAATGCCTGATGAAAGCCAGCCGGGTTACAAGCATATTTGGATTAAACCTCAGGTGGTGAATGATATTTCGTGGGTTCAGGCATCCAAAGATACGCCTTATGGCTTGTTGAAGGTCAGATGGGAAAAGGAAGATGCTTCTTTTGTCCTGGACGTTCAGATACCGGTTGGTTCTTCCGCTTCCGTTTCTCTGCCATTTCCGGTTGAAAATGTTCGTGTAAATGGTCAGCCATCGGAGAGCAAAGAGACTTTGGAATTAGAGTCGGGTAGTTATCGGATAGAATGTTCCCTTTAGTTGAGGGAGAAACGTAGGCTTGCGTCGGGTATTAGCGTAGCGTTGCGCTAACACTCGACGCAATGTTGTGTTAAGGGCCGACGCAACCTTACGTTGACATCCGACGCCGTATTGCGTTCCTGTTTCACGAGGAATAGCGTCTTCTGCTTGCACCTGATTGGGCAAGAGAAAGGCCGGCTCTGAAAGTAATGAGTTCATTTGTTGGTGAATCCTATGGAAAAGTCGTCAGAACTGAATAAATATTCGTACATTTGTCGGAAACCAATAAAATCAAATGTGTTTATGGCTAAGTATAAACGGATTCTTTTGAAGTTGAGCGGTGAATCGCTCATGGGAAGCAAACAATATGGTATTGATGAAGTACGCTTAAACGAATATGCTGAACAGATCAAGGAAATAGCTGAAATGGGTGTTCAGATTGGTATCGTTATAGGTGGAGGAAATATTTTCCGTGGTTTAAGTGGTGCATCCAAAGGATTCGACCGGGTGAAAGGTGATCAGATGGGTATGCTGGCTACGGTTATCAATAGTTTGGCCTTGAGCTCAGCGTTGAGGGCTTTAGGTGTGAAGGCCAAGGTGCTGACAGCTATTCGTATGGAACCGATTGGTGAATTCTACAACAAGTGGCGGGCTATCGAACTGTTGGAACAAGGTTATGTAGTCATCATGTCGGGTGGAACCGGTAATCCATTCTTTACGACTGATACAGGTTCTTCGCTGCGCGGTATAGAGATTGAAGCAGATGTGATGTTGAAGGGAACACGTGTAGATGGTATTTATACAGCTGATCCCGAGAAAGATCCGACTGCTGTGAAGTTTTCGGATATTACCTATGATGAAATCTATACACGTGGCTTGAAAGTGATGGATCTGACCGCAACGACCATGTGTAAAGAAAATAACTTGCCGATTATTGTCTTTAATATGGACAAGAACGGAAATCTGAAGAAAGTGATGGATGGTGAAGGCATCGGTACGTATGTGCATAATTAAAGATACTTTTTCAGACTGATTTCTTATGAGAAGGAATAAGACAAGTTCATCATTGATCCTGATCCCGGTCATGCTTTCTTTCTTTGTGATGGGATTTGTGGATTTGGTGGGAGTCGCAGCCAATCATATGCAAGCAGACTTTGCCTTGTCGGACACAATGGCCAATTTGTGTCCGGCAATGGTCTTTTTATGGTTCTTGCTGTTTTCTATACCTGCCGGAATCTTGATGAATTATATCGGCAGACGCAAGACGGTATTATTGAGTCTGTTTATAACAACAGTGTCCTTGCTGATACCTTTGTTGTGTTATGAGTTTGTCATGATGCTGATTTCTTTCTCCTTGTTAGGTATAGGAAATGTCTTGTTGCAGGTTTCGTTGAATCCGCTGGTATCGAATGTCGTTTCCGAGCGGCATTTGGCAAGTTCTCTTTCTTTTGGACAGTTCATCAAGGGCATCGCTTCTTTCTTGGCCCCGTTTATTGCCAGTTGGGCGGCACTCACGATGGATGAGTGGCGTGAATTATATCCGATCTTTTTATTAATCACATTGGTTTCTATCATTGGCTTGGGCTTTACCTCTATTGAAGAGTTGGATGGTTATTCCGAGAGTGACTCCTTAAAAAGTTATGGCAGATTACTTGGAAATCCATTGATCCGCTTGATTTGGATAGGCATTATATGTCATGTCGGAATAGATGTGGGGATTAACCTGACGGCTCCTAAGATTTTTGTAGAGCGGCTGGGCTTTTCGGTTGCCGGTGCCAGTATGGCCGGCAGTGTGTATTTTCTATCCCGGACGATTGGCTGCTTGATTGGGGCAGTGGTGTTGCAATACATAGCGTTCGAACGCTTTTTCCGCTGGAGTGTCTTCGGTCTGTTGCTGGCTCTGATAGGCTTGTCTTTTGCTTCTACGCTTGAGCAGTTGTATGCTGTGTTGTTGATTTTGGGAATCGGCAATGCCAATATCTTTTCTATTTTAATTTCGAAAGCGTTAAATACATTTCCTGATAACAAAAATGAAGTGTCGGGCCTGATGATTACGGGCTTGTGTGGCGGCGCTTTGTTTGTTGTGCCTATGGGCATCGTGTCTGATTGGATTGAATCGCAGGCCGGCGCCTTGATCATTCTCGGACTGGGAGCCGTATATTTGACCTATTTATCGGTCTACTTCAGAAAGCGTCCGCATTCATTGGATGACTGATGTTCGCGGCCTGGCATGTTCGCGGTTGGGAAAAGTGGTTGAGTTGCATTTACTTTGTCAATAAAGCAGGTCTCAAAAATAGAGTCACCGCTTGCAAAGTTTAAATTCTTTTCATTACCTTTGTTTATAATTAAAAATTCGTAAGGAAACAGGTTTTCAGTTACCAGAAAAATCTGGATATTTACGGAGAGTGATGCAAGCAATAAAAATAATCTTGATTATAAAAACGAATAAATTTGGTACAGATATGGTTGATACAAAGAAGTTTGTGAAAGAAGCAGAAGAAAAGATGGAATCTGCTATCCTTTATTTGGATGAACAGTTGGCACGTATTCGTGCAGGTAAAGCCAATCCGAAAATTCTGGATGGAATACGAGTTCCTTATTATGGCAGCATGGCTCCGTTGAGCAATGTGGCTTCCATCAATACACCAGATGCAAAGACGATCGTAATTACTCCATGGGAAAAGAACCTGATCAAGGAAATTGAAAAGGCGATCTTGAACTCTGAAGTGGGTATTACACCTGAGAACAATGGTGAAATCATCCGTTTGGGAATTCCTCCGTTGACTGAAGAGCGCCGCCGTCAATTGGCTAAGCAATCTAAGCAGGAGGCAGAAACGGCGAAGATCAGTGTTCGTAACGCTCGTCGTGATGCTATCGAAGCGTTGAAGAAGAGTATTAAGTCAGACGGTGTTCCGGAAGATGTAGAAAAAGATGCTGAAGCAGAAGTTCAGAAGGTTCATGATAAATTTATCAAGAAGGTGGATGAACTGTATGCTGCCAAAGAAAAAGAAATAATGACGGTTTAATGAAAGGTCTGGTAATTAAAAATACGGGTAGTTGGTATACCGTTTTTACGGAAGACGGAAGATGCGTTGAAAGCAAGATCAAAGGTAATTTCCGTTTGAAAGGTATTCGGACGACCAATCCGGTGGCTGTTGGCGACCGGGTTGAAATAGAAGAAAACCGCGAAGGAACGGCTTTTATCTGTCAGATTGAGGAACGGATGAATTATATCATTCGCCGGGCATCAAACTTGTCTAAGCAGGCGCATATTATTGCCGCTAATGTAGATCAGGCGATGCTGATTGTGACAGTCAATTACCCGATTACCACAACTGTTTTTATTGACCGTTTTCTGGCTACGGCCGAAGCTTATCGGGTTCCTGTTAAGCTGGTCTTCAATAAGATTGACCGGTATAAGGCGGAAGATAAGGAATATATGCAGGGCTTAATTCATTTGTATACGTCTATCGGTTATCCGTGTACGACATTGTGCGCCAAGACCGAAGAAGGATTGGATGGCTTAAGAGCTGATTTGAAAGATAAGATAACAGTCTTATCGGGGCATTCGGGTGTGGGAAAATCGACGATTATCAATAAACTGATTCCGGGTGTGAGTCTGCGTACCGGTGATATTTCTGAGTATCATAACAAAGGAATGCATACAACGACTTTTTCGGAGATGGTGGCTTTGCCCGAAGGCGGCTATCTGATCGATACGCCGGGCATCAAGGGCTTTGGAACGATTGATATGGAAGACGCGGAGATTTCTCATTATTTTCCTGAAATATTCAAAGTTTCTGCCGGGTGCAAGTTTGGAAACTGCACGCATCGGCATGAACCGGGCTGTGCCGTGTTACGGGCTGTAGAGGAACATTATATCAGTGAATCCCGCTACAAGAGTTATTTAAGTATATTGGAAGATAAAGAAGAGAGTAAATATAGGGAAGAATATTGAATTGTGTTCTTTCTTTCGCTTATAAAACTCCCGAGTTTCGTTTTCAAAAGCCGTGGGCTTTCAAATCGGAATTCGGGAGTTTTAGAAATAACCCTGTTCAATTAATTAGGATCTTTAATAAACAATGAAAATGAAACATTTTACTTTATTGCGTATTTGTTTGTGCATCGGATTGTCTTTTCTCATGGGGTGGCCGGTTCATGCACAGGATGTGATTCATAAAGCTCCGGCTCCGTTGTACCGGGATCCGGTAACCGATGGCGCGGCTGATCCAGTAGTTGTCTGGAATAAGGAAGCCAAAAGCTGGTGGATGTTATATACACAGCGCCGGGCAAATCTGGATGCGCCGGACGTGGCCTATTGCTATGGTACGAAAATCGGTGTGGCTGAATCGACAGACCACGGACAAACCTGGGTGTACAGGGGAACATTAGACTTGGAATTCGAAGACGGTCATAATACATTCTGGGCTCCTGAAGTGGTTTATCGGGATGGCGAATACCACATGTTTGTGGCTTACATCCGTGGCGTTCGCAGTCATTGGGGCGGCGATAAACAGATTGTGCACTACACCAGTCGTAATTTATGGAACTGGAAATGTGAAGGCCCGTTGAAGCTTTCGTCTAATTCCGTGATCGATGCTACGGTTTATCAGAAGCCGGATGGCCGTTGGCGTATGTGGTATAAAGATGAGGCGGCTGGTTCTCATACCTTGATGGCAGAAAGCAAGAACCTGCATGACTGGTCGGCCTCGAAGGTTGTCATTGACGGAGATGCACACGAAGGTCCGAATGTATTTCGGTTCCGCGGATATTTCTGGATGCTGACCGATGAATGGAAAGGACTTCGTATCTACCGTTCCAAGGACTTGGATAAATGGGAAAAACAAGGGCTGATTTTAGGGGAAGCCAGTTCGCGGCCGGAAGATACACCCAGCGGTGCTCATGCCGATGTCGTTGTAACGAACCATCGGGCTTATATTTTCTATTTCACACATCCGGGACGAAAAAGTCACAACGAAGCTCCGTTGGGCGAAAACGGGGTTGTTCCCTACGACTTGCGCCGTTCGTCTATCCAAGTAGCCCAATTAGTTTTCAAAGACGGCACACTGACCTGCGATCATGATGCCGATTTTGAATTCTATTTGCCGGACGAAACAGAATAGATTCTTGATAAACAAGTGAAAGTCATGCTTTATCCCTTTCAAAACACAGAAGGAAATAAGGCATGACTTTTTTGTTTTTACTGTTTTACCCCTATCTTTTCTTCATTTATTCTTGATAAACTAATTAATTCACCAATGTGAATTAATTAATTCATAATAGTGATTCAATTAATTCATGTAGGTGAATTATTTAATTTACAATAGTGACTTAAATAATTTATAGTATGTATCCTAAAAACTCTATGCTATTTAATGAAGAATTTGGGGGATTATTCGGATTGAAAATTGTAGCAGAAAATAAATTTCTATTGTATATGAAGTATATTGTTTGGCGAAAAGCCATGTAACATATATCTTATATTACATTTATTACATTGTGGGGCTTTAATGTAATAGAAAATTATTTATTTTTGTCGGACTTTTAGATTTGAACACAAATAAAGTAGGCGATTGATGAGAAAAGAAGATGAAGACATAATTTTAGAATTATTGAAAGGTAGTGATCAGAAAGCTTGTATAACCGTCCGCGATAGCGTCTTGT
>ULKQ01015177.1_pt1 | contig 14197 bp, 8 predicted proteins | sample 1951141 | NCBI WGS metagenome assembly ULKQ01 (sample SAMEA4835499, study PRJEB28245) | human gut metagenome | biome: gut microbiome; material: fecal sample | place: Denmark | collected 2008
CTGGCTACTTGTGTAGCAGCGTTGACCTGGATGGCTATCGACTGGATCCATAACAAGAAACCGACGACTGTAGGTGCATGTACCGGAGCCGTTTCAGGACTGGTAGCCATTACTCCGGCAGCAGGAACAGTAGATATCTTCGGGGCCTTCTGCATCGGACTGATCACTCCGATAATCTGCTTCTACATGGTAGCCGTCATCAAACCGAAATTCAAATACGATGATACGCTGGATGCATTCGGAGTTCACGGCATCGGCGGTATTGTAGGTTCTATCCTGACAGGTGTCTTCGCCACTCAGTTCATTTCCGGCGAAGGTGGTGTAAAGGGAGCTTTGTACGGCGACTGGCATCAGCTGGGAGTACAGATACTGGCAACTGTCATATCCATCGTATTCAGCGCCGTCATGACATTCATTTTGTTCAAGATAACAGACAAGCTGGTTGGCATCCGTGTTGACAAGCGAGTAGAAGAAGAAGGTCTGGATATCTACGAACATGGAGAATCAGCATACAATCATTAAAATAACATATCAAACATCTTATTAATAAATTAAAAAATAAAGGTATTATGTCAAAGTTAAGATTTAGAGTTGTAGAAAAAGCTTTTCAGACAAAACCCTTAGAAGTGCCTGTTCCGGCAGAGCGCCCCAGCGAATACTTCGCTAAGTACGTATTCAACCGCGAAAAGATGTTCAAGTATCTTTCCACACCGGTTTACAACAAACTGGTAGATGCTATGGACAACGGTGTCGCTCTCGACCGCGAAATTGCCGATAAAGTGGCAGAAGGCATGAAAAGATGGGCCATGGAGTTAGGAGCAACACATTATACTCACTGGTTCCAGCCGCTGACAGAAGGAACAGCCGAAAAGCATGATGCTTTTGTTGAACACGACGGCAAAGGCGGCATGATGGAAGAGTTTTCAGGAAAACTGCTCGTACAGCAGGAACCGGATGCTTCTTCATTCCCGAACGGTGGTATCCGAAATACATTCGAAGCTCGTGGTTACAGTGCATGGGACCCGTCTTCTCCAGTATTTGTAGTAGACGACACATTGTGCATCCCGACTATATTCATTGCATACACAGGAGAATCACTCGACTATAAGACTCCGTTGCTGAAAGCTCTGCGTGCAGTGAACAAGGCAGCCGTAGACGTTTGCCACTACTTCAACCCGGATGTAAAGAAAGTTGTTGCTTACTTAGGATGGGAACAGGAATACTTCCTGGTAGACGAAGGCTTGTATGCAGCTCGTCCCGACCTGCTTCTTACAGGTCGTACCCTGATGGGACACGAAGCTTCAAAGAACCAGCAGCTGGAAGATCACTACTTCGGTGCTATCCCTACCCGTGTAGCCGCTTTCATGAAAGACTTGGAAATTCAGGCCCTCGAACTGGGTATCCCTGTTAAGACAAGACACAACGAAGTTGCTCCTAACCAGTTTGAGCTGGCTCCTATCTTCGAAGAATGTAATCTGGCAGTAGACCATAACATGTTGATCATGTCGCTGATGAGAAAAGTAGCCCGCAGCCATGGTTTCCGTGTACTGCTCCACGAAAAACCATTCAAGGGAGTAAACGGTTCTGGTAAGCACAACAACTGGTCACTGGGAACAGATACCGGTATTCTGTTGATGGCTCCGGGAAAGACAGCCGAAGAAAACCTGCGTTTCATCACTTTCGTAGTCAACACCCTGATGGCAGTATATCGTCATAACGGTCTGCTGAAAGCATCTATCATGAGTGCAACCAACGCACATCGTCTGGGCGCCAACGAAGCACCTCCCGCAATCATTTCTTCATTCTTGGGAAGACAGCTGAGCAAGGTACTCGACCACATGGAAGACAGTTCTACAGACGAACTGATTACACTGGGTGGCAAACACGGTATGAAACTCGACATTCCACAGATTCCGGAACTTTTGATCGATAATACAGACCGTAACCGTACTTCTCCTTTCGCCTTCACCGGAAACAGATTTGAGTTCCGTGCCGTTGGTTCGGAAGCCAACTGTGCCAGCGCCATGATCGCACTGAATACCGCGGTTGCCGAACAGCTCATCGAATTCAAGAAAGATGTAGATGCACTCATCGAAAAAGGTGAACCGAAAGTATCTGCTATCATTCAGGTTATCCGCAAATATATTAAGTTGTCTAAGCCTATCCGCTTCGACGGAAACGGCTACAGCGACGAATGGAAAGAAGAAGCTGCCCGTCGCGGTTTGGATTGCGAAACCAGCTGTCCGCTTATCTTCGACCGTTACCTTACTCCGGAAAGCATCAATATGTTCGAAGCGACTGGAGTCATGACCAAGAAGGAACTGGAAGCTCGCAACGAAGTAAAATGGGAAACTTACACCAAGAAAATCCAGATTGAAGCACGTGTATTGGGAGATTTGGTCATGAACCATATCGTACCTATCGCAACCGAATATCAGTCTAAGTTGTTGGATAACGTGTACAAGATGAAAGGCCTCTTCCCTGCTGACGAAGCTGAACACTTGTCATCAGAAAATCTGGCTATCATCCGTAAGATTTCCGAACATACTATCTACATCAAAGAACATGTAGACGCAATGGTAGAAGCCCGCAAGGTTGCCAACAAGATTGCAGATGAGCGTGAAAAGGCTATTGCCTACCACGACAACATCTCTCCGATGCTGGAACAGATCCGTTACCACATCGACAAGTTGGAGCTGATTGTTGACGACCAGATGTGGACACTTCCTAAATATAGAGAGCTGTTATTCATAAGATAAAATAACCAAAAGACAAACTCTAATTTTTTTATTGGATGTTTGATGGAAGTCGGGCTGTTGGGAAAACAGCTCGGCTTTGTCATTTTTGCAAGTCCCTTTACTACTACACAATGATCTGCTCGCATCTCATATATTTTTTCATCGTGAAATTAAGGCTGCATCAAAATGAAAAGCTGAGGCAGGGTTACTTATAATCTATAAGTTACAACATAAAAATCTCCTACTTTAGTCTTTGTTTCCTTTAATTACAGAACTAAAAGTAGGAGATTTTTGACTTCTAAGTTGCTATCTATAAGATTTTTACTTTTGCAATTCTAATTTTGAGACGGCCTCTTCAGGGATATCTTCTCCTGCATTTTTGAAAGAGAACCGAAACAATCTAGTCACCAACCGGTTCTAATTTCAAGCCGTTTTATCACTATCTGCACTTATTTTCCATCGGGAAAAGGAATCACTTCTCCGGTAGCTTTCAACGAAGGTCTTTGTGCATCCCTTTCTCTTAAATAATCAGACAGTTCGGCAGCCAGCTCTTTCACCTTGTCCGGCATAGCCTGTGCCAGGTCATGCTGTTCGCCTATATCCTCCTTTACATTATAAAGCCGGAGCTGACGTGTTTCCCATGTATAAATAAGATGATAATCTCCTTTCATTATAGCCGAATAGGCACCGTATCCTTCTTTCAAGTTCTGCGACTCTCCCCAAAGATTCGGGAAATGCCATATCAGCACACGGTCTTTTCTCGTTTCCGGATGCTTCAAAACGTCGGCAAAACTGACTCCGTCTACCACCTGATGAGTTTTATATTTCTTCACTCCTGCCATCTCGAGTATCGTAGGATAAAAGTCTTCGATTATCACCCGCTGATCACATTCCGTATTGGGCTTGGTCACTCCCGGCCAGTAAACCATCATCGGCTCCCGAACTCCTCCCATAAATGCAGAGCCCTTTCCTCCACGGGCCGGATAATTCTGATCATGATTGGGTATACCTTGACGTATATAACCTAACCCTTGTCCTCCATTATCCGACATAAAAAGCAGAATCGTATTCTTAGCGACTTCAGGATTTTTTTGTAAATAATCGAGAATATCTCCCAGACTCTTATCCATACCTTCCACCAAAGCCGCATATTTGGCTTCGCTTTCATTCAATCCGGTCTTCAGTTGTTCATCGTATTTTCCCCGATACTTGTCGCTGAAACGTTTATCATCGTCGTAAGGCGTATGAACGGCATAGTGCGACATATACAGATAAAAAGGCTTGTTCATCTTTACAGCCTTTTCCATTTCTGTCAATGCCTCCCGCGTCAACGCTTCTGTTATAAAGATATCCTGCCCGTAATACTTTTCCAGTCCCTGTACGGCAAAGCGGGAACCTTCGCCAAAGTTCTTTGTTCCCAGATAACTTCCCGGAGCGCCGTTAGCCCCTCCAGCTATATTTACATCGAACCCCATGTTAATCGGATTTGCCCCCGGCGTAGTTCTTGCCCCAAAATGAGCTTTTCCACAATGAATGGTCCAATAACCATTTTCCTTAAGAATTTGAGGAAGTGACGTGATAGCTGTAGAATTGTTTATCTTGCCCTCCGTAGAATCAGGCTGGATGCCATTAAAATTCCATTCTGGAAGAGCTATTACATCGCTGGATTCATCGGTCTTTTCATTCAGTTCCAGCGTCCAGTTCGTTACTCTGTGGCGTGAAGCATTCATTCCCGACATCAAACTACATCTTGTGGGAGAAGAAATGGCACAGGCATAAGCCTCGGTAAAACGTACTCCCATCTGCGCCATCCGTTCCATATTAGGTGTATGAAAACGTTTATTAAGCGGTGTCAGCTCATCATTATAGAAAGGGACAGAAGTATCTTGCCAACCCATATCGTCGACTAAAAACATTATAATATTAGGATGCTGAGATGTTTGCGAATAAATAGAAACAGGTATCGACAAACTGCATACCACAAATGGAATAACGTGTTTTCTCATAGAAAATAATGTTTTAACAAGTATAAATTTAGTTTAGTGCACAAAAGTAATCTAAATCTGTCAACTTATACAGACACTCCTCATAATATTCATTAAAATCAGACTATCCTTTTAAAATTTCCTTCTGCTGCAGATCGCTTTATCTACCCCATACAACTCTTACTATTATTTTTAGAAACACGACGACAGATCTTTGCAATAAAGTTCCGTAACAACTTTATTACAGGGCTCAAAGCTAGTTTAAAATAAATATAACTTTACAGAAGCAGAGTTTCATATCCGTCTAATCATTTGTACGAGATTTCCTGCAACTATCGTATTCGATTCAACATCATGAGTAACAACGCTAACCGCTCCAACTACAGCATTCTCTCCTACTGTAAAATTCGGAAGAATAGATGCACCAGCTCCTGTTCGACACTATCCCTGTCAACGTAACATTCGCAGTGTCGTTTTTCCATTAGTTACCAATAAATCAATTCGGACTCACGTTAATTTAAGTTATCATTTTAATTTTTCTAATATTTCTTTTGTTTGAGGATTGCTAGGACGGAAGGCATCAATATTCATAAGTTTGCCATCCTTGTCGTATAAAAGGAATCTTGGAATAGCAGTAATGTTTAACCTGCTTGATATCTCATTGTTTTTATTGAGCCATTGATTCCCATACAAATTCATGTCGTCTATTTTCTTTTTCCAACTCTTCTCATTTCTATCTATGGATATGGACAGGAACTTTACAGCTGGATTTTTTAACTCTTTTTCCAGTGTTTGCAAATGAGGAATCTCTTTACAACACGGAACACACCACGATGCCCAAATATCAATATATACATAATACCCCTTGAACTCTTCGAACGTATGTTCTTTACCTTCAGAATCGTAAAAGGTTATGTCGGGAAATGGAGCCCCGTCGATCGTATATTTTTTTTTCTTGAAGTCATTTATATATTCTTCAGAAAGACTGTATTTATGGATGCATTTTTCCAGAATGGACAATCCTTTGGAAAAATCCTTATTGTAGTCGTAAGATGAGATATAGTTCCTCAGAAGATATTCCGCTACACTTTCTTGCAGATTTTTGTCTTCTATTTTTTCGTATGTATAATCCAGTTTTTCTTCAAAACTCATCCCTTTAGGTAGGTGCTCACAGAAAAACATCGGTGTTTCATTAAAGCATATCGCATATTTGTTAGCCAATAAGATTATTGCATCTTTTGCTTCATTGTCTAATCTATGGGGAATGGCCTTCCCGTCTCTTCTGTACATAAACTGGATAGCTTTTATTGATTTTGACTTTTCTATAAAGTTCCAGATTCGTGCATATAACTCTACATCCTTTGAAGGCTTATATTGAACTAAAACTTTGTTTAAGATGCTGTCATATTGATTTATAAGCTCCAAAGGGTTTTCAGATAGGGAAGTGCTGGCCCATACTTTCTTATTAATAGTATGTGCCTGATTATAATATTCTGCAAGGAAGGCATTGTCATTGTCAAAACCATACAATATCTTTTCATTGTCTACTTGTATGTCAAGGTTGTACGTACGGATGGAATCGGGCATATACAACGGAATAGAGAAAGGATACTTGTTGGAATCCTCTTTCTTGACAATAATGTTAAGCTTATAAAATCCGTTATTGACCGATGAAAGTTTTATCTTGAATACATTGTTATTATTTTGGACAGGAGTATATGATGTGTTTTTCATCATCATATTTTTAATAGTCATCTCATGTATACTATCAGTATTATTTTTTACAGTTATACGTCCTGTAACGGTCAACTGTGCATTTAGAGTACAAGCATAAATCAAAGCTAATAGAATAGCAATCTGTAGTTTCATGATTCAATTGATAATAAAATATTGATTTATAACAACATAAATGGAGGTATGCCCTTTACAAGGCATACCTCCATTAAAGAAGAAAAGAGCTAGTTTTTGTATCTTATATCAGAAATCTTGTCTGTACACTGCTTAAACTCGTATTTAGGCTCAAATTTGTCACTCGTCAGATCGTTTACGCTGTAGATATATACGTTTCCACGTTTTGTATCACTGCTGTAAGTACCTACGTATAAATCTTTATTAGCATCATTATAACCTATACAAGTAATTTCCTCATTAGGATAAGAAATGATAGGTTTGGTTGGCAATTGAGGTGATGCATTAAAAAGGTAGTAAGCGTACAAGCCTCCTCCAATACCATAAAAAGCGACCTGATTATTTTTGGCCAATGTCGCCCTGGTCCCTTGACTGGGAATAGGATCTCCTTCCGATACATTATATGAATGTAAGTTTGTCTGCTGATACTTCACATAAAATTCATCATCAAAAGCAGATGTAAGTGTGTATTGTGAAACTTTTGTAGGGTCGCTTTTACTTCTGGTTGTTACATAGATGGTGCTACTGCTACTTGTGTCAAGGATTATCATAAGTATATCTTCGTCCTTGAGTAAGTCGCCGGAAGTACCTCTCATATCTGAAGAACGAGCCTGGAATGTGATGATTTCAGAGTCACTATAATTAACAAAAACCGGAGCCGATGTTTTTGAGTTTATGCTAGCGATGTAGGTATACCCTGGTATAACGTCTTCATAACTTTGCTGATAAAAATCATAAGGATATTCGTACAGATACCAATAAGCCTTTTGGAAATGGATGGAATGTTTGGAGTTGACATCATATACAAAGGGATATGATGCATATCCGTCATTCGAGATGAAATGAGTAGCCTTGAAATTGCTAAAGACTGAAGAATATTCAGACGAGGATATGATTTCGAAAGTGGTAGAGTTTACAAAGAAACATTTGTCTTCCAAGGCAACAATCATTATCGGGGTTTGTGAAAAAGGGCTGGTTGAGGCATTGGTACGGTCGGCACCTATAAGCTTTGTCATCTGGATATCAGGATTCATCAGCTCCAGACAATGTTCTTCTACCTTGTACTCCATTCCGGATGCAATATCTTCCGAAGTCAAGTCCTTGATAAATCCCAGATTGCCTTTTCCGTCTTCCGAGTTGGCAATAACCAATATTCCTTTTTCAAAATAGTCGTTTACATTTACCTGATATTCCATTACATCTCCAACCAAGTCATCGGTAACGGTAAGATGTATGTAATATGTACCTTTCTTTTCGAAAGAATAGTGCAGTATCGGTTCGGTACTGATTTTGGTAAGTTCACCCTTTTCTCCTGAAGTACTATTATATTCGCCCACAGACCATTCATATTTCAAGTCTTTGGACGTAGCTTTTACCTGTGGGTCTATTACCAGAGGTTCTGTTCCGAAATAGATATTGTAAACAGGCATCTCTTCAGAATCGCTGCCTTCTATTGACAGTTCCGGCAGCAGATTATTTGCGTCTTGTGAATCATCATTGATACACGATGTGAGAGCAAAGAATAAAAAAACGATGTATATTATATTTTTCATATCTTTATTATTTTATGACTGTTGGATTCAAATTACATTGGAGACGGTTTGGCCCATCCTTCAATGGCCGACGGGTCATGTTCCTCATAATATTCATACAGAGGAATCAGTACATATTTGTTCAGGAAACTCGAATACATAATCAACGGTCCCTGAAAATCTGATGCATTGGTGAAATAATCACCGTATGTTGTTACCATCTCGTCTATAACAGTGGGATTGACATCTTTCATTGCATAGAAAAGCTCAAAGAATTTTTGTGCCACATCATATCTGTAAGCCGGCATTGCCCATGATACCCACCAGCTAGGAGCATATTCAGGATGTATGTCTGAATATGTGATGCTGAATTTGTTTTGACCCACTACGGCAAGATCTTCCGATTCTTTTAGAACCAAGTTTAAAGTAAATTCCTTTTGCTGCAATTCAGGGTCATTGTTGCGCAGGAGTGTAATCTTGACTTTGGTCTCAACCCCATTGGCCGGGATATACATTGATTCATGGTCTATGGTATAATGTACTCCTTCCTGCATGGTAGTTCCTTCATCTGGTTCAAGCGTGAAGGCACGTGCTTTGTCAGAAGGCATTCCCATCAGTTTTACCGGTAGCTCTATAACGTATTGTGTGGCAATATCGAATCCGAAACTATAGGTAACGGATGTTGCCACTTCATCGTTGTCATTGATATATTCCATGAACGCAGAATCTTTCTGGGTAGTATCATAGAGCTGATAGTCTTCATTTGTGCAGGCTGTCGCTGCTATGCACAATAGAGTGAGCAAGGCTTGTTTGATATATGTTGTTTTCATACTATACTGCATTTACTTGTTGTCAATTTCTATATTCATATTCACTGTCTGGTATCGGAACTACATAATATGTATCACTAGCCGGCAATACACGATTGAGGCTGTTGCATACGATATCTTTTTTCAAGCGTTTCATATTATACCATATTTGACCTTCGCCAAAGAGTTCCTTACAGTATTCATTGTATATGTTTTCTTTGGTAAGTTGTTTGCCCTGAGCAGCAAATCCTCTTAATCCGCGTGAAGTAAGCTCTTCATCGAAGTAGCTGACAGCCTGGTCGTAGTTTGTGTCAAGGAGAGCTTCTGCGGCAATCAGATACATTTCAGAAACATGCATGAGGGTGAATCCGGAATATCTCTCATCCCATCCGCTTGGAGCACTTTCGCCAGATAATGTATAGTAATCTATGATTTTTCTCCAAAGACTATTGTTTACTTGTTGCATACGATAATCGGCAGCAGTATTGTCATTATCCAATGCATAGATATCTTCAAAAGTCTGCAAGTATCCTCCCCCAGATGATTCAAAGTAAGGAGAGAATGATACGAATGAGGTCTGGTTAAATATAAGGGTACGAACCGATTCAAGGTATGAGCTGGAGTAAACTCCGAATATTGTTTCTTTTTCAGACAACTTTCCGGCCAAATAATCTGCCATTTCTTGTCTGTATGCCAGTGGAAATTTTCCGCTCTTTATCACTTTCTCTGCGTAAATGGCTGCATTGGCCATATCACCTCTCATCCAATATACTCGTGCCTTAAGTCCCCATACGGCGTAGAGATTGAAATGGGTATTACGGTAGTTCAGGAAGTTACGCAGATTATTGTCGGTTCTCGGATAGTCCATACTGTTTTCTTCATCGGCTAGGAGACTTTCAGCTTCGTTCAGGTCATTGAGAATCTTTTCATATACTTCTCCCACTTTATAAAAAGGTTTCACGTCGTATGAATAAGTTTCTACGTAAGGAATTCCTTCTTTGGTTTCGTCGGTAGGAGCGAACAGACGCAAAAGGTCAAAATGCAGGAATGCCCTCATGGCCAGCATTTCACCTCTATAATAATTGTATAGGGTCATGGAGTTTCTTCCTTCCAGATTCTTAAGAATATTATTTATGTATCCGATATTCTTGTATGCTTCTTCCCACATATTTTCAATCACTTCCTTTACAGCATCGGCTTCGTAGTCAAGTTCAGAAAGGGGCTGTCCTATTTCTTCCTGATCCTGGTAACATGCAAGATTCTGGGCAAGCACCTCAGTAAATCCCCAATACATGAAGCGTCCGTATGAATAGGTATTTTGAAGCTCACCGTAAACTCCGTATATGGCATCTTCAAATCCTTGCGCATCTTTAAACTGCTCGTTTTCTACCTTTTCAGATTTGGGGCGTACATCCAAGAAATCATCGCATGCATTGAAAAGGAGCAAAGAACATAATCCGTAACAAATGTATATTAGTTTTTTCATCTTATTCATGTTTTAAAGTGTAATATTGAATGACATATTAATGCTGCGGCTATAAGGATAAGAGGTACCTCTTTCATAGCGTACAGTTGACAGACGGAATAAGTCTGAGGCTCCAAGAGTCAGTCTCAAGCGTTGTATTCCCCATGACTGGATCAAAGATTGTGGAAACTCATAGGCTAAGTTAATGCTCGACAGCCATATTTCATTCTCGTTTTCAACAAACCGACTGGAGTGTACAAACTGTTGTCCACCGGTTGCACTGAGGTTCAGGTAAGGCACCAAATCACCCGGCTGTTTCCACCTTTCAGTGAAAGCTCTTACATCTGCATTATAGCGTGGATTGATGTTTTCAATCTTTTCTGCACGGGTTGAGTTATAGATGTCTCCTCCGAAGGTATAGCTGAAGTTAATACCCAAATAGAAATTCTTATACATGAAGTCTGTTGAGAAGTTACCTTCAACACCCGGATTGGTATCTCCTACTACAACTTTATCTTTTACGTCATATGTATAAGTATAGCTACCATCTTTCTTAATGTATATTTCTTTTCCAGACGCAGGATCGATACCAGCAGAACGTACGGCATAGATCGCTGTAGGTGAACCACCCTCTTCATAAAGTATGCGTGGAACAGATTCATCAGATACAGCATTGTTTTCATCATTTTTACGCTGCAATGCTTCAGAAATGTTCTTGATAACAGTTTTCGAATGAAGTCCGTTTACAGAAACAGTCCAACTGAAGTCTTTAGTAACGATAGGTTTACCCCATACGGCAAATTCAATACCATTGCTTTCCTGTGCACCGAAGTTATCTTTTACAGTGCTGGCTCCGGATGATGGAGGCAATGATATATCGATAAGCATATCATCAGTATATTCATTGTAGTAATCAAAGTTGACATTTAAGCGTTCACCAAAGAATGAAGAGGTAACACCTATATTCAGTTTCTTGGTAGTCTGCCAGGTCAGATCCGGATTAGGCATGACCATAGGCACTGCTCCTACACCTCCAAGATGGATATTGCTAATATAATACTTATAGGTAGAAATAGCCTGATATGGTGAGAATTTTACGCTACCTGTATATCCATAACTTCCTCTTAGACGTAACATATCTACCCATCCCAGTTGTTTAATAACGTTTTCGTTATGTAAGTTATATCCGGCTCCTACTGACCAAAACGGTGCATATTTGTTATTTTCTCCAAACTTGGAAGAACCAGATAGACGGTATGAGCCATCAATGATGTAGCGGTTTTTCCATGTAAAGTTTGCTGCAGCGAAGGCACCTACGCTGGTAGCAAGGTCTTCACTACCGTACGGAGTCGTATCAGAATAAGATGCGGCATATCCGAAATCGGTCAGATTATCGGATAAGAAACCTGAAGCAACGCTCGTACGTGAGGAGCTGTCCTGCTTTTTGATTTCACCTCCCACGTTCAATGTAAACAATGTACCGTCATTATCAAAGCTGTGTATCCAGTTACCTACTACCTTGAACGAATAATTATTTTCGTCATTGTTAGTTAATGTATATTTTCCTTTTTTCAACGGATCTGTTACGTCTTTGAACTGCATAGAAAGAGGGGATACAAAATCATCTACTGTACCCTTTGCCGTGAGTAATGAACCTTGTGCAGTAATGAACAAATTCGGTTTGAAGTTATAACGTGCACTTAAAGACAAGTCCTGTGTACGAGTTTCTTGAGCTTAATGAAGCCTCATAAAGAGGGTTAATCATATCCCATGACAATAATGAACGGAGCTCTCCGTTTTCATCGTAAGGAGAATCGTAAGGATTCATTTGCAACCATGTGTCATAACTCCCGTACTTGGAGTTACGGATATTAGTTTGCTGATGGCTGGCTCTTAGGGTAAGTACCAGTTTTTCTTTAAGACGGTATGCTAAATATACATCAAGACCGTAAATTTTTCGTCCATCATCTTTCATTACCCCATTATTGTTTGTAAGGTTTCCGGTTATATTATATTCAATACCTCCTCCTCTACCAGATATAGATAGCGAATGGGTTTGGGAGAATCCGGTACGTATAGGTTTTGTTTTCCAATCTGTATTGATACCTTTACTGACTAATGCTAATTTTTCATAATAGGTCTTATCCATACTTCCGGTACTACTATCGTATAGTCCTGCTAGTCTTTCAAGTTCAAGCTTCTGTTGTGAATTACACAAGTCGTAACTTGAAAGATCTGCAAAACTAAAATCGGGAGTGAATGTGTAGCGAATACGTACAGGTGCTTGTGTTACTCTCTTACGTTCAATTACAATCACGCCGTTTGCAGCATTCTCACCATATAGTGCGGTAGCTGAAGCGTCTTTAAGGATATCCACACGTTCTATATCGTACATATTAATATCATACAAATCTTGTAATGTAGATTCTACTCCATCTATAACTACTAGTGGAGCATTTAAGCCTGCTTCGTTGTCGGTAGCCAATGATGTTGTACTACGTATTACAAGGTCAGGTATATTATTAGGGTTAGACCCCATAGCATTATTTTTGTTTATTTTAATAGATGGGTCTATTGAAGATAATGCTTGTAATACATTATTCGGAGATATATTCAACAATTGCTCTGAAGTAACAGTTCGTGCAGCACCCGTAAATGTTTGTTTAGAGCGTGTGAAAAAACCATTAACCACAACTTCATCCATTACTTCGGCGTCTTCTTTCAGCTCAATTTTTATTTCATTTCCCTTCGGACTGATTACTTGTTCGCTGTAACCGACAAATGAGAACTTAAGCTGTGCACCACGTGGAATGTTTACACTGAATTCTCCATCCATATTTGTTACCACACCAGTAATCATTTCTCCATCTTTTATCACAGATACGTTGGCACCAATTATAGGTTCACCACTGCGCTCATCTATTACGATACCTTTTATTTCACCAGCCTGTGTGACAGGAGAGATCACAATAGTGTTATCTTTTAAAGTTGCATAAAGCCCTGTATTCTTAAGACACTGTTTTACGGCCTTAAGAACGTCCATATTTTTCACATTGATGCTGACAGACGGTATATTGGCAATATCTTCCTCATTATAAATAAGTTTCATACCCGTTTCATTCTCAATAGTAGACAACACTTTTTCCAGTTGAGTGTTTTCTAATTGTAAAGTTATTCTTTTTACATTCTGGGCCATAGTGTCACCTAAAGTTACAGCACCCAAAAGCAAACACGCAAAAAGCTTTTTTCTAAAGCCCGTTTTCCTGCTTTGTCGCAGGAAAAGATACTCTCTATTTTTCATATCAATCTGTATAAAATTAATTATTACCGTACTATCTCAAATTGCATCAATAAATAAAACAACTAAAGTCTTAACATAACCTGAAACATTAGTTTATGTAAAATTGTCATCAATATCTGTAACAAGCTAACCTCTCTCATTTAACGAGGTTATATCATTCACATTCTATAAACAACAAAAAACTTCTTTTTGTAAAATACATTAAAATTAACCACTAATTAAAAAAAAATTTTCATCATCATATTGCGCGCAAAATTATAAATATTTTTTATAATCCATGTAATAATGTCAATATTTTTGCCAAAGAATCATCTTTTTAATGTCATAAGCCTTATTAAACTTTCAAAAATCTGCTTTATCAGTTAAAGTAAAAAAAAATGGAAACAATCTTTATTCTACGCTCTTTGTTTATACTCTTTTTTATATATCATTTCACTACTGTCCAATAAAAGTTGGTTA
>ULKQ01003856.1_pt1 | contig 13368 bp, 8 predicted proteins | sample 1951141 | NCBI WGS metagenome assembly ULKQ01 (sample SAMEA4835499, study PRJEB28245) | human gut metagenome | biome: gut microbiome; material: fecal sample | place: Denmark | collected 2008
GCTGGAGCAGTAACGGACGATGGATTATCTTCAGTTCCCGACGCGACGACGGTTCTTACACCCGACTTTATATCACCTACTTCAGTCCGGAAGGAAAGGCCAGCAAAGCCTTTATCCTGCCGCAGGAAGATCCGGAACAGAATATGAAGCGACTCAAGAGTTACAATGTACCGGAACTGACACACGATCAGGTACGGATTTCTCCGCAGACCTTCCGGCAGGTTATTTATCAGACACAAGGAAGTCCTATTACTTACAAAAACGAATAATATATGATTCAAAAACGATTCTTATTACTTTTGATTTCGATTCTCATACCTTTTGCCGGATGGGCACAAGGAGAAGCGTCACCTTACTACTTCGATAAAAACGGCATTCAAAAAGAAGTACTGGAAAACTACCTGGACCGTTCTATAACCGTCACCAACTTACTGGTTCCTCATCAGGGAGAAGAGCAGCTGAACGACGATATCCGCATGATCCGGAATATCGGAGCCAAATTCTTGGGCCGCTCTATTCTGCTTTGGGAGAACGAACAAGTGTTGAAAGACCCGGCCTTTTGGACGAAAGCCGAACAGATCATCCAACGAATGCATGCCGACGATCCGGATTTAGTCTTCCAGGCGTGCCTGTTCGAAGCTATTTCTACTGAAGTCAGTCAGATTGAAATCCCGGAATGGGTATTCGAAAGTTACGGACTGAAGCCGGAGAAAAGAAATTTCCGATATGAAGATATGCTGAACCATCAAGGGAAATATGTAGATCACTGGCATGCGGGAGGAAGTGTGCCGGATATCAGCCGGCAGGAAACCCAATTATGGTTTTATTTTCTAGCCTGCTCCTACATCCGCATCGGTTGTGAAGCCTTTCATTTAGGACAAATCGAGCTGATGGGCATGAATGATCCAGACCGGGCACACTGGATTACACTGATCGACAAAATCCGTGCCTTTGCAGCCCGGCACGCCCGCCGGCAATGGGTGATTCTGGATGCACACACGCCCAAAGGAGGCATGGTGACAAATGGGAAAAGCCTGATTGATTTCAATTCATTCCCGATGCGTATCTGTGCTCTTCCCACAGCCACACCTTGGAAAGAAGGCGACATTCAGCCCGCCGAACTCCGCGTCAATCACTTAGATGCCCTCTATAAAAGAAGTCAAGGTTGCCAGACACCATCCGGATGGTCGTGCGAACATCTGCCCTATTTAGTGGAGATTGACAATTACGGAAAAGAAGAACCCGTCAACACGGCAGATACGACTTCTTATTTTCCGTGGGGCTGGGACGAAATCTCCTGGTTTGCCAAACAGCCGGAAAAGTACCGGAACGAATGGCTGCAATATGCCTGGAAATGGATGAAGGAAACGGATCCGGACGGACATGTTGAGATGCCGGGCATCCGCGGTATCTGCTGCCCGAACAAAACGGATAATACCTATCGGGCCAATACTCGGAGCGCACAATCGCCGAATGGTTATAACCAGGAAGAAACCATCAAAGCAATCTGGGCCGCAGATAAGACCAGAAAGCATTGAATCCAATCATCTGACAGAAAGCCTCAAACTGATTCCGGCGACTACATAAAACAAAAAAGGCCGTCGAAATCAGTTCGAAGGCCTTACAAGAAGAAAGACGGCAACCTGTCGTCTTTTATTTTACCTTAATATGATCAAAACCCTTTCCATAGACACCAATAACCGTGCTCTGTGATACGAATGCATCCGGATCAATGTCTTTAATCAAACGGAAAATCGTTGTTGATTCCCGCTTCTTGGCCAGAACGAACATCATCTTCACCCCATTGCCGGTATAAAGACCTGTTCCATCCAAAACCGTTACACCGCGGTGCATGTCTTTATTAATGTGTTCACCAATCTCTTTATAATGCTTGGAGATAATGAAGAATTGCACTGACTGGTGGGCACTGTTCACAATCTGATCGAGCACAAAACTACATACATACAAGGTCACATAACCATAAACGACCTTTTCCCAATCATGCAGGACAAAATAACTGGAAGTAATGATGATCATATCACAAGCCATCACCACTCTTCCCAAAGAGACATCCCGATACTTATTGATAATAGCAGCGATAATATCTGTTCCTCCAGAACTTCCGTTAGCCGAAAAGGCAATACCAATTCCGCTACCACAGAATGAAGCGCCCAATACACAAGCCATAAAAGGCTGATCCTGCAGAATATGGACCTCACCTATCAGGCTTTGCAACAGTGATAGAAAAGAAGTCAGCACCAATACGGCGTAAATCGTCTTGACACAGAACTTAAATCCAAGAATCTTCAAGGCCAACAACAGCAACAACGCATTGATTGTAAAATAAGTGTACTGAACCGGTAATTTGGTCGCAAAGAACACAATAGAAGCAATACCCGGAACACCGCCGGTAGTAATATCATTCGGAAGGAGGAAAATCGTCCATCCGATACCATACAACGTCATTCCCAAAGCAATCATGATGTAATCTTTAGCTTCGCGGAATATGGTCTGCTTGTTCGTTAAATTAGAAATATTAGCGTTCATCTCCAAAGATAATTATGGGCACAAAATTACAATTTTCTTTAGTATTTTAAATAAAAGACTGTACTTTAAATACAAATTCCATCCAGATCCAGTAGCGTATGGCTTTTCCCAAGAACATTGATATGGCTACGACCCAGATATTCGCCCGAAGGAAGCCCAAAGCAACAGCGATAAAGTCGCCTATTCCAGGAAGAAAGACAAAGAACCCCATCCACGAACCTTTATCTTTAATCCAGTCTTGTACCCTATAAACTTTCTGTGGGTCCAGCTTCAGATATTTCTCTATCCATTCTATTTTTCCCAACATGCCTAACCAGTAACAGCTCATTCCACCCAAAAAATTTCCTAACGTGGCAGCAATCATGCAGGGCCAGTAAGATGCTCCAGCCAACAAAACACCCGTCAACACAACTTCACTGCTAAAAGGCAAAATCGTAGCAGCCAAAAAAGCGGCAATAAACACGCCAATATAACCATACTCTATCAGAAACTCCATATGCGTAATAACAACAACAAAATAAGTACAACTACAGATATATGAAACGCCCAGAATACATATTTATTTCTTACAACGGTAAAAAAATGGGCAATCAGAATCGAGGAAGGGAAACATGCAATTTGCAGATATTCTTCGGACGACTGTTCATACAAGAAATACAATCCGAATGACGAAATCGCCAGCAAAATCAGGAAAGCCAGAAACTGACGCGTACGGAGATTATCCTCATATTCGTGTGCCAGAATATTGAAAGAGGCAATCATCACAAGTACTATCATATAGCCGATTGCCAGCCAGTCGAGCCAACTGTTCCCCTTGATACTCAGCGGACGAATCTTATAAAGAGAATCGAACGGGACTGTAAACATATCAAAGTTCTGTTGCCACACACAATAAAACCCGACAAACCAATACACTACGGCCAAGCCCAACAGACTCGCCAAAAAGGTTTGTAATGTCAACGTCCGGAACTTATACATGCCGTACCAAAAGAGTGGAAGGAACCAGCAGATATGAATCCACAACAGACTACCGATCGCGATCACAAAGGTTGCATTAAATACATTCCGCTTATTATCCGGATCATGATATGACGTAAATAGATAATAAATGGCAAGTATCAGGAAAAATACCCCGAATGAAGTGGACTTCAGTGGCAGGAAATCTTTATTTGTACTGATCAGTAAGATATAAAACAAGACCGGCAATAAGGTCTTCTCCCGAATCAGCATCAGCACATAGTTGGCTCGATGGATCATAAAAGCACCACCCAACATCAGCAGAAAGCCAATGAGATATGTACCGACTTTACCCGGCAGATACTGACAGATCAGATTCCACAATGGAGGAGCCGTCACCTCGCCATAAACCGGATAACCGGTAGAAGTCGCGTAACAGGCTATCCAGCAAACAATGCATCCTACCAGCAGATAAAAGATGGTGAACGGGGTCGTTAAAATATTCTGACGACTGGAATAAAGCATCATGTCTTTGTACTCTTTACTAAGAACCGGACAAAGGTAGGTATTTTTCTCCTGATTATTCCGGATAACAGGCCACTGTTTTTCGCCTCCTTTTCTTTTCTATTACAAATAAATCCGTTATCTTTAGGCACAACACAATTAAAATCTACCCGTTATGGAATCATCACTATTCTGGATTGTGCCTGTATCATCCATTCTGGCACTCGTACTGGCTTGGTACTTCTACAAGCAAATGATGCGTGAAAGCGAAGGAACCCCTGTCATGCAAAAGATTGCATCACACGTCCGGCAGGGCGCCATGTCTTATCTGAAACAGCAATACAAAATTGTCAGCATGGTCTTTTTAGGCTTAGTCATTCTCTTCTCGATAATGGCTTATGGATTCAACTTACAGAATCATTGGGTACCGGTAGCTTTCCTGACGGGTGGTTTCTTTTCCGGCCTTTCCGGATTCTTGGGAATGAAAACGGCTACTTATGCTTCAGCCCGAACAGCCAATGCGGCCAGGGATTCATTAAACAAAGGATTACGGGTCGCTTTCCGAAGCGGCGCCGTAATGGGATTAGTCGTTGTCGGATTAGGTTTGTTCGACATCTCATTCTGGTATCTGTTACTGGAAAATCTGATTCCGGCTGATGCCATGAACCCAACTGCTAAGTTATGTATGATTACAACAACCATGTTGACTTTCGGTATGGGCGCTTCAACACAAGCCTTGTTTGCCCGCGTGGGCGGTGGTATTTATACCAAAGCTGCTGATGTTGGAGCCGACTTGGTAGGCAAAGTGGAAGCTGGCATTCCGGAAGATGACCCACGAAATCCGGCTACTATTGCCGACAATGTGGGTGACAACGTAGGCGATGTAGCTGGAATGGGCGCCGACTTGTATGAATCATACTGCGGTTCGATTCTGGCGACCTCCGCTTTGGGTGCTGCTGCATTTATCGGTTCCGGCAATACAGAAATGCAATTCAAGGCCGTAATTGCGCCGATGCTGATAGCCGCCGTCGGCATTATCTTGTCGATCATCGGTATTTTCTCTGTAAAGACAAAAGAAAATGCCGGGATGAAAGAGTTGCTTAATTCGCTGGCCGTTGGGACAAATCTAAGTTCGGCCCTGATCGTCGTAGCTACATTTGCCATTCTCTGGGCCTTAGGTCTGGAAAACTGGATTGAAATCTCGTGTGCTGTCGTCGTCGGACTGATTGTCGGCATTATTATCGGCCGGTCTACCGAATATTATACTTCACAATCGTATAAACCGACCCAACGCCTGTCGGAAAGCGGAAAAACCGGTCCGGCCACAGTCATCATTTCCGGAATCGGATTAGGGATGATTTCAACCACGATTCCTGTATTGGCTGTTGTTGCCGGTATCATCCTTTCTTACTGGTTAGCCTCAGGTTTCGATTTTGCCAATATCGGTATGGGATTATATGGAATCGGTATCGCTGCCGTCGGCATGCTCTCGACTTTAGGTATTACCTTAGCTACCGACGCATACGGACCAATTGCCGACAATGCCGGAGGTAATGCGGAAATGAGTGGCCTCGGAAAAGATGTCCGCAAACGAACCGACGCCCTCGACTCGTTAGGAAACACGACTGCTGCTACAGGCAAAGGCTTTGCCATCGGTTCGGCGGCTTTAACCGGATTAGCATTGCTGGCATCCTATATTGAAGAAATACGCATCGGTCTCTCCCGCATCGGAACGATGTCGCTCGATTTACCCAACGGACTGCAAGTAGAAGTGAGCCATGCAAGCTTTACCGACTTCATGATCTTCTACGATGTCACGCTGATGAATCCGAAAGTTCTGTCCGGTATCTTCATCGGTAGCATGATGGCCTTCCTGTTCTGCGGACTGACGATGAATGCCGTTGGCCGTGCAGCTGCCCACATGGTAGAAGAAGTCCGCCGCCAGTTCCGCGAAATTAAAGGTATTCTCGAAGGTAAAGCCGAACCCGATTATGCCCGGTGCGTGCAAATCTCGACCCAAGGCGCACAAAGAGAGATGGTATTTCCATCCCTATTGGCTATCGCGGCTCCTATCCTGACCGGAATCTTCTTCGGTGTTCCTGGAGTAATTGGCCTGCTGATTGGCGGTTTATCATCCGGATTCGTACTGGCTATCTTCATGGCCAACGCTGGTGGTGCTTGGGACAATGCCAAGAAATATGTAGAAGAAGGGAACTTCGGAGGCAAAGGAGGCGAAGTACACAAAGCTACCGTCGTGGGTGATACCGTAGGCGATCCGTTTAAAGACACATCCGGTCCCAGCCTGAATATTCTGATCAAACTGATGAGCATGGTAGCCATCGTCATGGCAGGTCTGACAGTTACATGGAGTTTGTTCTAATATACCTATTATATATATGCAGTTAAAAACCGCCCGGTCGCCGGACGGTTTTTTTATTCTTCACCACAGATTCTTCTTTTTCTCACCACAAATTCTTTAGTTCACGGCGTGAACTACTTAATCCACGGCGTGAACTAAGTAATTCACGACGAGAACTAAGTAATCCACGTCGTGGATTAAAGAATAGATCGTAATTATTTTAACTATTAGCAGCATCCATTAAAACAATATTCCTTTGCAATCACAATTCGAAATAACCTTTTTTTCAGAAATAATAAAATCTAACAAACAAATAATCACCTAAAATAAATTCAAACTTTGCAGACCATCTAACTTACTATTCACATTATATACAGCCTTTTTATTTTTAATTTATTTTTATGATCAGTTTTCATATTGCAGTTTATTTAAAATAGAAATTTGATTTCAAATATATCCTTAATATTTTATGTACTAACTATTGCCTAATATGATATAAAATTCATATCTTTGTAATATTTTCCAAGAAAAAAGTTAGAAAATAATTGAGATACATTAATCGTTTTAAATGAATTGCCTATGCAGTAGAAGGGTTTATTAACAGAATTGGACATATTCCAAGAATCATTCAGAAACAAAATTAACATTTATTTAACTCCAAAAATCGATTTTTCATGAGAAAGTCAATTATCCTATTTATGACATTCTTTTTGTGCATAGTAGGTTACGCACAAAAGCGAACGATTAGCGGTACAGTTACAGATAAAGACTTAAAGGAACCGCTGATTGGCGTAAATGTACTTTTAAAGGGTACACAAACAGGTACTGTTACCGACATGGATGGTAACTATACGATCGATGTCGAAGGTGACGGTACATTGGTATTTTCATACGTCAGTATGAAAACCGTTGAAGAATCTATCAACGGTCGCTCTACCATCAATGTTGAGATGTCTTCAGATTCAGAAGCTCTGGAAGAAGTTGTTGTCACAGCGATGGGTATTAAGCGTGAATCCAAGACTTTAACTTACTCTGCCCAGACAGTGGGAGGTAAAGACTTGAACGAGATCAAGAACGTAAACATGATCAACTCTTTGCAAGGTAAGAGTGCAGGTTTGCAGATTACCCCGAACTCAACCGGTGCCGGTGGTTCTTCAAAGATCCTGTTCCGTGGTAACAAATCTATCAGTGGTAGCAACCAGCCGTTGATCGTTGTCGATGGTGTTCCTATGATGATGAACGTCTCTACTGCACAGACTACCATGGCTTATGGTGGTGAACGTGATGGTGGTGATGCCATGTCAACCATCAACCCGGATGATATCGCCCAGATCACTTTGCTGAAAGGTGCGTCAGCAGCCGCATTGTATGGTGCAGTTGCAGCCAACGGTGCTATCATGATCACAACCAAATCAGCTCAGTCAGGAAAAGTAGCTATCAACGTATCAAGTAATACGACCGTTGAAACACCGATGGTATTGCCGAAATTCCAGAACATGTACGGTGTAAGTAATGAAGGTACATTCAGCTGGGGTGAAAAGCTGTCATCTGCTGCTCCTAACTATGCAAAAGATTTCTATCAGCCGGGTTATACAACCAATAACTCTATCGCATTATCAGGTGGTAACGAAAACATCTCTTCTTACTTCTCTTATGCCAACGTATCATCAAACGGTATTGTTCCTGAAAATGATTACATGAGCCATAACTTGATGGCAAAAGTTGGTTTTAACTTGTGGAAGAAAGTACATGTGGATGTATCTGCCCGTTATAACAACCAGCACATCGAAAACCAGCCGGCAGCCGGTTACCTGAGCAACCCAATCACAGGTGCTTACTTGTTCCCGAGAGGCGAGGACTGGGATTACTATAAGAACAACTACGAAATTTATGATGGTACACGTAACATCAATGTTCACAACTGGACGAATACCCTGCAGGAACAGTTCACAAACCCGTACTGGATGTTGAATCGCCAGAAACCGGTAACTGACCGTAACCGTTATGAATTTGGTGGTAGCGTTAAATATGATATCATTGAAGGTCTGTCAGTAACAGGTCGTTTACGTTATGAACGTGGTGAAGAACAATGGACACTGAATGAATATGCTTCAAGTACAGCTAACCGTAACTTGTTAGGTACTTTGAAAGACACACGTACTTTCAGTGATCAGACTTACGCCGACTTGTTGGCACAATACAACAAGACTTGGAATGAAACTTATTCATTGTCAGTAACCGCTGGTGGTAGCTATCAGAAAACAGAAAGAACAAGTTCTGAAATCATCGGTTGGGGTGATAAAGTCTATTCAGTAAACAATGGTGTTGTTACTCCGGGTGCTTACTTCCCGAATGTCTTCAACCCGAAGAACTACTACACAGTTCAATCTACATTCTCAAAAGAAAGAAAGCGTTTGAACTCTGTATTCGCAACAGCTCAGTTCGGTTATAAAGAAGGTTTGTTCGTTGATATCAGCGGACGTAACGACTGGTCTTCTTCTTTGGCATTTACTGACGGTGTATCATTCTTCTATCCGTCATTTGGTGTCAGTGCTTTGTTAGACAAGTTCATCGATTTCGGTAAGAACGTCGACTTGTTCAAACTGCGTGCTACTTATTCTATCGTAGGTAACGATGTGCCTATTGGCGTAACTAACGAACTTTATAATTTCGGTGAAACAGCCGGTTCTATTACTCCTCCTGAAAGTTCTTCTTTCCGTACATTGAAGCCTGAAAAGACAAACTCTTTGGAAGTTGGTTTTGATGGAACATTCTTCCAGAACCGTTTCAATGTTAATTTGACTTACTATAAGACAAATACGAAGAACCAGTACTTCAATATCTCAGCTCCGTGGGAAACTGGTTTAAGAAACCGTTATATCAATGCAGGTAACGTACAGAACCAGGGTTTTGAAGTTAGCTTAGGCTGGTACAATCAGTTTAATGACAACTTCAGCTGGAGTACAAACTTCAACTTCTCATACAACAACAACAAAATCATTGAGTTGTCTAATGAATTACCTGAATGGACATTGGCAAGCTACTGTACAGGAGCTAAGATTCTGTTGAAGGAAGGTGGTCACTTTGGAGACTTGTATGTTCGTGACTTCGAACGCGACGAAAACGGAAAACCGTTAAAAGCAGAAAATGGCGCTCCAGTATTAGGCGGAACTGATAATGAAGACTTGGTTTATGTAGGCGATATGAATGCTAAAGTTAATATGGGATGGACCAATACATTCCACTATAAAGACTTTACACTGTCATTCTTGATCGATGCCAAAGTAGGTGGTAAAGTATTCTCAATGACTGAAGCTACATTAGACGGTTGGGGTGTTTCTGAACGCTCTGGCGCTGCTCGTGAAGCAGGTGAAGTTGTAGTTGACGGTGTATCATTCGATCCGCAGCTTTACTATTCAACAACTGGTGGTACAAGCTATAACTCAAATATCTTGACATCACAGTATGTATATGACGCAACCAATGTCCGTCTGCGTGAATTATCATTCGGTTATACTTTCCGCAACCTGTTTGGTGCCGGCAAGAATTTGAACGCATCAATCATTGGTCGTAACTTATTCTTCTTCTACAAAGATGCTCCGATGGATCCGGATGTAGCTGCTGCAACTGGTAATGGTTGGCAAGGTGTTGATATGTTCGCATTGCCGACATCTCGTAGCTTTGGTTTGAACTTGAAACTTAACTTCTAATTTTTTGAGGAATATCGTATGAAACTAAATAAGATTTTAAAATACACAGCTGTATCAGCTTTAACTTTGGCAACAGGTGTAATGACTGTTGGCTGTACAGATAATTTTGAAGAGTTGAATACAGACCCGTATGAATTGAATCCGGATGCACTTCCGTTCTCTGCACAGTTCCAGGAACCAATGTCATACGTTTATGCTCCGCAACAGAACTTGTTCCAATACTGTTTCAGCTTGAACATTGACCTGTTCAGTGGTTATTTTATGACACCTCACAACTTCAATGGTTCTGGTAACGTAGATTATGCGCTGAACCGTGGTTTCTGTGGTGGTATGTATGAAAATGTTTATCTGCACATCTTCAACAATACCCGTCGTCTGATTACGTCTTGCGAAGAACAAGGCTTTGTAGACTACGCAGGTATGATGCGTGTCATCCAGGCTTATGCCATTCAGATGCTGACAGACGTTTATGGTCCGGTTTCTTATACATCAGCTATTGAAGACCCAACGAACGGCGCTTCCTTCTCTTACGACAAACAAGAAGACATCTATAACTCTATGTTCGCGTTGTTGGATGAAGCCATTAAGAACTTCCAGAATCCGACTTCAGATTTAACATCAAGACAATCTTTTGACTTCTGGTGTAACGGAGATCTGGATTTGTGGATCAAGGTCGCAAATCAGCTGAAATTACGTATGGCTATGCGTATTGTAAAGGCTAACCCAACGTTAGCTAAGCAAAAGGCAGAAGAAGCAGTTCAAGCAGGTGTATTACCACAAGACATCCTGATCAACCAAGGATTCAGCAACGAACAGACTCGTATGTTTGAATGGGGTGATGCTGGTATGAATGCCAACTTAATCACAATTATGGAAGGCTATAACGATCCTCGTCTTCCGTTGTATGTAACCAAGAACCAGGCAGACGTAGCTTGTGAGGATGGCTCTACTATCGCAGCTGGTACTAAATATTTAGGTATCCGCGGTGGTTGTAACTTACCATCAAAACCTAATCAGTGGGGTAACTTCTCTAAGATCGTATGCTCATATACAACTGCATTCCCTGTTATGAAAGCTGCTGAAGGCTATTTCTTACGTGCTGAAGGTATTCTTCGTGGCTGGAATATGGGTGGTGGAACTGCTCAACAGTGGTATGAAGATGGTATCCGCACTTCTATCAAGAATGAGGCTGCATACAAAGGCATTGAAGTTCTTGCAGGCGTTACATCTGTTTCAGATGAAGAAATTAATGCTTACATCAATGGAACAACACTGCAGGAAGATTTCGTTGACCCGGTAGATAGTCAGAACAGCTTTAAAGCCCAAAATGACGTTTGCGTTAAATGGGATGAAAGCGCTTCAAACGAACAGAAATTACAGCGTATCATTATCCAGAAATGGATTGCCAACTTCCCAATTTCATGTGAAGGTTGGGCTGAATACCGCCGTACAGGTTATCCTAAGTTCTTCCCGAACCGTGTTAACTTAAGTAATGGAACTATTGATACAGATGAGCAGATCCGTCGTTTGATTTATTCAGACAACGAAATCAATACCAATAATGCCGAATTGCAAAAAGGTATTGAACTTCTGAATCAAGAGAACTCAAGCTCTAAGTTCACTGGTGATATTGGTGGTACTCGCGTATGGTGGGATAAAGCCAATGTCGGCAATTTCTAATTAATGGCAATCAGTTAGAGTTAGAAATCCAATACGAAGGCGTGTCGAATTCCGGCACGCCTTTTTTATTTTATTCATCAGGAATTTTATCAGACGGTAGTATTATTATATTCTTTTTCTGCAGCATCGACCATTACCAATAAATCAGCTTAAATACCTTTTTGCTCAGATTCATTTACATGATGATCCGAAACTCACAGAAACTTTATTATTGGTATTTCTGTAGCTCCTAACCTTTAACTACATCCCATAAACATTTAGAATTTGCCTGATATCTCAAGGGAGAGTACAAAAAAGGAGGATGCATAAATAATACACCCTCCTCAAGGCATCAGCCTTCATCATTTTTCATTGTTAAGATCTTGAAGAATCTTTATACTACAAATATATGAATACCATTTACAATATACAAACTTTTATATTAAAAATTCATTTATTTTTATCCGTATTATTAATATGTCATCAAAATGAATATTAAATGTCTTCAACAAACCCAGATCAAGCTTAATTTGGATTCTGATTAAAAGAGGGCGGCTTAATACAAAGCCACACTCTGCTCCATAGCTAACGTTCTGGCTTCAAATATACTACAAATATATAATATTCATTTCGTCAAAGCAGCACTTGAAAGAGATTAAGCAATTGCCTTATACCCAATTCAATCTGATTATATAAATATCTAACAGCACATCAATATCCGCATACGAAGTAAACGATAAGATAATACAAGAGAAAGAGTAACACCAAGAAATTTATCCGCTCTCAAGATCTTTATAATCAACAACAATTATTGGTTAACAAAACCTTTCCCTGATATTTACAACTTAGAAGCTCATTGTTTCTCTATCAACTTCACACCACAAATATACAAAGAGTTTTTTAACAAACAAAAAATTTATAATAAAAATTTCATTTATTTTTATCCACCTACCTTTATATTGCAGATAGAAAAATGAGTGACCATGCTAAGATCAAAATACCTCGTACATGAACATGCAAAAAAAGGTGATTGATCCCAAGACCAACCACCTTAAAAATTTTACCATCCATAGCAAAGCGTTTTGTCAGTAAAACTGGTCTTTTTCACAGCAAGGTTTATTTTTATTATAAAAAAGTTTCTCTTAACTTATAAGGCAAATATAATTGATATTTCACTAAATGGCAAACTTTTCTCAGAATATTTTGGCAATAAAAAAATAATATCACATATCAGTATTTAGGCTAGAGTATGCTTCTACACATAACAAAAGGGAAATTAGTAAATCCAGAGCAGCAAATTCATATAATATCAAATATCAACTACCAAGAAAAATATAAGCTCATCTATAGGAATGCTGTCAGGAATAAATGTAATCCTCCAAAGTAATTTATGAAAAAGGAATAGCCGATAATATTATAACTCAAAAGTATCAGTGACTATTTTAAGAGAGCTATATTATACTTATCCGGCACAAGCAGCAAGCTTTTAGGATCTCTCTTAAGCGTGGATGAGCTGTTTAAACGCTAGTACAGCAGGTCACATTAGCAGAAAACAGCTCTCACAAGCGAATATAAAGACCTTTATTCCCGTCTTGCTAAAGCCCTCCAGACGCAGGAGATTCCAAGTCAGGG
>ULKQ01026362.1_pt1 | contig 13055 bp, 5 predicted proteins | sample 1951141 | NCBI WGS metagenome assembly ULKQ01 (sample SAMEA4835499, study PRJEB28245) | human gut metagenome | biome: gut microbiome; material: fecal sample | place: Denmark | collected 2008
TTTTTTGTTGATTTCCATCTTCTCTTTCTGCAGTTTGATAAAGAATTCATTGATGACTTCTTTTGCCTCGTCATAAGTGATGTCCGGCTGTTTTTCGTTCAATACATCCGTTAAACCTTTTACGAAGTCTTCAACCAGCAGATTCTTGATACCTGAGTTCAGGAAATTATTTCCAATGCTTAATCCAAGTGCGTAGCTAACTTTATCCATGTTTTTATTTTACAAACTATTTATGCGGCGCAAATGTAGTGTTTTAATCAGAGAATTTCCTCATATATTGATTGAAAAATTCTAAAGGAAACAGGAATCGGAAAGATATTGTATCCGATTCCTGCTATTTGTCCTGTATAATCATTCAGCTGGACAGACAAACGGAATGACTTTTGCTTCCATTTCCTTGGATGCTTGTACCAGTTCTTTCTGTGACAGGCGGATGGGTGTTTTGGAAAATTCCGGTATGTTGAATGAAAACAGGGAATTATCGTAATAGGCTGGTGATTCCTGTGGCAGAAGGAATGGCTTACTGGCTTTTCCGTCGCTGTCGATATGGGCAATGAACGGGCGTGTAAACAAGCCGTCCAGACGGCGGCTGGAAAATACGAACCAATGTCCGTTGCTGCTCCAGGAATGATAGCTCTCAACGTCCGGACTGTTGACTGCCTTGAGACTGTCGGTTTCGAATGTGTCTAAATGAAGCAGGCGTAAATCCGCGTCTTTATGCCAGATGGAGAAGTTTCCATAATCAGAAATGGTATAGAGCAGGTATTTTCCGTCGGGAGAAATCCGGGGAAATTTGATGCTTCGCCCTTCTTTCCGGGCATTATATAAGGTATCGATCTCACTGCCAATTTCCCCGTTTTCCGGATTAAACGAGACTTTTAATAAGTTGTATTTTACCTCCCGGTATTGATCTGGCATAGCAACTGAATCGGCTGAACAGTAAATCAGAGCTTTCCCATCAGGTGTAAAAGTCGGGAAAGTCTCAAAATGACGGGAAGAATTCAGCCAGGGTGTACTGTAGGCTATTTCTTTTTCCAAGTCATAGATGAGGATATCAGAACTTTCATCATATACTTCAATCCGGTTCGGATCGGAGAAGTGAAAATCCTGATGTGTCTCGTTGGTTGAAAAAGCAATATACTTTCCGCTTGGATGCCAGTATGGATAAACGAAGGCTGCGGCTTGCCCGTTCTTTTCTAAGGTGATTTTCTTTATCTGATCCTTTTCGATCAGGTATGTCCCGTTGTAATATGCCCGTTGGTGGAATGACCACTTGTCTCCGTTCTGCTGACAGAACGAATGACAGTTCAGGCAACTGTTATTGGTATACTGGTTGGTAATAACAGGTTTTTCAACAAAGTTTTCAACACATCGTTGATAAATGCCCATCTCATTCCACATCCGATAACCTGGGAAAATACGGCGATAAGTCAGGTAGGCATCAATAGAATCTGATGATACGTATATGGGGAAATCCTTTCTTTTCCAGGTGTTTGTCTTATCTGTGAAATAGACGATTACTTGAATTTCTTTTCCTTGTGCATCCTCTAGCAGGTCTTTCCAGTCTGATGCAGGTATGTTGAAAACTCCCTTGTCTGCTTCTATTTTCAACTCTTTGTTGGAAGTTTTCAACAGTGTTATTCCCTTCGTATCGTCGGCCAGAAAGCGGAAGTTCAACGGCGCTATGTTTACGGGAATGGTAACCGATTCATAATCGGGAAAAAGCTGGATGTCTCCGGGCTGAGCCTGATCAGGTATTTTCAGATCGCAGGCCGTTTGTACCAGACCGACTAAGAGTATGCTGATAATAGAGTAGAGCTTCATGATTATTTCTGTTTTTTGAATTGTTTGAAATAATAATAGAACCAATAGGTTTGTCCGAATTCCCGGTAGATGGATTGGATGTCCTGATTCTGAGAGCGACTGTTGATGTTTTGCTTCAGTTGCTGATAAGCCTTCCGGATATTCGGTTGAACCGGAATCTGCCCAGTTAAAGTGCTGTCGGCATCTTCCAGAATCAGCCAGGCTTCCTGGAAATGCCGTGGCCAAGACTGATTTTGTGGATAATTCGTAGTCGTAATGTATTGACGGAATTTTTCCAGTTGTTTGTCCAGGAGATAGTAACAGCCTTTATATTCCCATCCGATGCGGTTGGAAACCTGGTATGAAGCCCATAATGAATCCGTTGTCATCAGCGATAACAGTAAATCCTGTTTCTGCCTCGGAATTCCTTTATGGCATAATTCGGGTTCTTCCTGCATTTTCTCCGGATGTTGCAGATAAACCGTATATCGTTGTGCCCAGTCTTTATAAAAAGGCATTTCCTGCAGCAGGCTGAGGTATTTCTTGGCTAGTTGTTTGTCGCCCCGAAGCAAACTGATTTGTACCAACCGCTGCATCATGCGGGCACTTCCTTTTCGTTTTGACTGTGTAAATCCGTCCATGGCATAACTTTCAGCCAGTGCCAAATCGCCAATCATAAAATGGACGTCACAAAGGAGTTTGTCCATATAGAGACTCTGGTTCCACGGGGCAACCAGACTCTTGGCTCCTTTTTGGTCGAATGCGAACATATTATCTGCCAGTTCACCTTTTTGAGCCAAGGACATATTCAGGTAATTCAAACTGATGTAATCTTGTATAGGTCTTCCTTTATAGCGGTTGATGATGGTATCCCATTGCTTCTCCCGGGCTAAGTATGACAATTCATCTGTCATCCGGTTTTGTATGTCAAGCTGATCCGGCATACAATATTTGCCAAATAGAAGTGTAACTATTAAGCAACAGCCTGAAAGGAATATTTTTACGCCCTTATGTCGGGTTGGAAAGGTGACGAACAGACCAGAAATAGCTAAAACGCCTATGATGAGTAGAGAATATTGCAACCAGACATAGTATAGGAAATAATGTGGAAGAAGTTGAATTTCCAGATATTCTTCGGGTTTAAAGCCTTCTAGTAAAGAAACCGGTATATGGAAAGATTGGTAGCACAATAAGAACAGGGCAGCCGGAATCAGGCTCCATAACCCTTGTAGCTTCTGTTTGAATGTAGGGTAGATGAAAGCTGTCAGTAGCATATAGATAACAGCGTAGCAGACAGACAGTAATCCGGTAAATAGAAATAGCAGTACAGTTGAAACTATACCGTATAGGGCAATTGTCTTTTGTCGATTAATACGGGTTAAGGGAAGAAATGCCAGATGCATGAGGAACAGGCCGATGGTTCCGTCGATGAGGTAGTTACTGCGGATACTCATCTTGAGCAGCAGAAGGAGAGGGAAAAATGCTAGCAGCAAATGATAACCGGACGGTTTGATATGCTGTAGCAGGCGGTAGAGACTAAGCCCACATCCTACCAGCAGTAACATTTGAACTGCAATGGCCAAAAGAGGCATTCGGTAATATTGGATAACAAACTGTCCGGCAACGGCACAGAAACCTCCGGGCTGGCATAATTGTTCCCGGATATTCCACCAAGCAGGAACAAACAGCTGGCTCTCTTCTTGCTGTTGAAAGAGAAATACACCGAAAGCAAGGAAAAAGTAGTAAATCAACGCGGCAATAATCACCCAGAATAAAGTCTGTTTCCAATTCATATGTTTAAATCAAAATAGAATATTTTCAGTTACCTGTTTATATAATAAAAGAAGAGGGTTTTTAAGCCCTCTTCTCTATATTAGCATTTTAAATGACTGTTATCAGTTTCCTCCATATCCAGGATTCTGCTTCAGTAAATTGTTTGCACCAATGATATTGTAATGGATTGGGAAACGATTTAAATTCGGGTTGTTAGTAGCTTTGTGATCCCACCAGTCTTCTGTAACATATGCACCCCAGCGAACCAAATCAGTGCGGCGGCGACCTTCGTTTAAGAATTCCAATTTCCATTCTTTTAGCATCCGGTATTTATCCAGATTTGCTGCTGTTACTGGATCTGGGTCGTTACCACCTTCGAAATAACGTTTGCGAACCGTATTTATTAATTCAGCAGCTGTTTGCTTATCTCCTAAACGCATTTTACATTCTGCTAATGTATAATATATTTCGCTTAAACGGATAATAGGAATATCCGGATTGAATTTTTGTTTGTATTCATCCTGGTTGGGACGAGGACTGCGTTTCATAGGACGTACACCTGAGTTCTCTTCAGCTGTTGCAATGGTGGACTGTAATTCAGATACACTACTGTATTCTTTCCCTTCACCAACTTTGGCAAAGTATGCAATCTGGTCACGTACAACCAATGGTTCTCCGATGTATTCGCGGGCACCAGTACATATCCAACTTGGATTGAGCGGATTGATTAATTCTCCGATAATAAACATTCCACGATATTTTCCGTCACCTTCATAAACATAGTTTTGCTTACGAACATCCAAATCATTGTATCCTTCGTAATTGTTACTTAAGTTGAAGTGATATAGATTCCCTTCTGGATCGCGGCTCGGCAAAAAACAACATCCATTATCTGAACCTGAATCAATCAAGCTTCCCAAATAATCTTTGTAGTTATATGGAACTGTGAAACCCCAAAATGCACCATCTGTTTCCAATTTAGCATTTTCGCTTGGCACTACCCATATCATTTCCGGGCAAGTTTCATTTCCCCATCCAAAGATATTTGTCCAGTCAGTAGCTAATGCATATTGTCCATATTTCCCATCAATAATATCCTGGCAAATTTGAGCTGCTTCTTCATACATCGGTTTGCCAATGTATGCTTCTGCATTAAAATATAAGCGTGCCTTTAATGCTGCACCTACTGCTTGATGGATTGTATTAGTCTCTTGTTCCCCTAGTACAGTCTTTTGAGGAAGATTGGGAATGGAAATATCTAATAATGAATCAATAAAGTTAAAGGTTTCCAAATCAGTTGAGCGTGGGAGTAAATCACTCTTAGTTGATTTATACAAAGGAACCCCTCCAAAGAAATCCAAACCATCCAAATAGAAAGAGGCAGCCAATGTATTCATTTGATTTATCATAGATTGGCGTGTGCCTTCCTCGAATCCGAGGGATTCAAAGTCTACTTCTTCCAAATCTTCCATCGCATCCCAAGCGAAGGCAATACCCATAGAAAAATTTGTCCAGCCTGTTTCAATGGATGTCATGTCTTCTGTATATTCATGGTGGTGGAACTTTTGATATATGGCTCCATTGTACCAGTCACTACCACGGGTCGGTACACATATTTCGTCAGTTCCTAATTCCTGTAATTCCCAGCGAGCACGGTCTTGAGCTACCCACCAGCGCCAATGGGTGAAAGGACGATTGAAACGCTCCCAAACAGCATCTTGTGAAGTATAGAATGTCTCTGGAACCACTTGCGAATAGAATGTAGGCTCTACGTCGCATGAAGTAGCTGTCAGCATACATGCTATTCCACCTAAAATCAAATTTTTTATTTTATTTGTTTTCATGTCGATTCAAAATCTTTTAGAATGTTACTTGAAGTCCTAATGTATATGTTCGTACCTGCGGATAAATACCGTCGAATTTTTCAGTTCCCTGATCCCAACTAGTGATATCAACTTCTGGATTAATTCCACTATATCCTGTGATTGTACAAACATTTCCTACCGTTCCGTAAATGCGTAAGCGGTCTACTAAGTTGTTCGTGTATTTTTTCAGATTCAGCGAGTATCCTAAAGTGATAGCGTCAATCTTCAAGAAAGAACCATCTTCCAGATAGTAGTCGCAAAGTTGCTTTTCACCTCTGATCTCATTAAATTTTCCATATGCATCTTTTAATACGTTGCATTCATCAATTCCTTGGATACCGAAGTACATGTTAATTTGATTGTATATATCAAATTTCAACCAGCTTCGCATGCTAACATTCAAATCAAAATTCTTATATCTGAATGTGTTGTTCCATCCTAGCATCAATTTTGGTATATAGTTCCCAATATATTGTTTATCGGCTTCTACTTTGTCATCTGCAGGAATTACTTCTCCGTTTCTGTTGTATAATAAGAAATCCCCATTCTCATCGAATCCGGCAAATTTCCAGATATAGAAAGAACCAATTTCTGAACCAGCTTCGATGCGAGCTGCATCACCAGGACTTCCTGGCGCAGGGAATCCGTTACCGTTTTTATAAGTACTACTGCCATCCAACGTCAGAATTTTTCCGGTATAGTGAGTTAAGTTTAAATTTGAAGTCCAAGTAAAGTCTTTCGTCTGAATGATGTCTCCTCCTACTTCAAATTCCCAACCTTTACTTTCCATCTCACCAATGTTTTGCCATTGTGTTCCTTGAGTGAAAGGTGGCTGCGGAACTTTTACTTCGTAAATCATGTTATTGATTCTACGGCGATAAACATCAAATTTACCATATAGGCGGTTGTTGAAGAATGCATAATCAACTCCTAAATCCCATTCATGTTTTTCTTCCCATCCTAAATCTGGGTTTACATTTTGCGTTTTTCCGTAGGAATTAGCCCAAGTTCCGTTTGGAAGAATCCAGTATGCATCAGAACCTAATGTATTAGCCATGTAAGATGCGCTGAAGTCATTATTTCCGGTTACACCATAACCGAAGCGTATTTTCAAATCACTTAACCAGTCAAAATCTTTCATGAAATCTTCTGCAGAGAGGCGCCAACCTCCAGATATTGCCCAGAAGTTACCCCAACGGTTTTCTGCGGCGAATTTAGAAGAACCTTCATGACGGATGGTGGCAGAAAGCATGTATTTATCGTTGTACGAATAATTGGCACGGGCATAGACAGAGAACAAACGCTCTGTAATATCTTTGCCAGAACCCATTCCAGCTTTACCATCACTTAAGAAAGAACCTTTACCTATATCCCAGTATTTAATACCTTCAACTTCAAAGTTATAGTTTTCTGCATAGAAATTTTCACCATTTCTTTCAAAGAAAGAATAACCTGCTGTTGCATTCAAACTATGTCCACCTTTAAATTCTTTTAAGTATGAAAAATAACCTTCAGAAGTGACATGTTCCGTTTTGCTGAATTCCAATTTTGCCCAACCGTTACGGCTATTATTCAATTCATCACGATGGTAACGTGATCTGAATTGATGTAGTTCCCATTGGCGGTTTTCATATCCAATTGTTTGGGTATATGTCAAGCCTGGGATTGGTTTGATATTCAGTTTCATGGTGACTTCTGGCTTGAACCATTTATCCAAACCTTCATAGTCGTATAATTTAGAGTCTGCCAAGACGTTGTAGTCCAAACTTTCTCCTAACCATACATTATAGCCAGTTTTACTATTTGGATCATAAGGTGAACGGGTCGGATTATTACGTAAGGCTTGTTGGAAGTTAGGTACATTGTTATTACGCATTGCCTGGCGGTAATCTACTACCGGTCGAATTTCCAACCAACCGTCTAATAGCTTGAAGTTGGCATTGATACGTCCACCGTAGTCCGTACGGGAATCATCAATAGCTACACCTTCGTTGTTCTCGTAAAAGAAAGAAGAATAAACTTGTGCATTTTCGGTTCCCATTTCTACTGAGAAAGAGTGTTTCTGTGAGAAATTATCATCATTGATTAATTCATCCCACCAATCAACACTATCTCCATAGTCATGACCGACGCCATATTCCCGGTATTCGTCGGCTGTCAACATACGAGGCTTTCCAAAATCTTGTTTTTTGGATAGTTCGGTACTATATGTTAACTTTACCTTACCGTTCGTATTAGAACCGCTCTTAGTTGTGATCAAAATAACGCCGGCTGCAGCACGTGTACCATAAATAGCACCGGCAGAGGCATCTTTCAATACGTCAATTGATTTGATATCATCCTGGTTTAATGCACGGATATCACCTCCGGGGAAGCCGTCGACTACGATCAACGGTGATTTACCTGAGTTGATAGATGACAAACCACGCAGATAAATAGTACTTCCGTCGTTTACACGGCCTGCATTTCGAATCATCAAACCACTGATTTTACCTTGCAAAGAAGAGGTGATATCTGCACCTTTTACACCGACCATCATGTCATCGGCAGAAATAGAAGTAACGGCACTTGTTACCTGTTTCTTTTCCATGGTACCGTAACCAACTACAACCACTTCTTCCAAAGCTTGAGAGTCTTCAGCCAAGCTGACTTTAATTTGTGATTGATTGCCTACAGGTACTTCTTTTGTTTGATAGCCAATGTATGAAATTTCCAAGATGGCATTAGCAGGAACATTGTCTAACACAACTTGACCGTTCATGTCTGTTACATTACCGTTGGTCGTTCCTTTAACAATTACATTAGCCCCAATCAGTTCTCCGGAAGCATCCGAAACAATGACTGTCACTGTCTTACCTTGCTGATTGACTGATTCAACTTTAGGGCCATTGTCGATATTCGACTTGTCCGTTGCTCCTAATGCGTGAGCGGAGGCCATGAACAGTAAACCTGTGGTAAGGAAAGCCGCTGCAGGATTAAATAATCCAACTCTTGGCTTTTGTGAGTTTTTCTTACTACATTTTTCCATGTCTTTTCTTTAAAGTTAGATATTTGAAGATTAGCACAAATACGTGTTCTTGTGTTCTCATGTAAGGTTATGTCTTACTTTGAGTAGGATTAGTTCTGGTAGAACTCTATGAAATTCTCACTATTTCTCATTTCAGTTTATGTAGAACCCCCTTTATTAGTTAAAAATCGCTGCAAGCTTCCGCCACTAATGCAATAATCTTAACGCATAAAAACCAGCTCAACGCAAGAAAAATTCACACTAAAGGGTTAAAAAGGCATCAAGACTTCTCCTCTATTAAAAAAATGTATATCTTTGTCGAAAATATCAAGAGATTTAGTGTCAAAAAGATTAGTTCTACCAGTACTTTTTTCTCTTTGCTAATCCTGCAATAATTGACAGATAACCAAGATACTTCAGTCGTGTATAAGATGCAGTCTTGCTCTCGTAAAAAAGCCGGCGTATTTTGATGAAAAGGTAGGCGGAAAATAATAAAAAGGTAGGAGAAATTTGAGAAAAGATAGGCATGAATTTTCTATTCATTGATTTGGTCCGTTAATTGGTCTTCCTATACATTATTATATATAGTAATGTTTGTCTGTTTGGAGGAACAGGAATTTGTGCATGTCTATAATGTAAGTTCTGTTATATGAGTGAACAGATTGTTGAGAGTAATGGAGTCATGGTGTTTGACAATTTAATATGAATCTTATTTTAAAATGTTTGATAGTAGTAGCTTTTGTTTACAAAATGATTTATAATAGTGAATTTGGCTTAGTTTTCCTTCTTTCGACAGTCATTTTACTTTCAAAATAGACCAATTTTGCAGTATTATGCGTCAGAAAAAGGCTTGAAAAAATGGCTTCGTCAATCTTTATGGAGATTATACTGAAAGAATTAGCCGGATTATAAAGTTACTTATACCCAAAAACGATAAGAATAACTCTTTTGGGGATGAATTTATGCTCTTTAATTTTCTTTCTTGATTTAAATGATTGGAATTCAGAGGTGGGTGTGTTAAGTTAAAATCAACGATTCTACTCGACACGATTGTATTGCAAAGGTAAATCCTTTTTTGATACCAGCAAATAATCATGAACTTTTTTTTATCAACAAACCCCGTTTCTTATCAACAGCCCTCAAAAACGAGGACGAAGCTACCAGTTTGGACAACGAAGGATAAATTCGTCCAAAATTAAAGATATAAATGTTGTAAATAAAGGTTCATTTAATCCCGACACCCTAAGATTGAATTTCAACGAGTTAATCGGAACGAGTTTCCCAACCGCTTGTGAGTTAATTAAAGAAAGAGATTTATAAACTTTATATTACTAATTAAATTATTTTATTATGAACAAAAAGGTACTTACGCTTTGTGCCGGTTTTATGCTGGCATCTTCTGTAATGGCGAGTGCTGCTCCTTCTGATTATGTTCCGGTAAAAATTGATCAGAACGTAGTTGGAGTTCCAGTTACTAAGTTGCCGGAAGGAAACGATGGTAGTTTATATCATTTGGTTGCTGACGGTTTTATGGCAAATGGCACACTCTCTAAAATTGATAACAAAGTATTGACTTTGGATGAAAATGGAACTATTGCTTTATCATCATTGGCATCTACTACTAATGGGGTAATTGATGGTGATAATGCTTGGACTTCTTCTTTGTGGTGTGTCAATGTAACTCGTCCTGAGGCCAATGGTCAAAATCCTATTTTTGACTTTACCAATTCTCTACGAGGCATGATGTTGAGTGTGTCTGTTGAAGGCTATAAAGATTGGAATAAGACAGAAAAAACAACAGACGGAAATGCTAATGTTCGTTATCAAGAGGTTGCTCCCGTATCAGATGGTGAAATATCAGGTTGGAAATTCTATCCGGTCTATGATGGTATGTCTGATTCTTGGTACTTGGGATCTTACGTTGAAGGTTCTGTAATGGCGGTTTTGGCTTGGGATACAGTATCAGATGGAGTCGTTGTAAAAGTTGTTGATAATGCAACTTATGCAGATAAAGTTTCAGGTTTGTTAAAATTTACTTTAAACAAGGCTGTAGATAAAATTTTAACTGCAGAACAATTTAATACAATTTTAGGTACCCAAAAGGTTACTAATGATGGTATACAATTAACTTTTGTGAAAGATGCTAATCATCCGGATTTCCCGAACTTGTTCTCTCAATCGAAAATCAAAGCAGAGGAGGCTGAAAATGGTTTTGTCTACTTCTATAAAGTAGCAGATTACAAGACTGATATACCGGCAAATCGTTCTTATTTACATGTCGATACAGCTTATACAAATGCAAATGCTTCTACTAAATTCTTGACTTTTGCTTATAATGAGCAAGGTAAAGGTGCTTTTGCTGTTGGTGATTCTAAATTAAACTATTTAAAAGGCTTAGGTAAATTCATTATTTATTATAATGCAACTGAAAAAAGAATTTATTTGAGGGCTAAAGCTACTTATAATAAACCTGATGCTGTTAAATATTGGAACGATTTAACTAAAGAAAATGCGATAGTTATTGAAGATGCTATTAGTACATTAAGTGGAAATCAGGCTTTAAAGAACTGGGTTGATTTACAGGATTTAGCCGCTAGCGATGACTTGCGCATCATCACAATCAAGACTGACGAAACTTCAGGTATCCATACAAAAGTTGATTTTGGTTTTGGATCTTGTTCAGTATCGCCATCAGATAAGACCTCTGCAGCTAATGGCTTGTATGTGATCACCAATGAAAAAGGTCAAGTTTTAGCAGCTCCTATTAATAAAAATTCAGCTGATAGTCAAACTGCAGAATGGGTAACATTAGATGCTCAGGATGCACAGCACATGCCAGCTTACCAGTGGGTTGTTACTAAAACTCAGAAATCAGATTTGTTGTTACCTACTTCTCCGTTGAAGATTGTAAACCGTGAGTTTACAGGTCTAACAGAATCTGCTATTCAGCTGCGGAATGCTGAAAATGGAGCTATTGTAGCAACTGGAGGCTCTTTTCTAACCAACGTGGATGATTTGTTGACCAATGCCAAAGGTTTGACATTTACACAAATCACGGATTCTACTATCATTAAGGATAAGTATTTAGGTTATAAACATCTGAATTCTTCGGACTTGATGGTTACTAAATATCAGTTTAACTATTTGAATCCGTTCTCAATGCAACAGTGGATTTCTACTGCTTCTAATGAAAAAGATTCAGTATTGTATGTATCTACCGAAGCTGCTTTATTTGGATTGGAAGAAGGCTCAACTTCGGAATATGGTGTAAAGGCTTCTGACTATGCACAAACAATTCCTGGATTAGCTCAATTGGTAAGAACAAACTATGTTGTTTATAACAATCGTGGTAAATTAGTTGAAAATAAGAATAATAAATATTCTTTGGGTGCAGGAAATTATAATACTAAAGCTAAAGTTGATACATTCTTCTTGAAAGAAAACAACCATTATGAAGGTGAACACTTCTATGCCTTAGTAGCTTCTGTTTGGAATAAGGCAAATAAATATGCAGAAATTAAGAAGGCTTCTGATAAAGTTGGTATCTCAGACGCAGGTGTTACTCCAGAATTGAGCGTTGAAAAATTAAGTGAAACTCGTACATCTGCATTTGCGGTAAAAGAAGCAGAATCTCCTTTATATCGTCGTTTCAATAACGCTGAATTAGAAGGAAATGAAGGTGATGCTTCAGATACATTACGTTTCGTTGAAAAATATCGTAATGAAGTTCTCCAGATTGAAGGTAATGAAAACTTCAAAGTTAAAGGAATTGATTTCTTAGGTATCTATACTGATGACAAAGCTCCTTCAGGTTTGTCTTTCATTGTAGATACAGCATGGGTAACTCGTGGCTTAGGCTATATCAAACCTCAGTATTTGATTTCTATCGAACGTAATGATATTGCAGCTACTCCGGGTATTCCTTGTGATGCTTCAAATCATCAGCACGTAGATGCTAAGGGACAGCCGACAGATGCGGCTCATTGTGTTCACGCAACTCCGGCAACTCCGGGCTTCCGTTTCGGTAAATACTTGGTTAACTTCCAGGATTCAGTTAATGCTGGTATGAACGAATATGCTTGGAAGAAATATACTCGTGCCGGTTTTGTAAAGGCTATTCAGTATGGTGATAGTTTGTATATCTTGAAAGATCAATTTGCAGCTGTAGCTAAAGCTGACGTGAATGAAGCTTTGTTGGATGAAATCATCGCTGCTAACAAAGTCGCTTTAGCAAAGGGTAATCCTGCTTATATCGTAAACTTACAAGGTGATCATCATAAATATGTGACTTGGTCAATGCGTTATGTAAAACCGGGTGATGCTTCAGATAAGACATTCTTGTTCGAATCTATGAAGAAAGCGGGTGATAAGGATATCGCTCCTGAATATGCTGCTTGGTTGAAAGTTCAAAATGGCTGCTTAGTTCTGTCAGACAGCAAGGAGTCTAAATTTGAAGAAATTACGGGTGGTGACGATGCTTTGATCTTTGACGTTAAGTATGTTAAGGACGATAAGATCGCTACAGAAAACGAAACAATTGCTGCTGGTAACGTAGTAGTAGCCGGTGTTAACGGTGCCGTAGTTGTTAAGGGTGCTGAAGGCAAGAA
>ULKQ01036334.1_pt1 | contig 12184 bp, 8 predicted proteins | sample 1951141 | NCBI WGS metagenome assembly ULKQ01 (sample SAMEA4835499, study PRJEB28245) | human gut metagenome | biome: gut microbiome; material: fecal sample | place: Denmark | collected 2008
GCCCTTAATTTTTTTCGGTTAGACAATACCCTGAGCCATCATGGCCTTGGCTACCTTCATGAAACCAGCTACGTTCGCACCCTTCACATAGTTGATGTAACCGTCCGGTTCTGTACCGTACTGTACACAAGCTTCGTGAATGTTCTTCATGATGCTCTTCAACTTTTCGTCCACTTCTTCCTGGCTCCAGCTCAACTTGATAGAGTTCTGAGTCATTTCCAGGCCCGATACAGATACACCACCTGCGTTGGCAGCTTTACCCGGAGCGTACAGAATCTTAGCTTCCTGGAATACGCGGATTGCTTCAGGAGTAGATGGCATGTTGGCACCTTCAGAAACTGCGATGACACCGTTGGCAATCAGCGCTCTGGCATCGTCGCCGTTGATTTCATTCTGAGTTGCAGAAGGAAGGGCGATATCAGCCTTTTCATTCCACGGACGTGCGCCTGCCACATATTTGCAGCCGTATTTTTCTGCGTATTCGCGGATACGTCCACGGTACAAGTTCTTCAGTTCCATGATGTAATCCAGCTTTTCGCGGTCGATACCGTCCGGATCATAGATGTAACCGTCAGAATCGGACATGGTTACAACCTTAGCTCCCAACTGAATCAGTTTCTCTACGGTATATTGAGCTACGTTACCCGAACCAGATACCAAACAAGTCTTGCCTTTCAGTTCGATGTTACGTGTTTTCAGCATTTCCAGCAGGAAGTAGATGTTTCCGTAACCTGTTGCTTCCGGACGAATCAGCGAACCACCGAATTCACGTCCTTTTCCGGTCAGTACACCGGTAAATTCGTGAGCCAGCTTCTTGTACATACCGAACATATAGCCCACTTCACGACCTCCTACACCGATATCTCCGGCAGGAACGTCTGTTTCAGGACCGATGTGACGCCACAGTTCCAGCATAAATGCCTGACAGAAACGCATGACTTCCGCATTCGATTTGCCACGCGGAGAAAAGTCAGAACCACCTTTACCGCCACCCATCGGAAGAGTGGTCAGTGAGTTTTTGAATGTCTGCTCGAAAGCAAGGAACTTCAAGATTCCCAAGTTTACTGAACTGTGAAAACGAATACCACCTTTATAAGGGCCGATAGCGTTGTTGTGCTGAACGCGGTAACCCATATTGGTCTGGATATTGCCTTTATCGTCCATCCAGGTTACACGGAACTGATAAACTCTATCTGGAATACACAAACGTTCAATCAGATTTACTTTGTCGAATTCCGGGTGTTTGTTGTATTCTTCTTCAATAGTGCCGAGCACTTCTTCTACTGCCTGATGATATTCAGGTTCATTTGGAAATCTTCTTTTCAGATCTTCCAGTACTTTAGCTGCATTCATAAATTATCTATATTAATTATTGGATTGTTTGAATTCTTTGTATGTGACAAAAATATAGATAATTTTTTATTTGCGCAACACCTTGATAAATAAAAACAAGAAAAAGCCTTAAAAATGATTGAATTTGTAATTTAAATATGTGTAAATAGTTATTGTTTGTCATTCCTTAATGATTTGATTACAGGAATAAATACAAGAGCTCCTGAAATAAGAATCATTACGACGAGGGGGCCGTCAATGCGTGGGGTGGAGGTCAGAATTACAAAGCAAAGTGCTGCCCAGAACAGGGTAAGAATGACACATTGGGTTTTGGTAAGTGGTTTTCTCATGGCTTTTAACAGGTAAGGTTTATCAAATAAAAAAGCTGAAAATAAAGAATAAAGTATCTCTTTGCCAGAGATGTTTCTTCACTCTTTATTTCCAGCTTTTCGTTTATTCAGAAATTAGCATTGTTTCTTTTTCTTGTCTACAATGGCATCGATGCAGGCAATGGCTGTGATATTGACGATGTCACGTACAGAGCTTTCGATGTCTGTAAAGTGAATCGGTTTGTTCAGTCCCATCTGGATCGGGCCGATGACTTCTGTTTCACTCATGCTCTGAATGAGCTGATAAGTGGCATTGGCAGAACTCAGGTTCGGGAATACCAGCGTATTGACTTCTTTGCCTTTCAGACGTGTGAACGGATATTTTTCGTCACGCAGTGCATTGTTCAAGGCAAATTTAACCTGCATTTCTCCGTCGATGGCCAGTTCCGGATATTCACGGTGCATGTAGCTGATGGCTTCGTGTACCTTTGCCGGACTTCCTTCCGTATCGGAACCGAAGTTGGAGTACGAAAGCATGGCTATCACTGGCTCCTGATTGAAGAAACGTACTGCCTTGACAGACAGTTTGGCGATGTCAATCAGCGTATCGGTATCTGGATGACGGTTGATCAGGGTATCGGCAATGAAATATGTTCCTTTTTTCGAGTTGAGGATGTGCATGGTACCGAAGTGGTTGTATCCCGGCTGTATGCCGATCACTTCCTTGGCTACCTTGATGGTATTCGAGTATTTGGTGTACAGACCGGTTACGAATGCATCAGCTTCACCGGTTTCTACCATCATCATACCGAAGTAGTTGCGTTCGAACATCTTGTCGTTTGCCTCTGCGAAGTTCGCTCCCTCACGGGCACGCTTTTCACACAAGATGCGTGCATAGCGTTCGCGGCGTCCAGCCTCACGGTCGTGACGGAGGTTGACGATTTCAATGCCTTCCAGGTTCAGGTCAAGTTCTTTGGCCAGTTTGGCTATTCTTTCTTCGTTGCCCAGCAGAATCGGGTTACAGATACCTTCTGCCTTCGCTTCTACAGCCGCTTTCAGCATATTGGGGTGAGTACCTTCGGCAAAGACAACGCGCTGCGGGCAGCGGCGGGCTGTTTCGTACAACTGGCGGGTCAGCTTGTTTTCCTGTCCCATCAGTTCGCGCAGGTGATTCTTGTATGCGTCCCAGTCGGTAATCTGCTTGCGTGCTACACCCGATTCCATTGCAGCCTTCGCTACCGCCATGGAAACTTCTGTAATCAGTCGGGGATCGACCGGTTTCGGAATGAAATATTCCGGACCGAAAGTCAGGTTGTTTACATGGTATGCCTCATTCACTACATCCGGAACTGGTTTCTTGGCAAGTCCGGCAATGGCGCGTACGGCAGCCAGTTTCATTTCTTCGTTGATAGCTGTGGCACGGGTATCCAGTGCACCGCGGAAGATATACGGGAATCCGATAACGTTATTAATCTGGTTCGGATAGTCGGAACGGCCGGTTGACATCAGTACGTCGGGACGTGACGCCATGGCATCTTCATACGAAATTTCCGGAGTAGGATTGGCCAGTGCGAATACAATCGGATGATCGGCCATACTTCGTACCATGTCCTGAGTCAGTACGTTGCCTCTCGACAAGCCAAGGAATACATCAGCTCCCTTGATGGCTTCTGCCAGTGTATGCACATCCGTACGGTCGGTCGCGAAGAATTTCTTCTGTTCGTTCAGGTCTGTACGCTGTTTGGAAATTACCCCTTTGCTGTCCAGCATGACGATGTTTTCCAGACGGGCACCCAGTGAAACGTATAGCTTGGTACACGATACAGCCGAGGCACCGGCACCGTTTACCACAATCTTCACATCTTCTATCTTCTTTCCTGCTACCTCCAGCGCGTTGAGCAGTCCGGCACTCGAGATGATGGCTGTACCATGCTGGTCGTCGTGCATGACCGGAATGTCGAGCTCCTCTTTCAGGCGCTGTTCTATTTTGAAGCATTCAGGAGCCTTTATATCTTCCAGGTTGATACCTCCGAAAGTCGGAGCAATGGCTTTCACCGCTTCGATAAATTTATCCGGATCTTTCTCGTTAACTTCAATATCGAATACATCGATACCTGCATAAATCTTAAAGAGCAGTCCTTTACCTTCCATTACAGGCTTTCCACTCATGGCACCTATGTCGCCTAAGCCCAGTACAGCCGTACCGTTCGATATAACGGCAACCAGGTTCCCCTTGGCTGTATAATCGTAAGCTGTGTCAGGATTTTTCTGGATTTCGAGACAAGGTTCGGCAACTCCCGGGGAATATGCCAGCGATAAATCTCTCTGCGTTTGATAGGGTTTGGTAGGAACTACCTCTATTTTGCCGGGCTTGCCCTGTGAGTGATAGAGCAAAGCGGCTTCTTTTGTTATTTTGGCCATGTTTTTATAGTTTTTATAGTTTCTCAATAAATGTGTATCGCAAATGTAGGAATAAAATAACAAATGGAAGATTATTTCTTTTAAAAAACTATAAATTGTAGAAAGCCTCGATTTCGTTGGTCGATAATATTTGCCAATTAGTCGGATTAATATGGCTATATGTAATAACTGGCTTGTTTTATGGTTATTGTTAGTTAAACGGTGCTTTTTTTGACCGATTTTTTCATTATATTTGCATGGCTAAAAACTAAACATGTCGAAAAAGTTTTCTTATCTGAAGTAGAGAGTGTAAAAAAGTGAAAAACATTAATTATTATAATATGAATATGAATGTAAAAAGAAACAGAAGTTTTTCTTCTAGCCGGATTGCCCTTATGGCTTTAGGGGTATCGGTGTTGACTGCCTGTGGCGGTGGCCAGGGCGGTATGAAAATGGGTGATAACGAATTTGCTGTACAAACGGTTACAACAACTTCCAGTAATCAATCCACTCAGTATCCGGCTACTATCAAAGGCTTGCAGGATATTGAGATTCGTCCGCAGGTATCGGGCTTTATTGTGAAATTGTGTGTCGATGAAGGTGCCACAGTTCATAAAGGTCAGGCACTGTTCCAGATTGATCCTACTCAGTATAAGGCTGCATACGATCAGGCTAAGGCCAGCGTAGAATCTGCAAAGGCAAACCTGAAAACCGTTTCCGAAACAGAAGCGAACAAAAAGATGCTGCATGAACAGAAAATCATCAGCGATTTCGAATATCAGACTGCTATCAATAATCTGTTGACTGCCAAGGCTAGTCTGGCACAGGCTGAGGCTGCTTATTCGGCTGCTAAGCAGAACTTAGGTTTCTGTACAGTAACCAGTCCGTCGGACGGTGTGATCGGAACTTTCCCGTATCGTGTAGGTGCATTGGTTAGTGCTTCAATCGCAGAGCCGTTGACAACTGTTTCTCAGATTGGTGATATGTATGTGTATTTCTCTATGACAGAAAAACAATTGCTGGCTCTGACAAAGGCAGGTGGTACCTTGAAAGAACAGTTGGAAAAAATGCCGGCAGTTAAATTGCAGTTGTCGGATGGTACAATGTACGACGCTGAAGGTAAGATTGATGCTGTCAGCGGCGTTATCGACCAGAGCACAGGTTCTGTAAGTATGCGTGCTATTTTCCCGAACAAGCAGAATATCCTGCGCAGTGGTGGTATGGCGAACGTCGTATTCCCTTACGCTATGAATAATGTTATATTGCTTCCTCAGTCGGCTACACAGGAAATTCAGGACAAGAAATTCGTGTATGTCTTGCAGGCCGACAGTACACTGAAACATACCGAAATCCAGGTTTCCAATTTGAACGACGGTAAGAACTATATCGTAACCGGCGGATTGAAAGAAGGCGATAAGGTAGTAGTTGAAGGTGTTCAGACTTTGCAGGATGGACAGAAAATCGTTCCTATTACTGTAGCTCAGAAAGAAGCTAAGTATCAGAAAGCCCTCCAGGATCAGCGCGATGGAAATATCCAGACTGCTTTCAATTGATTTGTGTGAGGTGAACAATTTATTCGTATAATATAATATTATTCAAGGAATAGAATGAAACTAGATAAATTTATTAATCGTCCGGTACTATCAACGGTAATCTCTATCTTGATAGTTATTCTGGGTATTATCGGCCTTGCTACACTGCCGGTAACACAGTATCCGGATATTGCGCCTCCTACCGTATCGGTAAGAGCTACCTATACGGGTGCCAACGCGCAAACAGTATTGAACTCCGTTATTGCACCGCTGGAAGACCAGATCAATGGTGTAGAAAACATGATGTATATCCAGTCTAGTGCGTCGAATAACGGTTCTGCTGATATTAGTGTATATTTCAACCAGGGTACCGACCCTGATATGGCAGCGGTCAACGTACAGAACCGTGTTTCTATGGCACAGGGTCTGTTGCCTGCCGAAGTAACAAAAGTCGGTGTCACTACTCAGAAACGTCAGAACTCTATGTTGCTGATCTTCTCTCTGTACGATGCGGAAGACAAGTATAACATCGAGTTCATTGAAAACTATGCCAAGATCAACTTGATTCCGGAAGTTCAGCGTGTAAAAGGTGTGGGTGATGCCAACGTGATGGGTCAGGATTATTCTATGCGTATCTGGCTGAAGCCGGATGTCATGGCACAGTATAAGCTGGTACCGGGTGATATTTCCAATGCACTGGCTGAACAGAACATCGAAGCAGCTCCGGGACAGTTTGGTGAACGTGGTAACCAGACTTTCCAGTATACTATCCGTTACAAAGGACGTTTGCAGCAGACAGAAGAATTCGAGAACATCGTCATCAAGGCACTGCCTAACGGTGAGGTTCTTCGTCTGGGGGATGTAGCCCGTATCGAACTGGGCCGTCTGGCATATACCTTTAATAATACGGTAAACGGACATAAGGCTGTAACCTGTATCGTATTCCAGATGGCTGGAACCAACGCTACAGAAACCATCAACAACTTGCTGGATGTAATTCATAAAGCAGAAGAAAGCTTGCCGGCAGGTTTGAAAATCAACGTGGCTCAGAATGCCAACGACTTCTTGTACGCCTCTATCCACGAAGTTATCAAGACTTTGATCGAGGCATTTATCCTCGTGTTCATCGTAGTATACGTCTTCTTGCAGGATATGCGTTCTACTTTGATTCCGGCCATCGCTATTCCGGTTGCCTTGATTGCGACATTCTTCGTCCTGAAGCTGATCGGATTTAGTGTGAACTTGCTGACTTTGTCGGCGATGGTGCTTGCCATTGCGATTGTGGTCGATGATGCCATCGTTGTGGTGGAAGGTGTTCATGCGAAACTGGACCAGGGATATAAATCTTCCCGCGAGGCTTCTATCGATGCCATGAGCGAACTAGGTGGTGCATTGGTTTCCATTACACTGGTCATGATGTCCGTGTTTATCCCGGTAAGTTTCATGGGTGGTACGGCAGGTACATTCTACCGTCAGTTCGGTATCACCATGGCGATCTCTATTGCATTCTCCGCATTGAACGCGTTGACCTTGTCGCCTGCGTTGTGTGCCCTCTTCCTGAAACCGCACGATTCAGAACATCAGCCTAAGAAGATGAGCGTGGTCGACCGTTTCCATGCTTCCTTCAACGCCGCATACGACTCTTTGTTGAAGAGCTATAAGAAACGTGTTGTCTTCTTCATCCACAAGAAATGGCTGGCATTGGGAATGGTAGCAGCTTCTATCGTTCTGCTGGTATTCTTCATGAAGATTACTCCGACCGGTATGGTGCCGAACGAAGATACCGGTACCATCATGGGTGCTGTGACATTGCCTCCTGGAACTTCACAGGAACGTGCCATGGAAGTATTGGCCAAGGTAGACAGTCTGGTAGCTGCCGAACCTGCCGTACAGTCACGTACTATTATCTCCGGTTATAGCTTCATCGGTGGTCAGGGACCTTCTTACGGTTCTGTCATCATCAAGCTGAAAGACTGGGAAGAACGTTCATTGATGCAGAATTCCGATATCATTTATGCTACGTTGTTCATGCGTGCGCAGAAAGTCATCAAGGACGCACAGGTATTGTTCTTCGCTCCTCCTATGATTCCGGGTTATTCAGTATCAAGCGATATCGAATTGAATATGCAAGATAAGACCGGTGGTAGCCTGGATCACTTCTTCGAAGTAGTAAACAGCTATACCGCAGCTTTGGAAGCACGTCCGGAAATCAACTCAGCGAAGACCACCTTCAACCCGAGCTTCCCGCAGTATCAGTTGGATATCGATGCGGCAGCTTGTAAGAAAGCAGGTATCAGTCCGAGCGACATCCTTTCTACTATGCAAGGATATTTCGGAGGTCTGTACGCTTCTAACTTCAACCGTTTCGGTAAGATGTACCGTGTAATGATTCAGGCTGAACCTGACGCAACCAAGAACATGGAATCGCTGAACGGAGTAAAGGTTCGTGGAAGCAACGGAGAAATGGCTCCTATCACACAGTTTGTCAGCTTGAAGAAAGTATACGGTCCGGATATCATCAGCCGTTTCAACCTGTATACTTCTATGAAGGTCATGGTTGCTCCGGCATCAGGATATACTTCCGGTCAGGCTTTGCAGGCCATCGCCGAAGTAGCAAAAGAAAATCTTCCTACCGGATTCGGCTATGAACTGGGAGGTATGGCGCGTGAGGAAGCTTCTTCAAGCGGTAGTACTACCGGTATCATTTTCGTGCTCTGTTTCGTATTCGTATACTTGCTGTTGAGTGCCCAGTATGAAAGTTACATCCTTCCGCTTGCCGTACTGTTGTCAGTACCGTTCGGTTTGATGGGTAGCTTCCTCTTCGTCAACGGCTTCGGTGCACTGGGAAGCATTCCGGCATTGAAGATGATCGTAGGATCCATGTCAAACGATATCTACATGCAGATTGCATTGATCATGTTGATGGGTCTGTTGGCAAAGAACGCTATCTTGATTGTAGAGTTCGCCCTCGACCGTCGTAAGCAGGGTATGAGTATTTCGTGGGCAGCCGTGTTAGGTGCTGCTGCTCGTTTGCGACCTATCTTGATGACCTCTCTGGCAATGATCGTCGGTTTGCTTCCGTTGATGTTTGCCTTCGGTGTAGGTGCTCACGGTAACCGTACATTGGGTTCTTCGGCTATCGGTGGTATGTTGATCGGTATGATTTTGCAGATCTTCATTGTCCCCGTATTGTTTGTGATCTTCCAGTGGTTGCAAGAGAAAGTTAAACCGATGGAATGGGATAGCCTCGATGAAAGCGAAGTTGAATCTGAAATTGAACAGTATTCTCCTGCTAGTAAAACTCATAAATGATAAAGACGATAATGAAAAAACAAATATTAGGTGCAATGTGTGTAGCTGCCATGATGAGCAGCTGCCACATTTATAAAGCTTATGATCGTCCGGAATCGATAGATGCTTCAGGCATCTATCGTGATCCGGCCTCGGCGACCGATACGTTGGTCTCGGATACGGCCAACATGGGAAATCTGCCGTGGAAAGAAGTTTTCCGTGATGCCAAACTACAGGCTTTGATTGAAGAAGGGCTGGCCAACAACGTAGACATGCAGGCCGCTATTCTGCGTGTAGAAGAAGCAAAGGTGATGCTGACCGCTGCTCGTCTTTCTTACCTTCCTTCCATCAATCTGGCTCCTCAGGGAACACTGAGCAGTTTCGATAAGTCGAAACCTACACAGACTTACCAGCTTCCGGTTGCCGCAAGCTGGGAAATTGACCTGTTTGGCAAGCTGCTGAACGCGAAACGTGGACAACAGGCTGCTTACCTGCAGAGCAAGTATTCCCGTCAGGCTGTACGTTCTCAGATTATCTGTGGCATAGCCAACACATATTATTCGCTGCTGATGCTCGACCGTCAGGTGGAAATCACTACCGAAACGGCTGCCATCTACAAAGAAAACGTACGTGTAATGGAAGCCATGAAGATAGCCGGTATGACTACCGAAGCTGGAGTTGCACAGATGCGTGCTGCCAGTCATCAGGTAGAGGCTTCTCTGCTGGACTTGAAACGTCAGGTACGTGAAACCGAAAATTCACTTGCTGTTCTACTGGCCAAGGCTCCACAGACTATCGACCGCAGCACCCTCGATGAACAGGTGATGCCGGAAGAACTGACAGCAGGAGTTCCGATGCAGTTGCTGGAAAATCGTCCGGACGTGAAGATTGCCGAAATGACGCTGGCCAGTGCTTATTATACAACCAATCAGGCACGTTCCGCATTCTATCCGGGACTGAATATCACCGGTACTGCCGGATGGACCAACAGTGCAGGTGTTGCGGTATTGAATCCGGGTAAATTGATTTTGAATGCGGTTGCTTCGTTGACTCAGCCTATCTTCAACAACGGAAAGCTGGTTGCTAACCTGAAGGTATCGAAGGCAGAAGAAAAGATTGCCCAGATGAATTACCAGCAGACCATTCTGGAAGCCGGAAAAGAAGTTAGCGACGCTTTGTTCCTGTACGATACACAGAACAAGAAGCTGATTGAAGACCGCGGTCAGGTAGACCAGTTGGATAAGGCGGTAACTTATACCAAGTCCTTGTTCCAGAGCGGTGACGCTACTTATCTGGAAATCCTTACTGCACAGCAAAATCTGCTGAGCGCACAGTTGAGCGAAGTATCCGATAACTTCCAGCGTATTCAGGCTGTCATCAACCTGTACAGTGCACTGGGAGGAGGTAGAGAATAATTAACCTTAAATATGAAAGAAACTATGATTAGTCCATTAGCTTACGTTGACCCCTCTGCCAAGATCGGAAAAAACGTTACGGTACATCCGTTTGCCTATATCGACAAAAATGTGGAGATAGGCGACGATAATGTGATTATGCCTTATGCCAGCCTGATGAGCGGTACCCGTATGGGAAACGGCAACACAGTTTATCAGGGTGCGGTCATTGCAGCCGTTCCCCAGGATTTTGCCTATACGGGCGAAGATACGCTGGCTTGCATCGGCAATAACAATGTGATCCGTGAAAATGCGGTCATTATCCGTGGAACACATGCCGGACATGCTACGTCTATAGGCGATGGTAACTTCATCATGACAGGTGTACGTTTGTCGCATGATGTGACAGTGGGTAACCGCTGTATTATAGGAAACGGCTCACAGGTATCAGGAAACTGTATTATCTACGACTGTGCCATCCTTACATCCAACGTACTGATGCAGGGAAACACCCGTCTGGGAAGCTATTCTCTGGTACAGGGTGGCTGCCGCTTTATCAAGGATATTCCTCCTTATATCGTTGCGGCTCACGAACCGATTGCTTTCTACAGCATCAATACCAAGGTGCTCGAGATAGCAGGATTCTCTGAAACCCTGATCAAGCACATTGCCCAGGCATACCGTATCCTGTATAAGGCAAACACTTCACAGCACGATGCCCTGCTTCGTATCAAGGAACAGGTTCCGCCAAGTGAAGAAATCAATCGCATTGTCGAGTTTGTTGAAACATCTAAATTGGGAATCATTCATTAACGGTACTTATGGCAGGCGTAAAGAGGAACAAATGCGATCGTGAAGAGCTGAGAAAACGGGTGATAGAAGAAGCGTCCCGGGCTTTTGGCAAATATGGAATCAGAAACGTACACATGGATAATTTGGCATGTGCCCTTTCTATTTCCAAGCGTACTCTTTACGAATTATTCTGCGACAAGGAACAGCTTTTGCTGGAAGTCTTGATTATGCACCAGCAGAAGATGGGTACCTATATAAGCGAGGTTGCTTCCAGAGCTCAGAATGCTCTGGAAGTAATCTTTGCTTTTTACAAGCGAAAGCTCAATGAGCTGACCGAGCTGAATCCGCTTTTCCTGCGCGACCTGCGCAAATACCCCAACGTGTTGTCTTGCATACGCAAACGTCAGAAACAGAGTGATGCGGCGGCATTGATTCATTTTCAGAAAGGCGTAGAAGAAGGCATCTTCCGCGACGACATCAATTTCGACATCATCAATCAGGCCATGTCCATGCAGTTTGAGATGCTTGTGTACTCCGATATTACCAATAATTATCCATTGTCGGAGATATACAGCGAGGTCACTTTCCTGCACATGCGGGGAATTACGACTCCCAAGGGAATGCAGATGGTAGATGCTTTTTTACAGTCTGTAAAAGAAAAGCGCTGAGAATACGCCTCATAATCTTTGAAAAACCGCTATCTTTGCAACTGTTTTGCAAAGATTTGTCGATGAAAAATAAAATAACATTCACTTTTATCTTTACCCTGCTGGTTGTGGCGGGACTGCTGGCTTTGTATTATCTGCCGCCTGTCAATTTGAACGGTACTCCTTTGCGCAAAGTCGATTTGCTGTCCGACCTGCGTCCCGATCCGGTTGTGGAAGAAGTTTCCGATTCCGACTCTATCCCTTTGCCGGTTGTGGTAAAGCCCGTATTTGTAGATACCTGCAAGACCGGCATGACCTGCATTGAAGATTATACCGATTCCCTCGGTCTGGGAATGGGAGCATTTTACGAAGCCCTGGAGAACAGAGCCTCCCTGGGCCGACCGGTGCGTATCGCCTATTTCGGCGATTCCTTTATCGAAGGCGATATCCTGACAGCCGACCTGCGG
>ULKQ01033314.1_pt1 | contig 11936 bp, 8 predicted proteins | sample 1951141 | NCBI WGS metagenome assembly ULKQ01 (sample SAMEA4835499, study PRJEB28245) | human gut metagenome | biome: gut microbiome; material: fecal sample | place: Denmark | collected 2008
AAAATAAAAACAGAATCAGTTAAAATGAAAAATTTCACTTGTGTACAAGATTTAGGGGATTTACAACAAGCCCTTAAAGAAGCGTTTGAGATTAAAAAGGATCGTTTCCAGTTTTCTGAGTTAGGAAAGAACAAAACTCTATTGATGGTTTTCTTCAACTCGAGTTTACGTACTCGTCTGAGTACCCAGAAGGCTGCTATGAATTTGGGTATGAACACGATTGTACTGGATGTAAATCAAGGTGCGTGGAAATTGGAAACAGAACGAGGCGTCATTATGGATGGTGATAAATCAGAGCATCTCTTGGAGGCAATTCCGGTGATGGGTTGTTATTGTGACGTCATTGGTGTTCGTTCGTTTGCACGTTTCGAGAATAAAGCAGATGATTATAATGAAAAGATATTGAATCAGTTTATTCAGTATTCCGGACGTCCTGTATTTAGTATGGAGGCCGCTACACGCCATCCGTTGCAGAGCTTTGCCGATTTGATAACAATCGAAGAATACAAGAAAACGGCTCGTCCAAAAGTTGTTATGACTTGGGCTCCGCATCCGAAAGCTTTGCCTCAGGCTGTTCCTAACAGCTTTGCGGAATGGATGAATGCGACTGATTATGAATTTGTCATTACTCATCCGGAAGGTTATGAATTAGATCCGAAATTTGTAGGTCATGCCAAAGTTGAATATGATCAGAAGAAGGCTTTGGAAGGGGCTGATTTTGTTTATGCAAAGAATTGGGCTGCTTATCAGGATCCGAATTACGGTAAGGTGATAAATATGGACCGCAGCTGGACGGTTGATACAGAGAAAATGGCTTTGACGAACAATGCCTATTTTATGCACTGCCTACCAGTTCGTAGGAATATGATTGTAACAGATGATGTTATAGAAAGTCCTCAAAGTATAGTTATCCCTGAAGCTGCCAATCGGGAAATTTCAGCACAAACCGTCTTGAAGAAAATTTTGGAAGGTTTAAAATAATGGCAAAATGAAGATAACGCATTCTTAAGAAAAATCTTAAAGGATGCGTTATCTTTTTATTTATAATTGTTCAATATCTTCACTGCTTAAACCGGTAGCTTGTTTGATTTGCTCTATTGGGATTCCTATCGCTTTTAGCTTTTTCGCTATTTCCCGTTTTTCTTCAGCTTTCCCTTCTGCCATACCTTCTATTCGTCCCTCAATTTTCCCTTCTGCTCGACCTTCTGCTCTTCCTTCTATTTTCCCTTCCAATTTGGCTGAATTTAAGACATCGTTTTGTATCATGATTGTATTGATATGCTCATCATAGGCATGTCGTTCTTCGGAACTCATATTATAGTATTGAAGCTTTTCTTTCGCTTCCACCAAACCAGGAGTTGTTGTGTCAGGACGAATGACTCCGTTTTTTAAGTAACTGATCCATTCTTCCAATGGGGTTTTAGCCACCTGATTGAATTCATTGACACGAATCAGGTAATATTCAGGAAATATTTTAGCCGGTAATTTATGAATAATTGCATTTTCCTGTTTGGTAGAAATAACCAGTTCGTCTTTGGTGTGTACTCCTATAAAATGGTTTTGTCCGTGATATAAATAGTCACTTCCTTTTCCGATATCAAAATACAGGATACTGATGGAGTAGATTTTCTTAACGGCCTGGTATGATTGTCCGAGCGTAATGTGTTCGGTAATCGCTTTTGCTACGCCGTAAAGAATTCTTTCCAGATAATACAATTCTCTTGTATTCTGGATTTCTACAATAATAATTTCATCTTTGCTGTCTTTGGCTTTGATGTCTACGCGATTGAATTTGTCATCTTCCGATTGTTGATTCCCTTCACTCTCTAAGATTTCCAGGATGTGAATAGGTTCTTCCAATAACACCGTAAGTAAACCTTCCAGGACAGCAAAATTGGCTTTATCCCGGAGCATTCTCTTCATTGCCCAGTCGAAACGTACATATTTATCCATTGCTATAGTTTTTTGGTTTCCTACAAATTTATGTATTCTTTTTTGATACTCGGCTTTATTTCCTGATTTATTTTAGTCCATTAGCTTAATTTCTATACAATTAAGGCCGATTTAGCGGATGAAGTTTGTATTGGTACGAGCTTCAAAGGCCGGCGGATTGATGCCTGCCTGCTTCCCGGCTTCAATGCATTTGAGCAGCCATGCCATGTTTCTGCCAAGAATACGCATGGTTTGTAAACCTTCGATGTCTTGAGCTACCTCTTCTGGAGTATTTCCATGTACCGTATTCCAGTAATTGGAAGACACGACAGGCATATTACTGATGGTAAAGTATTTATTCAGTTGGTCGAAAGTGGTAGAAGAACCGCCTCTTCGGCAACTGGCGATAGCAGCCGCTGGTTTGTTAGCGAATAATTTGGAACGTCCGTAGAAGGCACGGTCCATAAATGAAGTCAGTGCTCCTGTGGCAGAGGCAAAATGAACGGGTGATCCAAAGATGAATCCATCAGCTTGGGTAGCTTTTTCTAAAAACAGATTTACTGAATCTTCCATGCAGCAGCGACCTGTTTCCAGGCAATAATTACAGCCCATACAGCCAGAGAGCGGGCGGATACCAATCCAGAATATTTCCGTTTCAATACCTTGTGCTTGTAATTCCTTTTCTATTTCTTGTAGAGCGGTGAAAGTACATCCTTTGTGATGTGGGCTTCCGTTAACTAATATAACTTTCATGGGCCTTATATTTATGAGGTAATTTATATAATGACAAAAAAGCGAGAAAAGTATTATTCTTTTCCCGCTTTTCTTTGAGCCTCTTGTCGGATTCGAACCAACGACCCCGAGATTACAAATCACGTGCTCTGGCCAACTGAGCTAAAGAGGCAGATGGGTAAGCTTGCTACATCGCGCCGCTACAACCAAGTACCCTTGCTACGGTCAAGTCCTGGGGGATTCCGAGGGAGCTTGCCGTGTAGGACTTACCCGAGTGCAAAAGTAGATATAATTTCTGAATCTGCAAGGCCTTTTTCCTCATTTCGTTTTATTTTAGTGATAAGTGCTTGACATATCTGATATTATATCTATGTTAAAATATGTATCCTGTTTCTTTGAAGTCCCTTTTTTCAAGGTTTGATTTGTAGAATTTCCAGGATTTTGTGGAATATTTCTGTATTTTGATAAGCTCCACAGAACTTGGATGAGCCCGGACCGTAAGCAAAGACTGGCACCATGATAGGTGTGTGATCGTCGGTCATGTAACGGGCCGTGATTTTCTTTTTATCTACGTTTCCGTCAACCAGTGTCAAGCCTCCGGTTTCATGATCGGCAGTTACGATTACCAATGTTTCTCCATTCTGGTCGGCAAATTTGAGGGCTTCGGCAACGGCCTGATCAAAACTGAGTGTTTCCAGAACGGAGCCGGGCAAGAAGTTGGCATGGCCGGCATAATCCACTTTAGCACCTTCAATCATCAGAAAGAAACCTTTGCTGCCGGCGTTCTTCAGTTTTTGTATTGCTTTCTGGGTAGCTTCTGCCAGAAGAGGCAAGCTTTCTTCTGTGGTAGCTTTGCCCATCCGTTCGTCCACACAGATTTCCTTGTCCCCATTAGTATTTATTTCATTGACCGAGGTAGAGATGACATATTGTTTGGCTAATTCTTCCTTGAGGTTGATGCCGTCTTTCCTGTCTGTAAGAGCCGACATTCCGGAACCGTTGAGCAAGGATAAATTCCCTTTCAATAGCCAACGGGTAATTTCGTCGGTTTGGTCTCTTTCTGTTGTATGTCCGTAGAAGGCCGCTGGGGTTGCGTCGGCTATATTGCCCAAGGTTACGATACCGCAGGCATACTGTCGTGGTGCCAAAATCTCAGTTAGGGAAGGATTGATGCTTCCGTCTTGATTGGCACTGATATAACGGTTACAGGTCGGCTGTCCGGTTGCTATGGAGCTGCCGGCTCCGGCTGAGTCGGTTGTATATTGATCTTTTGCTTGGGTCTTAAGCAGGCCGATGTGTTTCAGTTGCAGCATAGTCAATGCCTGGTTGACTGTCTGGGCGGCGCAGATTTGTGCCAGTCCCATGCCATCGCCTATCATAAGAATAATATTCTTGGGAGTTCGATCGGCATTATCCGATTGGAAAGTTGGCTGATAGATTTCAACCGGCTGCTTCAAGTAACTGGAAGATTGGTCAAAACCCTCAAAGGAACGGGTTGCCTTGTCCAAACGGGTTGCTCTGGCCTTTTCTTCCGAAACTTGGGTTTCTGTTTTTTCTGCCAGTTGCATATTCTTACGGTCGAAGTCCTTGAAGAAGTCTGAGCACAATTCTGGTTTGTCGGTATTGATAATATCGATTCCCATGTCATGAAATGTATTCCAAGCCGTTATCCCGTCGGGTGTTCCCCAGAAGCGGACCGGTTTTCCCCAGTTGTGTACTTTATGGATGACTTGGTTGATTTTATCTTTTTCCGGAGCAATGATGGCACCTTTTCCGTTCCAGTGTGAATATTTGTCGAACGAATCACTGACCAGTCCGATTCGTTCCAATTGTTCCGGCGTGTAGTCATATTGAGGTCTCCCGTCGAAAAAGATAAAATCCGGATAGTTCTTGAAATCTTCCGGCTTAGGAGTATTACCTGTGATCAGCACTTTTACGGCTTTCGGATTGACCGACGGGTCAAATACTTCGGGATATTGCTGTAGTTTCTTTACCAATAGATCCAATGTAGGATGTTCTTCTGTTTTCAGGTCAATCATCAGTTGCAGCGTATGATCGTTATCGGCCCAGGGTTTTCCCTGATTGCGTTTGAACTGGGTTACAATTGGGTTGATATAAAGTTCGTCGATGGTTAAAGCCGTCGGCAGCTCGTCCCGATCGTGAGCAACCAGCAGCCCCGTCTCGTCGGCATTTGTATAAATATCGGCTTCAATGGAATAGACCTGTTGTGAATAAGCCTGGTAAAAAGGAACACGCTGGCAATAATCATTGTGTGAATGAATATAGATGCGGGATTGCGCAAATAGCGATCCGGCAGAACTGACTGCAATAAGAGCCAGCAGGCTCCATCTTTTGTACATGTTTTTTAGTTGCATTTGTTTATCTGTTTTTAGGATGTAAAGTAAAAGATTTTTTATCAACGGGCGATGACTATCAGGTTACATCTTCGTGACAAGATTTTATTCGAAGCTGTTCAGCTTTGTTTTCTGGCAAATTTATAGTAAAAATCGGATATGCGGATCAACTACTTTTGATAAAAAGTAATATGTCGTCAATTTGTCAGTTTTTTCTTTCATTATTAGATAAAGAGTACGGCTAATAGAATCATTTCTTCTCCTATTTTTGCTTTTCACAGACACAATGAAATCCGGAAGATGAGGCGGTTAAGATGTTTTTTGATTACGGCCTTTTTACAGCTGACTGATATTTTGTATTTTTGCATCCATATTTCTAAAACTTAATAATAAGAATAAACACAATGGGTGGTTTTTTCGGTACTATCTCTAAGTCGGCCTGTGCTACTGATTTGTTCTATGGTACGGACTACAATTCACATTTAGGAACCCGTCGAGGCGGTATGGCTACATACGATAAGGAAAATGGGTTTACACGTTCGATTCATAATCTGGAAAATTCTTATTTTCGCACCAAGTTTGAGGCAGCTCTGCCTAAATTCGTAGGAAATGCAGGTATTGGTATCATCAGTGATACAGATGCCCAACCAATCGTTATCAATTCTCATTTGGGTAAATTCGCGATTGTTACGGTTGCTAAGATCAATAATATTGACGAGCTGGAAAAAGAATTGCTCGATCTCAATATGCATTTTTCAGAATTAAGCTCGGGTAAGACCAATCAGACAGAACTGGTTGCTCTTTTGATTACACAAGGCAAGAATTTCGTAGAAGGTATTGAAAATGTTTATAACCGGATCAAGGGCTCTTGTTCGATGCTGTTGCTGACGGAAGACGGTATTATTGCCGCCCGTGATAAATGGGGGCGTACGCCGATTATTATCGGAAAGAAAGACGGCGCCTATGCAGCTACCAGTGAGTCAAGCAGTCTGCCGAACTTAGGATATGAAATAGATAAATTTGTCGGACCGGGAGAGATCATCCGCCTGCGGGCCGACGGATTGGAACAGATGCGGAAACCGAACGAAGGTATGCAGATTTGTTCTTTCCTGTGGGTTTACTACGGTTTCCCGGTTTCCAGCTACGAAGGGAAAAATGTGGAGGAAGTCCGCTTTGCCTGTGGATACAAGATGGGCCAGAAAGATCATTCGGAAGTAGATTGTGCCTGCGGTATTCCTGATTCAGGAGTAGGTATGGCGTTAGGATATGCAGAAGGAAAAGGAGTGCCTTATCATCGTGCCATAGCCAAATATACCCCGACCTGGCCGCGTAGTTTTACGCCGTCAAACCAGGAGATGCGTTCGCTGGTAGCTAAGATGAAGCTGATTCCGAACCGTTCGATGTTGGAAGGCAAGCGGATTCTGTTCTGCGATGATTCTATTGTCCGTGGAACCCAGTTGCGTGATAACGTAAAGATCCTGTATGATTATGGAGCCAAAGAAGTGCACATGCGTATCGCTTGCCCGCCGTTGATTTATGGTTGTCCTTTCATCGGATTTACTTCATCCAAGAGTGATCTGGAATTGATCACACGTCGTATTATCAAAGAACTGGAAGGCGACGAAAACAAGAATCTGGACAAGTATGCAACAACCGATTCTCCGGAATATAAGAAAATGGTTTCTATCATTGCTGAGCGTTTTGGTCTGACTTCTTTGAAATTCAATACGTTGGAGACGCTGATTGAAGCGATCGGATTACCTAAATGCAAGGTATGTACGCATTGTTTCGATGGAAGCAGTCATTTCTAATCCATGATAAACTCTTGGATAAGAGACTGTAATTAATTAAAAATAAATAAGCTTTTGTTTGTATCACCCGGGTGAATTAATTGATTCATATAGCTGAATTGATTGATTCACCCGGGTGATCTGTTTAATTCACCAAGGTGAATCAATTAAAAGTAAATCAATTTTTACGTAAATAGTCTTTCGTTTTTCCTTTGTTGATACAAACTTTTCATTAACTTTACCGCGGATTTGATCAGAAGATCAGACGTCTTGTGCCATGAATAATATCAGTTTCAGTGGATTATATACGGAGTACTATAAGCGGTCATTCCTGTTTGTGAAGTCGTATGTCCGCGATGACAGGGTGGCCGAAGATATTGCTTCAGAGGCTTTGATACAATTATGGGAGACTTTGAAGACGGAGACGGTAAATACGCCATTGGCCTTGCTGACGACTATCCTGAAGAATAGGGCACTGAATTACCTGAAGCATCAGGCCATCGAATGGGAAGCGATGGAAAATATCTCCGATAAACAGATGCGGGATACTTCTTATCGGATTGCTACTTTGCAGGCTTGTAATCCGGAAGAGATGTTTTCTTCTGAAATAACCCGGATATTGGAGGATACATTGGCCTCTTTGCCCGAACAGACACGTCAGATCTTTATCATGAGCCGTTATGAACAGATGTCGGTAAAGGAAATAGCCGAAACCTTGCACTTGGCTCCCAAAAGTGTGGAATATCATATTACCAAATCATTGAAAGTCCTTCGCGTTGCCTTGAAAGATTATTTGCCTTTGCTGATCTGGTTCTTGTAAATTTAAGCAAACGAAAGTAAACTTTCTTTTGAGTTTACTTGTTCTGAAATAAAAAGCTTTATGGATCGTACCATTAAAACACAGGTGCGCCAGTTGTTGATGGCCTGTTTCTTAGGCTTTTCATTGGGCGCGAAGGGACAAGTGGAGTTAATCTCTTCAGATACATTGCGGATAGATTCATTGCGGGTAGAGGAAATCAAGGTCGGATATGCCGTCGGCAGCCAGCAAACCGTATCGGGGGCTGTCGATAAGGTTTCTGAAAAGCGGATGAATAAAGGATTTGTAACGACACCCTTGGAAGCTTTGAGCGGACAATCGGCGGGTGTCAGTATCTCTTCAGGAGAAAACCGGGCAGCGATGCTGTCGTCGGTACGTGTCAGAGGGACAACTTCTCTGACGGGAGGAAATGATCCCTTGGTAATTATTGACGGGGTATCGGCTGATCTGAGTGCGTTGAATACGATTTATCCGGCCGACATTGAGAGTTTCACGATTTTGAAAGATGCGTCCGAGACTGCCCAATACGGATCTCGGGGTGCTTCCGGCGTAATTGAGGTGGCAACCAAGAAAGGGAAAAGTGAATCTTTTCGGGTAAGTTATACGGGAAATTATGGCATTCAGTCGGTTTACAAGAATCTGGAAATGCTTTCTGCCGATGAATTCCGGGCAGTAGCACGGCAACTGAATATGGATATTCTGGATTTAGGCAACCAGACGAATTTTCCCGATGAGATTACTCGTTTGGGAGTCATGCAAAATCACCATATTGCTTTTGGAGGCGGAACGAATACAACCAATTACCGAGCTTCTATCGGTATGATGGACCGGAAAGAAGTGGTGCAGAATAACGCGTATCAGAATTTTACGGCGAAGGTGAATCTGTCGCAGAAAGCCTTTCAGGATCGTTTCCAGTTGGATATGGGTTTGTTCGGTTCTTTGCAGAAGAATAATTACCTGACGGATGAACAAAAGACCTTCTATTCGGCGGCTACATTCAATCCGACTTTCCCAAATCATCGGAACGTGGAAACAGGTTCGTGGGATCAGATTACGAATGCCAGTCAGATCACCAATCCGTTGGCTTGGCTGGAGGTGCAGGATGATGAATCGAATGCCCATTTTAATACGCACATGAAACTTTCTCTGTTGCTGAACCGGCATCTGACGTTTTCTGTTTTTGGCTCGTATTCTTATAATGTCATAGAAAATTCGCAGTATCTGCCTACTTCGGTCTGGGCACACGGACAAGCTTACAAAGGGGAAAATAAGACGGAAGACTTGCTTGGCAACATGATGTTGAGCTATGCTAATACTTGGGGAAAGCATAAATTGGATGTCCTGGGATTGGCGGAAGTACAGAAAAAGATTCTGACCGGATTTTATACTACTGTGACCAACTTTACTACCGACCAGTATGGATATAATAACTTGCAGGCTGGTGCTGTCCGCTTGTGGGAAGGAACAGGTTCGTTTTATGAATCACCCCGGTTGGCTTCTTTCTTGGCCCGTATTAACTATGTGTATGACGGGAAGTATGTCTTGACGGCCAATGCCCGCGCGGATGCTTCGTCGAAAGTAGGAGAGAATAACCGTTGGGGGTTTTTCCCTTCTACATCATTGGCGTGGATCTTGTCGGAAGAAGGTTTTCTGAAAGATGTCTCGTTTCTGAATAATCTGAAACTGCGTGCGGGTTATGGTGTATCGGGGAATTTAGGAGCCATTGATTCGTATAACTCTTTACAGTTGATGAAACCGAATGGGGTTGTTTCGGTAAACGGAGCACCTACGGTTACGATGGGTGTGATCAGAAATGCCAATCCTGATTTGAAATGGGAAGTGAAGCGGACGGTCAATGTCGGGCTGGATGCCGGTTTCTTCCAGAATCGTCTGATCTTGGCTGCCGATTATTATCGGGCTAAAACGAGTGATATGTTATATCTGTATGATGTGGGCGTACCACCGTTTGCCTATAATAAGTTATTGGCCAATTTAGGTTCGATGGAAAATAGTGGAGTTGAATTGGGCTTGGGCATCACTCCGCTTCAAAAGAAAGATATGGAACTGAATATTAATGTGAATGTTGCTTTCCAGAAGAATAAACTGTTATCGTTGAGCGGTATGTATAACGGACAATATATGTCGGCACCGCAATATACGCCGATAGCCAGCCTGAACGGAGCCGGTTTTCACGGTGGAAACAATCATATTGTATATCAGATAGTAGGAGAGTCGTTGGGTGTTTTCTATTTGCCGCATTGCACCGGATTGGTGGAACAGGCCGACGGCAGTTACCGGTACGAAGTGGCGGACTTGAATGGAAATGGGGTAAATCTGGAGGATGGAGAAGACCGTTATGTAGCAGGCCAAGCTACACCTAAGGCGACGTTGGGCTCGAACTTCAGTTTCCGATACCGCAACTTCGATATCTCCCTGCAGATGAATGGCGCTTTCGGACACAAGATTTATAATGGAACGGCACTGAGTTATATGAATATGGGAAGTTTCCCGGACTATAACGTCATGAAAGGTGCTCCCGAACAGCGGATCAAAGACCAGACCGCTACCGACTATTGGTTGGAAAACGGAGACTATGTCAATTTTGATTATCTGACAATTGGCTGGAACGTACCTTTGGGGAAACTGAAGAAATATATTCGGTATTTGCGCCTGTCTGCGTCTGTAAATAATTTGGCAACCATAACCGCTTATTCCGGTTTGACGCCAATGATTAATAGTTCGATTGTGAACAGTACACTGGGAGTTGACGATAAACGGAATTATCCGGTGGCCCGTTCGTATTCAATCGGTTTGAATTTCCAATTTTAATGTTTGTCGGGTATGAAGAAGTTCAGTTTGTTTCTATATATAAGTAGTCTTTTCCTGTTAATGGGATGCAGTAAATTTCTGGAAGAACATCCGCGTGATCAGATTTCTGAAGAAGAAGCCTTTGATACGCCAGCCAATATTTATCTGAATACAGTAGCTACCTTATATAATTATATAGGAGGAAATAGTGATAGTCAGGGTCTGCAAGGAACGTATCGTGGCGTATACGACTTGAATACGTTTACGACGGACGAGGCCATGCTTCCGACACGGGGCGGCGACTGGTACGACGGTGGTTTCTGGCAAGGATTGTTCTTGCATCGTTGGGGAACGAATAATTACGCGATCCAGGCGACCTGGGAATATCTGTATAAGGTGATCGTATTGAGTAATAAATCCCTGGAAATCTTACAGACCTTGCAGAAACAACATCCGGAGTACGAGTTGTCGCCTTATTTGGCGGAAGTCCGGGCAATCCGTGCCTTATACTATTATTATTTGGTCGATCTTTTCGGGCGTGTGCCGTTGGTGTTGTCGTCGTCTACGCCGATGCAAGATGTAAAACAAAGCGAACGGAGTGAGGTTTTCCGGTTTATCGTGGATGAACTTCAGGCAGCATTACCCGATTTGAGTTTGGAACGAAGTAATTATCCGGGTGATTATTACGGACGGGTAACACGCCCGGTGGCATTTTTCCTGTTAGCTAAACTGGCATTAAACTGCGAAGTCTATTTGCATGACCGGTGGACGACTACCGCCCGCCCGGATGGAAAGTCGATTTATTTTCAGGTAGGCGACCGTTCCCTGAATGCCTGGCAAACAACGATGGCATATTGTGATTCACTGGCAGTCTGTGGCTACCGACTTTCTCCTGCTTATACCGATAACTTCAAAGTCTATAACGAAGGTTCGGAAGAGAACATCTTTACCATTCCGATGGATAAGAATTTATATACGAATCAAATGCAGAATCTTTTCCGTTCCCGTCATTATAATCATGCCAAGGCGTATGGACTGGGAGGCGAGAATGGATCGAGTGCCACCATCGAAACCCTTCAGACATTTGGTTACGGAACGGATTCTGTCGATACCCGCTTTGATGCCTGCTATTTTGCGGGAGTTGTATTAGACTTGAACGGTGATACGGTTCGGTTGGATAATGGAACGGTCTTGGAATATCTCCCTTGGGATATTCAGCTGGATCTTTCAGGACTGGCAGCCGAGAAGACGGCTGGAGCGCGGATGAAGAAATACGAAGTAGATAGTCAGGGAACGAAGGACGGAAAATTATCTGACAATGATATTGTCCTTTTCCGGTATGCGGATGCCCTGCTGATGAAGAGTGAGGCCAAAGTGAGAAACGGTGAGAATGGTGACAGCGAACTTAACGAAGTACGCCGGCGGGCAGGCATGCCGGAACGGAAAGCCACGCTTGAGAATATTCTGGCAGAACGTCAGTTGGAATTGGCTTGGGAAGGCTGG
>ULKQ01023611.1_pt1 | contig 11453 bp, 7 predicted proteins | sample 1951141 | NCBI WGS metagenome assembly ULKQ01 (sample SAMEA4835499, study PRJEB28245) | human gut metagenome | biome: gut microbiome; material: fecal sample | place: Denmark | collected 2008
ATTCCGAAGGAAATGGAACTCGTTTTCGGCGATATCAACAAGAAGACGGATGAGGAAATTGAGCAGATGCTCGAAGGCTGTGATTGCTTTATCTTCGCAGCAGGCGTTGACGAGAGAAAAGAATTCCCGGCGCCCGTAATGGATTATTACTACAAATACAACATTGCTCCGCTTGAGAGAATCTTCCCGCTCTGCAAAAAAGCAGGCGTTAAGAGAGCTGTTGTTCTTGGTTCTTACTTCTCATATCTTTCTAAAATCAAGCCTGATATGAATCTTGAAGAGAGAAACCCCTACTTCAAATCTCGTCTTATTCAGGAAGATGTTTGTAAAAAGGCTTGCGATGACAACTTCAGCGTAGCAGTTCTTGAGCTTCCTTACATATTCGGTACTCAGCCGGGCAGAAGACCTGTTTGGACTGTTCTTATTGAGCAGATTTCCGGTATGGACAAGCTTCCTTTCACCCTTTATCCGAAGGGTGGCACAGCGATGCTTACTTGCCGTCAGGTTGGACAGGCTATTGCCGGTGCCGCAACCAAAGAGGGTGCCAAAGGCTTTGAGGCTATTCCGATCAGTATGTACAATATGAAGTGGGATAAATTCCTCGGTATTGTATATGAGGCTCGCGGAATGCATAACAGCAAGATTGTCGGCATCCCTCCGTTTATGATGAAACTCGGTATGTACGGTATTGTTAAAGATTATAAGAAGAGAGGCATTGATTCCGGTATGGATCCGCTTCAGCTTCCCTACATTATGGACTATGATCTCTTCATAACGGATAAGTACACCCGTGACCTCGGCGTTGAGGATGACGACATTGAGGCTGCTATAACCGATTCTATCAAGGTTTCTCAGGAATCCTATGAGGGCAAGGTTAAGCTCCTTGATATGAAGGGCGAATAATCTGCATTTGCATCGAACAGAGTACGGTTTTTCCGTGCTCTGTTTTTTTATGTTGTAAATTATTACAAATCAAGCTGTCTGGCAAAATGCACAAACAATAAATTTATTAATTAGCGTTTGTGTACACAAATTCAACGTTTGTGAACAGTTTGTTAACAATTAAAATAAATTATTGACTGTTGGTCATTTTTGGAGTAGCATTTTGAAATGTAAAAAGTGACTAACGGTCATTTTAAAGAGCGCAGAACTTTAATTTGCGGTGGATGATAAAATTCTGTTAAGCCTCAGAAATTCAACCGAAAGAGATAGTGTAAAATGCCGAGTGTGGAAGAAAACAAGCTTAAAAAACGTAATAAAATTTTAGATGCCGCATATAACCTATTTGCAAAAAACGGTATAAACACCACACCGATAGATGAAGTTGTCAAATGTGCAGGCGTGGCAAAGGGTACGTTTTATCTCTATTTTCATGATAAATACGACCTTATGGATCAGATAATTCTTTATAAGAGCGCAGCGATTATAAAGTCTGTTATAGCGCAGATGAAAAATATAAACACCGATAACAAAATGGAGGCTATCGATCAGCTCACATTTTTTGTTGACGCAATTATAGATTATATGATCGAAAATAAAGAAATGCTTTCCGTGATAAGCGAAAAAAGCTCAATATTGTATTCGCTGATAATCGATAACGGCGACGATAACATCAAACTCGATTTTGATTATCTTACAGATATAATAGTTAAACTCGGAAATCCTCCCGAGAATGCCAAAAAGCTGTTGTTACTCGTTTCTACAATGATATTCACAACCGCTTCGAATGCCATCCTTTCGAGATCTCCGTTTACAATAGAAGAAATAAGGCCTGAAATTCATCTGGCCGTCAAAAAAATGTTAGCTTAGTAAATTATTATAGCAAAGGGGAGATACGATGATAGACAAAATGGCAAGGGGAATTGCAAAACACCCAAAAACAGTCCTTATAGTTTGCCTTATATTATTGATACCGTCGATAATATGTTATCTTAACACATTCGTAAACTATGATATTTTGTCTTATCTGCCGGAAGACCTTAATTCGGTACAGGGCGAGCATATCCTTGATAAAACATTCAATAACGCTGCAAGTGCCATTGTTGTTATTGAAAACGAGGATCAAAAAACCGCTGTCAAGCTGAAGGAAGAAATTTCCGAAATCGACGGAGTAAGCAATGTTATGTGGGTCGATGATATCGCTGATATATCGATTCCCGAGGATATGCTTCCCGATGATTTAAAGAACGTTTTTTACAGTAAAGACGGTAATGCCACACTTATGATGGTTCAATTTACGCAGGGCGGCGCTTCCGAGTCAACAATGGATGCTATAAAGTCCATACGTAAATGTATGAACAAAAATATGTTTATGAGCGGTGTTTCCACAATAATGTATGATACTAAGGCACTTGCCGACGCGCAGGCTCCGCTGTATGTAGTTATTGCAATAGTGCTCGCTCTTATCGTTTTGATGTTTACCCTGAAATCGTATGTCTTGCCGTTTGTGCTTCTTATGGCACTGTGTACCGCGGTTGTATATAATATGGGTACAAACATTTTCTTCGGGCAAATATCATATATTACACAGTGTATAGCGGCTATACTGCAGCTCGGCGTTACCATGGACTACTCGGTATTCCTTATGGACCGTTACGAAGAGGAACGCAAGCATAATGACGACAGAACCATGGCAATGGCTTCGGCAATAAGCAGTACGTTTGTATCGCTGGCAGGCAGCTCATTGACTACGGTATTCGGCTTCCTCGCACTTTGCTTTATGAGCTTCAAACTCGGCCTTGACATAGGTCTTGTAATGGCAAAGGGCGTATTGCTCGGTGTTATTACGGTTGTTACATTCCTTCCGGCACTTATACTTTTGCTTGACGATAAAATCGAAAAGACAAGGCATAAGAGCTTGGTTCCTCATTTCGGCAAGCTTAATGAATTCACCCTTAAGCATCGCCGTGTAATTGCAATAATCTTCCTTCTTCTTATAATTCCCGCATACGGAGCTTCGAAGAGCGTTAATGTATACTACAATATGGATAAGGCTCTTCCCTCCGACCTCGCGTCTATCGTTTCACTTCACGAAATGAAAGATAAATTCAATATGGCAACTACACATTTCATTATAGTAAGCGATGATATACCGAGCCAGAAGCTTGAAGCTATGGAGCAGGAAATTGAAGATGTTGACGGTATAACAAACGTAGTTGCAATGAACGAGTTTTTAGGTTCTGCAATACCCGCCGATATGATTCCCGATGATATTCGTAATATCTGCATTAAAGACGGTTATCAGCTTATGATGGTAAATACAAGCTACGCTACGGCAACCGATGAAGAAAATGCACAGATAGATACGCTGAAGAGTATTGTATTGAAGTATGACCCGAACGGTTATCTGACAGGCGAGGGTGCTATGACTAAGGATCTTGTTGATGTAACGAACCGAGACTTTATAATAACCAATATAATTTCCGTCGCGGCAATATTTATACTTATAGCGATTATCTTCAAGTCAATATCAATACCTGTAATACTTGTTGCGTCGATAGAGATAGCAATATTTATAAACGAGAGTTTTTCGTTTATGTTCGGCGAGACGATACCGTTTATCGCGCCTACAATAATCGGCTGCGTTCAGCTCGGCGCAACGGTTGACTATGCTATACTCATAACCTCGAGGTTCCGTGAAGAACTGAGAAAGGGTCTGTCTAAGGATGAAGCCATCAGAAAGGCTGCCAACGAATCCGACCGTTCGATTTTCCAAAGCGCAATGGTATTCTTTGTTGCGACCTTCGGTGTTTATCTGATTTGCGATATAGAGATAGTCAAGAGCATTTGCGGTATGCTTGCACGCGGTGCAATCATAAGTGCGTTTATAATAATCTGTACTTTGCCGCCCATACTTTATATCTGTGAAAAACTCATAAACAAAACTTCGTTTAATTGGCGGACAATGCCGAAAGAAAAATTTAAGAAATCAAAGGCAAAAATAAAAGCCGTCAAGGCTAAGAAATCGGAGGCAGCAAAATGAAAAACACAAATAAAATCAAAAGCATAATCTGTGTTTTGCTTGTTTTCTCAATGCTTTGTGTCACCTTTACCGGTTGCTCATCCCAAAAGGACGACGACACGGTAGCCGAGGTTGATAAAAAGACCGAGGAAACTATTTACACAAACAGAATCAATAATTATAAAAAAACCGAAACGGTTTACGCTACACTTGATAACTCCGGTGCGGTTCAAAACATATCCGTTACCGATTGGATTCACACCGACACCCCCGAGGTTTACCTCAGAGATGTTACGGACCTTGAAAATGTAACAAATGTTAAGAGTGATACCGAACCCTATTTTAAGGACGGCGGCTTGTTCTGGAATATGCCGACTACCGACCTTTATTATCGCGGCACAAGTAATAAGACGCTTCCTGTAAGCATCTCAATTAAATACTATCTTAATGATGAAGAAATAGCCGCCTCCGATCTTGCCGGCAAGAGCGGTAAGGTAAAGATAGAAATACAGATGACAAACAACATCTTTAAAACCGAAAAAATCAACGGTAAGGATGTTAAGGTTTGCAATCCCGTGCTTGCTGTCGGTGGTATGATTCTTCCCGAAACCAACTTTCAAAACGTAAAAGTGGAAAACGGCATTTCTCAGGGAGACGGTTCAAAGGAAGTAGCTGTGGTGGCCGGCTTCCCCGGAATTAACGAGACGCTTGGCTTAGATTCCAAAACTCTCAAGGACGCTGCCGATATCACATTTAACGATAATTTTACAATTACCGCCGATGTAACGGATTTTGAACTTACAAATATGTATTTTGCGATCCTTCCTCTTTCGGCAGTAAGTAATAATATGGCTGTTCCTTCAAGCGTTGATGATTTAAAATCAAGCCTTAATCAGCTCAAGGAAATTGAATCCTCGATTAAGTCAATAGATCCCAATAACGTCTTATCGACTCTTATGTCAAATCCCGACAAGCTCGGCGAGCTTGCACAGATGATAAATGATGCAACATCGCTTTATGAGAGTAATAAGCCTCTTATTGATGTTCTTTCCAAGAACCTTACTCCGCAAAATATAGAAACGCTTAAAACTCTTCTCGATTCATCAAGTAATTCCGACCTCCAGAAGATGATAAAACTGCTTTCTGACCCCAATGTACAGCAGTTCTTAAGCCTTCTTCCGTCGGCTTCAGGTGAGTTTAAAGACGCACTTCCGCTTCTTCAGAGTCTATCAAACGATATGCAGGATCCGGAGGTACAGGCCGCAATAGATAATTTGCCTGATACCATGAGTAAGATTTCGGATATCCAGAGCGAACTTGATAGCAACCAGGAGCTTCTTAACAGTCTCAGCACTCTGTTAAATGAAGACAATATGACAAAGATAACAAATCTGATGAATTCCGTCAGCGCGGCTGATTTTGCATCAAAGCTTGAAAAATATGGTGTGCTTACCGATAATTCCGATGAGCTTTTACAGAAAGCCACCAAAATGATTGAATACGGTAACGAATATAAGATTTACTCTTCGGTTGCCGACGGTATAGAGTCAAGCGTAATGTTCGTTATGAAAACACCGAGTATTGAAAAGGCTGCGGAGGTTACTACTCAGGCAGAAAGCAGCAAACAAAATTGGTTCCAAAAGGTGTTTGGTAAAAACAAGTAAATAATTGCTTTAAAAAACGCGTTGCTCTAAAATGAGCAACGCGTTTTTTTGTGTGAAAATGCACAAACGGAGAGCCGCAAATTTGACGTTTGCAATTTAAAGTTTACTTTTTGACCAATGTGCAATATGAGGAATTAAGCACTTCTGACAAAGATATTTTTTCTGCAAAAAAAGAGTTGACTTTTGCTGTAACCGGAAGTAAACTATGGGCGTAGGGTAAACGATTACCCGTTATTTATCACAAACTGAGCAAACGATTACATAATTTTTCGGAGGTATTTGAATTGAAAGGGAAAATTTCAATGGTTGAGATTGCCGAAATGTCCGGTGTGTCCATCGCCACCGTTTCGCGCGTTTTAAATCATAACGGCAGATTTTCCTCAGAGACCGAAAGAAAAGTTATGAATATTGTTAATAAGTACGGCTACAAGGTAAATCTTAATGCCAAAGGGCTCAGAACCAATAAAACGCAGAGCATCGGCGTTATTGTCCCCGATATAACAAACGAATTCTTTGCTAAGATTATCCGTTCCATCGAGACGTCTCTGTTGCAAAAAGGCTATACCGTTTTTGTGTGCGACTCTAACGAGGACAGCAGCACAGAGGACAAGCATATTTCTTCGCTTGCCGCCAAAGACGTTGACGGTATAATCTATATCAGTACAAAGAGCGATGTTAAGCAGATATATAAAGATTACAAAATACCGGTAGTTCACATAGACCGTCGTCCTGAGCATGCGGGTACCCTTATAATTTCAGATAATGAGATGGGCGGTTTTTTAGCTACGGAGGCTCTTATAAAGGATGGCTGTAAGGATATATTGATGCTGAGCGACAAAAACTATTATTCTACCACACGAAACAGATATAAAGGTTATGTTGACGCTCACAAAAAGTATTCTTTGCCGCTTAACGAGGAAAATGTTATAAAAACGGATGTAAGTTACGCTTCATCTTATGACGCGATAAAAAAAGTCATAGCCGACGGCAAAAAGTTTGACGGAATTTTTTGTAATAACGATATGATGGCACTCGGTGCTTTGCAGGCTCTTAAGGATTCCGGAATATCTGTGCCTGAAAAATGCAAGATCGTCGGATTTGATGATATTACTCTGTCAGAGATATGCGATCCGCCGATAACCACAATACAGCAGGATACCGATATGTTCGGTAAAAAATCAGTTGAAACTCTTTTAAATCTAATCGAGAATAATGAGACAAAAAACAAAAATGATATTTATGTTATTCCCGTAAAGCTTGTTAAAAGAACAACCGCATAAAAAATCAGCTAACATAAGCAAACGGGAAATATTATTTCCCGCATATTTTTGGAAATTGAGTAAACCTTTACCCAATAAAATGTATATACTCTTCACATACGGACACAACTAATATGTGAAAATAATAGATTTCAAGGAGGAAAAAATGAGCGCATTAGTTGAGATGAAGGGCGTCGTTAAAAAGTTCCCGGGCGTAACGGCACTTAAAGATATAACATTTGACATACAGCCCGGCGAAGTACATGTGCTGCTCGGTGAAAACGGCGCCGGAAAGTCGACACTTATGAAAATTCTCAGCGGCGTTTATCAGCCCACTGAGGGAGAAATAATTGTCGGAGGAAAAAGCTATAAAAGGCTAACTCCCAAGGATTCCGCCGAAAATGGCATCAGCGTAATTTACCAAGAACTGAGCGTCATAAACGAACTTTCAATTCAGGAAAACCTTTTTGTCGGTAAGTTGCCGATGAAAAAATACGGCCCTGTTAAGGTCGTAGATTATAAGTATATGAATGAGCGTGCAAAAGAGCTGCTCTCGAAGGTAGGATTAAAACGAGACCCCAAAACTCTTGTTGAGGATATAAGTATTTCCGAAAAACAGCAGGTTGAAATAGCCAAGGCACTTGCCGCCGACAGTAAAGTAATCATAATGGATGAGCCTACTGCTTCTTTGACAAGTGAGGAAGTAAATCATCTGTTTAAGATAGTTCGTCAGCTTAAGGAAGAGGGCAAGGGAATAGTCTTTATTTCTCACAAGCTCGGTGAAATTATTGAAATAGGCGATAGGGTGTCGGTGCTGAAAGACGGAGCTTACGTTGGCACGAGAGACGTAAAAGGTGTTACGGCAGACGATCTCGTTACCATGATGGTAGGAAGAAAAATTCAGAATACTTATCAGCATGAGGATGCTCCCGATACCTACGAGAATACAGAAGTCATTTTTGAGGTTCGTAATTTGTCCCGTAAGGATCAAAAGGTTAAGAATGTCTCGTTTAAACTTCATAAGGGTGAAATCCTCGGATTCTCGGGACTTGTCGGTTCCGGCAGAAGTGAAATGATGAATGCAATATTCGGGTCTGAGCCTCGCTCGGCAGGAGATATATTCATTCACGGCAAACAGGTTAAAATCAATAGTCCTTACAGCGCCATAAAGAACGGTCTTGCAATGGTAACCGAAAATCGTCGTGAGACAGGCTTCTTTTATAACTTTGATATTAAGCAGAATATTTCGATTCTTCCGTTTATCAAGACTTCAAAGGGAAAAGGCACCATAGGTCTTACAAACGATAAATTTGAAAAGGAATGTGCAGAGGAGCAAAAGAAAAACCTGAATATAAAATGCGCTTCAGTTGATCAAAATATAACAGAGCTTTCCGGCGGCAACCAGCAAAAAGTCATACTCGGAAAATGGCTTGCCGCAGATTCTCAAATAATTATTTTTGATGAACCTACAAAGGGAATCGACATTGGTTCTAAAAGCGAGATTTACACTTTGATGCGTAAGCTCGCCGATGAGGGTAAGGGCGTACTTGTTGTATCATCAGAGCTTCCGGAACTTTTGTCGGTGTGTGATACCATAGCGGTTTTCCGTGAGGGTAAGATCGTACAAACCTTCCCACATAAAGACGCAACAGAAGAAAAAATAATTATGGCTTCAACTGCCGACCTTAAAGAAAGGACTAATTAAAATGTCACAGTCTAAAACATTAAAAAAAGAAAAATTAACCTTTAACACGATCTGGCAGAAGTACGGTACGTTTGGTATTCTTATAATCCTTCTTGCCGTCTTGGCCATACTAAAACCAACATACTTTTTCTCAAGCTCTACGGCACCTCAGATTTTGGCACAGAGCTCGGTAAATATACTTATTGCAATGGGTGAGTTCTTTGCAATTCTTATTGCCGGCATCGATCTTTCAGTAGGATCTGTGGTAGCCCTGACCGGAATGTGTATGGCAAAGTTAATGGTGGCAGGGGTAAACCCGATAGTTGCTGTTCTTCTCGGAATTTTGCTCGGTGCATTCCTCGGTTTCCTTAACGGGCTCCTTGTAAATGTTACAGGACTTCATCCGTTCATCATTACGCTTGGCACACAGGCAATTTATCGCGGCGTTACGCTTATAATCTCAAATTCAAGCGCGGTTTACGGCTTCCCGGCAAGTTTTACAAGAGTTATTTCAAAATCTGTTATAGGCATTCCTCTTGTTGCGATAATAGCGGTTATTGTAGCTTTGATCCTTGCGTTTCTCACTAAAAAAACGAAGCTTGGTCGTAATATCTATGCGCTCGGCGGAAACAAAGAATCCGCTTGGTATTCGGGTATAAACGTAAATCTTCATACTCTTATAGTTTTCATTATTTCCGGTATTTGCGCCGGTATAGCCGGTGTGGTTCTTCTCGGTCGTGTAGGCTCGGCAGCGCCGGCAGCGGCAACAGGCTTTGAGACTTATGCAATAGCCGCTTCGATTATCGGCGGAACCAGCTTCTTCGGAGGCAAGGGTAAGATCTTCGGAGTTGTAATGGGCGGTCTTATCATCGGCGTTATTAACTTCGGTATGAATATACTTTCACTTTCGAGTACGCTTCAGCAGGTTGTAATGGGCGCTCTTATCATCGGCTCCGTTGCTCTTGACCGATTCGTAGCTAACAAAAAATAACCGTGCAGCTTAAAGGAGGTATTTTTATGGAACCTATGTTTAACCCGTCGCTCATGTGTATGGATCTTCTTGATATTAAAAATCAGGCGGAAATATTAAATGAGCGATGTGACCTCTATCACGTCGATATAATGGACGGACATTTTGTGAAAAACATCACTTTGTCTCCGGACTTCGTAAAGGTGTTTTCAACAATCGCCAAAAAGCCTATTGACTGCCATCTTATGGTCACCGATCCCGATGATTATATTGAAGTTCTGGCGGAAAACGGAGCAGGCTATATTTGTCCGCACGCCGAAACTATAAACACCGATGCTTTCCGTATTATGAATAAAATCGAAGCATTAGGATGCAAAAAAGGTGTGGTTTTGAATCCTGCAACTCCGCTTTCTTATATCAGAGAATATATTGACCGCATAGATAAGCTTACAATTATGACGGTGGATCCCGGATTTGCCGGACAGCCTTTTATAAAAGAAATGCTCGGCAAAATCAGAGAAGCTAAGGAGCTTAAAGAAAAATACGGTTATAAGTTTTTAATCGAGATTGACGGTTCCTGCAATCAGAGGACGTTTAAGGAGCTTTACGAAGCCGGAGCTGAGGTATTTATTGTAGGCTCGTCCGGACTTTTCTCAAAGGACAAAGACCTTAAAAAGGCTTGGGAAATAATGAGAGAAGAATTTCGTACAGCAACAGGAGCATAGTATTCAAAGCAAATTTTAAAGGAGGTGACCGACCATTGGATTTTACAATCGGTATAGATATCGGCGGTACAAACTTTCGCATCGGAATGGTCGGCCGTGACGGTGAAATTATCAACTTCGAAAAAAATTCAAGCAGAATTTTTGACAAAGGCGATGTAATCGAGACCCTGTATCTTAACATTTCGGATTATGTGAAAAGATATAACGCGGCCGATTCGATAAAAGCGGTAGCAATTGGATTGCCGTCCATGGTCAGCAAGGATAAAAAGACTGTTATATCCACTCCTAATCTTAAGGGATTTGATAATATACCGTTCGGAGATACGCTCAGCAAAAAGCTTGACTTACCCGTATATGTTGACCGCGATGTAAATTTTCTTCTTCAAAATGATATTGTTACATTGGGTCTTCCGAAAGATTCTACTGTTCTCGGCTTTTATATCGGAACCGGCTTTGGAAATGCCATTTATTTAAACGGCAGCTTCTACTGCGGACGCAACGGAGCGGCAGGAGAGCTCGGGCACATACCGTTTCCGAATATTGAGGAAAAGTGTACGTGCGGAAATGTCGGGTGCAGCGAAGTAATTTGCTCAGGTAAGTATCTTGAAAAGATTACCGCGGAGCTTTTTCCCGAAACCGATATAAAAAATGTTTTTTTCGAACACGGCGACGATCCGAGAATAATCAAGTATGTTAAAGATCTTGCTATTCCTATAGCTACCGAAGTCAACATACTTGATCCCGATTATATTATAATCGCCGGCGGAGTGGTATATATGAAGAATTTTCCGAAGGACATTTTGATAGATTCGGTACACTTTCATACACGAAAGCCTTTCCCCGAAAAAAATCTCAGAATCCTTTTTTCGGAGCATACACAACAGAGCGGAGTTTACGGGAGTGGAGACTTTGCATGGCATCAGCTTAAACAGTAGTTTCGACTGCTGAAAAAATAAGTAAAAAAGAGAGAGGAATTTATTATGAAAAGGAAAATTTTAAGTATCGTTATGGCATTGACGGTAGTTATCGGCATTGTTTTCGCTGGTTGCGGAAGTAAGACCGACGACAAGAAAACGACCGACGGTTCGGGCTCTTCTTCCGGAACCGCAGAATACGCAATCATTCTTAAACCGCTTTCTAACGATTTCTGGGCAAATATGAAAGCCGGAATAGAGAAGGAAGCTAAAGAA
>ULKQ01001877.1_pt1 | contig 11318 bp, 8 predicted proteins | sample 1951141 | NCBI WGS metagenome assembly ULKQ01 (sample SAMEA4835499, study PRJEB28245) | human gut metagenome | biome: gut microbiome; material: fecal sample | place: Denmark | collected 2008
CATCGAGCGCGAGAGTCTCGCCCTTTTTCAGTTCAGGCAGACGGGTGTCCGACTCCGCGTCGTTTGATTCATCGTCGGACGATTCCATGTATACGTGCAGGAAACCGTCGAATTTGATAACCTCGCCCGTAGCCACAAACTTTTCCTGGCGTCCGCCGATGCTGATTTCGGCGGTGGTTTTCTCCAGTTCGGCATCAGCCATCTGAGTGGCGATGGTGCGCTTCCAAATAAGGTCGTAGAGGCGTTTCTCCTGCGCCGTCCCCGAGATTTCGTGGTGTGAGATGTATGTAGGGCGGATAGCCTCGTGAGCCTCCTGTGCGCCCTTTGCCGTGGTGTGGTAGTTGCGCGCCTTGTAGTATTTGTCGCCGAGCGTAGTTGCGATTTCTTCCTTGATAGTGCCGAGAGCAAGCGACGACAGGTTGACACTGTCGGTACGCATGTAAGTGATATGTCCGGATTCGTAGAGGCGCTGAGCCACCATCATTGTCTGCGACACGGTGAATCCCAGTTTGCGTGAAGCCTCCTGCTGCAGCGTCGACGTGGTGAACGGGGCTGCCGGCGACTTCTTCAGCGGTTTCACTGTCAGGTCGCTGATGCTGAACGTTGCGTTCTTGCATGATTCGAGAAACTCCATTGCCGCCTCTTTGCTTGGCAGACGCTTGTTGAGCTCAGCGCGAATAGGCTGCGCCGCATTGTCGGTGTGGAGCAAAGCCACCACACGGTAGTATTCCTCAGCCTTGAAATTCTTGATTTCCTTCTCGCGTTCCACAATCAGTCTTACCGCCACGCTCTGCACGCGTCCGGCGGAGAGAGCCGGTTTGATTTTTTTCCAAAGCACAGGCGACAGTTCGAAGCCCACGATGCGGTCGAGCACACGGCGCGCCTGCTGGGCGTTCACACGGTCGATGTCGATGCCGCGTGGCGTCTCGATGGCGTGAAGGATTGCGCTTTTGGTGATTTCGTGAAAGACGATGCGTTTTGTCTTTTCCGGCGTCAGACCGAGCACCTCGTACAGGTGCCAAGCGATGGCTTCTCCCTCGCGGTCCTCATCGGAAGCGAGCCAGACCGTGTCTGCCTTTTTCGCTTCAGCCTTCAACTGCTTCACAAGTTCCTTCTTGTCGGCAGGGATTTCATATATGGGTTTGTAGTCGTGCTCCACGTCGATGCTGAAATCCTTCTTTTGAAGGTCGCGGATGTGGCCATAACTTGACATTACTTTGTAGTCGTCTCCCAGAAACTTTTCGATTGTCTTAGCCTTTGCAGGTGACTCGACAATTACTAAATTTTTCGGCATATCAATAATTCTCTCTTGTTTTTGCGCCGCAAAATTAGACAAAAAAAACCACAATGCAACTGATTTCACACCTAAATATATGAAAAAGGGGTCGCCGTATGGTTTCGGCAACCCCTTTTAGAAGGTGTTTATGCGTAGTTTATTATGCAAATTTCGAGAAGTCGGTCTTCTGCATGTCGCCCGAAGCGTTAAACTCTTCGTGGAATGCGAAGGCAGCCTTGAGGGTGTGAGGCGTGTGTCCGCCTTTGCTCAGCTTCAAGTAGTCGCGGAGCAACGGACGGTATGCCGGGTGTGCGCAGTTCTCGATGATGAGTTCGGCGCGCTGCAACGGATCCTTTCCACGGAGGTCGGCGATACCCTGGTCGGTGATGAGCACAGCCACAGAGTGCTCGCTGTGGTCGAGGTGTGACACCATCGGCACGATGTTGCTGATTTTGCCCTCTTTTGTGATTGATGGGCAGCTGAAGATAGAGATATAGGCGTTGCGAGTGAAGTCGCCTGAGCCGCCGATACCGTTCATCATCTTGGTGCCCACCACGTGGGTTGAGTTGACGTTGCCGAAGATGTCGGCTTCGAGAGCAGTATTCATAGAAATCACGCCAAGTCGACGGATAATCTCAGGGTTGTTTGAGATTTCGCCCGGACGGATAAGCACCTTGTCGCGGAAGAAATCAACGTTTTTGAAGAAGCGGTCCATTGTCTCGTCGGAGAATGTGAGCGAGCATGTGCTGCTGAAGCGGCATTTGCCTTTCTCCATAAGGTCGAGCACGGCGTCTTGAATCACTTCGGTGTACATATCGAATTGAGGGATTTCCGGGCTTTCCTCTAAGCCGTGGAGCACAGCGTTGGCGATGTTGCCCACGCCCGACTGCAACGGCAGGAATTCTTTAGGGATGCGTCCGGCACGGAGCTCGCCGATGAGGAATTTGCAAACGTTTGCACCGATGCGCATAGTGGTCTCGTCGATAGGCGAGAATCCGTGCACTTTGTCAGTGTTGTAAGTTTTTACGATACCCACGATTTTCGACGGGTCGACCTTCAACACCGGAGAACCGATGCGGTCGCTTGGCTTATAGATGGGAATCTCGCGGCGGTAAGGCGGGTCGAGCGGCATGTAGATGTCGTGCAGACCGCGGATTTCAGCCGGGATATGCTCATTGAGCTCAATTACAATCTTGTCGGCAAGGTGAGCGAGCGAAGGGATGTTGCCCACACCAGGTCCGAGCAGAATTTCGCCGTCGTCGGTCACGTCGCCAGCCTCGATTACCACCATGTCCATCTTGCCGAAGAATCCGTAGCGGAGGTTCTGCGCAAGCTGAGAGAGGTGCATGTCGCAATAGTTGATTTCGTGAGCGTTGAGGCGTGCGCGGGTGTCTTTGCATGACTGATACGGCGTGCGGAAATTCACGGCATCGGCACGTGCAAGTTCGCCGTCGATGTAGTCATTGGTCGAAGCACCTGTAAATACGTTGATTTTGAACGGACGTCCGGCTTCGTGTTCTTTTTTCGCTTTAGCTGCGATTGCAGGAGCGACAAATTTAGGCGTGCCGGCAGCGGTGAAACCAGAGAAACCGACATTGTCGCCGTTGTTCACCAATTCAGCCGCCTGTTCTGCGGTAATAAAAGGAAAAGCCATATCTTTAAGATTAAATGATAATAGTTTTGTTTGTTATTAGTTTCACAAAATTAGACATTAATTTTTATTGCGCAAATATACAGTTGGGAAAATTGGCGGTGGTGGGGCGATTTTTTTAAATGCCGCACTGAAATAAAAAGCGTGCGCGAGCGTTAATATTATGTATGAAGTGCCGGACGGCGACATATTGGACGGTTGTGGTGGCAGTGTTGTGCTCCGTGTTGCTGTCGTGCAGCACGAAGAAAAACACCGCCGGCTCCCGTTTTATGCAGTCGTTCACCACCCGCTACAACGTTTATTTCAACGGAGAGCAGCACTATAAGGAGCAGTTGAAGAAGATGGAGGAGGAATATGAGGACGACTATTCCGACTTTGTCTATGTGCATCCCGCCGAGTCGTTTGCCGACGACAAAGCAACGCATCCGTCGGTGAGTTTCGACCGCACAATCGAGAAGATGCAGAAAGCCATCGCCCTCCATTCCATCCAGAAGAAACCGAAGAAGGACCGCAGCAAGATGCGCGACCCGAAATATCGTGATTATCTGAAGCGTAACGAGTACAACCCGTTTCTCCACAATGCGTGGCGGCTGATGGGCGAGGCGCAGTATCTGAAAGGCGACTTCTCCGCGGCGGCGGCTACGTTTATGTATGTGGAGCGCTATTTCCCGTGGCTTCCGAAACTCGTCACAGAGGCGAAGATATGGCAGTTGCGCAGCTACTGCGCGCTGGGATGGACAAACGAGGCTGAGAACGTGTTGTCGCGGCTGAAGCAGGACGAGCTTGTGAACAAGCGGCTGCGCACGATGTATAACACGGCTTATGCCGACTTCCTCGTGAAGACGCGCCAATACGACAAGGCGGCGCCTGTGCTGCTTGCGGCGTACAAAGACACTGGCGGCGCACAGAAGACGCGTCTGGCATTTTTGCTCGGTCAGGTTTATGAGGCCAACGGTGACAAGGCAGCCGCCTACCGTATGTTCAAGTCGGTGGCTGGAGCATCGAGCGCCACCTACCGCACGCAGTTCAACGCCCGCATCAAGCAGAGCGAGGTCTACACCGGACAGAACATCAATTCAGAGGTAAGGTCGTTGCAGCGCATGGCGCGGTTGGACCGCAACAAAGAATACCTCGACCAGATATACTATGCCATAGGCAATCTCTACCTGTCGCGCCGCGACACGGCAAACGCCATAAAAAACTATGTGCTTGCCAATGAGAAAAGCACGCGCAACGGCATCGACAAGGCTATAAACCAGATTACGCTCGGCGGACTCTATTTCGACCGCTATGAATATGACAAGGCGCAGCCTTGCTATTCTGAGGGCGTGGCGCAGCTGCCGGAGGACTATCAGAACTATGCGATGCTGAAGAAGCGCAGCGACGTGCTCGATGAACTGGCTGTCTACTCGCAGAATGTCACGCTGCAGGATTCGTTGCTGGCGCTTTCAAAACTGTCGCCGGAGGAGCAGAAGAAGGTGGCTGACCGATTGGTGAAAGAGTTGAAAGACAAGGAGAAGAAAGCTGCTGAGGAGGCTGCGCTGCAGGCGCTTGCGTCGCGGCCCGACGCTGCCGGAAGCCAGCTGAAGAGCAACACGCAGAACTATACGCTCAACACCGACAAGTCGTGGTATTTCTACAACACTGCCACTAAAAATGCCGGCAAGACGGAGTTTCAGCGCCGCTGGGGCAGCCGTAAGCTGGAAGACGACTGGCGCCGCGCCAACAAGACCACATTCTCTGTCGGCGACTTCAATTCGGAGGCAGACTATGGCGACGACGACAAGCAGAAAGAGATGGTCGACTCGCTCGGCAATCCGCTAAGCGACGAGGAGATTGCCGCCCGGAAGAAAAACGAGGAGCAGCTGGCGCATGAGCAGGATCCGCACTTCCCGGAATACTATCTGGTGCAGATTCCAAAAACGGAGGAGGAAATACAGAACTCTCACAACATCGTGCAGGAGGGACTGTTTAATATGGGCATAATCCTGAAGGACAAACTTGAGGATGTGAATGCCGCCGAAGCCGCGTTCAACGAGCTGCTGACCCGCTATCCCGACAATGTGTATCGCCTTGACATATATTATAATATGTATCTGATGTATGTGCGCTACGGATATGCCGACAAGGCAGAGACATGCCGGCAGAAGATTCTTGCCGACTTTGCCGACACGAAATATGGTATGGCTCTCGCCGACCCGAATTATATCGAAAACCTGCGCAACATGGAGAGCGAGCAGGAGCGGATGTATGAGAAGACGTATGCCGACTATCTTGCAAACCGCAACGCAGCGGTGCATGAGGGGTATCAGGGGATTATGAACCGATATCCGTTGTCGAAAATTATGCCTAAGTTCATGCTTCTCGACGCACTTTCCTACCTCTCGGAGAAGAAATACGACCGTTTCCAGGAAACGCTCAAGGAATTGCTTGTGCGCTATCCCGACACCGACATCACACCGCTAGCCTCGTCGATTCTGAAGGATCTTGCCAAAGGCAGAAAACCGAATTCGGGAGCCGGAGGCAACGTGCGTGGCATGATTTGGTCGATACGGCTCACAAACGACACTGCGGCGGTCAACTCCACGACGGAGTATACGCCGTTTGACACGTCGCGCGAGGGCCCGCACATCTGTCTGCTCACGTATCCTGTCGACAGCGTGTCGTCAAACCGTCTGCTCTTCGACGTGGCACGCCACAACTTCTCAAACTATGCTGTGCGCGATTTCGACATCGACCGTCAGACGTATGGACAACTCGGAATAATCATAATCAAGGGATTCACCAGCTACGCCGACCTTGAGGACTACAGCCGTCAACTGTTTGCCGACCGTCAGGTTGTCATTCCGCGTCAGGTGCGCCCTGTGTTTATCAGTGAAAAGAATTTCGACCTGCTGCTCAAGGAGGGACGCTCGTTCTCCGACTACTTCCTCTTCCTTCAGGAGCAGAGCGACGATGCTGTGGAGGCACCGCTGATGGAGTGAAAAAAAATGACAAGAATATGGACTATCTGCCAACCGACCCCGCAATACTTGTGTCAACAATCAATATGCTGCTGCGCGACGAGGAGTTTGACTCGCTCGAACAGATCTGCTATGCCTACAACCGCGACCCGGAGCAGCTGAAGGCGTATCTTCTCAGCCATGGCTACGTCTACAGCGTGGAGCAGCGTCAAATGCGTCCGGAGGGTTACGACCGATGATTACGCGCGCCGGTATCGAGACCGCCTATTGCTTCCTGCACCAGAAGGAGCGTGTCTATGCCCATTCGACAATGGACTGGCAGCGCGACGACATCGAGTATGCCATTTCCTCGTTTGCCGACGACATGAATCCTGAGCTGTATTCCTTGCTGGCAGACGGCCGCACAGACTTTCTGCGTTCGCACGCCACGTTTCATGCCGATATGCTCCACGCTCTCGACATCCTTGAAAAGATGCTCTGAACGATGATTCTTTTGAGGAAAATCAGTAACTTTGCCGTATGAAGTATTGGATGATAAAGGACGGAAATAGCGAAGGCCCGTTCAGCCTTGAGGAATTGACCGCGCATGGACTTGCGGCGGAAACGAAGGTGTGGCGCCAAGGGCTGCCGCAATGGACAGAGGCAAGACTCGTGCCTGAGTTCGCGCAAATCTTTGGTGTAAAGGTCGTTGAGGAGCATCGGGCGGCTGATGACGCCGTGCGCCATTGCCCCACGCATCTGCGTGCCGCTGTTGTCACGACGGTAATCATCGCTTTGTCGTTTTTCAATGTGTTCGCGCCCCTTTCACTGCTCTACAGTCCGTTTTTCTATCTGTTGCTTCCGCTGTCATGGATGTCGATACGCTCAGCCGTTACTGCACGCCGCATGCTGCGCGCCGGCAACATTGAGGCGGCGATGAAACGCACCGACCGCACCGTGCTTCTCATCACGCTCAACGCAGTGGTCGCCATCACTCTTTTTCCGTTCCACGTCGTGGCGGAGATATTCTGGTAAGTAAGTCATTTAAATTGATTATTTAGTCGCTTCGTGTTTGTATTTTTCGTGGTAAGTGATTAACTTTACACTGACAAAAATTTGAATACGATGGACATAACGCTTCCGAAACGAATAGACGGGCAGCAGCCGGTGTCGCTCAACGGACGCCAGCAAATCACAGTGGTCGGAGCCAACGGCTCTGGCAAGACACGCTTTGTCAACCGGATGATTGCCGACCTTGGCAACCGTGCATTCACAATTTCCGCTCTCAAAGCCTTGTATCCGATAAAAGACGGCGACATGCAGGCGCAGTCGGTCACAACGTTCTATCAGCAGGCGCTGCAGTCGGTGCAGTTTGTGAAACCCGTAGCCGAGACAGAGTTTGAGATGCTGCTGTTTATGCTGCTCAACGATGAGATGAACGATATGTTCACCTACAAGATGAACCGTATCGGCGCAGCCGCCGACATCCCGTTGCCGCGCACTAAAATCGATACCGTTGTGAGACTGTGGAAGGAAGTGTTTCCGAAAAACGATGTGCAGAGGTCGGGCGGTAAAATAAAGTTTACCAACCGTCTTGGCGACAATGCCTTCAATCCCCGCCAGCTGTCGGCGGGCGAGAAAGCCGTGTTCTTCTATATCGGCGCGACGCTGTATGCTCCGAAGGGCAGCGTGATTTTTGTTGACTCGCCTACGCTTTTCCTGCACCGCAGCATCACGCAAAGCCTTTGGACAACCATCGAGGGACACCGCCCCGACTGCACGTTTGTCTACATGACCCACGACATTGAGTTTCCTACGTCGCGCACCGACAACGTCACGGTGTGGGTGAGAGGATGCAACATCCAGGCGGAAACGTGGGACTATGAGATAATCCGTCCGCACGAGTCGCTGAGCGACCAGCTGATAATCGACCTTATGGGCAGCCGCAAACCGGTGCTTTTTGTGGAGGGCGACAGCACCCACAGCCTTGATTTCAGGCTGTATTCGCTGATTTTCCCAGAGTACACGGTGAAGCCGATGGGAAGCTGCAACAAGGTGATAGAAACGGTGCGCTCCGTCAACGACATTCAAGGCTTCCATCATCTTGACTCGCGCGGCATCGTTGATCGCGACCGGCGCAACGCCAATGAGGTTGACTATCTGCGTCAGAAGAAGATTTATGTGCCGGATGTGGCTGAGATTGAGAATATAATGATGCTTGAGGGGGTGATACGCACCGTGGCGCGAGTGCACGGCAAGGATGATGTGAAGGCCTTTTCGCATGTGCGTGGCAACATCCTCAAACTCTTCAAAGCAGAACTGCGGCAGCAGGCGTTGATGCACACCCGGCATCAAGTGAAACGCACCATCGAGGTGGTCGTTGACCGCCGTTTTCAGAACATCAATGCCCTTGAGGACCATCTCGACCATCTTGGACAGGAGATACGTCCGCGCGCAATCTATGAGGGACTGTGCCGCGACTTCAACCGCTATGTCCAGGAGGGCGACTACCGCAGCGTGTTGCGTGTCTACAACCAGAAAACGATGCTTGTGCAGAGCAACGTGGCGCAGCTGTGCGGCTGCCAGAACAAGGATGAATATATCAAATCGATATTCACCATCCTTCAGCGCGACAATGCCGACTCCGCCGCCATCCGCGCCGCCATCAAGCAGTGTTTCGAGATTGATTAGGCGGCCGTATAGGCTGCCAACGGAAAGATAAAAGAATTTAATGGAAGAAACAATACAGAAGAAAATACTGTTCCTGCATGGATTTTTTGCCACGGGAAGTTGTGCGATGGCAAAGGCGTTGCGTGATGCTTTCGAGGGGTCGGCAGTTGTGCTGACACCCGACCTGCCATTGCATCCCAAGGAGGCACTGAAGGAGATTCGCTCAATCATCGACCGGGAGCATCCCGACTTGCTTCTTGGCAACAGCTGCGGAGCATTCCTTGCCCAGATGCTTGCCCCTGTGGTGGGCATACCGGCCTTGCTTGGCAATCCTCATTTCAAGATGACCGAATTTTTGAAGCAGCGCGTCGGCGAGCACGAATACAAGGCACCGAGAAGGGACGGCAATCAGCGGCTGGTCATTGACGAGGCGTTGATTGAGGAGTTTGCCGAATTGGAAGCCATACAATTTGATTGCTGCAACCCATATTACAAAGACCGCGTATGGGGACTTTTTGGCGAGCACGACAGCATCGCCCATTTCTGCCCGTTGTTTATGGAGCACTACAGCAATGTGTTCCGTTTTCCAGGCGGCCACACCCCAACAGAGCAGGAGGTGAAGGCATGGTACGCACCGCTTGCCCAAAAGATGCTTATGGACTGTCCGGTAAAAGAATATCGGTATTTTCAGCACTTCAAGGGCGGAAAGTATAAGTTTTTCCATTCCGCCTTTGATTCAGAGACGTTGGAACGCATGGTGGTTTATCAAGCCTTGTATGGACAGAAGGCATATTGGGTGCGCCCTGAAAAGATGTTTTTCGGGAAGGTTACAAGAGACGGTCGAACTTTCAATCGTTTCACAGAGGTGGATATGTGAAAAAGGGAACGGGTATGAACACATTGCGCACCTCCCTGCGATATATTCTCGGCATCATTTATTCTTACCGACAACACGCCAATGCGCCAACCCTATGGAAAAATGTTTTGCAACATAATTAACTAAAATTAACGGGGGGGGGTAATTATTATGTTCTTGTTTGTTAATTTTGCAAATTCGAAAAACAAATTGCAAAATTATTATGAATCCATGGTTAAACATTTCACTTAGCGACACTGTCGCCGATTGCGACAAGTCAGTAATCAACAGCCTGACGACTGCTGTTAAATCAAAGATTGTGCTTGACACACTTCCTGAACCATATCACGGCAATCCTGATGCTAAGGTCTATCTGCTTAATGGCAATCCTGGACATAGCGAAAAAGATTTGACTTTTGTGGGCTGCGGCAACGCGATTCAGGCGGCGTCAGTGCTGCCAAACGGTAAGAATGCTTTCTCCAACATTTATGAGAAAGAGATTTGTGAGGAGTTGTGGCATATCAACAAGGAGTTCATTTGGCTGCGTGATCCAGAAACAGTTGTGAATGCGATAGGCGAGTCCCATCCAGGCTATAAATGGTGGAAAGACCGCGTGCGAGAATTGGAGAAAGCATGCGACCGCGAGATTTCAGAGAAAGTTTTCTGTATAGAATGTTTCCCGTACCACACTGAACACAAAATGGCGTTCAAATTGCCGTCTGGCAAGTATGTCGACGATTTTATTTATAGCGCGATGGAAGAGGAGAAAGTCATAGTGCTTATGCGAAGTCGGAGAGAATGGTTTGCAAGAATCAAAGGTCTGGAGAATTACAGCAATCTGATTTTGCTCAACAGCTGCCAGAACGTCTCGCTGTCGCCTGGAAATATGACAAAGTCAGACTGGGAAAAACTTGTGAAGAGTTTATAAGCAAAAAAGTGAAAATATAAACGAATAGAAAGGCTTGGAAAAGATGGCGTGAGGAAAAGAGTTCTTGCGCTATCTTGCAGGCTGTTAAAATAAACTAAAGTATATATCATGGAAAAAGATGATTTGTCAGCATTAGAAACAGAGAAGAAAACAATTCCGCAGGATGTAGTGGTGTACAGTGATGACTATAAGAAACTTCTCGATGCAAAAGCGTATGCTGGAAAATATTACGAGATTGACGAACGTGTCGAGGAAATTTGCAAAGAGGCATTCAAAGGTTGCGACAAGTTGGAAGAGATTGTCATGCCAAAGAAATTAAAAAAAATTGATAGCGAGGCTTTCCAGGGTTGCAGCAGCTTGACCAAACTTACATTGCCTGACAGCGTGACGAGCATCGGGAAAGGAGCTTTCTGCGGTTGCTCTGGCTTGACCGAACTGACATTGCCTGACAGCGTGACGATCATCGGAGATGGCGCTTTCCAGGGTTGCAGCGGCTTGACCGAACTGACATTGCCTAATTGTGTGAGGGTTGTCGAGGCTTGTGCTTTCAAGGATTGCAGTGGCTTGACCAAGCTAACATTGCCAAACATATTGATTAACATCTGGGAATCTGCATTCGAGGGTTGCAGCGGTTTGACCGAACTGACATTGCCGAACAGTGTGACTAGCATCGCTGATGATGCTTTCCGCGGTTGCAGCGGCTTGACCAAACTTACATTACCGAGCAGAGTGGCGAGCATTGGAAGATGGGCTTTCTATGGTTGCAGCGGTTTGACCGAATTGACATTGCCGAACACCTTGGAGTGCATCGAGGCTTCTGCTTTCCGAGGCTGCAGCGGCTTGACCGAACTGACATTGCCCAACAGCGTGAGGCTTATCGAGGTTTCTGCATTCGAAGGTTGCAGCGGTTTGACCGAACTGACATTGCCGAGCAGCGTGTGGAGCATCGGGAATTCTGCTTTCGAAGGTTGCAGCGGCTTGACCGAACTGACATT
>ULKQ01023414.1_pt1 | contig 11035 bp, 10 predicted proteins | sample 1951141 | NCBI WGS metagenome assembly ULKQ01 (sample SAMEA4835499, study PRJEB28245) | human gut metagenome | biome: gut microbiome; material: fecal sample | place: Denmark | collected 2008
TACGAGCTGAAACTGAAACTGCCCAAGCCTACTCCTATCATCCAGGAGAAGCACGACACCATCGTAGAGGTAAAGACGGTAATAGATACGATTGCCATTCCACAAGTACGTAAGAAGATGCCACTCGCCCTCTACACGCTCGCCACGCTATCCCTTCATGAAGACGGACCGTCCTATGGTCTCTTCTTCGCCCTGATGCGCCGCCACGGCTTCTTCATCCATGCCAGCAGCAACCTCAAGAGCATAGGCAGCACAGAGGGAACCTGCAACAAAGAAGGTTTCACGCCGGGCAGCAGCATCAAACCTTATTATACAGGCAATACACGCCACCAGAACTACACCTTTACCGCTGGAGCCATCCACCACATCACGCATGGCTTCTGTCTCTTCGAAGGTGTAGGCTACGGCAAAGCCGCTACAGCCTGGCAGCAGACCGAGAGCAGCGGAGGCGGATACCTGCTCAACGAAGACCTTACCCACAAAGGCTTCGCAGCCCAGCTGGGTGTGCTCGCCTCGTTCAACAGAGTGAGCATTGCAGCCTCAGCCATCACCATCGCCGGGAAACAATGGCAGGGCAGCATCGGCATAGGTATTAAAATCGGAAAACAAAAGAAGTAAGAAATGAACATAAAAAGCATATTACGCAGCATCAGATTTCTTGCCCTCCTGATAGGAAACATGATGATGGCAGGTTGCAGCAATAGCGATAAGCCTGCCTATCTGGAACCGCACCTGATAACCACAGAGGCGACCCACATCACCCGAACAGAGGCTACCCTCAACGGATCAGCCACCATAGAGGGAGAAACAGAAATGCCGAAACTCCTGTTCAGATACGGCACTTCGGAGAGCATGAACCTCAATACCAGCGAGGTTCATGCCCAGGGAGCTGACGTCTCGCTGGTTCTGACGGGGCTCAAAGCGGGCACTACCTATTATTATATGCTGCAGGGCAACAACGGGCGAACAACCACAACCAGCAACATGATGAGTTTCACCACCCAGCCCAATATAAGTCCGAAACTATCGTCGGCTACACTCTTGAGTCACGGACCGATGAGCGCATTCGTAAGCTACGAAATAACCGATGATGGTGGCGAGCCGATGACCGAAACCGGATGCTACGTTTATCTGACCGGCGAGCCGGAGAACAAGCAGAAATGCATCGTAGAAAACTTTGACGGAAAGAAGGGAAAAATCAAGTTGCGCATCGGAAATCTGGAGCGGAATGCCCACTATGAATTCCAGCCTTTCGCTCGGAATAGGGTAGGAGAAACCATAGGAACCGCCATCAAATATGATACGAGCGACGCCATTACGCTAAACGAAACAGGTGAACTGATCCAGCTGATGGGCAATCATCTTTACGAATATACCCAGTTGACCATAGCCGGAACCCTGAACGGCGAAGACCTCAGCTGTATGAGAATGATGATGGGGCGCGACAACGATAACGCAGTCACCCCCGGCAAGCTATCGGATATAGACCTTACCGACGTTCATCTCGCAGCAGGCGGAATGGTAGGTCCTTATCATCACGAAGCTGCAGAAAACCAGATTGTGCAAGGCACATTTGCCGGTTGCGAGAAGCTCACCCACGTAGTTCTCCCAGCCGATGCAACCACCATAGAGAAAGATGCATTTGCCGATTGTACTTCGCTCCGCGAGATAGAGATTCCAGCCTCAGCAGGCAGCATTCTCCCTTCCAGCGGATGCACGGCGCTCGAAGCCCTTACGGTTTCGCCTGCCAACGCTAACTACAAGAGTCAGGACGGCGTGTTGCTGAATGCAGAAGGCAACAGAATCATCTGGTTTCCGATGGGCAAGAAGGGCAAATACACCCTTCCTTCCGCCTTTACCTCCATTGGCGCCTACGCCTTCAAGGAATGCAGCATCGAGGCGTTTTATCTGTCAGACAACGTCAAAACATTAGGTCAAGGCGCCTTCATGGACAGTCAGATAAAGGAAATACATCTTGGGGCAGGCATCAAGCTGATTCCTACAGGCGTTTTCCAAGGCTGCCGGAAACTCACGAAAGTGTATCTGGGAGCCAACACAGAACAAATCAGCAACTACGCCTTCGACGGAAGTCCGCTTACCGACCTTTATGTTTCAGCTTCCATGATTCCTTACTGCGAAGAAAACGCCTTCGCCAACAAGGTAGAAGGCTTCTTCGCCACCTGCGTGCTCCACGTGCCTGCAGGCATGAAAAAGAAATATCAGAACCATAAAATATGGGGTAAATTCACCCATATAGTAGAAGAATAAAAATGTTGAATAATCATATAATTAAAAGATAAATTATGACAACACCCGAAATAGAAGAGCTCAAATCACTCGTAGAACAGAAATACGGCAAGATTCTTGCCACGACAACCGACTTCGAAGAGTTTTCACTCTATCTGGAGAAGAAAGCAAGTGGAACTATTTCGCCATCCACCCTCAAACGACTCTATGGTTATGTGAGCGACAATCACAAGCCACGCATGGTAACCCTCGATATACTTTCCCAATATATCGGTCATCGGAACTACATGGAATTTACCCATTGGCTCAAGACAAGCACCAAGTACAACAGTTCCTTCTTCAAGGCAAACCAGCTGGTAAGTAGCGATTTACAAGAAGGTACTCTTGTTTCTATCGGTTGGAGTCCCAACCGTCTGCTGCAGCTCCGCTATCTGGGCGACAGCACCTATGAAATAGAAAAATCAGAGAACAGCAAGCTGCAGCCTGGCGACCGCTTCGTAACAGGCTGTTTCATCAAGGAGCAGCCCCTCTACCTGCCCTACATCGAGCGTGGCGGCGAGCGTACAGCCTCGTTCGTAGCCGGCAGAAACGGTGGACTTACCGTCATCAGCATCAACGAGAAATAAAATAACAGTAATCAAGAAAAAGAGGAATCCGTGAGCATGGAAGAAACTGAAGAAAAGAAGAAGAAAACGACATCGGGATTTACCGAGGATATCAGCAAGGAGATGAGCAATTCAAACCCCTTGCCTGTGGAGGATGCATTCAGCAATCTCCACCAATGCTACGTGTCTATTTCGGGCCATACACGCATCTTTACAGCCACCAAATACGGCAAGCGTTTCATGTTGAAATGTCTCAAGAACGATTTTCTCTACACCCCTATTTACCGCCAGGCACTCGCCAAGGAGTTTGAAATAGACCAGCAGCTGGAACATCCCAATATCTGCCGTACCATCGACCTGGAAAAGGTTGACAACCTGGGCACGGTAGTGGTGATGGAATATATTGACGGCGATAATCTGGAGCAGCTCATCAAGAAGAATGCCCTCTCGGCAGAACTCGCCCGCAAGATAGCAGGACAGCTGATGGATGCGCTGGAATACATGCACAACAAACAGATGATTCATCGCGATCTGAAGCCTTCCAACATCATGATTACACATAACGGGCAGAACGTGAAACTCATCGATTTCGGTCTCTCGGATAGCGATTCTTTCTGCGTATTGAAATCGCCAGCCGGAACTTCGGGCTATATTGCTCCCGAACAGATGCTACCAGCTGCCAAGGCTGAACCGCGTGCCGATATTTATTCTCTGGGCATGGTTCTGGGCGACATGGCCAAGGCTACGGGCGATAAGGCGCTCAGCAAGATGGCAGAAATCTGTAGTTGCCGCGACCCGCAAAGCCGTCCGCAAAACATCGCCCAACTGCGCCAACGCCTGTCCTGTACGCCCCGTTACCGCCACGCCTTGCTCCTGCTCTGTGCCCTCATCATCGCCCTATTGGCAGCCCTGGCCGGGAGTTATTATCATCTGGAGAAGAGTGCCCAAGAACCTGCATCTTCGGCAAGCGACAGCATTCAGCCCAACGACAATAAGGTAATCGACTATCAGCTTTGGGATAAATAAAGCAGGAACTTTAAACATATTTATCTCTTTTTCTTTCCATATTCGGCAGAAATACGCTACTTTTGCACCCTATATGGAACAGGTTTCACCAATTCAGGCATTATTGCAGCAACGCACCCTGCTCCAGCTGGAGTATTATACCGAGAAAGAAGCCTTCCGCAAGCTTACCGAACAGATGGGCATGCAGCGGAAGGTGAAACGAGGTGATGCCTGGTTCCCGCTACAGGTGGGAAAGAGCTTTTATAATTCGCTGAACCAGACAGCCATAGAGGTTTTCCGAACCTCTGACCAGGATATCGAGCACAATTTTGAGTTCGGTCGCCCCGTCATGTTCTTTAGAAGTGAAGGAAGTGAAGAACTTAAATATTTCTCCTTTACCGGAACCGTGAGTTATGTAGATGGCGACAGAATGGTGGTTACCGTTCCCGATTCTGCCCCTCTGCTCGAACTTCAGCAGTCAACCGATCCTATCGGCGTACAGCTATCCTTTGACGAAACCAGCTACAAACTGATGTTCGAGGCCCTGGACCGCGTGATGAAGGCGAAGAACAACCGTCTGGCTTATCTCCGCGATTTATTCTATTCCCATCAGAAGGCAGGAAGATTCTCCTTCGAACCGATGAAGTTCCCTTGGCTCAATCCTACCCAGGAAAGGGCTGTGAACGAGGTGCTTTGGGCGAAGGATGTGGCCATCGTTCACGGACCTCCGGGAACCGGAAAGACTACAACCCTGGTGGAAGCCATCAACGAAACCCTGATGCGTGAAAGCCAGGTTCTGGTGTGTGCACAGAGCAACATGGCGGTAGACTGGATATCAGAAAAACTGGTGGATAGGGGCATCAACGTGCTCCGTATCGGAAACCCGACCCGCGTGAACGACAAGATGCTGGGCTTCACCTACGAGCGTCGCTTTGAGAGCCATGCTGATTACCCTCAGCTTTGGGCGATTCGCAAGGCAATCAGAGAATTAAGAAAGAACAGGAAGAAGGGTAGCGAAAACTATCATCAGAAGATGGATAGGCTGAAGAGCCGTGCCGCCGAGATAGAACTCCGCATCAACGCAGAACTCTTTGGCGAGGCGCGTGTCATCGCCTGTACCCTGGTAGGCTCAGCCCATCATCTGCTGGAAGGCATGAAGTTTGGTACCCTCTTTATCGACGAGGCTGCCCAGGCTTTGGAAGCAGCCTGCTGGATTCCGATGAGAAGAGCCAGCCGGGTGATTCTGGCAGGCGACCATTGTCAGCTGCCGCCTACCGTAAAGAGTATTGCGGCATTAAGAGCCGGACTGGGCAAGACCCTGATGGAGCGCATCGCCGAAAACAAGCCGGAGGTGGTAACCCTGCTGAAAATCCAATACCGCATGAACGACGAAATCATGCGATTCTCCAGCGACTGGTTCTACGGGGGCAAGGTGGAGAGTGCGCCTCAGATTAAATACCGAAGCGTATTGGATTACGACCATCCGATAACGTGGATTGATACTTCAAACGAGGAGAATCAGATAACGATAGAAGGAGAAGATGCTCCCGAGGATTCTGCATCTGCCTCATCTGCAGCTTCTGCTGCCAATCTGAATTCCGACTTGAACTTCAAGGAGCAGTTTGTGGGCGAGAGTTTCGGGCGCATCAACAAGGCAGAAGCCGAGCTAACCCTGCTGACCCTAGCGGAATACTTCACCAAGATAGGCAAACAACGCGTTTTGGAGGAAAGAATTGATGTAGGCATCATTTCGCCTTACCGTGCCCAGGTGCAGTATCTCAAGAAACTCATCAAGAAGTATGAGTTCTTCAAGCCTTACCGCCGCCTGATAAGCGTGAATACGGTAGATGGTTTCCAGGGGCAGGAAAGAGACGTGATCCTCATCTCCCTGGTACGTTCCAACGATGAAGGCCAGATCGGATTCCTGAAAGACCTCCGCCGCATGAACGTGGCGATGACGAGAGCCCGAATGAAGCTCATCATCCTGGGCAACAAGGACACGATGACGAAACATCCTTTCTATAAGAAACTGTGGGAGTATGTGGAAGCTATCAACAACAACGAATAAAATAAAGACTATTTTATGCTACAACGAGACTACATACAGCGGTTGATTTGCGAGTTTATGGCGGCACTCGAAAGAATGCTCGAAAAGAAAGAGGTGGAGGTGAGACGTGAGAAGATTAAGGAGCTCTACAATCAATACGTAGGCCCTTACGCCTTCTACAGCATCGCCACCATCGAGGATGTGATGAAAGCGATGGCAGGAATCGACGACGAGGAGAAGCAACTCTCCAAGATGGATATGCTTGCCGAACTCTACTATCACGAGGCGGATACCGTGGGACAACCTACAAGAGATGAACTCCTGAACAAGGCGTTCATGCTCTTCGATTATGTGGAAGCCCACGGAGATACGTTCTCTATCGAGCGCCGCAATAAAATGGCACAAATCAAACAGAAGATTGGAGATGCGCTCAAATAAAGAGTGCATCCTCCTTTTTATATTTTTAGGATAACAAAAACTAATCATAAAGTTCAATGGTCAAAACTCAAAGTTCAAATTTCGATGCTGAGTGGCGTAATGGAAATGATTGCGAGATGCGGTGTGAGTCTCTGATTTGCATTAAAAAATATTCTGCTAAGGGTTAGGAAAATGAAAATTCGATTGTAATATAGGCAAAAGAAAATAAAGTAATGCAAATAAACAAAGAAACGATAGAACAGCTCTTCCGGCAGCATTATCTGAGGATGTACCAATTGGCCAGGGTACTTCTGAAGGATGATGCAGCCAGCAAGGATGTGGTGAGCGAAGTCTTTGCCGATGTGCTCGACGGAAAGACTCAACTGGGTCTTGATAACGAGACAATAGCCAGCAATTCGCCCCTGCCTTCCGCCAACGCCGGGAGCTATCTTCTGGTGTGTGTGCGCCATAAATGCCTCAACCTGTTGAGCCGACAGAAGATGAAAGACCGGGTTCATCACCTCCTGAAAACCGATACTTCGCCTTCGATAGTTCCCCTGGAAGCGACGATTGCCGAAATAGACAGGGAGACCGACAAGTATGAGGCAATTCTGGCTTATATGGATGCAGAACTCACGCCACAAACCCGCAAGGTACTCGATCTCCGTTTTCGGCAGAAACTGAAATATCGGGAAATCGCTACAGAATTGGGCATTAGCGAAGTGGCAGTTTATAAGCATCTGGCGCAAGGCATCAGAAAATTAAAGCAAAAGTTTAACCCTTAGCAGATTTATTATGGACAAGTTTGAAAAAATACTGGATATCATCGACCATCAGGAGAAATATTCTGATGAGGAGATTCGTGAAATATTGCAGGATGAGGAATGCCGAAAACTCTATCAGACGATGATGGAAGTGGATTCTGCACTTGAAAACCCCTCTCCTATTATTAATGTAGATGAGGAATGGGAGAAATTCAGCCAGAAACATCAACTTCAGGAAGAAGCAACCCAGAATGCTGCTCAGGAAGCAGCATCCCATCCTATTACTTCCTGGCGCAAGCTGGCAGCATCCATCGCCGGTTTCGTCTTGATTTCGGGTATTGCCTTTGCCGCAATCCATACTTACATCAAGCGCAGCCAGGAACCAACCCAGGTAACCGCAGATACTCATCCGGAAGTCATAAAATCAGATTCCGCAAAGCAGGTAGCAGCAAAGGATTCCCTGGCGCATCCGAAACCAGAAAAGCCAGCCATTCACAAGACTTTCGAGAATGTAGCTTTCGAACAGATGATTTCAGAGATTGCTTCTTATTATGATTTACAAGTGAAGTTTGAGAATAACGAGGACAAAACCCTCCGCCTCTATTACGAATGGGACAGCCATTTGAGCATCGAGAACATCGTAAAAGAACTGAACCAATTCGAGAATGTAAACATCGAATTGCAACAAAACGAGCTGATTGTAAAATAACAAGCTTATCAAAAGTAAGCATAATATTATCGACTCTCAAAGTAATCATAAAGCTCAAAGTTCAAAGTTAAAAAGTATCATTATGAGAAGATTTTCAGCCATCATATTCCTGCTATGCACGTTCGCCCTGGCGATGAGCGCACAGCACATCCAGCGCAACTATCACAACCGCAGCATGTCGGACGTCCTCATCGACCTCGACAAGGCTTCCAAGCGCTATAAAATCAGTTTCATCTACAACGAACTGGAGGATTTCACAGTTACCCAGAACGTGAAGACAGCCAATATTCCCGATGCTATCCGCAAGATAATCGGTTTCTATCCGATGCAGATGACCGTGGGCGACAGCCTCATCACGGTAGAATGCATACGCAAGAGCGAGCGCAAGCTGATAGGCAGACTGATAGACAATCACAATCTTCCTGTAGAATTTGCCAATATCCAGCTGCTCAACCCGAAGGATTCCTCCTTTCTCTGTGGAGGCGTGAGCAACGCCAATGGCGATTTCGTCATCCCCTGCCAGCAGAAGCAGGCCCTCATGAAGGTTTCTTTCGTGGGCTACAAGACGATTTGCAAGCTGGTACCTATTGCCCGCATCGGAAATGTGAAGATGCAGGCGAATGCCTATCAACTGGGCAAGGTGGAAGTAAAGGGCAAGCTGCGTATCGACCACGGCGACCATGCCTCTTATACATTCTCTGACGAACAGATCAGGAACTCACGCCATTCACAGGATCTCCTGGGAACACTCCCGGGAATCTATACCGATCCGATAACCGGCAAGACATCCAGTATGACCGGCAAATCCATCAAGATTCTCATCAACAACGTGCCGATGACGAGCGAGAACGACTTGAAGGCTATTGCCGCCAACAAAATAAAGAAGGTGGAATACTACGAAGATCCTCCTATCAGATACGGCGATGTGGGCATCTTGATGAACATCATTACCAAGCCGCTTGATACGGGTTATACTACCGGTTTTGACGTGTCTAGTGCCTTGACTACAGGGTTTAGCAATGATAATGTGTATTTCAAGTACAACAAGGGCAATCATCAGTTTTCCTTCGATTACAGCATCAACGTGAGAAACTATCGTGACTGGATAGAAGACAACCAGTATTCCTTTACGCTTGACGACCAACAGGCTGTCTATGATTACCATCTGCACAAACGTTTTGGCTATACCGACAACAAGTTCAACCTGAAGTATGCTTACAGCAAGCCAGACGACGTAACCTTCCAGGTCACCTTTTCTCCAGAATTGTCACATAAGTTCAACCGGGGAAATAGCGAGGTTGCAACGCAAGGAAACGAGGCTTGGCAGGATGGTTTCGGAAACACGAAGGATATTGTAGATTACGTGAAACCAGCAGTAGATCTCTATCTCAGCAAGCAGTTTGCCCATAAGCAGACACTCGATGTGGACTTGCTCGGCTCTTACTTCAACACCAGGCAGCAAATGCTCAACCGGCAATGGACTTCCGACAAGGATAGCATCTTGACCGATGACGACATGCACTCCAGGAGCCACATCTATTCCCTGATAGGAGAAGCAGATTATACCAAAGAATGGGAGCAGGGAGAGCTGTCGGCAGGAGTTTATACCTGGAATAAGTGGAGCGACTATAATGTGCGCAATATCCTTTCCGGCTATGAGCCATCCAAGTATTCTTCATGCATCAAGATCAATACGGTTTATGCCCAATACCAGAACCATATCGGCAAGTTTACCTATCGCATAGGCGTAAAGAGCACGTGGAGAACCCAGAGCTATCAGGATCTCACCTATAACAACAACTATATTCATCCGTTGCTGTATTTCTCCTATAAGCTGAAGAACGGTTCGTTGCAGCTGCTATCATCCAGCGGCACCAATTACCCCGCCATCTCAACATTGAGCGAGAACATGACGATTGTCATCCCCGGACTGATGAAGCAGGGCAACCCGAATGTAAAGGCTACGATGGAATGGGGACCGATATTCAGATACACCTATAATGATGCGATGCTCTACCTGCAAGTAGCACTTTATGGAATCTATAATGACAAGGTAATTACACCTTATTATTATTGGACCACGGTGAACGACAGGCGCAGCATAGTTTCTACCTATGAAAACGGCAGTTTCTATTGGCGTTATGGCACAAGCTATTATCTTCAGTTCAAGCCGTTCAAGAACGAGGTTTTGAAACTGATGGTGGGTGGAGGTTTTGAACGGGAGGTAATCAGCAATTCCTATGGTCGCCATTGCTACTGGTGGAGTCCTTTCAAATATGGCATCTATTTCCGGAAGGGAAACTGGGGAGCATCTTACCAGGGAAATATTCCTTCGAAGATGGCAGTCCTGAACTATCGCAAGGCAGATGAGTCCAAGAGTGAATTCTCTGCTTTTTACCAGAAGGGAGCCTGGCGTTTCTCGTTCTATGGCTTGTGGATGTTTGCACCAGCCAAGTACGAGAGCCAGACGTTCGACAATCCGATTATGAACCAGACGGAACAGCACATCATCAAGGATAATCGCCGCATGCTGACGCTGGGTGTCAGCTACAACTTCTTCTCCGGAAAGAAGAAGAACATCCGGAAGAACATCAACAACTATGATTCAGATGCTGGCGCATTCAAGTAAAAGCCGTCTTCGCTTTTCCCGAAATCACAAATAAGCAAAAGGCTGGACTTCCTAACCCGAAGTTCAGCCTTTTTGCATGTCATCAGTAATCCAAATACGCATTTTATCGTTTATAGACGATAAAAACGCATCAATTCTATCGTTTATAGACGACAAGCATCATTTTTAGGGCAATTTTGCGCTGGGACGATTACCCTTCTAAGAGAAGAAAATAATATTTCCAGTTAGGAAAATAAAAATCTCTAACTGGGAAAATATTTAGGATGAAAATGACTCAAAACAGACAACTGAGACTCACATTCCGGTTTTTCCGGCTCTAAATCGGGCAATAGTCTCAGTTATCCCGTTTTTACTTGCATTTTTTAGGAGAACATGATTTTGTATTTCAGCAAGGTCTAAATCTACTTTAAAGCAAAAAACAAAGCAAATTTGAGGGTTTGGGAGACCTAAAAAGAATGCTTTTGTAAAATCTTTCGAATAATCTATAGGGCTGAGACCGAAAATAAAAAACTGAGAAACCTTCATAAGTCGTTGCTTTCTAGAGAATTAGATTATCGCCTCTTTTCCTTTTACTTGCTTCCATAGTCTCAGTCTCAGAGTCTCAGTTGTTTT
>ULKQ01000121.1_pt1 | contig 10756 bp, 4 predicted proteins | sample 1951141 | NCBI WGS metagenome assembly ULKQ01 (sample SAMEA4835499, study PRJEB28245) | human gut metagenome | biome: gut microbiome; material: fecal sample | place: Denmark | collected 2008
ACAAAACGCCACGTTCCGAAACTCCACTTGCCGGAATGTTGGTATAGAAGTAATCACAAAAATATGTGGTCGAACCCGCACCGACTTCAAGCGGCATGATTTCGCCATCCTCACCAAGAATCATCTTCTTCACATACCCATCTTTTCTTGGCAAGTTGCCACGCAATTCATAGTTGGTTGTGCCGGAACTTGTGAATGCCGCCGGGTCGTCACAAACGTAAAATTCAGAAAGTCCGCCATCGGCTTCACTCTGAATAAGACATTTGCAACCATCCGTCCACTTCCATATATGCCCAAACGGGTTTTCTACACCACGGTAAGACGGCACTTGCACAACCGTGCGTGTCACGGGCGTGAAATAGGTTGTGTTTGTCAATGCCGTTCCTGCCGCTGCATTTGCTTTGCAAGTGTATAGCAAATCACCTTGCGAAACATATTGCCCGGTGGTGTATGCGGTTGCGGCACTATATTCACCCTTGTAGTTGGCTTCACCACTTGCGTCATATTCAAATGGCATGGTAAATTCTACATACCCGGTCTTGTTGCCAAGGCTGTTTGTTGTGCCGCAAGGAACAAACGGATAATAGCCGTTGAAGTTTGACCACTTTGTGCTGTTAAGGGTCGTAACGCCTGACCCCAAGCCGCCTTGGTGATAGCCATCTTCCGTCAATTCGGCATTGAACGCTTCTTGCGAATTGAATGTGCAATACTCAACGGCAAAAAGCCACCACAATTTTTTGTGTGTTTGGTACAAGTTGCAATTCCATTCGGTCGTTCCACGCTTCCTTGCGTATGTGCGGAAATTGGTCAAAGATATAACCGTTGCGGGCATTCCAAGCTGTGAACGATATGTGCCGTCACGTTCTGCATCGTTGTTGCCACCCCTGTAATCCGCATCTTTGTTCACAACCGCACACAATGTTTGTGTTGAACGCTGAACGGTCGCTTCCACCGCCGAAACATAGTCTTTGCGCCAAAGTTTGAAGCCCGGCAAAGGTTCGGTGGACTGCAAATGTCGGCTTTTGTCGCCGTCCGTTTCAAAGCGGACATACATATCGGGCAATTCATCCATGTATTGCCCATCCGCCCCGGTAAGGTTTGCCGCCGCCCCGGTGTCACGTTTCGTTGAATCATTGGCGTGAAGATAATAATTCACTTCGCCGTTGTCTTTCAAGATACAACGCCGGATAAGACTTTGCAACGGCAAGGATTGGTGAAGTTCCATCTTGCCAATTCTTGTCGGGTGCGGATTTGACACCGTGGCATCCCATTCAATGCCGTAATAATAATCATAAGCGAATGTCGGCTTTGTGCTGCCGACCCCAATAATCAATCCCATATCAATAGCCCCATTTTAAGTTAGTACCTGACAATGAAGTTTGCTTCACCGTCTTTACGATTTCAGGATTCCAACCGCAATCAAATTGCGTTTCGACAAATTCCCCGTCATTCATTCCGGCAAGCTGCACCGATAGTTTCACGGGTTGCGTGCCGTCATTCTTGACGTTGAAGCATTGACCGTCCGGCAAGCTGAAATCAGCATTGTTAAGATTGTCGATTGCTCCCATCTTTCCGATTTGTGCGGACACCGTTTCGCCGCTCCTTGTTTCACTCATAATCAAAAAGTTTTGTTTGCAAATTTAACTTGTTATTGTTTTACTATAAAACATTGTGGATAACACAAGTACAACTTTTACCCGGTAAAGTCTGTTGTGTTCACAATCATAAACGAAAATGCCGAATCATTGGCACTTGAATCATCACCCGTGTAAACGTCAAAATAAGACGCATTCTTGGCATAAACGCCCGCATATCTGCCGACCGAACCTTGGCTTGTCGCATCACAAGTAAGGAATACCAAGTAATTGTTCACGCTTGAAAAGCCCGGATTTATCCGAATCCTGTAATGCCCTGTGCCAACCCTCGAAGTCGTGACCGTTGCCGTGTCATAGCGGTGCAACTTAATCAATCCGCCCGATTGATTGACCATCCCCATATAAGACACCTTAAATGGCAATCCACGCATATTGGTTGCCTTTGTGTAAAAACGGCGCAAAATAATCCACCCATAAAATTTGGAATCATCCCCAAGTCCTATCATTTCGACCGCTTCATAAGGCAAAATTGTTAATGTGTTGTACGTTCTGCCATTCTCATAAAAATACTTTCCGCTTGGTGCTCTATCGCTTACGATTTGCCCAACGGGTGTTTGCCCATTGAAGTAATCATTCATAATGATTGCACGGAAACCGCTATATTCCATAGTGAACGGTATTTGGAATGCCGTATTCCAACTGCTGCTTGTTCCCGTAATGACAACATTATTGTTGTTTTGCAATCCCAATGTGGACACTATTATGCCGCCGCCCGCTGACCCGCCAAGTTTGAAATAACCGTTCTTGAAAGCATTGGCAATGCTTCCGTTGATAACCACGTTATCCAAATCGGCGTTGTTTATTGTGCCTTTGTTAATGTATGCTTCACCTTTGACGGTCGCTTTTTCCATCACAACCGACCCATCTTGCATAACCCGATACGGGGCATAAGACCGATTTTCAAATGATGTTCCAGCCCAAAAGCGCACGGAACTTGCCGCCGTTCCTTGCCCTGTCATACCCGCAAGAATCGTTGATGTGCTTCCGGCGACTTGAATTGTGCCGGACGTTACCAAACCGCCATCAATGACCGTTTTTGTATTGTCATAAGATACCGCCTTGACCCAATCCGTTGCAATGTAAGAACCGCTTGTTCGCTTGACTGCACACCGCTTCAAATCCGTTCCATTGACCCACAAATCACCAATATCATAAGGTGGATAAGGGGTTGAAACGAACACACGCCGTTTGCCGTCTGCCGTGTCTTGGGCTTTGCTTGCGGCTTCATAAGCATCAATCGCTGTTTGGTTTTCGACACTTTGCCATTGGTAAGATATACTAATCAATCCGCCTGTGCCTTGCAACCTAATTTCCTGATACGCTTTAAGTGTTCGGGTATTAGAGTTGTACCACATATCGCCAACGTGTTTCTTCTTCAATGCCGTTGTCGTCCAACTCGCTGCCGGGTCGGTTGTCTGAAACCACGTTTCAATCTTGCCGTCAATCTGTGTGGTCAGGTCTGCAATATCATCCGAATATGTGCCATTGATAAAGTTGTTCAATGCCGTGTTATCGGTGTATTTGCTTGCCTTTTGCCAATCACTTGACGAATAATTGCCGGACAACCTTGTTCTAATGCAACGCATAATATCCCCGGTTGCACCTTGAACCCACAAATCGCCGACTTCATAAGGGGTGTAAGGTGTTGCCGTAAATATGCGGTTCTTTTCCTTTGCAAGCGAAAGCGCATCATTTGCAAGTGCAATCGCCTGTGCCACTTCCGCATCTGACAATTCCGACCACTTGTAAACGCCATTTTCCTTGACAAAACGGAATACCGCCCCCGTTGCGGTATTATAGAACAAATCGCCCAAATGGTTGTCTTTCAATTGGGTTGTAGTCCACTCGCTTGCCGGGGCATTGTTCAATGTCGGGTCGTATGTTTCAAAGAATTGTTCAATCTGTCCGTCAAGCTGTGCTTGTATTTCGGCAAGCAACCCCGGCAAGGTGTTGTTGATGAAATTCTTGCTTTCAAGGGCTTCATTTCCCAATTCTTCAAGCGTCTTTTCCTGACCGTTTGAAGTGAACACAATGCGACCGCCGATTTCGGAATTATCCAAGTCAAAATATGTCGTGCCATCCGCCGATTCAATGCGCCCGGTCTTAATGAAGCGACCGTTTATCATTGAAAAACCATAAGTCAAGGACAAGGAACGAACTTTCAATTCCGGGTCAATGCTCGAAATTGTACCGACAAGAAAATGATAATAATTGGCATCTTGTTCAACCTTGATTTGTGAGGTCGAAAATATGAATGTTCCGGCATCACCATTCTTGGCGCATTTTGCATATAGAAAATATGCTTGGTTGTTTGCTAATGTAACCGTGCCGTCCGCCATAACCCAAGACACCGCCGTTTCTTCGTTGATGGTGTAATGGGTCAAGACACCGCCTTGCCATTTCACGACATTGGAATTGCCGCCATAATTCGGTTGAAACACCGTGTTCGTCAATCCGAATTGCATTGATTTTGCCCCGACTGACAATGCCAGCGTATCAATAGACAAAGGCTTTATCTTGTCGCTGTAATAATCGCCGTCAGGGTCAAACACCATATTCAACAATTCGCGGCTTGTGCGCCAATTAGCCCGCGCCCTTGCCGGGTCTTTTAGGTTGTTGATGGTGATAACCTTGTCAATATCTATAAGGTCGGAAATCACCCTATTTGTCACACTTGTTTTAACCGTGTCCGAAATGGTAAGGTTGTATTCGTAAGGGTCAAGGATGTTCCTTTCAAGGGATTGAATGCGCACGGATTTATCAACGTCAATGTCATTATCCACAATATGCAAGTAATCGCCCGGTTGGAATACGTTTGTCACCGTTTCATCACTTCCGACAAGATTTTGCAACCATGCTTTTGTAACGTTCAACCCATATTGCACCTTTGGTTGGCAATTTTGGTCATAATACTTGTTGCCCGTTTCTTCCAATTCTTCTTCCGCCGCTTGCTCAATGCTTGACGGATAGGCAATATCAAGTATCTTGTATTCGTCACCCACTCCGATTTGGAAAGCCAATGATGTTTCGGACGGAAAGACATTGCCCCGGTCGTCTGTTTGCTTTACCAACGTAAATGTATGTGTCGCATGGTCATAACTGTGAATTTCAAATTCATATCCTGCAAGATTGCCCGTGTTGAAGTGTACTTTTGCGGCAACGCCATCAATAAGATACTTTGTTGTCACCCCGTCCGCTTCCCTTTCATTGAGGTTGAAAGGAAAGTCCGTGTCAATGAATTGCAGCACGTTGCCGGACACAATGGATTCCACCGTACCCGTAAAGGACGGCTTAATATCATCAAAATTCTTGCGCCCCTCGAAAATACCGTATTTCGCCACCATTTCGGCTTTCTCGATATAGGATTGCCCCTTGGTCTTACCCGGCAAGCAAAGGCGGTCGGCACGGTATTTTGAAGTAATGTTTTCCGTGCTGCCATACACTTTTAGCCGGGTGACAATGTTTGCAGACGATACATTTTCCCTTGTCAGCTCATACAAACCACGCCCCCTGCCATATTGGAATGTATATGGCAAGGTCTGACCGACTTTTTCATAAAGGTTGATTGTATAGACCCCATTTGATTGCTCAATCTCAAATTCAACATTGAAATTGGATTCACCGCAAAGATTTTGCAACACGGACAAGCAATTGTCCGATTCTCCAAATGTCAATGTCTTGTCGCCCGCCGTTTCGGGGCATACGCCAAGCACCCATTTACCCGGAAAGACACGGTTTGCGTTTGCAACAAGGACGGTCATAAAACGGTGCAAGTCGCCCGTAAGGGTGTCGCCCTGCACATCCTGCAATTCATTTGTGGTCGTGTCAATGGTCACATCGTATGTCACCCGGAAAAGGTCGTATTGTATGCCCTCAAATTCCAAGTCATATTGAAATTCGTGCATACCTGTTTTCTTGACCTTTGGCAATCGGTTCAATTTGTAGTCACGCCCGAATATGGTTATCTTATCGCCAATGCCGTATGTTTGCGGAAATGGCGACACAACGGTTATGGAAACGGTATCTTCCGCATTCAATGCCCAATTCTGCTTTGCGGATGAAATGTCGGTTGCCGTGCGCCTGTTGGCTATCGGCACACGACTTCCATTTGCTTTCGTTATAAATATGTTGGTTAAATTTTTTCCCATACGACAATGGCATTTGTTTCAAACAATGATATTTCATCAATGCAGCCGGTTATTACCGGGAAATAGTCACCATTCACGGCATAGTCATGGGTTATTTCCACTTCATCGCCGCAAATGTCATAATCGACACTTCCATCACCCCAATAGATGTTCACATATTTGTTTGAGGTCAATTTGACGGTGCAAGTCTTTGTTGATTCACCCACCCGGATATGCTTCAATACACGCTTCACGGGTTCAGGCTCAACCAACTTCAATTTGAACGTGCCAACCATCAATTCATCATTCCATTCTTTTGTAATTTCGATTGCGTCTTTGCAATACACTTCATAAATCAATGGCTTTACCGGGTGAATGTCAATTGTAAGACGGTTTGTTCCTGTCTTGTCAAGCTGTTGTTGGAAAGAAGATACCTTTCGGATAAAATCCATCTTTGAATCTGCCTTGACAAAGCATGACAAGGTTATATCACGTGGTTCATAAAACTTGTGCATCAAATCAACACTTTCACCGTGATAATTATCCCAAGACAAAGAAGCCGGGGTCTTTAATTTCGGGCGGTTCAACACGCCGTCCGACCCGGACACATATACGCCATATTCTTTGAAATTTATGCCGTCAAGCAAATACCCTTGTTGCTTGCTGCTTGACATTTCATTGATAAGTTCGGCTTGTGTCAAGGCAAGGTTGTAAAACTTCACATCATCCAACAAACCAAAGCCCCATGAACCGCCGTAATAGTCTTGATTCAAGGACACGCCAAGCAATGTGCCGGAATTGTTCACGGTCTTGACAAGTGAGGAATTGACGTAAAAATTGAACACGCCCGACTTTTTTGTCAAAGCAAGCGAAAACCACGAACCGGGTTTGGCTTCAATGGGTACTTCAACATAGTTTTTCAGCCCGGAAAAGTTAAGTACCCATATCAACTTTTGAGGTGAACCCAATTCGGCTTCACGGTTTTGAACCCACATCATCATCGTAAAGTCGATTGTCATGTTAGGGAACACCGCTTTTGACACCTCGCAAGTGTCTGACCCGGCAAAAGAAATTGCATTGCCGTTTTTACCTGTGACGAAATGCGCCCCATTGACCGCCCCATCCGCACGGTTTTGGCTATAATCATACGCCACCAAAGAACCGTCACTTTCATCAAATGGCATTTGAAGAATTATGTTGTTCGCATCCATATCAATAAGTTTTTTTCTGTTTCTCTATGACTTTTATAGTTGCATCATCCATTGCATATTTGATTACCTGACCATTGCCGACATAATGATTTACGCACACTTTCGCCCGGTCGCTTGCGCAAACATTGACAACGGCATCATCAAATACATCAATGACCACAAAGGCATTGTCTTTTGCAATGACATTCAATTTGGCATTGTGCTTGGCGTATATCTCGCACACGTTGAACCCGGTTGTTTCGATACGCCCACAAGTCGCCCCAAGACACACGCATTTGGGCTTATTTTCGATTTTTATATCATCGTCAAGGAAAACCCCGTATTGTTCCATTTTGCCCTTGAAATGCGTTCTAATGAAGCCGTTGTCGGGGTAATCATTGGCAAGGCAAAAATCAATGCCTTTCAAATACATTTGCGCCATCGCATTTATATTGTCACCGTTCAATGACTTCAATTCATTGTACCACGGTTTGCAAATGCCTTTTTTCTTTGCTTGCCTTGCAAGTTCTTTCGCTAAATCCATATCGTTTTGTTTTATAGTGAAACATATTCGATTATGACAAACCTTGCGACCTCAAAGAATCACCACTTGGGCGTTGCAATTCTCTGACCGCCGAAAGAATATCTTGAAGCAACCGATTGTAAGCCGTATTGTTCGCAATGGTGTTCAAGGCTTGCAGCGATTGCCGCAAGACTTGTGTTGCTTCCATTTGGTTTATTCGGATTGCGTTCATTTGCCCGGCGATAATGTCGGCGGTTTCTTCTGTTACGCCTTTTACCGCACCTGTCAATGAATCTTCCGAATCATCGTCAATCTCCAAGTCTTTGAACAAATCCTTGTAAACATCCAATGCTTGATTGTAGTTGTTCGCCGCCGCTTGAACTTTGGCTTTGAAATCTGCAATCTCGGCATCCGTCAGACCATCAAAAATGAAGTTGTCACCCGACCAATACCCCATATCGGTGTAAAGGCTATCCAATGCGCTTTGCAATTGGTTTTCAAGAAACTTCTTTTTCAATTGGTTTACAATGGCATTTTGCAAGACTTCATTAACCGTTTGTTCAAAGGCATTCGCCGCATCTTCACCAGCCTTGAATGCTTCCGTAAGGGAATCCGCCAATGTTGATGCAAAATCCTTTGCGTTGGTCTGCAATATGTCATTGGCGATTTCGTCATACATATCTTGAATTTGTCGGTCAAGTTCCGCTATTTGGTTTTGGTAATCTTGGATTTTCCCATTGTCGGTTTTCTTCTTTGATTGTTCATCGCTAATCATACCACGCAAATGGGCTTGTTGTTGTTCCATGTTGTGAATCAAGCCCATTTGGTTGTTGTACACTTCCGCACCCAAAGCCTTATCAACCGCCCATTCAAGTTGTTCATAAGACGCTTTCAGCTTGTCGATTGCTTCTTGGTGTCGCTTGATTGACTTTTCCGCCTTTCTGTCACGGCTGTTGAACAAGTCAAATGCGGATGAAAGCAAGCCGATTGAACCTTGAATGATAGACAAAGGGTTGCCCGTTGCGATACCGCTTGCAACCTGACCCGCTCCATCCAATATGCCGCCAATGTCACCGATAATGGCTTGCGTTTGCTCATCCATCGTGACACCCATTTTTTCAAGCCCGGACGTTACCGCATCGAATGCACCGCCGACAAGTTCAATTGCCCCGCTTGCGCTCTCAAACATATTGGTCAAGGCTTTTTTCTTGCTTTCATCATCCGCCGCCTTGCCATATTCCTTGATTGAGGAAATCAATGACTTGAACGGGTTTCGTTCCCGTATTTCGTTCTGCATTTCCTTGATTTTGTTTTTCAAGGTTTCAAGGTCTTTCGGGTCAAACTCGATACCAAGGTAAGCCCCATCAAGATTGTTGATTTTATCAATCAATTCTTGAAGTTTCTTGGTACTTATTTCGTCAAGGTCGCCAAACATCAATTCCCAATCCGGGTGTGCTTGCAATTCGTCAAGGGCGAATTTTGAAAGTGCCTGTGCTTGCGCACGGTCTATCGCTTCGACCATTTCCGTGTTCCCGGCTTCCTGTGCCGCACGCCGCTTTTCGTCATAATCATCAATGATTGCTTGCTTGCGTTCCTCAAACGTGCCATATTCGGCAAGCATCGCATCATAATCGACACCGCCAATGTTTCGGACATCCTTATTGTATTGGTTTGTCCTGTTTTGAATGGCATTGTCAATTTCCGCACGTTGCGCATCCGTTGTCGCCTTTTCACGTTCACGCATCATCAAGGCGACATCATCATTGAATTGTTGTTCAAGACGGCGTTTTTGCTCGACATAAGAAGCATATTCTTCAAGCAATGATTCCGTTTCCTGCCTTAATTGGTCTTGGGCGTTTTCTTCCGCTTCATTGAGGGCATCCGCCTTGGCATTGTCAAGTTCCGTTCCATCGCCGGACAATTCCTTGCGTTTCTGCTCAATGATATTGAGCATATCAAGGACGGTTCGTGCATTAGTCAATTGGGCATTCAATTCTTCGTTGAATGCTTCCAATACGGTTGTCCGTGTTTCCTCTGCAATGGCATCATTGAGTTGGCGCAATTGCTTGTTTTGTTCTTTTGAACGGTTCGCCACATCGACCGCCAAAATTTGGTCACGTTGATTCTTCAAGTAATCAATGTATGTCGCCCCCTCTGCAAGCAATTTGGAAAACTCTTGGTTTGCAGAACGGACAAGCACTTCATCACCCGAATTGACCCATTTTTGAAACCTTTGATATTCTGACCTATATTTATTCAGTTTCTCAATGAATGGGTCTTGTGTGTTGGTGTTTTTGTTGCTTGTGGTTGTTGTCTTTCGCCCGGTTATCGCATCGGCTTGCTTTTGCAGCTTTTCGATTTCCCGCATGGCGGTTTTGTATTCCGCATTGCTTGTCAGATTCTTTAAGGCTTCTTGCTTTACCTGAATGGCTTGTTCGATTGCCCCCAAAGTACCATCCGCATAAGTCTTGGTCGCATCAATCCCGGCTTGTTTTAGCATATTAAAACCATTAGATTCAGCGGTGGCGGCATTTTCAAATCCTTTGGTTATTTCAGTCCTCAATGCGTCAAGTTGTGTTTTTGCTTCCGCTTTGGCTTCATTGGCGACCTCTATTTGCTTGAATAAGATTGCGCCATTAGCCGCTTCACCATAAGGCACATTCTTTGTCACGGTGTCCGGCATGGCATTGTATGCTTGTTCTTGCTCCAACAAGGTTTTCACCTTTTCTTGCGCCTGTTGCAGATAGACCAAGGCTTTTGCCTTTTCAATTTGTGCATTGATAAAGGCTTGCTTATTGTTGATAAGCAAGTTTTCCGCATCCGTTACGCCATTGATGGAAACGCCCAATTCGTCAAAAGCCGTTTTGTTTTCCTCGATAAACTTCTTTTTTGCGTCCAAATCATCGCCAAGGGCATTCCACTTCAAGGACAAATCTTCAATTGTGGCAATAGGCTTATATGCGTTTTCGGCAAGGGATTTATAAAATTCCTGTGCCGCTTTCTTGCCCTCATTCGCCTTGCTGACAAAGTGGACAATAACGCCAACCAAAGCCGACAATGCGGCTGCAATCCATCCGAACACCGGGATTGACTTAATAGCCGCCCCGACCATACGGAAAGCCCCGGCAAGACCTATATTTGCAGCCGTACCAGCGACCGCCGCTGCGGTTTGCGCCCCGGTTGCGACCGTGTTTGCTCCTTGGGCAACCGTGTTCCCGGTTTGTGCCGCCGTATTTGCTTGTTGTGCGGCTGTATTGGCGG
>ULKQ01036667.1_pt1 | contig 10739 bp, 8 predicted proteins | sample 1951141 | NCBI WGS metagenome assembly ULKQ01 (sample SAMEA4835499, study PRJEB28245) | human gut metagenome | biome: gut microbiome; material: fecal sample | place: Denmark | collected 2008
CTCATTATTCTTTTATTTATTTGTCATAAACCAAGGAAACATCATCAATAAACAATTCACTTCCTCGATGAGATGGTTCCGCACTATTACTTCCCATTAAACTACTGGTTCCATAATCTTTCACCTCAGAATTAAAACCAGACTTAAAAACCACAACTAATTTAGATGGTTCCATCTTCACATATTCAGATTTATATTCTATCTGCAAAGTTTCCTCCCTAAAATCATCTACGTTCTCAGACTGATTTAAATGAGCTTCTCCCAATATTTCTCCATCCACATCTTTTACTTGGATATAAATATCACTCGAATCTCCATTATAGGGAGCATATTTATAAAAGAAACGTAAACCAGTAGGGTGCGAATTAAAATCGATGCCATAATTCTTCACAGCTGTATCATCATTATGATTTACCTCTGTCAACGTGCCCAAGAATAATTCACTGGATATTATCTTATCAGGTGAAGTACCTCCATACCCATATCCCATAGTCATAATCCAGGCAGAAGTCTCCCCCGTACTACCTACAGGCACAGATGACGACGGACGTGTACCAGAACGACTGTTAAACGCTGTATTTCCCCATATCATAGCATGAGTATCATCACAAGTCAGCTCATTTAAAGTACACCATCCATTCCACTCGTATTCAGCCCCATACCGTGACGAATTCTTATCTGCACCTTTCACCACAGAAGCTCCTTCCAATCCTCCATTTTCCAGATTTACCACCGAATAAGTAGTAACGGCAACAGGATCACTATATATTTCATCACGATAAACGCCACGAATATAATACATCGTACCAGGATTTAGTCCATCTTTCCGCAAGTCATTGCCCAAGTCTGTCCAATCGGCTTCACCATCCGTACTGAATTGATATTTCATTTTCTGACCTAACAATTCATAATTTCCAGCCTTTACATCTTCAGCAGACAAAGGACTTACCGTAAACTCTTTTGTCCAAATGTTTCCCGGATAAGCACTGACACTAAACTCCGGCTTATTACAAGTAAGCGTATACACCCGGTTAGCCGATGCATCCTCGCTTGCCCAGCGGTTATTAGCCTCAACATCCACTTCTATCGTCGATGCAACAGTAGTTCCTTTATCTGTCATCAACTTGGGAATCAAGGAAGTAAAATCAAGACTGTCCTCCGTTGCTCCGATTTCCGGCAATGTAATACCCAACGCTGTTTCAACGGCTGACTTGTCTTTCGCATTCGACAACAAATACTCCTTGCCCTGTTCCAGTCCCGCAAACTTAGCATCTGCCGAATTAAACTTCAGTTTCAAATCCTGCAAACCAGACGAAAGTTTCAGACGAATAACAGCCGATTTCTTTTCTGTTTCGGCGAACGACAGTTCATTGTTCACAAAATCGTCCGACTCCAACTTCGGCTTTGGCAAATATTCCACAGGAATCGTTTCTGAAATAGAAACCGTTTCTGTTTCCAGTTTCTCAATGGAAATACCTACACCTGAAGTAATATTAGATTCATCCAGTCCCAATGTTACTTTTACATGAGTCTTTACCGGAATATTCGAAAACTGTTCCTGATCGGGAATATCGTAAGTCACTTCTTTTCCGGTTCCCAACAAGAAGCCATGGAAAACAAGCTTCACAGACAAGCCGGCACGGAAATAAGCACTTTTGCCTGAATCAGCATCCAGATTGACAGATTCGCTACCAACCGAAACCGTTACGTAATAAGATTCATACAGTTTATCCAGACTTGTCTTGTTATAAATGACAGACAACAAAGAATTGGCCACAAAACAGGGAATGGAAGCCGAAGTCATCTGTCCCTTTATCACTTCTTGTCCATCCAAGGTTCCTGCATAATAAGGAGCATCCAATGCCAGTACCGGATTGTCTCCATACGTAGCAGTCAAATCATATGTACCTTCCTCCAGCAAGATGAATTCCTTGCAACTGCCTTTATAAGCTGACTTATCCGTACCACTATATACGACTTTCAACTGAAACTTTTCCGTTACCGGATTTTCCAGTTCAGAAGGAGCTGTACGCGAATAAGCATGGTGTTCCTCATCTGTCAATGTAATAAGTAATCCCGTTTTGCCAGACAAAGCAGTTTCTTCATCCGACTGACATCCTCCCAGTACCATACATAGTACCAGCAAACACAAGCAGCCTATCCATTTCATATATTCAATAACCGATTTATTCATAATCTAATTCAAATTCATCTACCCATAAAGTACTACCATCACCTACCTGACCGATGACTTTTTTACCAGCAGCATCAAATTCACCACCATAGCGACTGGAAGTTGCCACGATAGCGATCTTTACAGGCTTCGATTGTGTATCACTATATTCAATATCAAACTCAAATTTCGTATATGTAGTCACAGTTTCCGAACCCACAAATTCGCCGTAGGCAATTTCCTGACCGGATGCATTCCATAACTTCAAATAGATATGACATTGATCTGTTTTCAGATTTCCAGGAACAGTACCATCATTACTAATAGGCATCGGTTTATACTTATAATACCCACTCAACTTAGTAGGACGAGCCCCTGAATAAGGACGTCCAAACGACGGGCTGTCTACAGGCTTTCCTATATTCGTTTTATAGGTTCCGATAAATAAGTTACCAGCAGCTGCTCCTACCAACACAATATCACCATACGTATACATCTTGGCAGCTTTTCCTTTATAAGCATCACTACCTGTAACCGGTACCGTACTCGACTCCTTATAAATAGTAACCCCTTCATTTCCTGTAGCCCAATAAGCCTGAGGATCATCATAATTGTCGGCAACAGGATTCGGATACCAAGTTTTTCCACTCTGTGTCCAAGTATCAAAATTCATATTGGGAAGAGTTACAATCGTTTCCGTCTGGAAAGAATATGCCTCGCCTTCACTACCTCCTGCAAGTGCACGTACTTCGTAATCTGTACCACTTTGTAATCCGGTAAGTTCAGCAGAATAAGAAGTATTTCCTGTTTTAGTAATAGCAGAAGCATCAAGCTCAGTCCATTCCTCATTACCCTTTACACGATATTCTACCGAAACATTCGTACCCGTACGGAAACTTCCGCTGACATAGGCTTTGGTAGCCCATGCATTTACCTTTTCTACAGAAGCAGCCACCGATGATTTCTGCACATCGACTGTCCAGTCGCATATATATCTGCCGTTTCGATAAGCCTTAAATACTCGCGGACGAGTAAAGTCCGTCACTGTTTCTGCTGGCGGATCAAGCACAGTCTTGGAACCTTCCAGATTCAATTTTTTAATCTTGATATTCCGGTAATCAGCATCCTCTGTTACATAAATAATAGCAATATGATTATGCAGATCCAGCAAAGGTGCCGTTCCTGACTGATCTTCCACTTCAATAGTACGCTCTATTTCCTGAGTAACAACAACTTTCCACCAATAATTTTGGTATGTTTTCAGCAAGAAACTTACCGGATTGGTAAAATCGACAGCCGTATTGGCATTGGCAGGAAGTTCGTCCAACGAATTAAAGCTGAAATTTGGGAAGCCATTCGGCTTAATACAAGCAGCCGTATCCGGATAAATTAAAGCCTCTGTATTAGCAACCAGCTTGGTAATCGGCAAACTATCAATAAAAGCGTCTTCGCCTATGGTAAGCTCGATAGTGCGAGCCTGATTATTGAACACGGCTTCTCCCTGCATTCCGTCCACCTGAATTTCCTGAATAACACCTTCAATATAAGGATAAGGAATGTCATTCTCAATACACGAAGACATGTTCAGTAACAAGAGTGATATAAAGCTAAACTTCAAAGCTTTTATAATCATAATTTGTCAATTTAAAAATAAGTACAAATACCTATATTAATAGAAAATATATTAATCTTAAAATCCGCCGAACTCTGACGATATGAGCCATGTTCTACCTGATTGGTAGTCTGTTCAATCCACTTGAAATCCAGACCAACGACATTAATCGACACCTCGACTGCCATATTGTTCGTAACGAAAGCTGTCAAACCCGGCGCCGCACCAATCTGCAAACGATGAGAAGTTTGATAAGTACCCGTTGCTTTCTCATCCGACCCAGACAAAGTTTTTCCCTGACCATATCCATACGTCAGACGAAGCTCATTGAAAAAGCCAAAAACTTTACTGTTTCCAAGTCCCATATAAGTACGCAAAAATCCGGCAGCAGTATATTCATGCTCCAGATACTTATAATCGCTGATATCGAATGTCAGGTCATCACCCAAATCAAGATTAATGTTACCAACATCTGCATAGGTACGATTATAATTCAGACGTACTCCAGCAGCCATATTATCTCGAAAAAAATACCCCGCATACGGACTTACCTTAAATGTATAGCCCTCACCATTTACATCGTTCAATATAAGAAACTTATAATTGTCTCCCGACAATTCGGTATACGAGAAAGTAACACCTCCCATCCACGAACCTTTCGGTACAAACAGAGAAGGTTTTATATTACGATCATAACCTTTTCGTGCGTAAGTCGAAGTTACGCACAAAAAGGTTAATAATAGAATGAAATATTTCTTCATGCAAATATTAATAGTATGACAATTCAAAATCATCTACCCAAAGGGTACTGCCAGCTCCTACCTGACCTACTACCTTACTACCTTCGAAGTCACCACCGTAACGACTAGAAGTAGCAACAATTGTCAGTTTGGCAGGACGTTTCTGAGTATTACTATAATTAATGGTTATTTCAAACGGAGTGTATGCATCAACAGATTCAGAACCTACAAATTCACCAAAACCGATTTCCTCACCGTTCGCATCCCACAAACGAATGTAAATGTTACATTCATCAGTTGTAAGTGTACCCGGTTTAGAACCATAGTTGATTGCACAAGAGGTATATTTGTAATATCCTGAAAGTTTTACAGGACGAGCCCCTGCGTAATCACGACCAAAGCTAACACTGGCAGACGGATTAAGCATGTTAGTCTTGTAAGTTCCGATAAACAAGTTACCGGCAGCAGCACCAACCATCATCACACCATCAATCGTAGTCATTTTGGCAGCTTTTCCGTTACGAGCTTCACTACCTTCAACAGGAACCGTTGTAGCATCCTTAATAAGAGTTACTCCAGAGTTACCGGTAGCCCAATAACTATCGGAAGCATCGGCATTGGCATACCAGTTCTTTCCGCTTTGAGTCCATGTATCAAAGTTCAGATTCGGAATTTCCACATACGATTCTGTAGTAAACGTACAAGTTTCGCCTGTTTTATCTCCACATACAATATAATATTCGTATGCTGTACCGAAATCCAGCGGAGCAACCTTCGCTGAATAGTTCTTTGTTCCTTCTTCCTGAACAGCTTCTACTGTTATCCATTCGGTACCAGCTTTTTTCTTGTAACGGAACTGTACCGGAGAAGTAATTTCTGCTAAATTACAAGAGCCCGATAAATAAGCAAACTGTCCCCAAACCTTGGAAACATCGTTCTTTATATCACTGGTCACCATATCAGCACTTTCCTGCTTAGTCGGAACCATTACAGTTACATCATACTGATGAATGGTCTGGTCTACAGAAATATCGAATCCAGCATTACCTTCCGTAATATCCAAGTTTACTTTATAATGGTAAGCAGCTTCCGCTTTCGAAGTGATTTCCTGAGAGAAAGATTTTCCATTACCGAAATCAACTTTTACAGTCAGTGCCTGGCCAGCCTTTACGTAAGCGGCACGTGTTTCATTCTCACCAAAAGGAATGCTCAGTGCATCGGCACCTTCTACATAACAAGTACAACCGCCAAAGGTAGACTCGAAGCTTTCTGAACGGTTTACCGAAACCATTGTCTGTGCCAATTTACAAGTAATGTTCACAGTTTTTGCCTTATTTGCTTCTATAGCCACACTACTTTGTCCTTCGTAATAAGGTTGTGCATCAAATCCCTGAGTTTCTATAGTTTTGTCTGCCGAATATGCCTTTACGGTATAAGTAGCAACAGGCAATATAACATCGTCAAGGTTTTTCCAATCATCGGCATGCTGCACCACCGCATTCGATGCATTCAATATATCTACAGCTATTGTTTCCGATGCAGTAATATCAGCACGAGTAATCACACTCTTGTTGACATCGACGGAAGACAACTGAAGATAGCCATATCCTTTGGCTTCATCTATTTCTGACTGACAGGAAGATGCTAATCCTGCCAAAAGAAATAAACTGGTAACTAATATATTTGTTTTCATTTATCTCTATTTTTAATTCTCTATCCTTACAAGCAGGATTATTATTCGGTTACATTCACAGTTAAAGCTCCTTCCTTAGTTTCATTGCCATCGGAAATAGTCAATGTAAACTTGTGAGAACCAGTAAGACCAGTTTGTGGAAGTAACGCTACCAAAGAGGTTACTTCAAAAGTATAAGATGTCAATGTTCCAGCATGCAACTGTGTATATACATCTTCCGAAATCAAATTCAATCCAAGCAAAGTTGATTTAGCAGTTGGTCTTTCTTCCAAATTACACAAATCAAAAGGTTTCAATAAATCCAAAGGAGTCAATAGGCCAGAAAACTCTTCATTATCACTACTTATCGAAACGATTAGTGACTTGATACCTTTTTCTGAAGCCATATCGACTTTAATTGTAGGAACAGTTCCTGTAGTAGTTAGATTATATGTTTCTGGAACACCTGTAACAGACAAAGTACCAGTAGTCGGCTCATTATCGTCGCCACCTTCACCCGGAGTATCCGGACCTTCATAAATAATATTGCCTACAGGAATTTCGATTGTTTCACCAACTTCAGTGAATGTCAGATCGACTGTAATGCCGATAGAAATATAAGAATCAGTAGAACCTTCTTCTGTCAACTGGATATTGAAAGAATCTCCTCCTTCCAAATCAGATACACCACCTTCAGCATCAGCCGGTTTCTGGATTGTAGCCTTCAGTTCAACAAAATTTCCTTCTTCTGAAGTTGCCTTGATAGAAGCATTCAAAGTACTCTGATGTTCCGGAGTCTGGAAATAATACTTTTTACCAATAGAAGTCTTATCGAACGTCTGACTGGCACCGTCTCCATTGTCGATAATCACAACGTAATCGTCTTTAAAGGCTTCTTCAAACGAGCTGGTCAATGACAATGAAACTTCCACACAAGCCAGCTTACAAGGCAGATCAACACTTGTTGCAACTCCTTTTTTTACAGAAAATGTCTGCTCACCCTTGAAATAGGGACGTTCGGATACAGTTACATTTTCTCCTTCATAATTGTAAGCAGTTACAGAATAGTCACCTTCGCTCAACGGGAGAACAACTTTTCCGCTTTCATTCTTCAGCTCGCTGACCTTACCCTTAGCAACTTCTTCCTGAGTTTCCGTATTTGTTACAACCAAAGTATAATTGTCAACATTGATATCTTCTTCATCAAAATTTCCGGTAGTAGTTCCGCCATCAACAGTTGTACTAGCACGGCTTACAGTAACACCGTTATAAACGGATGACAATCCAAGCTCCAGTGTGCCTGCATTCTCGCCAGCTTCTCCCTTACCCAAAAGTTCATCACGCATTTCGCAAGATGAAAGACTTATTATAAGGCCTAAAAGCCATATTAAACTCTTATATTTTTTCATTTTACTCGTATTTTATTTTAACTTGGAATGTAATCGCCTGGGATATCAACTGTAACATCTTCTTCTGTTACACCATCATCTACAATAATATCCAATCCTAACTTACCCCCCTGAATTTCTGTTTCATCAGGTTTGATAGTCAGGGTATAAGAATAACAAGGTTTCAGATCGACCACCTTTGAAGTTTCGAAGCCATCCACAGATACCGGATCGCCGTTCTTGTCAGTCAACGCGAAAGTTAAAGTAGCCTGTACCCCCTTATCGCCGGTTTTCAAATAAAGCTCCTGACCTGCATCCGCTTTATCCATTTCCCAAGCCTCATCCATATAGCTTGTCATGATAGAAACTGTACAATTCTGGAAATAATCCTCAAACTTTCCATCGTACACAACTATCATTCTTGCATTAGCAGGTTTACATACGATAGATATAGTTTTCTTATCGCCCTGAGATACAGTAAACGTTTCACTACCTTTTACATACAATTTATCGTAGCCCGCAGCTACATCCTCTCCATAGTAAGCATTCAGTGTGTAAGGAACTCCAAAATCCACACTTTGCTCCAGTTCCAAATCCCCATAAAGTTTATCCGTGTAAACAGGCTCTTCCCCCTTATACAAGGACACTTTGTAGTTGTTCACGTTCAGATAAGCGCTCTCATCTACCGAACGGCTGTAAGACAGATTAGTTGACAAATCGACCATGATACTGCCTTGTCCTGAAACGCTCTCTTTTCCTTCTTCATTCGAACAACTGGCCAAGAAAGTCAGCAACACCACCGAAGAAAGAATCTTCAAATAGTTTTTCATTTTCATCCAACTAATAATTTTAAGTTTTTTCAGGGGTGCAAAGTAATGGAGATTTCATAAACCTTGAAAGGTCTGTTTTTTTTATTTTTGTCCTATTTTTTACTTATTCCCATAAATCCATATTCTAAAGTAAGGAAATTCACCTCATTTACATTTTTACACATAGTCTATTTTTCACAAAAGCACAAATATTTTAAAGCGACTTTTATGTTCAAAATGCTTTTTTTCTGTATATTTGTCCCTGTCCTATAACACAAAAAATGAATATATATGAAATTCAAAAACCTTTTAATTGGAATTTTTTTACCTTTATTTACTATCTCCTGTATACAGGATGAAGCTCCCAATGTAGAAGCCGCAATAGATAAATGCAGTGGAGCTAATATTCAGTTGATAAATATTAATGACATAAGCCGGGAAATAGACATATTCGTTTTCGATGGTGCTAATCTGACTGCTCAGGAACTAAACTTTACTTTACCTGATGGAGCCACTATCACCCCTGACCAGCCACAGAGCAACGATAACCCACCTTACTACGATTTCAGTACAGTGAAACAGCGTAAATTTACAGTTACTTCCGAGGATGGAAGCAATAAGGCAACTTATACCCTGAATCTCTATATGATGGAACTTCCATTGAAATTTTCATTCGAAAACCTACGGGAAATCAATCCATACCATATATTTTATTTGACAGACATAAACGGACTCATGCAATGGGCTAGTGGCAATCAGGGATACAGTTTATGCGGAATGGCAAGCAATGCCATGCAATATCCTACAGTACAAGCCGATGGAGGATTCTCTGGAAAATGCGTAAAGCTGGTGACACAGTCTACAGGAAGTTTCAGCATGAACACAATTCCCAAGATGCCAATTGCAGCTGGTAACCTTTTTATCGGATCGTTTGATATAGCATCTGCTATTCTTGCTCCCCGACAAGCTACAAAATTCGGATTTCCATTTACACGAAAACCTATAAAGATGTCGGGCTATTACAAATATAAACCGGGAACCACACTCACGGATCAAAACGGAAATGTAATTCCAGACAAGACGGATACCGGTGATATCTATGCGGTATTATACGAAGCACCTAACAGTGATTTCTCACTTGATGGTGATCTATTTACTGCAAACAATGAGAAAGCTAAAAATATTGTACTGCTGGCACGCATAGACAAAATGAAAACAACTGACCAATGGACCAGATTTGATCTGGATTTCAAGCTTCAGAACAATAAGACCATCAACGAGGAAAAATTGAAAGCTGGGAAATATAAATTGGCCATAGTTTTCTCTTCCAGTATTCAGGGAGCCTATTTCGAAGGAGCTATAGGTAGCGAATTATGCATCGATGAGGTAGAAATAACTTGTGAATAATATTTATCCTACAACCATCTGAACTGATTTATTATGAAAAAATATATCATCATCTTGGCTGCAATGCTTACAGCCGGAACGAATTTACTGAAAGCACAATCGAGCGAACACAAAGGATTATTGTGGTCGTCACTGCACGGATTAGACTATGAATTCAAGGCAGGTGTAAATATTGGAGGCACTTCTCCACTCCCTCTCCCCAAGGAAATAAGAGGTCTGGACAGCTATTCTCCCGGGCTTGCTATTACTCTGGAAGGAAATGCTACCAAATGGATTGATGCCAGACAGAAATGGGGAATAAGTCTTGGCTTACGCCTTGACAGCAAGAATATGAATACTCGCGCCACGGTAAAAAACTATGGTATGGCTATCTTTAACGATACAGGTGGAAAGGTAGAAGGCCTCTGGACAGGTGGAGTAAAAACGAAAGTGAAAATGTCGTATATCACTGTTCCTCTACTGGCTAACTATAAAATAAATGACCGCTGGAAAATCATAGCCGGACCGTATTTCTCATATATGATAGACGGAGATTTCTCGGGAGATGTTTATGAAGGACATTTACGTACGCCTGATGCTACAGGAAGCCGCATTGACTTTGAAGGGGAAAATTCTGCTGCCTATGATTTTTCTGATAAGCTGCGCCATTTCCAATGGGGAGTTCAAGTGGGAGGAAGCTGGAAAGCGTACAAGCACCTCACCGTACATGCCGACTTGACGTGGGGACTGAATGACATTTTCCAGAAGGATTTCAAAACGATTTCGTTTGCCATGTACCCCATTTACCTGAACTTAGGCTTCGGCTACGAATTCTAATATTAATAATAAGGAGTATAACAATAAAATAGCTCTATCAAATTCCCTTGAGGAAAATGATAGAGCTATTTTTATCATAGGAAGGCCTACTTCGGGATATTCAGTAAATGTCCCCAAAATAA
>ULKQ01027470.1_pt1 | contig 10049 bp, 7 predicted proteins | sample 1951141 | NCBI WGS metagenome assembly ULKQ01 (sample SAMEA4835499, study PRJEB28245) | human gut metagenome | biome: gut microbiome; material: fecal sample | place: Denmark | collected 2008
ACAACAATTCCCTACAAAATTTTGTATCATTGTGCCGACGGAAAATTTTGTATCACCACAATGCATATGAATTATTCACTCTTCACTCTTCGTTCTTCACTTAATATGTATAGCATATACAACAAAAAAATATCTTGTGGATTCATAACAATGACAGAATCCACAAGATATTTGTTTTAAATCTTTAAATAAGAAGATTCTAAAGCTCAACCCTGCCGTCTGACGGATACGTGAAGTTGATTTCGTGGAGCGTGTTGTGGCTGTTTATCACGAGAATATACTTGCCGGCCTTCAACGGCCCAACCTCATAAGAGACGTCGAAGGGACAGATGCAGTTGCAGCTTGTGTCGGTCTCCTTTTCAACAACGCTTATGCGGTTGCCTGTAACGGTCAGCGTAACGTCTATTTTCTCAGAACAGCAGTTGTAAGACACGTTAGCGTGGTTGATGTAGACATAACCGTCGCTCTTGCTCTTATACTCTACATACTCTGCGCCAAACGGACTGCGTGTTGTTGCGGAGCCGGCCTGCGAGGGCTGTCCTTCGGTCTTACATCCCGTAGTGTAGACATTACGGACGTTTACCGTTGTCGTTCCTTCGTCGTCGCTGCTGCATGACGAAACAACGAACGCCGCACACATAGCGGCAAAACATGAACAAATTAGATTTAGCTTCATAGATTAAGGCTTTTTAGTTGAAAAACTCTTGTTGGCTGTAACCTCAATGCACCGCCTTGAGCGCTGACCTGAGGCGAAAGACGCCGGCCGCAGCATGGGTCTTTAAAGATACTGACGCCGGCGAGAGAGTGATGCGGCCATGAAAAATGTGCCGCAAAAAATCAAATGCGCCACGCACTTTGTATTTAAACAATGGTGCATGGCGCATAACACAAAATCTGATATTATTCTGCTAAGAATACAAATTCAGTGGTAATGTCGTTGAAGTAGACGCTGTAGGTACCAGCCGGAACTGTCATGTTGCCGCCGTTATAGTCGGCTTTGCCATAATAGTTGTCGGCAATGTTGGCACCGTTGCCCCAGCTGTCAGCCCAGTCATGTCCTGCACGGAACTTGAGTCCGCCGTCAGACGGGATGCTGACCTTGGCATACCAGTTGTGAGGAGTAACCTGAGTGAGGTCTACGTCGCCGTTCCAGCTGTTGAAGTCGCCGATGAGCGAGATTGAGGTGTACTCCTTCGGAGCCTGGTCGCTGAGCTTAGTCCATGTATACTTCATGGTTGTCATGTCGATGGTGAAGGTGTAATACTCGGCTGAAGGAGCAGAGATAGACTGTGCGCCGGAGTTTACGATGTTGCCGGCAGGAGAGTTGTCGCCGTCAACTGCACATCCGTAAGCCTTGTCCCAGTTGCCGAAGTCGGCACCTGCCCAGAACTTCAGGTCGTAAGCACCCTTCCATTTTGTAGTGTAGCTCATCACGGTGCTTGTCTGCGGATAGAACAGACATGTCATGCCTGTAGCCGGGTCGTTGTTCCATCCCTGCAGGTCGCCCACCATGTAATACTCGCCGGCCATCTCTTCGATGGTGTAAGTATAGTCCATCATGTTGACGGTGAGCTTATAGAAGCCCTGCTTCTCTATCTTACCGGCCTTTGGAGCTGTGGTTACGAGCGAGCCTGTGAGACTCGGGTCGCCGTCAATGGCAACACCCACAACACCGTCTGTTCCCTCATGCCACAAGTCGCCAGAGTCGATGTTGCCCTGCGGAACAATCTTCCAGTAGCAGTCGGCCTTAGGTGTTGTGAACACTACAGAGAACACAGGATCCTCATATACATCGGCACCTGAATGTGAGAACTTGATAGCTGCATCGGCAGCCCATCCGCACATGTCGCCAACAAGATAATAAGCGTCGGCAATGTAAGGAGCCTTAGGCGTAACTGAAATCTGAATCTTGCCGGCATCAACCAGGAACGACTGGCCGCCGATGACGATATCAGAATAAACTTGAGCGTCGAACACGCGGGCTGCCGGACGACGTCCGTAGAACTCAACCACGGCGTCCTGAAGCGCAGTGCTGTCGAGCATGCCGTCGGCGGTTGCCTCGAGCGTTTTCTTTGTTGCAGAAGAGCCGTCAGCCGGCAACAGTTCTACACGTGTATGCTCTATCGTGGCACCCTCTGGCAGGGTTGCAGCCGAAAGCGTGAACGCCTTGACGCTTGTGCCGGGGTTGGCCAGGTCGATAGGGTCGGCAGCCGTTGCCGTATAGCCCGGCAACGTAACTGCTTCTTCCTGCGGATTGCTCTGCGGGTCGGCCCAGTCGTCATAATCGCCGTTACATGAAACGAACGTCATGGCTGAAAGCAACAGACCGCCCAAAAATAATATCTTTTTCATAATGATATTTCTGTTAAATGGTTTAGATTATTGGTTATTTTACTTCTCCTCTGTCGTAGTCGAAGTCTACATAGAGTTTCTGACCCTTCTCGCAGGTAACAGAATAGTCGCTGCCCACGTTCTGAGCCCAGTTGTCAGGGATGTCGCAGTCGCGCCAGTAGAGGTCGCCCTTATAGAGAGTGAACTCTGTGCGCCACCAGTCGAGACCCGGCACCTTGATGCTTGCGCGGAGCTCGCCGCCGGCAAGGAAGGCAGGAGATACCCACTGAGCAGAAGCATCGGCAGGAGCTGTAAGCTGAGTTGCAGCGTCATGTCCCCATGTAACCTGAGACATAACAGTACCGATGACGTAAGCCTCGCCCGGATAAACAGTGAGGGCAGACTTAATCTGGTTGTTCTCAACCGAAACGTTCATAAACAGAACATACCATCCGCCGTTGGCCACCTGTATGCCGCCGTCAGCACCCTGAGACAAGCCTGCGCCGGCCTGGTCGTCAAACGAGTTGGTCAGTGCATAGCCCTTGTCCGGTGTGTCTGTGTCGCCCCACATGAATGTTGAGCCTGCAGCAAGATAAGCCATGCCGTAGAACTGGCCCTCGAATCCGTAGACAGCAGCAAGAGGCTTAGCCTCAGAACCGTTGCGGATAGAAGAACCTGCGATATATACAGTCTTAGGCATTGTTGCAACATAAGATACAACAACCTTTGGCAGAGTGATTACGTTAGAGTTGCACCAGCCCTTGTCGCTGTTGGCGATGTGGGCACGCAGACGCACGTAAACAGGCATAACTATGCCGGATGGGTCGGCGCCGTTGTTCTTCTCCTGATACATTCTTACAATGGCATTGTTCATTTCGGTAGCATTTACGTTCATGTTGGCCTGATTGTATGTGGTCTCAAGAGTTGTGTAAGTGGCAGCCTCCACCTTGGCTGCATCGCCAGAAGCGAAGTCTGGGTCGATAGAAACCTGCACCTGATAGGTGGTTACAACAGGGAAGCCATAGTCGGGCTGCGATGTCGTAAGGTTGACATATGTAGAGTTAGCCAAGTCGTATACATTGTCGTTGGCATGAGCCGGCACGTTAAGCACAAACGATTCGGGCTGATTTAATATAGGGTTGCTCTCGTCGTCGGTCTCACATGAAGCCATGAAAGGCAGCACGCCCAACACCAGTGCCGGAACGAACAGTTTCTTTATTATATTTTTCATAATCATTTTCATTTTAAAACTTTATTGCAAACTGATTGCCATGTTATCAATAACCGGGGTTCTGTGTAAGGTTGCTGTTGTTGAGCACGTCGGTTGCCGGTATAGGATAAACATTATAGTGAGAGTCAACGGTTGTTCCGTTAGCGGCTCCGCCCTTCCAGTCCCATAGATATTTGCCTGTCGTGAAGCAGCCAAAGCGTACGAGGTCGCTGCGGCGACGGCCTTCGAGATAGAACTCGCGGCACCACTCGTCGAGGATGTCCATGTCAGATGTGATAGAGCTTATCTGCTTTGCGTTGGCACGCTTGCGCAGCTCGTTGATGTCAGAAACAGCCTTTTCGGGCTGGCCCTTGCGATAATAAGCCTCTGCACGTGTAAGATAAACCTCTGCATAACGGAACAGCGGAATGTCTATGTCGGGATATTCGGTGTCGTGTGTGGGCTGACCGTCTGTACGGAAGTTATTCCACTTAACGATAGAAAGTCCGTCATTGAAGCTTGATATAGCTTCTGTCTGCAGCTTGCGTACACCACCGCCACGGCCGCCGTAGAACAAAGCGCGGTCGTCGCCAGCCTTAGCCACAATCTGAGCTGTTGACGAACCGTCCTGCTGGTCGAGAGCCTTGATTTCGGCCTCTGTAGCTCCGGCAGGAGCCGGCTCTGTGGAAATCGGACAGTCAGACAGTGTGGGGAAGAACTTCTTTACCATTGCTGCACGTGCGAAGATACAGCTCCAGCCGTTAGTTGTTCCCATGTCGGGCATTCCGGCAATACGTGTCGCGCTGACGAGCATGAATGAGCCGCTGTAGCTGCGTGTCTTCTGTCCGTCCTGACGAATAGGCAGGATAATCTCCTTCATAGCCTGCGGGTTCTCGTCGTTGTCGGCCATGAACAGCTGTGCATATCCAGAATAGCCGTTCTTGGCTGTCTTTGAAAGTTCGTAAGCTCCGCTGCCAATAAGCAGGTCGCAATAGCTGATAGCCTTGTCATAATCCTTAATCTCGCCCTTGGTGTAGATTTCAGAGTTGAGGGCCAGACGTGCATGCAGCATATAGGCAGCACCGCGGTCGGCACGGCCAAAGTTCTCAGAGTTGCAGTAAGCACCAACCTCGGCCATCTGCGGCTCAATCTCTGTCAGCTCCTGGTCGATCCATGTGTAAAGGTCCTTGCCGCTCTTCTCAACAGGAAGGTCGCTGATGTTGAAGTCGAGCTTGAAAGGTGACTTACCGAACAGGTCGAGCATGTACCAATAATGGAGAGCACGCAGGAAACGCACCTCGGCACGGTTGAGCTTGTTGGCCTCGTCGTCGGGCACCTGGCTCAGGTAGCTGTTGAACAGAGTGATGTCGTAAGTAAGGCGTATGTAAACCCACTGAGTACGGATACTGCTTGAGTTCCATGCAATATTGGTAAGCTGCGGAATGTCAGTATCTGTCTGCCAAGCCCATACACACTCGTCAGAAGGAAGCTCCATGCAGTTGAACGTTGTACGGTAGAAACCCGACTCACCCTCGTCGTCGCTCAAGTCGCCATTGCCGGCTACACCTTTCTGACCGGTAAGTCCGAGAGTGGCATAGCATTTAGCCAGCAAAGCCGTAGGATCAGCAGACGGCTTGGTCTGCGGGTCGATTGAGCTTATGTTAAGGTCGTTGGCACAACCGGTCAATCCGGCTGCAAGCACAGCGACTGCCAATGTTCTAAAAAATATCTTTTTCATTGTTATGTCCTTTATTTATTACTTTTATATAAATGCACAACCATTAGAAATTAAGGTTAAGACCGATCTGAACGCTGAATGGACGTGGGTAAGGATTTCTGTCGATACCGCCTGCAACTTCAGGGTCGAGTCCCTTATATTTTGTAATGATGAACGGATTCTGCACAGTTGCGAAAATACGTCCTGAGAAGTAATCCTGTCCTGCATATTTGAGCAGAGCCGGGAACGAATAGCCAAGCGTGATGTTGGTACACTTCAGGTATGATGCGTTGCGTACGAAATAGTCGCTGAGATAATACTCAGTACCGTTTGTTCCGCTGAAGCCGAGGTCAACGGCTGCCTGTGTAGTGTTTGTGAATGCGCTGTTAGAGTAGAGTCCTGATGCGCTTACGGCTGCCCTGTTAGACAGGAAGTCATAGTAAACATAGTTGCCGAGAGATGCGCGGAATGCTGTGCTCAGGTCCCAGTTCTTGTATGTGAACTTCATTGTAAGACCCATGAACACGTCAGCTGCCGGGCTCTTGTAGAAGTAACGGTCGTCGTTGTTGATGATGCCGTTGCCGTCGCGGTCAACATATACGCCTTCGAGCGGTTTGCCGTTCTCGTCGTAAACCTGCTGGTAAACCCAGAATGAGTTGGCCGGCTGACCTACTGTGTGTGCCTGAACGTGAGTGCTGTTACCGCGTGAGATGGTTGAACCAGACTCAACATAATAGTCTTCGTCACCGCCGATAAGCTCTGTAATCTCGTTGTGGTTCCATGCAACGTTGTACTGAACGTCCCATACAAAGTCCTTGGTAACGATAGGCTTGGCTCCTACTGTGAATTCAACACCGTAGTTCTCAAGTGAACCGATGTTCTGTGCCATACGCTGACCGAAGTTCATAAGTGTAGGAAGAGTAACCTCCTGGATAAGGTCTGTTGTCTCACGATAGTAAGCATCGATGTTTGCAGTGATGCGGTTGTTCAGGAATGCGAAGTCAAGACCTGCGTTCCATGTTGTTGTTGTCTCCCATGTCAGGTCGGGGTTGTATTTGTTCGGACGCATTGTGTAATAGTATGTGTCGCCGAAAGGATACTGTGCATAAGAGTTGCTGTTTACGTAGAGCGGAGTGTAGAGGAAGTCGTAACCGATATCCTGCTGACCTGTCTGACCCCATCCGAGACGGAGTTTGAACTCGTTCCACCACTTGATGTTCTTCATGAACTTCTCGTCATTGATCTTCCATGCAAGAGCTACAGAGGGGAAGTAGCCCCACTTGTGTCCGTCGGCAAAGCGTGAAGAACCGTCGGCACGGATTGTGGCTGTAAGCATATAGCGGTCGAGCAATGTATAGTTGAGACGTCCGAAGTAAGACACAAGAGAGTTGTGTGTGGCCCACTCTGTCTCGTTTCTCAGAGCCGGGTTGTTGGCCTCGCCTGTATACGGGTCTGTACCCTGTCCGATGTTGTATCCGCTGCGGTGATAATGTGACTCCTCGGCACCGGCCATCACGTCGATGTAGTGAGCGCCGAAGGTGTGTGTATACTGTGCATAGGCATTAGCCGTGATGCTGTATTTCCAATAGTAAGTACGGCCGTCCCAGCCATAATAGTTGTTGCTGTAACCGTAAGGAGAGTTTATGTCGCTCTGACGGCTTGCAGTATATTGTCCACCATAGCTTGCATGCAGGCGCAGGTCCTCAAATCCGTGAATCTTGTAGTCAACCTCAACGTTTGCAGTGAAGTCGTTAGAATGAGCATAGCACTCGTTCTGCTCAAGATATGCAACAGGGTTCTGAGGAGCGTTAGGATTCTTGGTGTAAGCCCAAGAAGGATCGCTGAAGTTTGCCGAAACGATGTTCTGCCAGTAGCCGCCCAGCCACTTGTAAGGCTCGCTGTCGTCCATTACAGGGCGTGTCGGGTCCATTGAAAGCGCACCGCCGATGGCTGCGCCGCTGTCAACATAGCGGTCTTTCTCGGCCATGTACTTGGCAGTGATGTTAAAGTTAAGGTGATCGTCAAGGAATGACGGCGCAAGGTTAACAGAAGCGTTGAAACGGTTCATGAAAGAGTTCTTGATGATACCCTGGTCGCTCTGATAGCCGATAGACACGCGGTAAGGCATGTTCTTGAGTCCGCCGGTCATTGACAAGTTGTGAGATGTGCTGACTGCAGTGCGGAAAATCTCGTCCTGCCAGTCGGTGTTTGCATTGCCGAGCATGGCAACGCCGCTCTCGCCGATAACCTTGCCTACGAGTGCGCGGTATTCGTCGCCGTTGAGCACCTCATAGCGTTTCTGAGTTGTTGAAACGGTTACGTCGCCGTTGTAAGAGAATTTAGGACCAGAGCCCTTCTTTCCTTTCTTTGTGGTGATGATGATGACACCGTTAGACGCGCGCGAACCGTAGATGGCTGTAGCTGAAGCATCCTTAAGGATGTTGAAAGTCTCGATATCGTTAGGGTTGATCATAGCCAGCACGTTGCTCATACCTGTAGCGGTGTTGTTGTCGATGGTAAGACCGTCGATAACGAGCAGCGGGTCGTTGCTTGCATTAAGAGACGAACCTCCGCGGATGCGGATCTGAGATCCTGAACCCGGGGCACCGCCGCTGGTGATAACATCCACACCGGCAACCTTACCGACAAGCATGTCGGCAGCGTTGTTGGTGATACCTTTACTCATATCATCAGGCTTCATAGCAGAAACAGAACCGGTGAGGTCGCCCTTCTTGACAGTTCCGTAACCGATAACGACAACGTCCTCAAGCAACTGCGAGTCGTCCTGAAGGGCTATCTTCATATTCTGCGATGCTGCCGTCTCCACCGTCTTGTATCCGATGTATGAAACCGACAGCATGCTGCCCGGCTCAGCCTTGATACTGAAGTTTCCGTCAATATCAGTTATCACACCGCCGCCCTGACCTGCAACACGGACAGTAGCTCCGATGATCGGCTCTCCGGAAGCATCTGTAACTTGCCCGGTAATAGTACTTTGGGCAAATGCTCCCACTGATAGGAACAGACCAAACAAGATGGCCAGAATCCTAATAGAGGTTTTCATTTTTACCTGCTTCATCTTCTTGTGGTTTTAAAGTTAACATTAATGATTTATTAATTAAATTGTTTATATTTGCAGTAGTTCAAAAAATAGAGCTTTAAGGTCATTTTTTCTAGCTGCAAAAATACGTTTAGATATGATAAAATTATCTTTTTTTTAGCTAAAAAATACGTTTTGCTCTGTGCAAACGTTTACACAAATAAAACGATATAATAATAATAATGTGAAAGACAAGATAATTGTGTTTTGACTACTTTTGCTTTGTAAAATAAAATCCGATGCCAGAAAAGAACACACCCATAACGATGAAAGACATTGCCAGAGAACTTAAGGTTTCTGTGGCAACGGTTTCGAGGGCACTGAAAGACAGCCCGAGAATCAGCGCAAAAAGGCGCGACGAGATAAGACGATATGCCGAGGAACACAACTTCAGCCCCAACATAATCGCCGAGTCGCTGCGCAACAGACGGGTAATAAAAGTCATTGGAGTGATTGTACCGCAGTTCACCCACTTCTATTTCTCGTCAGTTTTGAGCGGTATCGAAGAGGAGGCCGACAAATACGGCTACCGCATACTTGTGGCGCAGAGCCTTGAACAGTATGACAGAGAGGTGGAAGTGTGCCGCTCGTTCTATGAAAACAAGGTGTGCGGCATACTTGTGTCGCAGGCTATCAACACATCAAAGTACGACCACTTTACCGACCTGATAAACAAGAACGTGCCGCTGGTGTTCTTCGACCGCATCTGCACGGGCATGAACACGTGCCGCGTGGTGGTGGACGACTACATGGGAGCATTCTCGGCCGTGGAATATCTCATCAAGACCGGATGCAGGCATATAGCCTACTACGGCTCGAGCATGAACCTCGAGATATCGAAGAACAGATACAACGGATGGCACGACGCGCTGCGCAAGCACGGCATAGACCCCGACAGCTGCGTGAAAAGATTCTGCGACAACCGAGAACATGCCGAAAGGATTACGCCCGAGGTGCTCAACATGGAGAATAGGCCCGACGCCTTCTTCGCCGTCAACGACGACACGGCCATCGGCATAATGTACACGGCAAAGCACATGGGACTGCGCATCCCTGAGGACATCTCGGTGTGCGGATTCACCAACGGACAGCGTGCCATTGCCTGCGACCCTATGCTCACCACGGTCGAACAGAACGGAAAAGAGGTGGGCAGACAGGCTGCATCTATTCTGATAGGCAAGGCCGAGGGCAGAATACCGCTCGACAAGATTGAGAAAAGAGTGGTAAGAACAAGACTCGTGGTGCGCGGGTCGACAAAATAACAGCTGAATGCACTGACAACTGCGGCACATTAGCCGCGACAACAGCAAGCATATAATAACATAAATAAAAATAAACGCCTTAAACTATGAGTTCTAACTTGAAGAAGAAACCCGACCTGAGTTTCGCAACGCTCTGGAATCTGAGCTTCGGCTTCTTCGGCGTGCAGATTGCCTACGCACTGCAGAGCGCCAACATCAGCCGAATTTTCGCAACGCTGGGGGCCGACCCTCACAATCTTAGCTACTTTTGGATATTGCCTCCGCTTATGGGCATCATCGTGCAGCCTATAGTGGGCACGCTGAGCGACAAGACGTGGTGCCGCTTCGGACGGCGCATACCTTATCTGTTTGTCGGCGCACTGGTGGCCGTACTCGTCATGTGCCTGTTGCCCAACGCCGGCTCTCTCGGCATGGCTGTCAGCACGGCCA
>ULKQ01026810.1_pt1 | contig 9786 bp, 9 predicted proteins | sample 1951141 | NCBI WGS metagenome assembly ULKQ01 (sample SAMEA4835499, study PRJEB28245) | human gut metagenome | biome: gut microbiome; material: fecal sample | place: Denmark | collected 2008
GCGTAGTGAGAAATTGTTCGAACAGCAGAAGTTGTTTATCGGAAATGCTTCTCACGAGATGCAGACTCCTTTGGCTATTTGCCGTAACCGTCTTGAAATGCTTATGGAAGATGAGAATCTGACGGAACAGCAGCTTAATGAATTGATGAAGACTCATCAGACATTAGAGAATCTGACCCGGATGAATCGTTCTCTGCTGTTGTTGTGTAAAATTGAAAATGGTCAGTTTGCCGATACCCATCCGGTCTGTCTGAACGAAGTTCTTAGTCGTTATCTGGAGGATTATAAAGAAGTGTATGCCTACCGGAATATTTCAGTTACAATAGAAGATGGTGGTAAGTTCTGTGTAGACATGAATGATTCATTGGTCTCCGTCTTGGTGACTAATTTGTTGAAGAATGCCTTTGTCCATAACATGGATGGCGGTTTCATTCATATCAGAATCACTCCCAGCTTATTTGAGATTAGCAATAAGGGGGACAAGGCACTGGATAGCGAACGTATATTCGAACGTTTTTATCAAGGGCAGAAAAAAGAAGGTTCTACTGGGCTTGGACTAGCTTTGGTTGATTCTATCTGTAAGTCGAATCGTTTACAGATAATCTATGCCTATACAGAAGGCAGGCATGTCTTTACAATCACCCGGCAGGAGTAGATTGACATTTTTCTATACCGATTTCATTTTCTTTTCAGATTCGTTCTGCATCTTTGTACTATGGAAATCCGAATAATAATTAATAAAATAGTGAAATATGAAAAAGCTGATTCTTTTGCTGGTATGTTTTTTTTCAGTGCAGACAATGCTATGGGCAGACAATGACAAACCTATTCAGATAGGGCAGTTGCCTACAAAGGCTCAGACACTTATAACAACTTATTTTAAGGGGCATAAAGTTGCTCTGGCTAAAATGGAGTCGGGGGTGTTTTATAAAAATTATGATGTCATTTTTACGAATGGAGAAAAATTGGAATTCGATCGTTCGGGTGACTGGACAGAAGTAAAATGTCCGAAGTCGGAAGTCCCTGCTGCCATTATTCCAAAGGCTATCCGGTCGTATGTAAAAGAGAATTATCCTAACGAAAAAATTCTTCAGATAGAGCGTAAGGGAAAAGAGTATGAGATAAAACTTTCCAATCACTGGGAAATTACCTTTGACAATAAATATCGCGTTATCGATATCGATGATTAATAAAATGCCCTGCAAGTATCCCACTTTGGAAAATGCTTGCAGGGCAAAATGTTATATAGCAACTCCTTGTTAAGAGTTCATACTCATCAGGAATTCTTCGTTGTCTTTGGTCTTTTCCAGACGGTCTTTTACGAAGTCCATAGCTTCTATCGGATTCATGTCGGCAAGATACTTGCGTAAGATCCACATGCGGTCCAATGTTGTCTTGTCAAGCAACAGATCGTCTCGGCGTGTGCTTGATGCAGTAATGTTGACAGCCGGGAAGATTCGCTTGTTGCTCAGGTTACGATCCAGCTGGAGTTCCATGTTACCGGTACCCTTGAATTCTTCGAAGATTACCTCATCCATCTTAGAACCCGTATCAATCAGAGCAGTAGCGATGATAGTCAGTGAACCTCCACCTTCAATGTTACGTGCAGCACCGAAGAAACGTTTTGGTTTGTGCAGTGCATTAGCATCGACACCACCCGAAAGCACTTTACCCGATGCAGGTGATACTGTATTGTATGCACGAGCCAGACGAGTGATAGAGTCGAGGAAGATAACTACATCATGTCCACACTCTACCATGCGTTTTGCTTTCTCCAGTACAATACCTGCTATCTTTACGTGGCGTTCTGCCGGTTCGTCGAAAGTTGAAGCGATGACCTCAGCATTTACGCTGCGAGCCATGTCGGTAACTTCTTCCGGACGTTCATCGATAAGCAACATAATCATATATACTTCCGGATGATTGGCTGCAATGGCATTGGCAATATCTTTCATCAAGATAGTCTTACCTGTTTTAGGCTGTGCCACAATCAATGCACGCTGACCTTTACCGATAGGAGCGAAGAGATCGACTACACGTGCCGACAAGTTGTCGTCGTATCCTTTGCAGAGTTTGAATTTTTCATCAGGGAACAACGGAGTGAGATGGTCGAACGGCACACGGTCACGTACCAGTCCGGGATCCAGTCCGTTAATTTTCGAAACTTTTACCAGCGGGAAATATTTCTCACCTTCCTTGGGAGGACGGATTGTACCTTCTACTACGTCGCCTGTTTTCAATCCGAATAATTTAATTTGCGACTGAGAAACATAAATATCGTCTGGTGAGGAAAGATAATTATAATCAGATGAGCGAAGGAAACCGTAACCGTCGGGCATAATTTCCAAAACTCCTGTACCTGCCAGAATATCATCGAATTCGTACGGTTTTTCTACCGGTTTGGGCTGGACAGGCTCTGCTACAACCGGCTGTGGAGCTGGAAGGTTGGCTGTAGTGCCTTGGGGAACGATGTGATTGTTATTTTGAGCCTGTTGCTGGCGTCCGTTATTCTGGTTATTGTTACGGTTGTTGTTATTATAGCGTTGCTGGCGCTGCTGGTATTTATTGTTATTCGGCTTATTATCCTTTTCAGGTTTCTCTGCCGGTGCTGTTTGCGGAGCAGCTTCCATTTTGGTAGCTTCAAATTTTCCCAGTAACTCTGTCGGAAGCTCGATTTTTTCAGATGGAAGATCCTCGATTGGAATAAAGTCGTCGCCACTTGTAAGATCCAGTTCCGGGAGTTCCATATCATCAGTGTCTATTGGTGCTGGAACTACTTTTTCTTGGATTGGTTTTTCTGTATTTTCTTGATTTGATTGTTGCTCTTTTTCCAGTGTCGTTTTATTTTTGCTTCCAGGTTTCCGTCCACGTTTAGACTTAGGTTTATCTTCGCTTGCTGGAGTGGCAACACTTTCTGCCTGATTTTCTGAAACCTGAACGTTCTCATCTTTGAAAAGTGGAGCGGGTGCAGGTAGTGGAGGAGTATTGGCTTCCAGTTTTTGTGCTTTGTCCTTGGTTGCAGTGTAAACCTTGTCACCTTCTTTTTTCACGCTGATGCGTGAGCGTTTGCGAGGTTGCCCTTCTTTGCGTTCTTCGTTTGACTTGGCAGCTGCCGCTTTCTTGGTAGCACCGACGATTGCTTGTTCGTCCAGAATGCGGTATACCAGTTCTTCTTTACGTAACGTACTGGTTTTTTTCAGTCCCAACTCTTTGGCAATCTGCTGCAATTCAGTCAAATCTTTGTCATTTAGTTGAATGATGTTATACATAAGTATAGTGTAATGAGTTTAGTAACTATATGAAAGCGTAGCGCACAAGATTACGCACAGGCATGTAAAGCTAAGGAATAGCCTGTATTCATTTACGCTTATCAGTAATTACAGTTTAATGATTGTTTTGTTATTTGATGTAATAAGTAAAAAAGGAGTTTTTACATTGACAAAAGTAAGCCTTTTTCTGATATTATCCAATAAACTTGCCTTTTTTTTTCTTTTTTTCCTCTGTTTGCGAGAAAAGTGTTATTTTAGCGTTGGAATTTAACTCTTGGATTTTTAATTCTAAAAACTAAACAAAACAACATGAAGAAAGTTATTTTTACAGAAAAGGCTCCTGCTGCTATCGGTCCGTATAGCCAGGCTATCGAAGCAAATGGTATGGTATTCTTGTCGGGACAGTTGCCTGTTGATCCGGCAACCGGTGAATTTGCTCCTGGAGGGGTAGCAGAACAGACAGCACAATCGTTCGAAAACATTAAGAATATTCTGGCTGAAGCAGGTTTGACTACTGCCAATATTGTAAAGACCACTGTGTTTCTGGCCGATATGTCATTGTTCGCAGAAATGAATGGTGTATATGCAACCTACTTTGAAGGTGATTTCCCTGCTCGTTCGGCTGTAGCTGTAAAGGCATTGCCGAAAGGTGCATTGGTAGAAATTGAATGTATTGCGGTTAGATAACCGGATATTTACATTGAGCATACTGTCATTCAGGGTGTGGGTGCGCCTTCCCCTGAATGACATTATTTTAAATAAAATGATATGAATGGATTGAATTTCTTTTCTCGTATTGGCAATAAGTGGAAATGGTCTACATGTGTGCTGGGGATCGTTGTCATATTGATAGCGGTTATTTATATATATCGGTATGAACCGTTCCGTTCCGATTTTGAAATCACCGACGAACTGGGAGGAAATATCTTTCCGGTAACTATTCTTTCGACGGCTACTACCGATGCCAATTTGATCGTTCCTGCCGATACCGGTTATATAGGTAATTCGAAATCATGTATCGCCGTACGGATAAAGAGTACTTACAATAACAGCAAATTAAGAATAGAGGTAGATGAAACACCTTTCTTTTCGCGCTCCGTGTCAGAATTTATCTTGCCCGAGACGGGAAAAGAATATACAGTTTTCCCCGATATTGTATGGGACTATAACGCCTTGCGGGAAAATGAGCAGGCTGTTCCGGTCAGTGTATCCATTCATGTAGAGTTGAACAAGCGTGAACTGGGCAGCAGTGTACATACTTTTTCTGTACGCAGTATCAACGAATGTCTGCTGGGGTATATCGACAGTCGCCTGAAATTTCACGATACCGGCGAATTTTTTGCAGCCTATGTCAATGAGGATAATCCGAAGATAGACCAGATATTGCGTGAAGCATTGAATACACGCATTGTAAATCGTTTCTGGGGGTATCAGGGTAAAAGTGAAGACATTGTCGACAAGCAGGTGTATGCTTTGTGGTATGTTTTGCAGAAAAGGAACTTCAAATACAGTTCCATCAGTAACAGTAGCTTGTCATCGAATGTGGTGTTTACCCAGCGTGTTCGTACGTTCGATGATGCTTTGCAGTCGGCTCAGATTAATTGTGTGGACGGCAGTGTACTGTTTGCTTCGTTGCTGAAAGCTATCAATATCAATCCTATTCTGGTACGTATCCCCGGACACATGTTTGTAGGATATTATACCGACCGCATGCACCGGAATATGCATTTTCTGGAAACTTCAATGATTGGCGATGTTAATCTGGATGATTTCTTCCCCGAAGAAAAACTGGATTCTACGGTTGCAGGCAAGTCGCAGGAAAGTGTTTCACGGCTGATGTTCGAAAAGTCGAAGGAATATGCGACTCGCATTTATAAGGAAAATGAGGAACTGATACATTCCGGTAAAGTGAACTACATGTTTCTTGAGATAGACAAAGCTACTCGTGCCTATATACAGCCTATCGGGAAATAAACCAAAAAGAAAACAATGGAACTGATTTATTTGTATCACAGTGGATTTGCCTTGTTGGGTGAGGGCTTCACCATTATTATGGATTACTTTGAAGATTCGGTCTCGGCAACAAGCGGCATTGTACACGATGAGTTGCTGAAACGCTCCGGCAAGTTGTATGTGCTTTCCAGCCATTCTCATGCCGATCATTTCAATAAAAACGTGCTCACGTTTCGTTCAGAACATGCCGATGTTTTATACATTTTCTCGCGGGATATTTTGGAGCAGAAGCTGGCAAAACCGGAAGAAGCGGTATGGCTGGGTAAAGGAGAACATTATGCCGATGAACTCTTGCAGGTACATGCTTTCGGATCGACCGACATAGGGGTGTCATTCCTTATTGAAGTTGAAGGAAAGAAAATCTTTCATGCAGGTGATTTGAATAACTGGCATTGGATGGACGAAAGCGATGAAGCTGAATGGAGAGGCTACGAAAGGCACTTCCTTTGCGAGCTGACTGACATTACTCGCTATACCCGCAGCATGGATGTGGTGATGTTTCCTGTCGATCCGCGTCTGGGGAGGGAGTATATGCGTGGCCCTCGTCAATTTGTAGAACAGATAAAAACTTCTATCTTTGTACCGATGCATTTCGATGAGGCATACGATAAGGCTGCTGCATTCGCTCCGATTGCACGGGAATACGGTGCAGTGATGCCTGAAATACGCTCGAGAGGACAGAAGATAAGTTTAGAATTCAATAAAAATAACGTATTATGCAAGTAAAAGGACGATTCGATCATTTTAATATCAATGTGACTAATCTGGAAAAGAGTATCAAGTTTTATGAAACGGCACTGGGGCTGCACGAATCACACCGCAAGGAAGCAAGCGACGGTTCGTTCATTCTAGTATACATGGCAGACGACCATTCAAACTTTTTGCTGGAACTGACATGGCTGCGTGACCATACAGAAGCATACGAACTGGGCGAAAACGAAAGTCATCTCTGCTTACGTGTAGAGGGAGATTACGATGAAGTCCGCAAGTTCCACAAGGAAATGGGTTGCGTATGTTTCGAAAATGAAGCTATGGGACTTTATTTCATTAACGATCCGGACGATTACTGGATAGAAATTCTTCCGGTCAAGTAATAGCGGATTCAGATATTGTGTGTAAGTCTTAGAATAGATTCCCTAAAAACAACATGGTTATGATGAAATATATATCCCCCGGTTCGTGGTTCTCACTGGAATATCCGTCCGACTGGCGTGAGTTTGAGGACACAGAAGACAGTTTCTTGTTTTACAATCCCGACAAGTGGACGGGAAACTTCCGTATTTCGGCCTATCAGGGCGAGAATCGGAATTATGCACAGGAGTGCATCGAGTATGAAATGCAGCACAGTCGTGGAGTAAAGCTGGTCAAGGTGGGCAAGTGGAACTGTGCGTACCTGACCGAGAGCTTTCAGGAAAACGGCGTATGGTATACCTCTCATATCTGGGTGACGGGCAAGGATAGTATTTCGGTAGAATGCTCGTTTACCGTAACCAAGGGCGAAAGTGCAAAGGTAGCCGAGCAGATTATAGCTTCGCTGAATGTACGTGGTGCAGGAGAAAAATCGTGGAAGGAAATCATTCCGGTACGTGTACTCGAAATAAATGCTATCAATGAAGCATACGACTGGGCGGTATCTACCATCAAGAAGCAGCTCACCAAAGATTTTACTTCGAGTGAAGCCGATATAGAAAGCATACAGAAAGTGATGGACAGCGGACGTTTCAACAAGAACCAGCGGTCGGCATGGGAAAGTTTCGGATTTGCTTTCGGAGCGATTCTCGTAAATGAAATGGACGGGATGGACTGGGTGACAGTGATAGACGGAGAGAAGGAATATCCTGCCTTGCGTTTCGGTCAGACAAATGTGATGGTTAATCCTGCCCGACTGATATGGGATAAGGTGAGAAACGGTCAGCCTTGCAATTTGAAAGCCGAGTACGAGCGTATCCGTTCGGAAGTGGAAGCTGTGCTCTGAGCCTGATTACATAGAATTAATTTATAGCAAAAAAGAATGATTCCATATTTACAAGTCGAAAACCTGACAAAATCATTTGGCGACCTGTTGTTGTTCCATGAAATATCGTTCGGCATAGCGCAGGGACAGCGCGTCGGGCTGATAGCCAAGAACGGAAGCGGAAAAACAACGTTGCTGAATATACTTGCCGGAAAGGAAGGCTACGATGAAGGTACCATTACATTCCGCCGTGACCTGCGGGTAGGTTATCTGGAACAGAGCCCTTCTTATCCGGAAGAGCTGACGGTGCTGGAGGCTTGTTTCCATCACGGAAACAGTACCGTCGAGCTGATAAAGGAATACGAGAAATGCATGGAAACTCCCGGGAATCCGGGACTGGAGGACTTGTTGGCACGCATGGAACACGAAAAGGCGTGGGATTATGAGCGCCGTGCCAAGCAGATTCTTTCACAGTTAAAAATCCGTCATTTCGATCAGAAAATCAAGCATCTTTCTGGAGGACAGCTCAAGCGTGTGGCACTGGCGAATGTCTTGATTACCGAACCTGACCTGCTGATTCTGGACGAGCCTACCAACCACTTGGATCTCGATATGACCGAATGGCTGGAAGAATACCTGAACCGTGCCAATCTGAGCTTGCTGATGGTGACGCACGACCGTTATTTTCTCGATCGTGTCTGCTCGGAAATCATCGAAATAGACAACAAGCAGATTTATTCGTATAAAGGAAATTACAGTTACTACTTGGAGAAGCGTCAGGAGCGTATCGATGCTACCAATGCGGAAATTGCGCGTGCCAATAATCTGTATCGTACAGAGCTGGAATGGATGCGCCGTATGCCTCAGGCACGTGGTCACAAGGCACGCTATCGTGAAGAGGCTTTCTACGAACTGGAGAAGGTTGCCAAGCAGCGTACGTATGATACGAACGTGAAGCTCGACGTGAAGGCATCGTACATCGGTTCAAAGATTTTCGAGGCCGACCATCTGTGCAAGAGCTTCGGCGATATAAAGATTCTGGATGACTTCTCGTATATCTTTGCCCGTTACGAGAAAATGGGTATCGTTGGAAACAACGGTACCGGAAAGTCTACGTTCATCAAGATTCTGATGGGACTGGAGAAACCGGACAGCGGTACACTCGATATCGGCGAAACGGTACGTTTCGGGTATTATTCGCAGGACGGATTGAAGTTCGACGAGCAGATGAAGGTGATAGACGTGATAACGGACATTGCTGAAGTGATAGAGCTGGGCAACGGCAAGCGACTGACCGCTTCGCAGTTCTTGCAGCATTTCTTGTTTACACCCGAAACACAGCACAGCTATGTGTATAAGTTGAGTGGAGGAGAACGCCGCCGGTTGTATCTGTGTACGGTACTGATGAAGAATCCCAACTTCCTTGTGCTGGACGAGCCTACCAATGATTTGGATATCGTGACGCTTCAGGTACTGGAAGAATACCTGCAAAACTTTAAAGGCTGCGTGATTGTTGTCAGCCACGACCGCTATTTCATGGATAAGGTTGTAGATCATTTGCTGGTTTTCAAAGGGCAGGGCGATATACGTGACTTCCCCGGTAACTATTCCGATTATCGCGAATGGAAACTGGCCAAGGCGGAACACGAAAAGGAAGCTGCCAAACCGAAAGAGGAAAAGACGCAGCGTGTCCGCTTAAACGACAAGCGCCGAATGACTTTCAAGGAGAGAAAGGAATTTGAACAGCTGGAAAAAGACATTGCTCAACTGGAGGCGGAAAAGAAAGCGCTGGAAGAAGCCTTGTGCAGCGGTTCGCTGAGTGTGGAAGAACTGACGGAAAAATCGAAACGTCTTCCGGCACTGAACGATGAACTGGACGAGAAGAGCATGCGCTGGCTGGAGCTGAGCGAGATAGAAGGCTGACGCTTTCTCCTTTGAAATATAAATTTCAGTCGAAAAGATTAAAAGCCAACTAATTTACCATCCTTTGTTTGAAGAGCGGTAAATTAGTTGGCTTATTTTATGAAAAATATTCATAGATTTATTCTGTCCGATAAAACTTTTCAAACCCTCAATAACTTATTGATATACATAAAATTAAGCAGCGACTTTAACAAAGAGGCTTATCCATAAAAACAATATTGATAATCAGCCTATTAAATATGTTTGTCGGACACTAATTAATAGATTAGGGCATGTTTGATTTTTCGAAAAGCATATTATGCTTGTGAGCAATGCCATACGCTATGAAAATATTAGAACGTTTCCTATAGATGTGAAAGTTTCAAGAAAACTTAGGAAGGAGTCTGTGGTATTATTGGCATCATTATTCTTTTGGGGCAAGAGACTTTTCGTATTATACGGGGATTGTCATGAAGCTCCGTCAATCTTGTTGCGAGAAAAGAAAAAGTTTCTCAGCTTGTTTGCCCGAAAATCTGTACAAAACATTTTATTTTTTGTACAAAAAATAAAAAAACGTCGAGACATTTTTAAAACAATATCCCCACGTTTTCAGTTAAAGAATCATTAGTGTCCAATAAAAATGGACTA
>ULKQ01014886.1_pt1 | contig 9672 bp, 6 predicted proteins | sample 1951141 | NCBI WGS metagenome assembly ULKQ01 (sample SAMEA4835499, study PRJEB28245) | human gut metagenome | biome: gut microbiome; material: fecal sample | place: Denmark | collected 2008
CGTGGCAAATTTATCTGGGCATGGCGTGAAGTACTGGAAAATATTCCTAACCTTCATATCTGGCAGGATACCGTAGAAGAATTACTCGTTGAGAACGGTGAAGTTACCGGACTGGTCACTTGCTGGGGAGTAACCTTTCATGCAAAGTGTATCGTTCTGACAGCAGGTACCTTCTTAAACGGACTGATGCATATCGGTCACAAAATGCTTGCCGGAGGTCGCTGTGCAGAACCCGCTTCTTATCATTTGACAGAATCCATCACCCGGCATGGAATCACAGCCGGTAGAATGAAAACAGGTACCCCTGTCCGTATTGATGCACGAAGCGTAGACTTCAGTCTGATGGAAACGCAGGATGGAGAAAACGACTTTCACCGCTTTTCGTTTATCAGCGAACCCAGACAACTGAAGCAATTGCAGTGCTGGACATGTTATACCAACGAAGAAGTACATGAGGTATTACGCAGCGGACTGGCAGACTCTCCCCTTTTCAACGGGCAGATTCAAAGTATCGGTCCCCGCTATTGTCCAAGCATCGAAACAAAGATTGTAACATTCCCCGACAAGCCGCAACATCAGCTATTCCTCGAGCCGGAGGGAGAAACAACCAGAGAGCTTTATCTGAATGGATTCTCTTCATCGCTGCCTATGGAAATTCAGTTTGCAGCCCTGAAGAAGATCCCTTGCTTCAGAAATATAGTAGCTTACCGTCCGGGATATGCCATCGAATATGATTATTTCGACCCTACCCAGCTAAAGCACACACTGGAGTCGAAAATCATAAAGAACCTGTTCTTTGCCGGACAGGTCAACGGAACGACCGGATACGAAGAAGCAGGAGGACAAGGAATCATTGCAGGCATCAATGCTCACATCAACTGCCATGGAGGTGAACCTTTCGTATTAGGCCGCGATGAAGCATATATCGGCGTACTGATTGATGACCTGGTAACAAAAGGAGTAGACGAGCCTTATAGAATGTTCACGTCTCGTGCCGAATACCGTATTCTACTTCGTCAGGATGATGCCGACATGCGACTGACAGAGCGCTCCTATAAATTGGGACTGGCAAGCAAGGAACGTTACGACAGACTTTGCCAGAAGCGTGAAGAAATACAACGGTTGGTTGAATTTGCAAAGACTTACTCAATCAAGGCTGATAAGATAAACGACGCGCTGGAAGAACTCGGGACTGCCCGACTCACCCATGGCTGCAAGTTAATAGAGTTACTTAGCCGCCCGCAAATCACGATCGAAAACATAGCGCCACACGTTCCCGCATTTCAGGCTGCGCTCGACAAAGTGACCGACCGTAAAGAAGAGACGATCGAAGCCGCAGAAGTATTGATCAAGTATCAAGGTTACATTGATCGAGAACGAATGATAGCAGACAAGATACATCGTCTGGAAGCTATCCGCATCAAAGGGAAATTCGACTATGCCAGTCTGAATTCACTTTCAACGGAAGCCCGCCAAAAGCTGATAAAGATAGATCCCGAAACATTGGCGCAAGCCAGCCGAATACCGGGCATATCACCTAGCGACATCAATGTCTTACTAGTCCTGTTAGGACGATAAGCAAGCGTGTTTCACGTGAAACAACTAGTTTAAGAAACGAATATAAATTACTGGATATGAATAAAGAAACATTAAAGAAAAACCTTCGTGAAATACCCGATTTCCCAATACCAGGAATTCTGTTTTACGATGTCACTACCCTGTTTAAAAATCCCGAGTGTCTGCAAGGCATGATAGACGAGCTCTATGAGATGTACAAGGACAGAGGAATTACCAAAGTAGTCGGAATCGAGTCGAGAGGCTTTATCTTAGGAGGAGCACTGGCTGCTCGCTTGGGAGCCGGTTTTATCATGGCAAGGAAGCCGGGCAAACTGCCCGCAGAAGTTGTGGAAGAAACCTACGCCAAAGAATATGGAACTGACACAATACAAATCCATAAAGATGCGATCAATGAAAACGACGTAGTTCTGTTACACGATGACTTGCTGGCAACCGGAGGAACAATGGCAGCTACTTACCGCCTAGTAAAAAGATGCGGAGCCAAACAGGCATTCGTAAACTTTGTAATTGAGCTGGGAGCATTAAACGGAAGAAAAGCATTTGCCGACGATGTAGAAGTAACAACGCTATTGCAGCTTTAAGAAATACTCTTTTACCCGTTGGGTAGAATCACAAAACAGAATCCGGTACATACGAAAAGCGTCTACCGGATTCTTTATTTTATAACCTCTATTCATAAGCATTGCTAATATGGAAGAACTGAGCACAAACGAATATCTCCGAGGAATTGTATTAAACCTGCCAAGCAGTCCGGGTATTTATCAATACCTGAACAAAGAAGGTGTGATTATCTATGTAGGCAAAGCAAAGAATCTGAAACGACGTGTATACTCCTATTTTTCGAAAGAGCACCAATCAGCCAAGACTCGTGTGCTCGTCAGCAAGATTGCAGACATCCGATACATTGTCGTCAATACAGAAGAAGATGCCCTGCTGCTGGAAAATAATCTTATCAAGAAATACAAGCCTCGCTATAATGTGTTGCTGAAAGACGACAAGAGTTACCCTTCCATCTGCGTAAGCAACGAATATTTTCCACGGGTATTCAAGACAAGGCAGATCATTCGAAACGGTTCAACTTACTATGGTCCCTACAGCCACATTCCTTCCATGCAAGCCGTACTCGACCTGATAAAGAAACTCTACCCTCTTCGTACCTGTCATCTGGCCCTTACTCCCGAAAACATCCGGCAAGGGAAGTTTAATGTTTGTCTGGAATATCATATCAAAAACTGCAAAGGCCCCTGTATCGGCATGCAGTCTCACGATGAATACATGGAGAATATCGCTCAAGTAAAAGAGATTCTCAAAGGAAATACGCAAGCTATCAGCGATGCCTTGATGAAAGAAATGATGACATTGGCTGAAGATATGAAATTCGAAGAAGCGCAAAAGATAAAGGAGAAATACGAGCTGATAGAGAATTACCGTTCAAAGAGCGAGGTTGCCAGCTCTGTCCTTCATAACATCGATGTATTTTCAATCGAAATGGACGACAACACAGCCTACATTAATTATCTTCATATTACCAACGGTTGCATCAATCAGGCCTTCACGTTCGAGTATAAGAAGCGGCTGAACGAGACCAAAGAAGAATTGCTTCAGCTGGGAATAATCGAAATGCGCGAACGGTACAAAAGTTGTTCACGCGAAATCATCGTACCGTTTGAACTGGATATGGAACTGAATAATGTCACCTTTACAATTCCTCAGCGTGGTGATAAAAAGCACCTGCTGGAACTGTCCCTACTCAACGTAAAACAATATAAAGTAGACCGTCTGAAACAAGCGGAGAAGCTGAATCCAGAACAGCGGAGTGTACGACTATTGAAAGAGATTCAAGAGCAGTTGCAAATGGATAAAATGCCCGTCCATATCGAATGCTTCGATAACTCCAATATACAAGGATCGGATGCCGTTGCAGCCTGCGTAGTTTTCAAGAAGGCACGCCCTAGCAAAAAGGATTACCGGAAATACAATATAAAGACGGTTGTCGGACCAGACGATTATGCCTCCATGCAAGAGGTGGTACGCCGTCGCTATACACGTATCCTGGAAGAGCACGGAGAATTGCCCGACCTGATCCTAACCGATGGTGGTAAAGGACAAATGGAAGTCGTACGCCAGGTTATCGAGGACGAACTGAAACTGCATATTCCGATTGCCGGTCTTGCCAAAAACAGTAAACACCGTACATCAGAAGTTCTTTTCGGCTTTCCACCCATGACGATTGGTATAAAGCAGGGCACTCCCCTGTTCCATCTTCTGGAGAACATACAAGATGAGGTACACCGTTTTGCCATCACGTTCCACCGTGACAAGCGCAGCAAAAGCCAAATTGCATCTGCCTTGGATAACATAAAAGGGATTGGTGAAAAGCGTAAGACAGCACTACTGAAAGAATTCAAAAGTGTAGCTCGAATCAAGAAAGCGACACTCGAAGAACTGGCGGCAGTAGTAGGCGAAAGTGCAGCACAAAGCATAAAAGAATCGCTCTAAGTTTCTTTTCTGATAAATTATCTTTCTGTTCCCCGACTGAAAAGCCAAAAGAAGATTTTCCCATCGTCAACAAGCAACGTTTTCAGCCGTTATTCGGACTGGAAAGAGCCTCCTGCCGATGGGCTACAGATAAAGAAACATGCCATTGGAATCAAGTCTGGTTAGAAATAGAAAAGCTCTGCAAAAAGATAAGCCAAATCTTTCCGCAGAGCCATTGCCACTATTATCAATACCACTCATTTCATCACCCAAACTCCTCTAATTCCGATACCACAAAGATACAATTAATTTCGGCTAGACTTTTGTCATTCTTTCAATTTTATTCTATTATTGTACTGAATATTTCCTATCTTTGTAGAAAGTATATACCACATGAAAGTAGTAATTCAACGTGTAAGCCATGCATCCGTTACCATAAACGGGACATGCAAGTCCGCCATAAAAGAAGGCTTTCTGGTCCTGGTAGGTATAGAGGAAGCCGACAACCAAGAGGATGCCGACTGGCTATGTAAGAAAATCATCGGATTGAGAGTTTTCGACGATGAAAACGGAGTAATGAACAAATCCATCCTCGATACAGGAGGAGATATATTAGTCGTAAGTCAGTTTACCCTGATGGCTTCAACCAAAAAAGGCAATCGTCCTTCGTATATTCGTGCCGCCCGCCATGAAACAGCCATTCCATTATACGAATATTTCTGCAATGAGCTGAGCATCGGCTTAGGAAAACAAGTAGGCACCGGAGAATTTGGAGCCGATATGAAAGTAGAACTATTGAACAACGGCCCCGTAACCATCTGCATGGACACCAAAAACAAAGAATAATATGACACTGGAAGAAGCACAAAAAAAGGTAGACAACTGGATTAAGACATACGGCGTGCGTTACTTCAGCGAGCTGACCAATATGGCAGTACTGACAGAAGAAGTAGGAGAACTGGCACGTGTCATGTCACGCAAATATGGTGACCAGTCATTTAAACCAGGAGAAAAGGATAATCTCGACGACGAGATGGCCGATGTATTATGGGTACTGATTTGCCTGGCCAATCAGACGGGTGTAGATCTGACGGAGGCATTCCGGAAAAATCTGGAAAAGAAAACCAGCCGAGATAAGGAAAGACATAAAAACAATCCCAAATTATAAACATTATGAAGTATAATCACGATCATGAATGTGGATGTGGCAACGAACATCATCACCACAGCCACGAATGTAACTGCGAGAACGAACATCATCACGACCACGAATGTGAATGCAACTGCGACGATGACGCTTGCGACTGCGGATGTGAAGAAGAAGAGGATAAAGAACATCTGCATCAACCAAGCAAATACGATGAAGCATTGAGCAAGTACAACACCAATCTGAAAGATGAAGAAGTAGCTGCTCAAACTGCCCATATCATCGAGAAATACGTAAAGGAAAACGATACGCCGGAAGTTAAGAAATTCCTTCTTCATTGCATCGACCTGACTACACTGAAATGTACAGACAGCGAGCCCAGCGTCATGCAGTTCACACAGCATGTCAATGACTTCGTAGATGCCTATCCCGAACTTGATAATGTAGCAGCCATTTGCGTATATCCCAACATGGCCGAAATCGTAAACGATACCCTGGAAGCCGACAATGTAAACATTGCCTGTGTTTCGGGAGGATTCCCTTCTTCACAAACGTTCATCGAAGTAAAGGTTGCTGAAACAGCGATGGCAATTCATGCTGGAGCTGATGAAATAGACATTGTAATTTCTGTAGGAAAATTCTTGAGCGGTGATTACGAAGGTATGTGCGACGAAGTAGAAGAGCTGAAGGAAGTATGCGGAGACAAGCACTTGAAAGTAATTCTGGAAACCGGTGCACTGGGTAGTGCCTCAAACATCAAGAAAGCCTCTATCCTGTCAATGTATTCGGGAGCCGACTTCATCAAGACTTCTACCGGAAAAGAAAATCCGGCAGCTACTCCCGAGGCAGCATACGTTATGTGCCATGCCATCAAGGAGTACTTCCTTGAAACCGGCCGTAAAGTAGGTTTTAAGCCCGCTGGAGGCATTAACACCGTGCATGACGCACTGGTATACTATACGATCGTAAAAGAGGTCTTAGGCAAAGAATGGCTGACCAACGAGCTGTTCCGTTTGGGAACAAGCCGCCTCGCCAACCTGCTGTTGTCGGATATCATAGGCAAAGAAACCAAGTTTTTCTAATTTAAACTGGTGTTTTTACCCTTCACGTCCTTCACCGGGCGGAGGGATTTAATAAAAGGGCACGAAGATTCATATTGGATATGTTTCTCCGTGCCCTCGATCTTTATGTAACCTCAAACTCTAATTAGCCACAAGCCTTCCGTTTTCCCAATGCTGATTTAAGATAACAGGAGGAGCTGTCGGTTTATATTTTGTCTGCGACGGCATAGTACGTGAACGTCCCTGCCGGCTCAAATCCCAGCTGACGAACGTTTCATAATCAAACTGCCAGCTTTCACCGTAAGCCAATTTATGAATACGGTTGTAAATCGCCTCCCGCGAAGGAGCATTGAAGCCTCCCACATTGCCTACCATGATGCTGGTTTCTGTAGGACGATATGCCCCCTTATAGTACGTACAAGCACCTTCATAAACTCCAAGGCCTTCGCTTGCATAACGAGAATCGGATATAAACTTGCTCCATACCACACTGTTCGGATCGCTTGTATAGTCTACATTCCTTCCCCATCCGTAACGATTACGAAAATCTATATTTCTAGAAATTTCACTCGAAGGAATTGTCCCTTTGCTCTCATAATAATATTCATCTTCCAATTTAGCGAATCCATGTCCTCCAGCTTCGTGGTGAAGCACACTTGCCAAATCTTCATCACTCGTTCCTATCGGGAAATATGCAATGCCATATCCCCTGCCATAATCTCCCTGATAAGCTGAACTTGATCCCCAATAGCAGGTTCCTGCATATAGAGTCGAATTCATCATTACAATAATCAATACCTCATTCATCAGCGGATCGGTCATTCCCGGACAAGTAGCCGCATACTGCATGCACTTGTTGTCATCTCCTCCTACGTGAGTCCCTCCACTAAAATAGCCGGAAAATACCGTACTACCTCCGTCTACGTATCCTTCATTTTTGGAAACAGCCGTCACATAATACACGTTAAACAAGTTCCGGAAGGAAGTATAAGGCTCTTCACTGAAGAAAGCATCGGCTGCTGTCCGCATAACCTCCTCATAGGTACCGTCGGCAATCTGCCTGTCGGAGAAAGCATCTCCCATCAAAACCACGTTGATGCCGTTTCCTTCTGAAGCTTGCTGTAAGGTATATACCTTTCCGTCCTCCGAAAAATCGGAAGATTCGTACGGCAAATCTCCCTCACCCAGGATTCCTTTCAGGAAATCAGGAAGCAAACTTCTTGATGTTACACTGCTATGGAATATCAGCTTGCCCGTTTCATCGAAAGCCATGATTGTAGGGAAACCGCTATATGAAATACCTCCAGGATTGGACATCAGCGTAGGCCATTCCATATTGTTGCTTTCTATTGTATTGGCTGCATCTACAGGGTTCTCTGTTCCATCGCTACAAAGCCCGATGATTTCCAATGAATGGTTCTTGTAACGCTGATAAATTGACGATACTGTAGGATGGAAGGCCTTGCTAAAGCTACACCATGAGGCCCAAATATAATACAACGTCACTTTATGAGAGGCAACGATGGAACTGGAATTTATTGTATTTCCTCTATAATCAGTTGCGGTAAAATCGGGCATATACAAGTTAAATGTATCGAAATTAAATCCGCCCGGTGAGTTTTGTTCGATACAAACCCAGCCACTCTTCTGCCACCAGGAAGAGGATGTAACAACCTGCGGCAGATCGCCTGACAGCATATTCCCTCCAAAGTCCATATATTCCAGTTCTGTCAAGTTTCCAAGGGTTTCGGGTACAGTACCTGTCAACTGATTATCATCCAAGTAGCAATAGGCCAATTGCTTCATATTCCCCAATTCAGGTGGTATACTACCCGTCAATTGATTCCGGTATAAATATAAACCCCGAAGTCTTGTCAACTTACCAATAGAAGCGGGGATTTCTCCGGTCAACTGATTATAGGGCACATTCAATATCCATAGCGCTTCAAGATTTCCAATCTCATCCGGTATGGTTCCTGTCAGATTGTTTGAAGACAAATTAATTGAACTTACCTTACCATTATTGTCCATAGAAATACCATACCATTCCGACAAATCAGCATCCGTACACCAGTTCGTATTATTCGTCCATGCATCACCGTTTGTAGCATCGTACAATGCAATCAGAGCATCTCTCTCTGTCATTTCATCCTGTTCCAGCAGATTGTCGGTATCAACAGCCGAGAAACTGGTTATCACAGAACGTCCTACGGTAATGCTACGCTCTGTGGCCTTGGTAAGCGTCCGCTGCTGACCGTTTACATATCCAGTAATCTTAAATGTCATACCGTTACTGAATACCTGAGGAGGAACTACAAAATAAAATGAGGTAGCCTGCGAAGGAGATAAGGTTCTGGTGCCTCGAAGTACGATTTCACTGGCACTCTCCTGCCCTCCTCCAGAAACACGGAATTCAGGCGCATCGGAGGCTATATCTACCGAACCCCAGCCAGCAACAGCTTCCCCGTTATTACCCGACAATGAAAGAGATGACACCTGCATGTTTCCTTTCAAGTTCAGGCGTACCAGTCCGCAAATCTGTAAAAAGTGGAAAGAGTTTGTAGTACTCTGAGCCACCATCGGACATATACCGGAAGCAAAGCTATCGAAACCGAACGGCTGTTCTTCCGACAGACGGAACGAAACGCTCGTACCAGATACTACAGCATCAGCCGCATACGGATAAAAGGCATAAAACGTATTACCTCTGACAGGCTTGTCGCTTTCAAACTGTGCCTCGTCGCCTGAGATTTCAGTCAGGTCGTAACGGGCAACCGAATCGGATGTATTGCTGAAAATACCGATGGCATCTCCCGTATTCCATACCACAGAATTACCAGAAAGAGAAGTACGACTCTTTACAATTGCCGATGTCGTAGCACGAACCGATTTCAAACTATTATCCTGACTGCCGGAAGGTACCAGTTCATCTTGCTGACACCCTACAAGCAACAACAAAAATATGCCTAAAAAAAGAGTTATATGCTTCATAATTTACTGTGTTTTTCAAGATTATTACCAGTCTTCTTCATTCTCTATAAAGTCTTCTATGCTGCCGCCTGCCGAAGGAGTTTCTTCTTTTTTACCGTCTTGAGTAATCTCAATAACACGAACAAGCTCCTCTGCCCGAACCGTCACACTCCCCTTTCGCTGGGAAGTAGAAGTATTGGCTGCAACAATGATGATATTTCCCTCTATATTGATCCAGTCAGTATCGCTGCTGGTCAATGTATACTGGGTATTACTGTTTACAGTGAAGGCAAATCGCCCCCCTTCGGATGCTGCGGAGATGCTCGAAGGAGAGACTTCCAAATACACAGCTTTACCCTCTTGAACCACACGTACCGTACGGACCAGACTACCATCTTCCGAAGTGACCGTGATGGTTGCCTCACGCGATGTGGTCGA
>ULKQ01007984.1_pt1 | contig 9534 bp, 9 predicted proteins | sample 1951141 | NCBI WGS metagenome assembly ULKQ01 (sample SAMEA4835499, study PRJEB28245) | human gut metagenome | biome: gut microbiome; material: fecal sample | place: Denmark | collected 2008
CGAGAAAATCCTGGCGGTACTGAATGTGCTGACGGGTATCTTCTTGCTGATTGCCGCCCGGCAGGATGCTTTTCCGGGACTGATGGTGAGTGTGGTGCTGGCTATGCTTTGCCACATGCCGACGCAGAGCCTTACAAGTACGATTGCCATGCAGCACGCGCCTGCCGAGCAGTTTCCGCGCATCCGGATGTTCGGTTCAGTAGGTTGGGTGGCATCCGGTATCTTTAGTATCATCGCTTTGTATGTGATGCATTTGCCTGCTTTTGACGATACGAACCTGCCGATGTATTGCGGGGCGGCTGTCTGCTTTGTGGCTGCCTTGATGAATCTGCGACTGCCGCATACGCCTCCGGCCACTCCGAAGGCTTCCTCCATTTCTCTGATGGATATTACAGGTTTCAGTGCTTTCTCGCTGATGAAAGACAAGAACTACCGAATCTTCATGATCCTGACTTTCCTGTCGATCATTCCGTTTACCTTGTATCATGTATATGGTTCGATGATTTTAGCAGACGAACATGTGCAGAATATTACGGTTACCCTAAACTTAGGACAACTTGCCGAGATGTTCTTCCTGGTGATTACGACCTCTATTCTGGTAAAATCGGGTATCAAGAAGACATTGATTTATGGTCTGGTGGCTTTGTTTGTGCGTTATTTCTCCTTCTTTTTAGGAGCCGAAACCGACGCGCAGTGGTTTTATTATATCGGGATCATCGTACATGGGCTGATCTTCGGCTTGTTCTATGTAGGCGGACAGGTATATACAGACCAGGTAGCGCCGAAAGAGATGAAAGCCCGTGCACAGGGACTTTTATTCTTCCTGGTATGGGGAATCGGATTCCTGATTGGCACGTTATGGAACGGATGGCTGATTGATATGTTCCGTGATGGCGATAAATGCGATTGGCCTGTATTATTCCTGATCTCATCAGGAGTTTCATTGATTTTGCTGTTATTCTTTGTGTTTGCTTTTAAACACGTAGAGTTGAAGCGGGAAGAAGTATAAGTTGCCTCATACTTAGGGAGTGAATGGGCGGGAAAGAACAGGCTTGTCTTTCTCGCCCTTATTGCCTTCTCGTTCATTCCTGCGGACAATTGACGACGAAGTAGCGGATCACACATTCAGTTCGTTTGCCTTTCGGGATGCGGAGTTTCAATGTGTGAGGTTTGTTCTCCAGCTTCTTTTCAAACATATAAACCCAAGGGATGTATAATCCGGAGCTCCATTCGGTATACGTATCGATTTTCTTGTAAGGTGCTCCGTCAATACTATACTCCAGGACGCAGGCTTTCGGACCGGCAGCGCAGAAGATGCCGACGGCTGTTCCGGTGAATGAGAAAGTCAGCGATGATTTCCCTTGAGAAGCATGTAACATCGGGACATGAACGAAGCCCGGTCGGGTAGCGATTTGCGGATCATCGGGAATCCAGTCGTTGACGATCTCGAAGCCTTTCAGTTTTTGGGCTTCACTGATCGGAACCAGTTTCCCGTCTGCATAGCTGAACGGATTCAGGGGCGTTGGCAAGGAGTGCTTCTGTTCTTGTAAGGCATCGAAGGGTTTTGTCTCCTGATCCAGTAATAGATTGATGGCAGCCGTATAATATTTGTGTCCGAACCAGCTGGGATGCGTTCCGCCGAATTGGTTCCAGTCGAATTCACCGGCCTTCATTCGCTCGGCCACTTCCTGTGCCAGATGAATGGAAGGAAGCTGATAATGTTCTGCTACCTTTTCATGGTTGGTAAATACTTCCGGTTGTTCTCCTTTCTGTAAAGGTTCGATAAACGGATCATAAATGAAATGAAGGAAGATGATATCCATCTTCGGATTCACCCGAAGGGCATGACGGACGATGCCTTCCATACCTTGAATCTGTTCTTCCCCCGTAAAATGATTCGTGTCATCATTGACAGCTGCTTCTACAAACATCAAGTCGGGTGTTCCATGTTGCAGTACATCCTGCTCCATGCGGAAAGCATGCGGTGTAGAACCTGCAGAAGGCAATCCGGCTTTGATAAAGGTGAATTGAGTATCGGGGAAGCGTTGTCGCAAGTCTTCCCTGATTTGAGCGCACCAGCCTCTCATCTCTGTGATGGAACCGCCCAGGAAAGCTACGCATCCTTTCTTCTCAATATTGAATTTATGGAAGGCATTATTCAGATTTCCCCGTGTATGGATGTGTACTTTGTCGGCATATCCCGGCTGATACCGCTTGATGAAATCGACCACCGGTTCCGGATTCTCCAGACTGTGCGGATGATGGTCGCAGTCCGGTTTGACAATCACTTCGATGACGCCTCCGGCTTTCCGATACTTGTCGGCCACCGGCTTCAGGTTCTCTTCGTATGGAACGACTTTATCTGCTCCTCCGCAAACAGCTATGACTGGGACTTTCCTGGCGACGAGTTTATCTACCAGATGAATGACATTCCCCTTAAAATCCTCTCCTACTTCTGCGTCTTTCAGATTCCATTCCTTTAGCAGGTCCGGCCAAAGATCCGGAGCTGTCTTTTTAGGCCAGCTGAAGACGTTGCAGACGGGCGCATCCACGTACAAGCAAGCTACTTTCTCCGGATTCTGTGCTGCCCAGTGAAAGGCATATAATCCACCCCGGCTGAATCCTTCGACTGTTACTTTCGAGGCCAACTGATAGTGGTTCACCATTTCGGCATAGAAGTCATTTCCCAACTTGACACCATGCGGACTTCCGTACAGGTGTGTCAAGTCGTAGTAAACGATATGAAATCCTTCTTTCAATAAAGCCTGATCGACCGACGGAAATGCACCGAAGAAAGCCGGACGCCAAATCCACGGACGACCGGGTGCTGCCTTTTTCGGTACAACGACGATGGCATCCCGGTCTTGAAACTTGAAGTCATACCGGTCACATCCTTCCCATTGGCTTTTTGTTCCGGGAAAAACGGAAATTACTTCCTGTGTTGATGTTTCTGCGGAAGCAGTAGAAATGAATACTGTCGAGGAAGCTGCTACGCTTCCAAAAGAGATGAATCCTGCTGTTAAAATACGGAGAAATGCCTTTTTCATGATACAATAGAATAAGTCTGCTTATGGATAACAAAGATGGGGAAAAAAGAGAAAGAACCCAAATATCTGCGGATAGATTCTGATACTACTGAGGAAGAATACAAAAATAACGAGAATCGGTTTCGTTTCTCATTTGTTTCGAAATCGATTCTCGTTATTTCTGAATCCGGAATGAAGAGCGTCCTCGTCTTAGTTCGAAGAGATCACCTGTCCTTCTCCACGGTATAATTTGACAGGTCCGTCGAGTAAGACGGCCAATACGGTGATTTGCTCATCCAGAACCCGGTCGGGAACGTCAATATACAAGTTGCCTGGAACTTCGCTCCAGTAGTTCTTGTTGTAGACCTTATAGGAAAGCATCGTTCCGTTTCCTACTACCCAAACCCGGTTTACCTTGTTCATCAATCCCTTAATCTCGACCGGACCGTTCGGACGATACGGCAGATACAGATACAGGATGTCGCCAGCTTTGTTCAAGGTAGTATAGCCTTGGAAATGTTCTGCCGGAATACCGGCACGTGTCTCGTAAACCGCTTCTTTATGCTTCTTGATCCACCGGCCGAATTCCTTCAGGATAGCTACCTGCTCTTCCGGGATCGTTCCGTCTTCTTTAGGACCAATGTCGAGCAATAAGTTTCCGCCCATACTGAGGCAATCAACAAACGTGCGCAACAAGATATAGGGCGTCTTGTAGTTTGTATCTGTATGCTGATATCCCCACGAATCGTTCATCGTCATACATAACTCCCAGTATTTGTCTTTCGGCCGGACAACCGGGACACCTTGTTCGGGAGTCGCGTAGTCGCCATATCCCTGAATACGCGAATTAATAATGACATTCGGATTAGTAGAACGAAGCAGGTCGACAATTCCTTTGGAGTTCCACGCCTCGGCACTTTGTTCCCAGTCGCCGTCAAACCAGTACAGATCCGGTTTCCAGGTTTTATTCAGTTCTGATAATTGGGCAAAATTGAACTGGACAAACTTATTCCACCGGGCCGGATCGTCTTTATACCGGGTTTCTGTCTTGGTCTTGTTCGGATAATCCGGATGCGACCAGTCGAGGAGTGAATAATAAAATCCTAACTTCAGTCCATGTTTGCGAACTTCTTCCACGAAGGGTGCCACCAGATCCTTTCCGGCCGGAGTCGATTTGACAACGCTCAGGTCGCCTGCCTTCGTATCCCACAAAGCGACACCGTCGTGATGCTTGGTGGTCAGTACCGTATAGCGGGCACCACTTTCCTGAATCAAATCCACCCATTCCTTCGGATTGTATTTCGAAGCCGTAAAACCTTTGGTCTGGCTCATGTATTCATCGTAAGGCAGATAATTATTGTAGAAAGACCAACTTTCCGATACGCCGTTTACGGCATAGATTCCCCAATGGATGAAGATACCCAGTTTGGCTTCTTCAAACCATTCCATCCGTTTTTCCTTCTGCTCATCTGTTTGAGTACTGGCAACTTCCTGAGCCGGAAGCTGCATTGACATTGCTAACCATGCAATGCTTAGGGCCATTAAATGTGTTCGCATTGTATTATAATTTAATGTTTGACATACAAATGTAACACTTCTGGAGGGATTTTCAAGAGAAATAGGGAAAAAACAGTCCGCTTTTTATTTCCACAAAGGAGCCTGCTCGAGAATCGTAGCGTCGGTAAAGGTAAATTGTTCCAGTGAATGCTGCTTTGCCTGTACGACGATATAATGCATCGGTTCGTTGGCCGTATTACGCATCGAACGGCTTCCTTCGGGGGCTACGCGAACTACACTGCCGCTTTGAATCGGGAAACACTGATCGTCTACCTGGAAATCACCTTTTCCACTCAGAATGATATAGGTCTCTTCATTCTGCTTGTGAGCATGAAAAAACGGCGTAGCCTCGTTGGGTTGCAATGTTGAGATGGAAATCTCGGTAGCTGTTGCACCTGTAGCATCTTTCAGGAAGACCTTTTCCTTCCATTCGTTCATCGATCCAGTTTCAATACTTGTGAAATTCTTACCGCTGATTGTTGCCATTTTCTGTTCCATAATCTGTTAAATTTAAAAGTGTTCTTTATATTTGTGATGCAAAGATGAACGAAAGAATAGAGGCAGTCAAGAAGGCACAGCGACGTTCGTCAGTAACATTTTTGTTACGATTATTCGTTTACAGACAGATAGTAAAGGGTTAAAAATATGAAAGAATTTCATCATCATAAATTTTGTCCGATTCGGGATATCTTAAGTCGCATTGGCAGTAAATGGTCTATGTTGGTTTTGGTTACATTAGACGCAAACGGTACGATGCGTTTCAACGAGATTCAGAAATCTATTGGCGATATTTCCCAGCGGATGCTTACGTTAACGGTACGTACGCTCGAAGCAGATGGACTGATAAAACGGGATGTCTATCCGGAAGTCCCGCCACGCGTTGAATACACACTGACTGACCGTGGCCGTAGCCTGATGCCTCTGTTGAAAGAATTGGTCCGTTGGGCATTGGATAATCAGGAACAGATTCTGGAGGGAAGAGCCAATCTGGATGTTCCGGAAGAAGTGAAAGAATAATTCCGTTGATGAAGGTCGCTCCTACTCGATTCCCTTTTGATTAGCCTCTTCTTCGCCTTTCCCGAAAAGAGCAAAATCACCTAAGCAAGGATCATCCGGGAATATTTCTCTTAACTGATTCGTAATCTGCTGGGCAATATACTGTGTTTGTGATTTCGTCTCTGGAATCAGTCCGAGGCGAATTGCCATTTTGGTTACGTGCGTATCTAATGGGATAATCAGGTCTTTGGGCTGAAGTGCCTGTTTCCAGATACCAAAATCCACAGTTTTATCTTGTCGCACCATCCAGCGCAGGAATAGAGCCAGGCGTTTACAGGCAGAATAGCTGGATGGCTCAGGGATTCCTTTGATCCCGGAAAACAATGATTGTAATTTATATAGGTGAATATGGGCATTATGGTGTATATCCGGCCCTATTTCTGTCTGCATAACAGCTTCTTCCAAGGAGTTATAGACGGTATAGATCTTGTTGAGTCTCATGCAAAGTGCTCTTAAATCCTCGTAAGAATAGAACCGGTAAAACTTCTTCCCTTTATTCATCGTCGAAATCACCTGGTTGATGTTGTCTGTATCGCGGATGAATTCGAAAGGTTTCCAATCAATAGCCTGATGGAATTCGTTTAATTTCCGGATAACACATTCCCGTTTTCCGAAAGTAATCCAGGTTGTGATGAAGGCTGAAACTTCAATATCCTTTTTCTCTGTGAAATGATGAGGAAACTGGATCGGATCACGGGTAATAAAATCTGGAGTATGATATCTCTTTGCCAGTTCACGAATTTCTTCTGCTATTTTCTTGTTCATAAATTCACTCTTGTTATAAACTGAAGACAAAATCTACTGTTACTTCTTTTGGAGGAAAGCCTGCCTTTCCTCTTCCGGATAATGCTCAATGGCATAACGAAGAGCCGTACGGGGTAAACGGGTGGCATATTCATCGAGAAAATCGGTAAGAACATCCCGGTCGCGCTTACCGATTTCACGAAGCATCCAGCCAACGGCTTTGTGCATAAGGTCGTGCTTATGGTTCATCAGTTGCCTGGAAAGGGCAAGGGTGTCGTCAAACTGATCGTGGCGGATGAGGGCTATGGTAGAGACAATCGCAATGCGTTGCTCCCACAGGTTGTCACTTTCGGCCAACCGGTACAGCAGACTATGGTCTGGCTGATACAGAAGATAACCTCCTACGATAGTCGGACAACTTAAATCGACCAGATCCCAGTTGTTACAGTGTCGGGTATTCTTCAGATAAAACTGGTAGATGTTACAGCGTTCCTCATCAGTCGTCTTTTTCTTCTTGAAGCGTTCTACAAGGATGAGTAACGCACAAAGCCTTGCTTCATGCCATGGAGAATGGAGCAAGATTTGTAATTCTTCCAGCGGCGTATCTATATTTGCTTTGGCAATGTTGCGCGTCAGCGGAACGGGAATACCCAAGAAGCTGTCACCTTCCCCATATTCTCCGGGACCAGTTTTGAAAAAACGGCTCAAATGTGCTGCTTTTTCAGTTGATGCGACCGATTGGAGTTCGTCTATGATAAAAGATGCCGTTTTCATGGATGCAATACACGGGTGATAGGACGGTCGCCTTCCAGGAAACCGATTACATTATTACAAACGGTTTGTGCCATGATGACACGAGTTTCGTATGTCTGGGTCCCGATGTGGGGTGTAAGAACGACATTTTCCAACTCTAATAATTCAGGTAATGGATGATCACCAAATTCGAAAACATCCAGGCCGGCGCCATGAATGGTTCCGTCTTGTAACGCTTTTACCAACGCATGTTCGTCGACTAACGGGCCACGGGCTGTATTGATTAATACGGCTGAAGACTTCATCTGCTTGAATTCCTCTTCTCCGATGAGGTGATAAGTCTCGGGTGTATAAGGTGCATTGAGGGAAACAAAATCCGATTGAGCCAGTAATTCCTCTTTGGATACGTAGCGGGCAGGAATAGAAGCCTCTTCTTCGGGAGACAACCGATGGCGATTATGATACAGAATATGCATGTTACACGCTACTGCCCGTTTGGCCAAAGCCTGTCCGATACGTCCCATACCAATTATACCTAATGTCTTTCCGTCAATAGGAATACCTAAATTCTCCAGCACACCAACTTTCATCTGTTTTCCTAACCGACGTAGTTTACGGTCGCATTCTGTTATACGGCGTGCCACATCAAGCATTAATCCCAACGCAATATTTGCGGTCGGAGCTGTAACCGGTGCTGGTGTATTCGTCACGGTGATTCCTTTTTCTATGCAATATGCCACGTCAATGTTGTTATATCCGACGGCATAGTTGGATACCAGTTTCAATTTTGGAGCATGATCCACTAGTTTCTTATTGACCGGAAAGTCGAACATTGAACACAGAACATCGTATTCCGGGATCATTTCATATACTTCTTCGTAGGAAAAATCTCGTCCTTCAGGGAAAGTTACATCATACAGCTTTTCCAGCTCTGTAAATCCTTCACGGAACATATCGTAGGTTACTAATACTTTTGTCATGGTCGCTTTTCTTTTAGTTGTTGCGAAAGTAATGTACAAACATACAAAAAATCCTGGCTATTTGAAATAGCCGGATATACTAGAAGCTTGGAAATGGAAAGATATTCTTATATTTGCTTCCTAAAAAACAGAACATATGGTACTGAATTATATTTGGATTGCTTTCTTTCTGATAGCTTTTGTCGTAGCTGCCTGCAAATTGCTTTTCTTGGGCGACACGAATGTCTTTACGGAGATTATCAATGCTTCGTTTGCCTCAGCGAAAACAGGCTTTGAGATCTCATTGGGGCTGACCGGTATATTATCTCTCTGGTTAGGTATTATGAAGATTGGAGAGAAAGGAGGCGTGATTCAGGCATTTGCCCGGATGGCTTCGCCAGTATTCAGTAAGCTTTTTCCGGATATACCGAAAGATCATCCGGTGACCGGCTCTATTTTCATGAATTTGTCGGCAAATCTCTTGGGATTGGATAATGCGGCTACGCCGATGGGACTGAAAGCGATGACACAGTTGCAGGAATTCAACCGGGAGAAAGACACCGCCAGTAATCCGATGATTATGTTCCTTTGCATCAACGCCTCCGGATTGACGCTTATTCCCATTACGATCATGATGTATCGGGCGCAATTAGGAGCAGCTAATCCTTCGGATGTCTTCTTACCAATTATGTTGGCTACATTTATTTCTACGTTGGTGGCTATCTTGGCGGTCTGTTTTAAGCAGAAGATAAATATCCTGCAACGGAACTTATTGCTTTTCTTTGGTGGTATGGCAGCTTTGATTGGTGGCCTGATCTGGTTGTTTCATTCGATGACACAAGAACAGGTTTCCCTCTACTCTACCCTGTTTGCCAATACATTGTTGTTTACCATTATCTGCGGATTTATCCTGAGCGGCGTCCGTAAAAAGCTGAATGTCTATGACGCCTTTATTGAAGGAGCGAAAGAAGGCTTCCAGACGGCCATTACGATTATACCTTATTTGGTTGCCATTCTGGTTGGAATCGGGATTTTCCGTGCTTCGGGAGCGATGGATTTCCTGATCGAAGGTGTTCGGTTCTGTATTGGTTCTCTGGGCTTGAATACCGACTTTGTAGAGGCTCTTCCTACTATTCTGATGAAACCGTTAAGCGGAAGTGGTGCGCGCGGTATGATGCTTGATGCGATGAATACGTATGGAGCGGACTCATTTGTGGGTCGTTTGTCTTCTATTGTCCAAGGTTCGTGTGATACTACATTTTATGTAGTCGCGCTTTATTATGGAAGTGTAGGCATTAAGAATACCCGATATACGGTTCCCTGTGCTTTACTGGCAGATTTGGCCGGAGCGATTGCGGCTATAGCTATGGCTTATTTATTCTTTGGATAGGATAGAAAACAGAGAGAAAATACTACCTTTGTAAAAACGACAACCCTCA